>Ga0131853_10000156_pt1 | contig 114967 bp, 105 predicted proteins | sample TergutLab28metaG_FD_92764 | JGI IMG/M metagenome (GOLD analysis project Ga0131853, IMG submission 92764) | Labiotermes labralis P1 segment gut microbial communities from Petit-Saut dam, French Guiana - Lab288 P1 (version 2) (version 2) | ecosystem: Host-associated > Arthropoda: Insects >...
ATATTGTATCCAATTCGATTGAAAAAGTCAATCCCTGGCCACAATGACGAAAAGCGGGAGGGAGGATTGACAAACGATAGGAAAAGCGATATAATATATCAAATCAATAATGGATACATTATCAATGACGTTCGTCTGATTGAGCATTTGAGCGACAAGGAAAGAAGGGGAACTATGGGATATATCGTCCATGTTAACGGTGTTGCCTATCGCGTAGAAGTTGATTCTGCCGGCGGGCAACCGGTCCCGGCACGGCTGGCCAGCAATACTGGCGGGCAGAAAGTAAAGTTCGTAGAAACCACCCTGCGGGACGGGCAGCAATGCCTCATCGCCACCCGAATGAAGACAGAAGACATGGTCCCCATCCTAGACACCATGGACCGCGCCGGCTTCCACGCCGTCGAAGTCTGGGGCGGCGCCACGTTCGACGCCGCAATGCGCTTCCTCAATGAAGACCCCTGGGAAAGACTGCGCACGCTCAAACGGCATTTCAAAAACACCAAACTCCAAATGCTGTTCCGCGGGCAAAACATGCTCGGTTACAAAGGCTATCATGATGAAGTGGTAGACCGTTTCCTCGAACTCGCCATCGCAAACGGCATCGACATCGTCCGTATCTTCGACGCGCTCAATGACACGAGAAACCTCGAATCCTCCGTCAACGCCGTCAAGAAATACGGCGGACACGCTCAGCTCGCCCTCAGCTACACCACCAGCGAAGTACATACCATCGAATACTACGTGAATCTTGCCAAAGAGTTCGAAAACATGGGCGCAGATTCCATTGCAATCAAAGACATGGCGGGTATCTTAGTCCCAGCCGACGCGTACGACCTCGTGAAAGGCATCAAAGAGGTCTGCAGCGTCCCCATCGAGATTCACACCCACTGCACCAGCGGCATGGCGGACATGGTCTACCTCAAAGCCGTGGAAGCAGGCGTTGACATTCTCAGCACCGCGTCGTCACCCTTCGCGCTCGGCACCTCCCAGCCGGCGACAGAGGTGATGAACGCGGCGCTGACCGGTCTTGGCTACAGCACAGACCTCGACCAAGCGACCCTCCTCGAAATCGCCCGCTATTTCCGTCCGATACGAGAACAGGCCATCGATTCTGGCCTCCTGAGCCCGAAAATGCTCGGCGTAGACGTGGAAACTTTCGAATACCAAGTTCCCGGCGGTATGCTCTCCAACCTCGTGTCCCAACTCAAGCAGCAAAACGCGGAACACAGATTTGAAGAGGTCCTGCAAGAAGTCCCCCGTGTCCGAGCAGACCTCGGCTATGTCCCGCTGGTCACCCCATCGAGCCAAATCGTCGGCACCCAGGCCACGCTCAATGTGCTCCTCGGCGAACGCTACAAGATGGTCCCAAACGAAACCAAAGACCTCGTCCGCGGCAAATACGGCAGAACCGCCGTGCCCATCTCAGATGAGATTCGCAAGAAGATCATTGGAGACGAAGAGCCCATCACCGTCCCGCCCTCCCAACTCGCAAAACCCGCGCTCGCGGAGGCGGAGGAGAAGATCAAAGACTACATCCGCCAGCCGGAAGATGTCCTGAGCTACGTCATGTTCCCGCAAGTCGCGGAAGAGTTCTTCAAATTCCGCGAAGCGCAAGACGCCAAATAACGAAAAGAGAGGCAGGGAAGCAAGTGTTTTGTTATGACCTCACCGTAGTGCTGTTCGGCATACTGCTCGGCACCATCGCCGTGCTGCTCCTGTGTCATGTACTCCTGTTTGCAAAGCTCGTGGCAAAGGTAGACCGGCTCGCCAACCAACAAATCCAATCAGCATATCAACCGCTCGCCGCTGGCCAAGTCACGGCAAGCGCGACCCAAGAGATGGACGAAGAACTCGCGGCAGTCATCACCGCCGCCATCGCCGCCTACGAACAAGATAAATAATAGGGAGGATCACTATGAAAAGCTATAACATAACCGTCAACGGAAAAACATTCCAAGTCCAAGTAGAAGAAAACCGGGGAGGCCCCGTTGTTCGAACAGTAGCACCGGCTCCGGTGGCAGCACCCACACCAGTCGCGGCGCCTGCGCCTGTTGCAGCCCCCGTCGCGGCTCCGACACCAGCCGCCGCACCTGTGGCACCGGCTGCCGCTCCCGTCGCTGGCGGCGGCGCAAAAGTAGAAGCCCCCATGCCGGGCAAGATCCTCTCGATTAATGTAGCGGTAGGCGACGCAGTCACACAAAACCAAGCGCTCTGCATTTTGGAAGCCATGAAAATGGAAAACGAGATCGCCGCGCCTGTCGCTGGAACAATCACCAGCGTCTGTGTGACCAAAGGGGAAACGGTAGACACCGCAAAAGTCCTGTTCACCATCGGCTAAGGACGAACGGTTCTATCAATAATTTGCAATTGCGCAAGGAGATGTAATCATGTTTCGTGAGTTTATTGGAACAATGGGCTTCGTGGGAATGACGCCACCGCGGGCGCTTATGATCGGTATCGGGTTCCTATTCCTCTATATTGGAATCGTAAAAAAGAAGGAGTCTCTCCTCCTCGTCCCGATGGCCTTTGGTATGATCCTGGCCAACCTGCCCTTCGCAAACCTTTCCGCCCATGACGAGGGGTACCTGCTCAATTTCATGTATCAGGGCATCCATCTCATCATCCTTCCGCCGTTGATCTTCCTCTGCATCGGCGCTCTGACCGACTTCGGCCCGCTGATCTCCAACAAAAAGACCGTGTTCATCGGCATCGGCGGCCAGCTCGGTATCATCATGGCATTCTTCCTTGCACAGGCCACCAGCTTGATCCCCGGTTTCGCCGGATTCGGCCCGGGAGAAGCCGCGGCCATCGCCATCATCGGCAGCTCAGACGGCCCGACCGCCATCTTCACCTCGGCGGCCCTCGCGCCTCATTTGCTGCCAGCCATCGCGATCGCCGCGTACTCTTACATGGCGCTCGTCCCGCTGATCCAGCCCCCCATTATGCGCGCCTTGACCACACACGAAGAGCGCATCATCGTGATGCCCCCGCCCAAGCAAGTGACGAAGACGCAAAAGATCGTATTCCCCATCGTCATGACAGTTGTCATCATTTTGCTGGTTCCCGCCGCGGGCGCGCTCCTCGGCATGCTCCTCCTCGGCAACCTGATCCGCGAATGCGGCGTGACAGAGCGCTATTCCCAAACCCTGCAAAATGAGTTCCTCAACATCCTGACTTTGATCCTCGCGCTCGCGCTCGGCGCTTCCGCGACAGCAGAGGCCTTCTTGACCCCGACAACGCTCATCATCACCGTACTCGGCCTCCTCGCCTTCGTCTTCGGCACCGTCGGCGGCGTGCTCATGGCAAAACTCCTCTGCAAGCTCACAGGCGGCAAGATCAACCCCCTCATCGGCAACTCCGGCGTCTCTGCCATGCCGATGGCGGCGCGTGTGTCTCAGAGCGTTGGTCAAGAATACAACCCGCAAAACCACCTCCTCATGCACGCCATGGGCCCGATCGTAGCGAGTACCGTCGGCTCGGCGATTTTCGCGGGTATCTTCGTAACCCTGCTCCGGTAAGCAGATCGACCGGTAACTACATCATTTGGGCGGCGGCACCTGATACGTGCCGCCGCCTAGCCATTGAAACGTGGCTGTGGTATACTATCTGGACAAATCACGGATTCAGGAGGAAAAAGTATGAGAAGTGGCCGAGCAAGACCGGCTCCGGGGGTCGTAAAAATCATTTGTATGAGCGCGGTTTTTGCGGGCATCGTGTTTTTTGCGATGGGCAACATATTCGTAACCGTGTGTATGATCGCAAGCGCTTTTGTACTGGAGAAGAATCTGTATCGCTGCCCCAATTGCGATCATAAACTCAACATGAAGGTCCCGCTGACGGCCCACCCCCTCTGCCCCGCCTGCGGCTGGAACCTGCGAAAAAAATAGCCGCATTCCGCAGGGGCGCGCATCGCGCGTTCGCAGACGGCCAATGGCCGCCCTTACCTGGAACAACCTAACTCCCACTCTATGTGATCGAGGACATCCCATGCTATATCTGCTCCTGCTCCACCTCGTCGGTTTGATCGGTGGACTGCTCGCGAGAAAATGCAAAGTCCCGGCCGGGGCGCTTTTGGGCGCCATGGTTTCTGTCGTTGCGCTCAATATGGTCACCGGAATCGAGCAGGCCTACCCGCTCAACCTCCGATTTGTCGTCCAGGTATTCTCAGGCATCCTCATCGGTCTGACCTTCACCCGCACCGACATTATTATGTTGCGCCGCATGTTCAAATCCGTCCTCATCCTGCTCGGCGCGATGCTGACCCTCAATGTCCTCTTCGCCTTCATCGTCCACCGTTTCACCACTCTAGACCTCACCACGGCCCTCTTCGTCACCGCCCCCGGGGGTATGTCAGACCTTGCCCTGATTGCCGTAGACTTCGGTGCCGACACCCGCCAAGTCGCAATGTTACATGTGTTCCGCTTCGGCTTCGTTGTGCTCTTCTTCCCCTTCGCCATCCGCCGCACCATGCTCCGGAAACACAAAGAAAACGAAGCCGAAAAACCGCCTTGCCCGATCAATGTGCCCACAACCGCAAAACCATGCCTATCGACCAAGCGGAAAGCCCTCCGAATTTTCCTCACCGTCCTGGTCGCCGGCACAGGCGCGTTCCTCGCAAGAGCTGCGGGCGTTCCGGCGGGCGCTCTAATCGGCTCCGTCACAGCCACGGTCATATTCGGCGCAGGCGCGCAACTGGCGTTGTTCCCCAAAAAGGCCAGAATCGGCGTCCAAGTCTTCGCGGGCTGTTTCTTAGGCAGCCAAATCACCCTCCAAGCCGTAGAATACATCCGCACCCTGCCCGGCCCCATGGCGATCATCCTGGTGCAGGTATTTGTCGTGGCCTTCGGCGTTTCCTGGCTCCTCCGCCGCTTCTCCACGATGGACCGGACCTCCTGCCTCTTCGCCAGCATCCCCGGCGGCATGGTAGAAATGGGGATCCTCGCAGAAGAAATGGGTCTAGATGTCCCCAGAATTATCCTGATGCACACCTGTCGTATTGTCGGCGTAGTCAGCATGATGCCCGTAATGCTTTGGCTGTTTGTCCGCTAAATCCGCAAAAAAGCCCAGCACATCTACAAGGTGTGCTGGGCTTTTTCATTTTTAAGAGGATTTTGTGGAAAATGCGCGATGAAATGACGCATTGATTGACAGATTTATTCGATTGTGATAAAATTCATACGCTTCACGCTCGAACAAAATAGAAGAGGAGTTGTTACAATGCGGCTATATGTTTTCCAATGTGGTGTGCTCTACAGTGACAAGGGTGCCTTCGTCGCTGGAACTGCTGGAACAAAGTTCGATGTGCCCGTTCCATACTTCTTAATCAAACACGAAAAAGGCTACGTGCTGTTCGATTCCGGGCATAACAAAAAAACGATAGAAGACGCCAAAGCCGCCCTGCCCAAAGTAATTTTCGACGCCTACCACCCCGCCGATTTCGGCGACGGCTACGTGTTAGACGCGCTGGAAAAAGCCGGCGTAAAACCGGAAGAGATCGTCTACCACATCTGTTCCCATCTCCATTTTGACCACTCAGGCGGCATCGGCCTCTTCCCGAACGCCACATATGTGCTCCAACGCCAAGAACTCCAATACGCCTACATGCCAGACCCCTTCATGAAACTCGCCTATCTGCGGGAAGACTTCGACCGAGATGTCAACTGGCTACTGCTCGATGGCTGGAACGACCATAAATATGATCTCTTCGACGACGGAAAAATCATCATCCACTACACCCCGGGCCACACCCCCGGCCATCAATCCGTGCAGGTCAATCTGGAAGAGTCCGGCCCCATGCTCTTAGCCGCAGACGCCTGCTACACCGTAGAAAACCTGACTGACCTCAAACTCTCCGGCCTCGCCTGTGACAATTCGGCCTACACAAATACGCTCAAGCGCTTCCAAGACCTCCAAAAGCGCGGCGTCCAGATCGTAACCGGCCACGACCCCGAAGCCTGGCGCTCCATGAAAAAATTCCCGGCGTTTTATCAGTAGGTCTATCCAGACAAAACTCCACCGCCTACCCGGCGGTGGAGTTTCTTTTACCCATTTAGCCCTTTTGCCAAAGCCGCCAGAAGTCTCCGCTTTGTCGGTTCGGTGCAACAGTAAAAAATACTTATTTTACAAACTAGCATCTATGAATCATACTCAAAATCTGTTTTGGTAGAATGGCGGCAGTTTTGCTAGGGGCGTCGATGGGCCTTCCAAAAGCGCAGGGCAAGAACTACAACGCCCGCAAAAGCAAGTACAATACCGAAAGTCGTGGCTGGATCTCCGGAATTAGGGCCATATTGCAGAAATGCCTCAAAACTTCGATTCATTGCACTGCCATAAAGGATGGCGCCAATGCCGCTCAGGATGATGCCAGCACCAGCTAAAAGCATGGTCGTTTCTGCTTTGCGTTTCAGAACCGCAAGGCCTACCGCAATCACCACGACAGCAATGCCAATGTTGATGAGAGGAATTCCTTCATATCTGGCTTCCTCCATCAGACCGAAAAATGCTGTAAGTGCAGCGAACCCAAATAATAGCGCCGCACCTATTTTCCTGCCAATGGATACGCCTTTTACGACAGAGGATGACGCTGTATCTGTGAATACAGGCTCTCGTTTGGATGCTTTCGGCTGTGGCGGCTGCACAGGTTGTACCGGACGTGTTGGCCGCGCCTGCGATGCTTGCGTTGGACGCGTTGGTTGAGACTGTGCTGGCTGTACCGGGATGCCCATTTGTGCGCCGCATTTCACACAAAACTTTGCGTCATCCGCAAACGCGCCGCCGCAATTGGTGCAGAATTTTGCGGGCGGCTCTTTTTCGACAGCCTTGCCGCAACCGGCGCAAAATTGATCCCCAGAATCGACTTCTGTGCCGCATGATTTGCAGGATAGGTTCATGGTTTGTCCTTTCTGAGCATTCTCTTAGAGTTTGGGTTGAGCCTGTATTACAAATTTGCTAATCTTTGCACATAGGCTACGAAGCGGTCTGCAATTTGACCACATGCTTCCGGACCCGGCATATGTTCTTCTTCTCCAAACCAAAAGTCGTGAAAACTTCCGTTTCTTAGTGCAATCTGAAAACCGGGCAACCCGACCGGGTTGCCTTCGTCAATATTGTAATCTTTACGAACGATCGCTGCAACGTCCTTCAAATAAAGTGTGACATCCTTCTCCCACGTGGGAGTCTTCTTGAAAAGAGCTCCCGTCACTGTAATCGTTTGCAATTTCCAAACAAGGCGCTGTGTCGTTAATGTTAACATTCCGACCCCGACATCAAGCGCTTTGAACGATCGGCCGAGCTTGCCGTTTTCTTCAGACGCATGTTCTTGGAGCAGGACATGCTCACCAGGCAAAACAGAATCAAGTGGGCGCTCCGGATTTATGGGTATGAGTTCCTCCTGAAACGTAGCAGAGTGTTGCGTATGCGCAGACTGTGGCGCATCTCCCGCCTTCGTGCCGCAATTTGCGCAGAAGTTCGCGTCACTTGCGACACGGGTGCCGCATTTGGTGCAAAATTGCTCCGCCGGCTCCCGGACAATAGCCCCGCCGCATCCTCTGCAAAATTTATCTTCTTGTCTAGTTTCTGCACCGCATGATTTGCAGGATATGTTCATGTCCTTGCCTCCATTTTTCTTGTTTTAACGTACCGAATAATTATATATATATATATATAGTCAAGACTAAGTTCTACAAAAAAGCGGCTATACTCCGCAAAAGACGAAGATACCCGCTTAAAAACAACCTGTGGCTATTCAGTTTTTGGCATAACGAACGCAAGCGACACTTCACCGTCCGTGGGCTGCCCCTACAATCACGCCCCACGACGGCCCTCTACACCGTATCCACAACCCCGCGCACCCCATCCAAGGCCCCCGGATATAACTCCCGCACCATGCTCCATTCCGCCGTAAGGGACGCGTCCTCCTGATGAAAAATCCCATACCGATAAGACGGCAGAAACCCCAGCCGCCCATATATCTCCGAGTCTCCGCAAAGAAACACCGCCCGAAACCCAAGCCCCCTCGCAACGCGCAAAGCCTCCGCAACCATTGTCCGCGCAATGCCGCGCCGAACATAGTCCGGATGCACACAAATAGGGGAGAGGAGGAGCTCAGTTAGCTCCCCCTCCGGCGTAGTAATCGCGGTTTTGTACAACACAATCTGCCCAACAAGCGTCCCGTCGTCCAGCTCTGCAACTAGAGATAACTCCGGGATAAACGCATCCTTCCCCCGCAGCTCCTCTAAGTAGTCCTGCTCATCCGGCTCCGCTCCGTCCCGGCAGACCGTGGCGAAAGCTGTTCGGACAAGCCGATACACCTCCGCGTAATCCGCCGGCCTCTCCGCGCGAATTATCATATCAGCTGCCGCAATAGCGGACCGAGGGCTGGAGAGACTCCCGCAAAAGCGGCTCAAATACCGGATCAAAGTTAAAAATCAAGGTCTGTCCAGCCTCCGTGCGCAGCACGACAAAGGGCGTCTCATCCGTATGGAGCAGCAGAAACGCGGAGCCGATGCCGCCTGCGAGCTGGAAATGACCGCTCCGAAACGTGCCGATCGACGTGCCCATCGTCCGCGTGCCGCCAGGCAGGGTAGAGATCAACTCAGACGTAAAGTTGTCACCGAGGTCAAACCGCCTGGTGGTCACATGCGTCACGATCACCGTATTGCCCTCGACCTCATAGCGGATCGGGCTAAACTCCTGCGCGATCGCCCAAACGCCGATGAGCGGCATGGCGAGGAGAAGGATGCCCGAGAGCGCCATGCAAATCATCCCGATCGGGCGGCCCAGGTTCATCGTCATGTTCATGCCGATGCGGTCCTTCATGAGGATGCGGCTGTCGTTCTTGTTGAAATAGAACATGCCCCAAAGCCAATACTGGTCATCGTCTACCGCCAAGGTATCTCCGACAAGTTGCGTAAACTTCTCCTGCGCCCGCCGCACAGCAAACTCGGCCTTAAATGAATAGGCTACCACCACGAGCGCCAGGGCGCAGATCACGCCGAGGAAGAGGAACTCCGATACCGCCGTGATAAACCAAATGCCAAGCCCGCAGACCGCAAGCAGCCAAGCCGAGAGCACCATCATGCGCAGATACTCCCGCCGCCGGATACGCGTAAGGATCACATTGAAATCACTGACCGTTCCGACGATCTCCGCATTCTGCCGCCGAATCGCCTCACCCAGAACAAAAAACAGCGGAATCCAAATCACCGTAACGACATAGCCGAGCACCTGTCCGCCCTCAAAAGTCCCCGCAATGATCTGCTGCACCATCGGCGCCAGCGGAATCGCAGCGACCAGCGCAGGCAGCAAAAACGCGAGCCGAGGCATTGGACGGCTCTTCTCCTCCATCGCCTTGAGGTCCGCCATGGAAGGCACCGTCTTGCGCTCATCCTGCCAGCCAGACTGTTGCTTGAGCGCCGCCAAAGCCCGATTGGCCTGAATAAACACGAGCCCCGTGCCGAGGATGAAAAACAGCAGCACAGTCATGAGGATAAAGATCTGAATAGACCAGAAGGGCAAGAAAAACATCGAAAGTCCAAATACCGCCGATACAGCGGTAACCAGGCGAAGTCGGTTCAAATAAACGGCCCCAACAGCCCCGATTTCGGGTGCGTTATGGTGCGCATAAGGTACCGTAACCCCGAGGATAATGTTCTTTTTAGGGAGCCGATTATTGGCAAAAAAGAAGTACATGGGAACCAATGTGATGAGCAAAGTCCCCCCTAAAATGAGCGTCATAACCATATCCATGGACCTATACCTCGCCTTCGTGATAGAGTTTACGGCAGAGTTTTGCCACCGTGTCTTCGTCAATACCGGACACCCTAGCCTCAGCTATGATAAGCCGCAAAGCGTCTTCCAGACGAGTAAGAGCCGCGCCTTCGTTCGTCGTCAAGGCCACCCAGGCTCCGTTGCGGCGGTCAGAGGCGATATAGCCCTCCTGTTTGAGCATCTGATAGGCTTTCGAAGCCGTCATCATGTTGATCCCCAGCTCATTGGCAAGGGACCGTATTGTAGGCAATTTCTCGCCCGGACGAAGCTCACCCGCGGCAATACCCAAGACAATCTGGTTGCGGAGTTGCTGATAAATAGGAAGATCTCCCGAGAAGTCTAATGCAAGCAGCATAGTGCCACCCCCTTTGCATGATTTATTATAATGCAAACGATGCAAACTGTCAAGCGATTTCTCGTGGAACTTTCGTTGACTTTTTTCGTCAAATATGATAAAGATGAAGGGAAAGTATCTGCTCGTGAGGTGCGGCACCACGGCGGTTTGAGCATTCACTTGTGCAGCGCATCGAATTTATATTTGGAAGGTATTTGCTATGCCTACACGAAGACATTGGGCAGAGATTCGCAAAATATTGGAGCAGGATTTGATATGTGACGCGCTAAAAGACCGAGTACGATATTTTGCTACCAGATATAGAAAAGCACATGATGGATATGGACGAGTTTGTATACTTGTAGATGAAAAAGAAATTGTTAATATGTCTTTTATAGTTGAAGATAAAGGGTATGCGGAAGTATCTAGGCGTAAAAACGCTGGAAGCGATAAAAGTTATGCCGAACTTCATCAAGAAGTGAAAAAAGAATCTAGCGAGCAAGGACTATACGCCCCTGGTGATTTTGGGTCTGCATTGGATGAATTTTTATCAAACAGTATTTCTGAATCTTTAGAATCTGAAGACGGGCTTGTCCGTATGCTTGCGATAATGGATAGACGAGTTGGCAAGCGTACTTTGAAAAAAAATCAAGCCGTCCGTGGCTGATTTGCCAGAGTGGCTACAGTATTTCTATCATCTTAGGATCCAAAGCGAGAGAATTTAGAGTGCATAAAATAAGCAGTTTCCACCACATATGACACATAGCACCCCACCCAACAAGAGGAGATAAACATGAAAAAACGCCTACTCGCTCTGCTCGTCATGACAGCCCTACTCGCCGGACTCCTGTCTGCCTGCGCCGGCCAAGCGGCCCCGCCGCCCCAGACGCCAACACCGCCGCCCGCCGCAGAACCCACGACAGAGCCAGAACCCCTACCCACGGCGTCGACCGGAACAATCGACGAGGCCATCTTCCGCTTCTCCGAAGCCCTCTTCCGCGAAGTTCTATTGGCAGGGGAGGAGAACCCGGTGATCTCGCCCCTGTCGGCCTATTACGCCCTGGCCATGGTAGCGCTCGGCACACGCGGAGACACGCGAGCAGAGTTTGAGGCGGTTCTCGGCCTGGACCCGGAGGCTCTAGCGGCGGAACTCCGCGCCCTCAGCGCCGCGCTTAAGAACACTTCGGGCAGTACAGATCTCAGCATCGCCGGCTCCATCTGGACCGCGGACGGCTTTACCATAGCCTCAGCCTTCGCCGAGGCTATGCGCACTTATTTCGACGCTCCGGCCCACACGAGAGACTTCGCGTCCCAAGCGACAGTCGACGAGATAAATGCCTGGATCGCCGAACGCACTGAAGGTCTGATCGAAGAGATGATCGACTCCATCAGCAGAGATGAAGTCATGCTCCTCATCAACACGCTTTACTTCTCCGCAAAATGGGCACAGAATATGAATCCGATGACGGAACTCCTGGCTGAGTTCCACCCCGCGACCGGCAACCCAGTCGAAGTGCCATTCCTCTTCACCGGTACGCAGAGTCTCGCCGTCTCCGTGACAGACACCTTCGAGGCCGTCATGCTGCCCTACGACGACGGACGCCTCGGCCTCCTCCTTGTTCGTCCCACAGACGGCACCCTTGTGCGAGAGTTCGCGGCAACTCAAAATATTAGAACCATCATCGCGAGTCTCAACCAAGAGGACAGCGTCCAAGTCCGCATGCCCCGGCTTGACCTTGAGTTCGAACTCCTGCTCAATGATCTGCTCAAAGCGATGGGCCTGGAAGAAGTTTTCGGCGACTTTGCAGACCTCTCCGGCCTGCTCGAAGAAGACGAGCGCCTGCGCATCTCCAGCGTGCGGCAAAAGGTACGCCTCCTGGTAGACGAAGAGGGCACAGAAGCCGCCGCAGTGACGGTGGTCGGCATTGAGCGCATGAGCATTCCGATGAACCTGATCGAGTTGACCTTCGACACGCCCTACTTCTATGTAATCTACGATCTGGAGACGGGAGTCCCCCTATTTATGGGTGTATTAGACAATCCCGCATAAAATGAGAGACACCCATTGACAAAGTCTCCGTTTCTAGCTATAATGACACTTGCCTTTCATTTGCGCGAGTGCTGGAATTGGTAGACAGGCATGCTTGAGGTGCATGTGTCCTAGTGTCGTATGGGTTCAAGTCCCTTCTCGCGCACCAGTACGGGAGTTTTTACAGTATTGTAAAAACTCCCGCTTTTTATGGAATACTGTATCACCACGCATACCAAACCATGATAATCCGAACCCTGTGCCGGTAGGCGGTGGGTTCGGATTTGTCATTTGGCTCGACGAAAACAAATTTCAACTGGGCGATGACGATGTCCCGCTCAAAGTCTCTTCGCTCTCGTCGCATCAATCAATCCATACTTTATCTTAATCCGATCCAATTTTTCAAGCATAGGCCGCGCGAGAATCAGCAGGAAGATCACGCTTGCCGCGGCATGGATCAGATCGAAGGGAATTCCCCGCAAATACGCGAGCAGGAACATTTCAGAGGTGGGATAGGGCTGGAACATGAGTACACTGGCAGGATTCATAACGCCGCCGAAGATCAAAAAAGTAGCCAGTCCGCCAAATATCGCGAGAAAAAGCGGTGTCCGACGAAGCAGACCTTGATGAAAGAGAATCCCTGCCAAAAACCCGATTATGCCGAGCGCGAACATTTGCCAAGGCGTCCAAGGCCCTTGTCCAAAGAACATATTGCTGACAAATCCCGTCATTGCACCGACGAGAAAGCCGGATTCGCCGCCGAAAGCGACACCCACAATAATCACCACCGCGATGACAGGCTTGAACTGCGGCAGCATGAAAAATGCCGTGCGTCCCGCTACTGCAATCGCGCAGAGGACAGCGAGGACAATCAGTTCCCGCGCGCCGGGCTTGCGGCCCTCGAACACCAGTATGAAGGGGAGCATGGTTTGGAACAAAATCAGCATGGAGATGAAGTGAAATCTGCGGTCATCAAAGAGAGAGAGCCCCATGTAGATGGTAAGAGGGATTGTAAGCAGGATGAAAACTGCTGCTGTGAGAGTGCGCTTGGACAACGGAGGCCGCTGAAAGGTCGAAGAGGGCTCGCCGCAATCGTTGTGTGTTGCCGTAGGGGGTGGCGGTTGCGGTTCATCTAAATCCGGAGCTGGCGGCAAGGTCCCGCCAAGCGCGCCGATGATATCTCTGGCGGTGATCGCTTCAGGTAGCAATTCGCGCGCCATACGATTCGCACTAGTGGTGTAGAAGCTGTTGCGGCTGAAAAATGCGCGTGGCGTATTTTCTGTGACGATACCGCCGTCGAAAAACAGGGCGCAGCGATCAGCGTATTCGGCACAAAATTCGATATCGTGGCTTACTAGAATAACGGCGACTCTCTCTGCCGCAAGCCCTTGCAAAATAGCGGCGAATACTTGTTTATACGCGGCATCTAGTCCCTTTGTTGGTTCGTCCAACAGCAGAATCCTCGGCTTAAGCAAAAGCACCTTTGCCAAAGCTGCCCGCTGCTGTTCGCCCCCGGACAGATCATAGGGATGACAGTCAAGCAACCGTTCCAAACGGCAGAGTTTCGCCATCGTAGCGAGTTGCGCTTGCCCAGTGGCGACTTCGAGCAAGTCTTCTCGCACAGTTTTCGCCACAAATAAGGATTGCGGATTTTGTGGTAACATATAGACCCCAGCTTCCGCATGAATCTTGCCGCGATAGGGCGTGTGCAGTCCGGCAATCAGCGCCAGCGTCGTTGTTTTTCCCGTGCCGTTGCCGCCGAGGATAGCCGTAATCTCGCCGTAGTTTGCCCGGAACGTAAGACCTTTGGCTACATCCGGCAGAGATTTTTCATACCGGAACCAAATCTCGTCAAGCGTGATGGCAGGCGTCACGTTCGCCGGAAGCGGCGGTTCGGGGGCGATGGGGTGCAATATCTCTGCTTGCCGCAACCATTGCGCCCCGTCGCGGACGGTGACAGGGCAATTTTCTCCATCCGCACATGCCGCCCATACGCGCATTGGCACGGGCATGGCGGCAAACATCTTGTGGTTCTGTCTGCGCAGTTGAAGACCAACTTCACTAGGCAACCCGTCTGCAATCACTCTGCCTTGCTCCATCACAATAGCGCGAGTAGCGAGCGGGAACACTTCCTCCAGACGGTGCTCCGTGAGAATCACTGTCACACCGAGTTCGCGGTTGATCTTTCCTATAATCGCAAGAAACTCTCCCGCCGCTATGGGGTCCAGCTGGCTCGTCGGCTCATCGAGAATCAACACACGAGGGTGCATCGTCATAATCGACGCAAGCGCGAGAATCTGCTTCTGCCCGCCGGAAAGCTCTGTCACGGATTTATGAAACCACGCTTGAATGCCGAAAAAACTCGCCATCTCTGCGACGCGCAGACGGATTTCTGCGGTGCTCAACCCAAGGCTTTCAAGCCCAAAGGCCAGTTCGTGCCACACCTTGTCCGTAACGATTTGGTTCTCCGGAGACTGCCACACAAAGCCGATTTGTGCCGCCGCGTCACGGGCAGTGAGCTTGTCAAGCGGCGTACCCTCAAACCAGATATTGCCGGATGTTACGCCATGCGGAGCGAGGGATGGTTTGAGTTGTCGCAGCAGTGTCGTCTTGCCGCAGCCGGACGGTCCGCACAGCACAACAAACGCGCCCTGCTTAATGTCTAGGCTGACGTCGCGGAGCGCTGCGGTTTCACGCTGAGGATAGGAAAAACTCAGATGTTCGATTCGATACGTCTCCACACCAATTCCTCCTTCCAATTTACAAAAAGCGGGAAGCCAGCTAGGGCAAACTGTGCGCCAAACACTACAATGGCTCCAAAGCCGCTCCACTGTCCTCGAATGGTTGGGAAATAGCGGAATTGATACGCGCCGGTTGCCGCACCGACCATCACAACGACGGCGCAGAGGAGAATGTACGCCATAGCCCACCCGCTTCGTCGATCGAAGCGGAAGAGGGAGAAGACAGTGCGGCCCGGTAGGCCATAGCCGCGCGCCTTCATGCTATCCGCTGTCTCAATTGCGTTTTCCAGCGCCCATGTGATGAGCATGGATAGGATTCTCAACCCGTGTCGCGCCTTTTGGAGCAGATTCCCATTCGTCACATCCCGCCCAATCCCCTTCTGCGCGGCGGAGATCACCTTGATCTGCGCCCGAAAGCGCGGTACAAAACGCAGGGCCATTGCGAGGACGAGCGACAGCGCCGGAATGACGCGACCAAACAAATAGATCAGTTTGTCACTGGTCATCACGGCGTTGAAGCAGGAGAACCACAAGATCACTGTGACTAACATCACCGCCGCCGCAAGGCCGAATAAGATAGATTCGAGTGTCACAGGGTTGCCGTTTGGCAGATAAGCCAAAATCGTCGCCCCCGCGTGATTGAACAGGGGGTTCAGCGCGGCGGTGAATAGTGCCATCGGCAATAAAAACCAAAATCCCAGCCGCACGGCCCGCTTGCCGTTTAGATATCCAGCGTAAACGCACGCGCAAATCAGCGACAGGGCAAGACTGACCGGGTGCAGGAAAAACATGGAAAAGCCGATTACCAGAGTGAAGTACAACAGAGTCACCACTGGGTGAAAGCTGCCGAATGTGTCTCTGCTCAACCAAACCCGCCTCCTATGTCGCGTCCGAGATCGACGGTGAACAACCACTCGATCACATCACCCGGACTCAGAATATACTGCGACGCGCCAAAGCCGGGGAAGACGCCGTTGACGCGATACATCCAACCAGACAGCGGACCGGCATCGAACTCAAACAGATTATGAATTGCCTCGACATAAGCTGAATTGTGGATCGGTGTAAAGCGGGAGGCCATATGGATGCCTGCGTTCCGCATCTCGCGTTGGAGCACATCGAACGCACTTTCGCCTTCGGAGACTGTGACAGTCTGTGAGAAGATCACGCCGCTCTCCGGTACAAGTTCGTGCTTGTTGCTGTCCAGCAGATGCATATGCTGTAAAAGCGTATCGGCCCGCACAGTCAGCGTGACAGTAAATGTGCCGTCGTCTGGGGTCTGGGGCTCTTCAGTAGGTGCGGGAGTTGGTTCGGGGGGGGGCATAGGTAAGGGCGTAGCGGTTGGCGTTGGGAGCGGAACCGATGTGGGCGTAAGGTCTGTTAGCGGTTCGTCCGAGCGATCTTCTGCCGATTCAGCAGGAGTGGGTTCTGGCCTGTTCGGCTCGGACGGCGTGATTTCCGCTACTGTGCCCGGTGTAGTTTCGGCGGCGAGTGGTATATGCTCCGTCGGGCTGGGGCCTCCGCCTAACAACCACGCGCCTGCTAGAATAACCAGAATCAGAGCCGCCGCGATGAGTTTTGACTTATGCTGTCGCATAGCGAACCTCCTACAACAGACTTGCTCTGTCGAGCAAGCGGTAGAGCATCTCTGCGATCTCGCCACGTAAAATCGCGGTTGTGGGCTGGATATTGGACACAAAATCGTCTAAAATCCCCGCATGATAAAGAAACGCAAGTCCATTCCGCGCCCAAGGCGCTGCCGTGTGAGAATCGCCAAACTGCGCCAAGATATTCTGGACTTCCGCGTCACCAAGCGTCGTGTCCAGCCCCGCAAGTCGCGCTGCCCGAGCAACCATGACGGCGGCCTCTTGTCTGGTAATCGTGCCGTGCGGATGGAACGTTGTCGCCGAGGTGCCGTTGACGATCTCATAATAGAATGCAGTCCCCACCGGGGCGGTAAACCACAGATTCGGGGGGACATCGTAAAACACAGAGGCAGTCCGAGCCGGAAGGCCGAAGGCGCGGGTGATAATCGCGGCAAACTCGGCGCGGGTCATGGTTTCGTCCGGGGCAAACACTGTCTCGCTTCTGCCGGTGATGATACCACGGGAGGCAAGTGCCTCTATCGCCGGACGGCTTGCATGGGGTTGCGCGTCGGCAAATGTCCTGCCGGGGACGAGGACTTCCATCCTTCTGATATCCTGGTGCTTGCCCGGCAATCCAATGGATTCAAACGGTGCGAACGAGCAGCGTCGGATTGTGTCGGACATTTGATACAGACTATTTCTCCCCTCTATCGCACGCTGGGCGGCGACGAAACCATATAAGGCCTGTTCCGTAGACATGAGATTTGTCGCAGACTGTGCATGCGAATGCCGAAACCCGCCGTCTGGATTTCGGAAACTCAGGAGGTTGTCCAGTAGCGTGTTGCCATGTTTCACGAAACGGGGGTCATCGATGGGAATCCCCAGTTCACCGAGAGCGACGAGCACTTGAACGGTACTCTCAACAGTCGATGCGCCAGCCGAAAACCCGCCAGGGAATCCGCCATTCGCATCCTGAATGCCCGATAGAAACGAAAGCGCCCGTTCCGTAGCCGCTCGGACTTCCGGGATGTGCTGATAGCGCGCGAGCGCTTGCAGGGCCATCCCGGTGATATCCGCGTTGCCCGTCGTGCCAACCAAATTCCATCCGCCGTCCGGCAACTGTTGTCGTAAGATTTCCGCGATATACAGCCCCCGTGTCGCCTGTGTTTGCGCAGCTTGATTTGCCGGAATGGAATACCCCAAACTGTCTAGGGCCAGAAGGGCGAAAATCGGACCGTTAATGCCCTGCCAGATTGTCCGCTCAAAATCGCCAAGCGGTGCGGTAAGGTCAAAGCCCGCGACATTGCGCGGATCAAATCCCGCCGCCGTAAGTCCGAGGATGACGCGGGAATATTCCGAAAACCGCCTCTCATCCAAAACGCCATTACGCGCTCTGAGATACTGCTCGACGCGCCTATGATACGCCTCAAAAAACGAATCTGGTACATGCTGACCGCTCCGCGCAAGGCCAAGTACGAACCATTCCCCGCCGACCGAGCCGACCTCCGGCTCAGACACGGTTCGCAGTAGAAACTCCACCGTGTCGGCGATGATGGTTTCCAATTCAGAACTGGCGGCCGCTACTGCGGGCGCGGCAAACAAACCGAATAGCAGTACAATCGCCAGAAGAACAGATAAACCTCTACGCATCAATCATGCCCCCTGCGATATTCTCAATGAAACGGTACAAAAGTGCCGCAGATTCCGCGCGGGTAGCGTTCCCGGCAGGCGCGATCGCTGTCGGTGTCCGCCCGTTGATAAGACCGTTTGCATTGGCCCATTGCATAGCGTCAACAGCCCAGCCGGATATCATATCCGCGTCATGAAAATCGGCGACGAAGGAACCGTTGGTAATCTCAAGGTCTTGATATGCCGCGAAGTTTTTGAAAATCACGGCAAGCTGTTCGCGGGTAACATAGTCGCCTGGTCCGAACCGTCCGTCACCGAAGCCTTGGGCAATCCCGTTTACACTCGCCCAAGCGATGGCATCCGAATACCAGCGCCCGGAGGCTACGTCGCCGAAATCGCTATCGCCCGCCGCAGTTGGCTCCTCCGCAAGCCGCCACAAGATCGTGACGATCATGCCGCGCGTGAGGTTTGTGTGCGGCGAAAATTGCCCTGGCGCTGTGCCGACTTTCAGTCCCTGCTCATAGACAAACCGTACATAGTCGAAATACCAGCTATAATAAGCGACATCGGCAAAAGGGTTGTCCCACGCTTCGGGGACTGGTGGTGGAGGCGGGCCGAATCCGCCGCCGATATCATGACCAAGGTCGCGAGTAAACAGCCATGCAACGCTGTCTCCAGCTTGTAACACAAGCGTATCAGCAGACGTGGCGGGAAATTGACCATTCACCCGGAACATCCAGCCAGACCCCGGGCCGCCGTCAAACTCGGCGACTCCGGCGATGGAGTACACATAGACGCCCATCGCCGTAGACCGCGAACCAATCGCAAGCGCTGTTCTGTGCAGAAGGCTATAAGCCGTCTCGCCGGGATCTAAGTAAAAGCTCCCCGAAAACAGAGCAGGCCCCCCTGGATCGGTAACGCTGATAGAAGCCCGCGCCGGAGGGGGAGGGGGAGCCGTGGCAAGCTGAAGCGCATTGATTGCCGTCCGCAAATTGTTCGTCGCCGTGTCAATCGGGCCTTGCAAAATGGCAATATCGCGGACATTCCGTGCCGCCGTCAAAGCTGTTTGCATCGCCGCCCAAGTCGCGACAGTATAGTTGGCCTGCGTCCGTCCCTCCGCCCGCGCAATTTCCGCGAGCAGACCAGTCAAATCCACATTCTCAAGCGGAATAGTAACGGTAGGCCAGGGGATCGGATTTTGTAGGTTGGTAAAAATATTCGACTCAAGACCGATAGAGGCCAGACCAAGCCACCCTTGCCACGGATCGCCGCCAATGATTGTACCGTTGGGAGCAATAAACTCCATCATCGCATGAACCGGGGTCCTGGTTATATCGCCGTCAACCGTCCAGTCAAGCGGACATTCCCCCATTGCGGCGATTGCTTGGATGACATGTGAGGTTGTTTCCCAACCTGGAACACCCATGCCCATCGCTTCAAAAGCGCCGCAAGGAAGCTGCTGGGTTTTGAGAAAGGCTCGCGCTTGCGCGATTGCGCCAGCAACGCGGGGGTCTGAGGCGGAAAAAGGCTGTAAAATTGTAATCAGCAACGCGGTGTCTTCTGTGGGGTATCCCCATGCCGTGCCAAACCCCCACATATCAAAATACCCTGAAGTTCCCTGCATATCCAACAGCGTATCAAGGACAGCAGTGTTAATCTCATTTAAGGCATCTGCGGCAGTGAGCGCGTAAAAAATCCGCACATTCACGAAAGCGCCCCAGCCAGCGACATTTAAGGGGTCAGCATGATTTTGGTTGATAAGGGAGACTAATTCATCAATGATATCTCGCCCCCCATGCTTCCGCGGGTCTTCCTCCATAGCGATCATACTGATCGCGCGCTCGGCCCAAGTGGAGGCATTAAACATGGTTAGATTCGCTGGCATAGCCGGAATGGTGGGGAGGGTAAAGTCATCTAAATCAGCGCCTACAGTAGCGAGCATAACCAGCTGGTGCCATTGTAATGGCGTAGTAGTAGAAAAGTTGCCAATCACGGAATCTACAACCGCTCTGTTCGAAGTAGGCCCCGCAAACGGAACAGCCTCCTCCGCAAACGCGGCAGGGACGAATACCCCCGTCGCCAAAATCAGCGCAAGTAACAGGGCAAACAACCTCGTCGTAATTCTGGTCTGTCTCATACTACCATTCCTTTCTCAATCCCCAAAATGAAAAACACGCCCCGTCGAATGGCGACGAAACGTGAGAACATACACGTGCAAAACACACGCATATACAACACATCGCTCCGTCCGGGGAAGCCAGTGGACTTTTAGATGTATCACAGCGTATCTGACTTATCGGCAACGGCTCTCGCCATGCCGCATCACAGTGACCCGCTCGCAGGGATTCTCACCCTATTCCGCAATCTCGCCAAGATTTTCCTTGGCGTGTGATACATCTTATTTACTTTGTTGCGATTGTAGCATAGGCTGATGTGCTTGTCAATTTTTGGGAGCTAGTTCCTCTTGCCCGCCAACGAAATATGTAAAATCTACGTGAGTTTTATGTGAATTAAACTTGACAAAAGTTAGCAGGACGGGCAAAATTTGAATAAGGCAACATAACACTATAACCTTAAAGTGGAAATAGACAGGTATCGATGAAACAACTGAGGTAGATCAATGAGAAAGTGTCTTTGCATTCTTTTATCAATCATACTCTTGATTGTAACCGTCAGCCCGGTCGCGCTCGTACAGCCTCAAGCAGATGTGCCAGACACGCAAGCGGCGGACAGCGCCCCTTCGCCAACGACGATTGGTACCGGCTTCACAACGTAATCGCCCATGATTGGACTGTAGAGACGATCGTCATCCACCCATCCGGCACAGCAACGGAGGGGATCGTTGGCACGGTGTTCAACCTCGTCGTAACCGACGGAAATATCGTTGATACAACGCTCGTCCCCACCATAGAGGGCAACATAGTAGCAGATATGATAATCGTAGCGCGCCCGCTCACGATTGTGGCAGCCCCGGGTACGGATATTGTGCTGCAAATGGCAGATGTAAGCCCTCGCTTCCAGGGCCTGCCGGACGGTACATTCCAACCAAGCCGCGTGATTACCCGCGCGGAACTCATAGTGATCGTGGCGCGCTATATGAATATCACTCCCTCAAGCGCGGCGCCCCAGTTCAGCGATATTTCCGGGAATTGGGCGGAGGACTATATCAGCGCCGCGGCCAGACAGGGCTGGGTGCAAAGCGCCAACGGGCTAGAGGGACTGTTTCGTCCCAACCAGCCGATCACCAGAGCGCCCTTGGCACCTGTTGGAGCGACCAGACGCAAGACCGGGAGATATTTTTAGAACGCCATAAGCGCACCGTCCAAATATCCAATCCTTGTTTTGCAAATGGCGATTTGCTATAATCGATATATACAAGATGTTTAATAGACGCCTTACAGTTGCACAATAAGCAGTAGAGCGAATCAATGCGTCTATCAGACACGGGAGGGGTCGTATGAGCCAGACACCCAGAATAACCTGTAAGCACTGTGACCGGACTTATTCCGAACTCAAATACAGATGCCCCTATTGCGGCGCACACCGCAGCGAAGACGGTCAACACGTAGCGGAAGCGAGCAATAAAACTGCAAGAAGAGTCATCAGCCTATTGCTTTTCGCGGCCTTGGCAATCGGCGCCGTCAGCATGGCCGTGCTCGGCCTGGGCGATGATCTCGCAAGCGCGTCGCTCAGCAACCCGCCCGGTATTTCGCAGGCGCAGGGCGAGGATACCGAGGCCGGCGTCCAAGCCGACCTTCCGCCCGTAGAACCGGAACCTGAGCCAGAACCAGTTGAAATCAGAATCCAATTCGCCGGAGATGTGCTGATGCACAGCGGCTTCGGCATCGTCGACGTCGCCTGGATCGGTCAGAATGCATATGGGGAGAATATGTATGACTTCAAACCCTACCTGCGAGACATCAGTCCCTTTGTAGACGGCGACCTCGCGATTATCAACATGGAAACCCCGGTAGACGCATTGGGCGGAAACCAAGGCATTTCAACCTTCCCGTTGTTCAACGTCCCCTTTGAAATCCTGCCAGCCTTGCAATACGCAGGCTTCAACCACCTAATCAGCGCCAACAACCACTCCTTCGACAGAGGATGGACCGGGCTCATCAACACCGTGTACAGCTTCGAGCGCGCGGGCATCAGCCACACCGGAATGAGTGTGGACGAAGAAGCCTTCAACACCCCCACGATTCTCGATGTAAACGGCATCCAAGTCGGAATCATCGCCTATACCGACTCTGCAAACGGCCTGGAATTCCTCATCCCAGACTATGCGCTCCCCTGGGCCGTGCGCCGCTTCCGCTCCCATGTCATGGACGACGTCCCGGCGATGGCCGCCGACATAGCCGCCCTGCGCGCAGCAGGTGCGGAAGTAGTCATCGTTGCCCTGCACTGGGGCGCGGAATATGTAGACGCCCCCACGGAGATGCAACGCCAAATCGCCAGAGCCCTCAGCGACGCAGGCGCAGACGTGATTATGGGAAAACACTCACACACCGTCCAGCCCCTAGAATGGCACTACCGCGAAGACGGCACGCGCGCCCTAATCATCTACTCCCTCGGCAATTTCCTGGCCGATCAAACCAGACTAACCCCACCCTCCGTCGCCGATCAGATCAATTCCAGCTTCGGTAGAACCCAGTTCGGTATGTTAGTGAGCCTACAGATAGTAAGAGAGCCAAACGGCGAAATCCGGCTAACGCACGCAGACGTACTACCCACATTATGTATGAGAGATTTCGCCGGCAACACCCTCTTCACCGCCAATGCCGTAAGCGTATTACCGATCATAAATGGCGAACTGCCAGCCTTCGTAGTCGCCGAAGACCTCCGCCTTTGGGGCAGACACGCATATGCGCATGTAGTAAGAGTCGTCGGAGAAGAATGGATCGCCCAAAACTCGCACGTTCAATAGCCAATAAAAAAGAAACGTCTGCGCAAGCAGACGTTTCTTTTGCCTATAATGTCACGCCAGTCTTAAAAATAGTAAACTCCCGCGCGCCAAGCATCTCATTTTTAGACCGACACTCCCCAGAGGCCAAGGCGCGGACAAACGTATAGAGCTCATCCCGCAATTCGCCCATCGGCGTCCCATTGAGCAGCGGCCCGGCATCAAAGTCAATCCAAGCACGTTTCTTCTCGAAGAGAGCCGTGTTACTAGAAATCTTCACCGTTGGCACAGGCGCGCCAAACGGCGTACCCAGACCCGTCGTAAACAGGATCAAATGCGCACCACTGGCCGTCATATTACTGATCGAAACCAGATCATTCCCAGGACCCGAAAGCAGATTAAGCCCTTTCATGCACACAGGCTCCGCATAGCCCAAGACATCCGTCACATCAGAGCAACCGCCCTTTTGAATACAACCCAAGCTCTTATCTTCCAAGGTAGATATCCCACCCGCCTTGTTGCCCGGAGAAGGATTTTCATAAATCGCCTGCCCGCTCTCGATGAAATAAGTCTTAAAGTCATTGATGAGCGCAACGGTTTTATCGAACAGCTCCGGAGTCCGGCAACGATTCATCAAAATCGTCTCCGCCCCAAACATTTCCGGCACCTCGGTCAAAATCGCTGACCCACCTTCCGAGATGAGCCGATCGGTAAACGCCCCCACCAGCGGGTTCGCCGTAATCCCCGAAAATCCGTCAGACCCGCCGCATTTGAGCCCCACGATCAACTCACTCATAGGCACAGGCTCCCGCTGAGCTTGACCGGCAAACGCGATAAGTTCCTGCAAAAGACCAAGACCAGCCTCCAACTCATCAGAGACATCCTGGCAGACAAGAAACTTCACCCGATTAGGGTCATAGGCCCCAAGCATTTCTCGCATATCTTCGACAGAGTTATTCTCACAGCCAAGGCCTAGCACTAAAACGCCACCGGCGTTCGGATGCTGAATCAATCCCGCAAGCACGCGGCGCGTGTTCTCATGGTCCGCCCCGAGCTGCGAACAGCCATACGGGTGAGGAAAAGCATATACGCCGCCAATCTCCTCCGCCACAAACGCCTGCGCTGCCTTCTGGAGTAACGAGGCCTGAATATTCACACAGCCCACCGTCGGTACGATCCAGATCTCGTTGCGTATCCCCACCTTGCCGTCAGAGCGCCGATATCCCATAAATATACCCGACGTCTCCGGAGAGAAAGGAGCATGCCGGGGATTGTAGCTGTATTCCAACAGATTTTCAAGCCCCGTCTTCAGGTTGTGGACATGGACAGTCTGCCCCGGCATAATATCGCAGATAGCATGCCCGATGGGGTTTCCATATTTCACCACGACGTCACCCGCGGCAATAGGCACAAGCGCAACCTTATAGCCAGCAGCCACCGGCTCAGCGACCGTGAGCGGCACACCCTCCACCGAGACAACCTCACCCGCCTCAATTGCAGTGAGCGCCACCACCACCGTATCAGCCGGATGGATTTTGAGCAGCTTCATATGCCCCACCTCACTCGACCAGCGCCTGCATTGCGGCGGTCATACCCTCTTGTTCAATTGTCTCAAGATACTTTGTCACACGGGCGGTCATATCGCCGAGCGCGTTTAAATCTTCGCCCCAAAACGCGACATTCCCGAGGAACGCCGGAACCAAGACGGAAGCAGGCTCATCCGCATGTGCGGCAAAAAAGTCAAGTACCTGCGCATCATCCCGAATTGGATAAGTCTCTGCTCCCCGCTTGCCGACGAGACAACCCTCGCCGCGCTCCCCGCTACGATAAAAAGCGATAAGCGCCGCAAGGCTAAAGGTCAGACAAGGAGGCAATACCCCGTTTGCGGCTAAACTGTCCTTCAGCGTAGACAAAATCCGCGTCTTCCACTTCGAAACAGAGTTCAGTGAAATGCTGAGCAACTCATGACGAATAAAGGGGTTCTCAAACCGCTCCATCACCGAGTCGGCAAAAGCCTTCACCTCGTCGGCTGGCAGCGGAACCGTAGGCGCGATCTCACGATAAATACACTGCTCCATAAATGCCCGCATGGCCGGATTCGCCATCGCCTCACCAACAGTATTAAGCCCCGCCAAAAAGGCGCCCAGCACGGTCGATGTGTGCGCCCCGTTCAAAATCCGCACCTTCCGCTCCCGGTATGGACGAAGGTCATCCGTGAATACCACAGGCATCCCTGCCCGATCCAAGGGAAAAGCCTCTTGAACCTCAGCCTGCCGATCACTCTCAATCACCCAGAGTCCAAACGGCTCCCCGACGACCAAGAGCGCATCCCGATAACCCAACAAATCCCGCTCCAACGCCTCAGCCTCGGCGGCAGGGTAACCGGAGACAATCCGGTCCACAAGGCAATTACAGAAAATACAAGCCGTGTCTACCCATTGAAGAAACGCAGGCGGCAACTGCCACAAGTCAATCAACCGCTCCACACACTGCTTCAACTTCGCGCCATTTTGGTCAATGAGTTCCACCGGCAGGAGAATAAGCCCCTTGTCCAAAGCCCCGTCAAACTGCGTATACCGAGCGTAAAGAAACTGCGTCAACTTACCGGGAAAGGAGTTCGCAGGTTTTGTCTCAAACCGATCTGTCTCGTCATAGACAATACCCGCATCGGTCGTGTTCGAAATCACAAACCGCAACTCCGGACGTTGGGCGAGATTAAGATAAGCCTCGTAATTGGCAAACGGGTCTATCACTTCACTAACAGCGTTCACAACACGGTGCTCCACCACCTTCTGTCCGCCCTGTAGTCCGCGTAGAATGACAGTATAAGCATTCCCCTGCCGCCGAAACGCATCCAAAGACCCAAAGGGGATGGGCTTGATGATTGCCACAGAACCGTCAAACACGCCCTGTTCATTTGCGACATCAATCATATAGTCGGCGAAGGCTCTGAGAAAATTCCCCTCCCCAAACTGCGCCACAACGACCGGTCTAGTCGTGGCTTTACTCTGACGAGTAAGTGGTTGCATAACAAATCCTCCATGACACACAGTACAATTAAAATGTAAAGAAATGGGCAATTTGTTCAAACTGAATGCGCGCTTCCTTCAACGCACTTTCAATCGCCATCTTTTTTTCTGCATCATAGCGAAAAATCGGCGTAGCAACGCTGCTGGCCGCAACCACAGCGCCCCGCTGATAAATGGGTACAGCAATACAGCAGATAGACTCGGCAGATTCCTCAGATTCATAGAGGAACATATCATTGCCGTTCACTGCCGCATGTAATTGCTCGAAGTCTGTGATCGTGCGCGCGGTCAACGGCCGGAGTCCTTGGGGATACAAGTGCTTTAGTTCCTCCAAAGACCGATTTCTCAAAAGCGCCTTTCCAATAGCCGTGGCATATGCCGGGACTCTCCTTCCGCTTGCGCATTGCATACGAACTGGATGGGGGGAATCCACCGTAGACAGAAAAAAGACCTCTCCGCCATCCAATACCGCAAAGTGACAGGTTTCACCACAGGCCAGCACGACATCGCTTAAAATGCCGGATATCTTTTGGTAAGTAATCGAATTTTGCACCCGGCTCCCAATCTCAAACAGACGTGTCCCGAGGGAATAGCTCCGCGTATTCTCTTGGAACCCCAAATACCGCTCTTCCCGCAAGGTCTGCAAAATCGGAGACAAGGTACTGGTAGGGATATCCAAATGCCGGGACAGGTCCGAAAGGGTATAGTCTTGATTGTTGGTCGAAATGATCTCCAAAATAGAAAGTACGCGCAATGTAGGCTGGTGTTGCGTGCTCAAAAGATCATCCTCCTTTCCGTATATACGAGATCTCGAGCTTGAAGTGATTGTACTAGCACCGTCCCCCATTGTCAATGGCGTTTGACGGAATCACTTTGTCAAAAAATTCCATTGTAATTTAGAAGAAACGACTGATTCACGTCGCGAAAGCAAATAGAGCTTTACACGGCGAAAAAACCGTGTTATCCTTATATGTGGACATGTTTCCCGATATGCGGAAACATTGCTTGAGAAATCGCAACTCCATTTGCAAGATCGAATCGCTTAGGGAAAGGGGCGTGGAAGCGGCAGTAGAGGTTCATAGTAGCCTTTATATTTGTGAGTTGTTTCAGTTACCTGTTCTAAAGCAATGATTTTTAGGAGGAAATGAATATGAAAAGAAAATTAGTAGCGCTTCTCATCGTATGTGTTCTGCTCTTTGCGGCTTGCTCCCCAGCCGCACCCACAGCGACCCCGACTCCGGCACCGCCCGCAGGTGGCGCGACTCCGGCACCGGCAGAAACCCCCGCCCCGCCGGCAGACCAAACCTTCACCCTCAGACTGTCCGAAGTCCACTCCGGCGACGGACACCCGGCTAATGTCGGCCATCATCTGTTTGCGGAACTCGCACATGAGCGCAGCGGCGGCACACTCAATATTGAAGTGTTCTCCGGCGGCGTCCTCGGCAGCGAAATGGAAGTTATGGCACAAGTACAGATGGGCATCATCGAAATGATCCGCCTGCCGGTCCCCATCCTTGCCAACGTCGAGCCGAACTTCAACGCTCTGTTCCTTCCCGGCGTATGGGACGGCCGTGACGCCATGTTCGCCGCTCTAGATGGAGAAATCGGCACCTATTTCGCCGACATGCTCCGTGCGCACGATATGTACATCCTCGCTTGGCACGATGCGGGCGCCCGCAGCCTGTACAACTCCGTACGTCCCATCTACACCCCGGAAGACCTGGAAGGCCTGAGAATCCGTATGCAGGAATCCCCCCTCATGATCCGTCTGATGGAACTGATGGGCGGCGTTCCCGTACCGATGGGCCCGGCTGAAGTATATGCCGCAATCCAAACCGGCCTGGTAGACGGCGCTGAGAACAACTGGCCATCCTATGTCACCAGCTTCTCCCACCATGAAGTCGCCCGTTACTTCACAGAAAACGAGCACTCCAGAGTGCCAGAGGCCGTTGTCATCAGCCTCGCAGTTTGGGAAAGCCTGAGCGAGACGCAACAAGCAGTCCTGAGAGACGCCGCCATCGAAGGCGCATACGCACAACGTGCGGCGTGGGCCCAAGTTGAGGTAGAGGCAGAGGCAGAAGCCGTCGCCGCTGGCGCATACGTTGTCCGCCTCACCCCAGAACAACGCCAAGCCTTCACAGACAGAATCATGCCCATTTGGGACGACTTCCCAGAAGTGGCAGACCTCATCGCTATGATCCGCGCCGCCCAGAGCTAATCGGACTTACATGACTTTGGGGGGGAGATATCCCCCCCAAACCCATTCACCGTAAGAAGGGGAGAATCCTAGTTGAAACTCTACAATAGCTACAGAAAATTGATCGGTGGCATGGGGAAGGCGTTAGATGTCGTAACCATCCTCCTAATGCTGGCGATGGTTGCCGTGGTATTCTATCAGGTTATCATGCGGCAAATTTTTGAAAGACCGCCCATTTGGGGCGAAGAAGTCGCCGTGACCTTTATGGTCTGGTTCGTGTTCCTCGGCATCGTCCTCGGGCTCGAAGAAGACCTGCATATCGGCATTACAATGTTTGTCGACAAACTGCCCCGAAAAGTGCAATTCGCGATAGAGATTCTTGTCAATCTCCTGATATTAGCCCTCGCGATCCTCCTGCTGGTATACGGCTATCAGTTTGCATCCAGAATGCTGAGCTTCGGCACCGCACTGCCCGCGACAGGAATGCCCGCGGCCACCCACTATGCGGTCGTCCCGATCACAGGTGCCCTTATGATTTTGGTAACACTGGGTAAAATCGCAGGACAACTAGTCAACAGGAAGGAGCTGCCACAATGAGTGATCCGATTGCAGTATTTATATTGATCGGCGGCTTTGCCTTCCTGATGGCGCTAAAAGTCCCTGTGGCCTTTGCCCTTGCCCTTTCAGCCTTCGCCTCCGCCTTCTATTTCGGAGACGGTACGCGCCTATTCCCAATCGTAGTACAACGCCTAGTCAGCGGAATCCGCCCCTTCAACTTCATGGCCATCCCCTTCTTCATCATCGCCGGCAATCTCATGGGCCAAGGCGGCATCGGCAAGCGGATGATCGACCTAGCCGACGCCTTAGTAGGCCGTGTCCGCGGCGGACTGGCCATGGTCAACGTGCTCTCGTCCAAATTCTTCGGAACCGTCTCCGGCTCTGTAGTAGCGGACACCTCGGCGCTGGGCACCATCATGATCCCCATGATGGAAAAGCAAGGCTATGACAAAGAGTTCGCCACCGCAAACACCGTTACCTCCTCCATCGTCGGCCTCTTGATCCCGCCCAGCCACAACATGATTATCTTCGCCATGGCCGCTGGCGGCGGCGTCTCGATCGCCGCGCTCTTTCTAGCCGGTATCATGCCCGCTCTGGTGCTGGGCGTCGGACTCATGATCGTATCGTACATAATCGCTGTGAAAAAGAACTACCCCAAGGGCGAGAAATACACGCTCTGGCAAACACTAAAGCTCTTTTTCGACAGCTTCTGGGGCCTCTTAACCATCGTCATCATCGTCGGCGGCATCACATCAGGGTACTTCACCGCCACAGAAGCCTCGGTAATCGCGGTTATCTACGCCTTCATCGTCACATTCTTCGTCTACAGAGAGATCCCCCTCCGGCAATTCTGGCCCATCATGAAAAAATCCATCCGGACCGTAGCAATGGTCATGGCCATCATCGCCGCCTCCCAAGCCTTCGGCTACATGATGACCATTTTGCGCGTACCCGATATGGCCACAAACGCCATCCTGACACTTTCTGAAAATCCCTTCGTGATCCTCCTGCTCATCAATGTCATCCTCCTCGTCCTGGGCCTAGTTATGGACATGGCGCCCATGATCCTAATTACGACGCCCATCCTCTTACCCGTCGCCACCCAAGTCGCGGGTATGCACCCAGTACAGTTCGGTATTGTCCTCCTGTTGAACCTGGGCATCTCCCTCATCACGCCCCCGGTAGGAACCGTCCTGTTCGTCGGCTGCTCCATCGGACGAACCACCATCGAGGCCGTAATCAAACCGCTCTTGCCCTACTATTTCGTCATGATCCTAGTCCTCTTGCTCATCACCTATATCCCGGCGATTTCCATGTGGCTGCCGGGCGTCCTACTCTCGTAAAGCTCGCTTTTACGTGCATAAGAAGGGGTGTGAAACACTTCACACCCCTCTCATTTCATCCGAGACATACTATTTTAAAGGAGGTTTGGATCAATGGATATCAGATATTCCGCCAACCAAAAAGATGTTCGCCGCTACACCACGGAGGAACTGCGAGACGAGTTTCTCATCACGGACCTCTACCAGCCCGATCAAGTGTCCGCCGTCTATTCCCACGTAGACCGCATGGTCGTCCTAGGTATTATGCCCGTAAAAGAAGCGCTCCCCATCGACAAAGGCATCAATGTCATGAGCAACTTCGGCACCGAGTATTTCTTAGAGCGGCGCGAGGTGGGCTTCTTTAACCTAGGCGGTCCCGGCGTATGCACCGTAGACGGCACAGCCTACAAACTAGGCCCGCGAGACTGCATCTATATTACCAAAGGCTCGCAAGAAGTCACCTTCCAGAGCGACAACCCAAGCGAACCCGCCAAATTCTACGGCGTCTCCGCTCCCGCCCATAAAGCCTGTGAGACACGCCTACTCACCATTGCAGAGGCCGCAAAGAATCCCCTGGGCAGCGCGGAGACAAGTAACAAACGCGTCATCAACCAATTCATCCACCCCGCCGTGCTCGAAACCTGCCAACTGCTGATGGGGCTCACAATCTTAGAACCAGGCAGCGTCTGGAACACCATGCCGCCCCACACCCACGAACGCAGAATGGAAGTCTATACCTACTTCGACATCCCAGAAAACGGAGCCGTTTTCCACTTCATGGGCGAACCCAAAGAGACCCGGCACCTCGTCATCCAAAACTACGACGCCATCATCTCCCCGAGCTGGAGCATCCACTCCGGTTGCGGCACCGCCAATTATGCCTTCATCTGGGCCATGGGCGGCGAAAACCAAACCTTCACCGATATGGACACCATGTCCGCATCCGACCTCAGATAGGAGAGTATGCATGAACTCATTTTCGCTCAAAGGCAAGGTCGCCCTCGTCACAGGGGCCGTCCACGGCATCGGATTTGGAATCGCCTGCGCCCTGCATGAAGCCGGTGCCAAAGTGGCCTTTAACAGCTTAAAACAAGAAGAAGTAGACAAGGCCATCACCGCCTACCAAGAAGCCGGCGTAGACGCCAAAGGCTACGTCTGCGACGTCACAGACGAAACTGCCGTCAAAGCCATGGTAGCCCAAATCACAACAGATATCGGCGCGGTCGATATCCTCGTCAACAACGCCGGCATGATCCAGCGCACCCCCATGCTCGAAATGTCCCCCGAAGACTTCCGCCGCGTGATCGACGTAAACCTAAACGGCCCCTTCATCGTTTCGCAAGCGGTCCTCCCGGCGATGGTGGAAAAACGGCAGGGCAAAATCATCAACATCTGCTCGATGATGAGCGAACTCGGCCGCGAGACAGTCGCGGGCTACGCCGCCTCCAAAGGCGGGCTGAAGATGCTCACCAAAAACATCGCCAGCGAGTTCGGCCAATACAACATCCAATGCAACGGCCTCGGCCCCGGTTATATCGAAACCCCCCAAACCGCCCCCCTGCGCGAACCCCAAGCGGACGGGTCCAGACATCCGTTCGACGCCTTCATCGTCTCCAAAACCCCCGCGGACCGCTGGGGCCGCGTAGAAGACCTAACAGGCCCAGCCGTCTTCCTCGCCAGCCCCGCGTCCGATTTCGTCAACGGGCACATCCTTTACGTAGACGGCGGAATCCTAGCCTATATCGGCAGACAACCCAAATAATAGGGAAGGGGAGCTCTGTATGAAACTTTCTTACCATGACGCCTATATTCCCATCTCAAATGAGAAGATAACCAGGCGCGTCCTCGCCCACGACGGAACTCTCATGCTGGTACACATGACCTTCCACGTGAAAAACGACGATCCCGGTATGCATTCCCATCCCCATGAACAGATCGTCTATGTGGAAAAAGGTAAGTTCGAGTTCATCAAAGAAGACGGTAGCGAGCCCTTCATCCTAACCGACGGGGACTCCGCCTATTTTGAACCAAACGTAAAACACGGTGCCAGAGTCCTAGAGGATAACAGCGTCCTCCTAGACATTTTCACCCCCATCAGAGAAGACTTCTTGCCAAAATAGGCAAATGGGACCGCCCGTGACGCTTTCCATCCACAGGGGCCGGCAAACCGCCGCCCCTGTGTCTCCATGTCAAAGCCCGATCCGAAGTTTGAAAGCATATGGATATAGAGGTATGTCAGAATGAGCCAATCATTTTATGCAAAGCTTGACCCAGCCAATAAATACATATTGTTCTGTTGCTTCTTCATGTTCGCAACCAACGGCCTATACGGTATGGTGTTGGGCTCCCTCTTGCCCCTCATCAGCGCGGAATATGGCCTGAGCAACACCATCAGCGGCGCGCTCCTGTCCTCCCATCAGATCGGCGCGCTTATCGCCGGATTTTCCGCCGGCATCCTGCCGCTCTACCTCGGGCGAAAAAAAGCCCTGCTCTTCCTCTGCACCTTCGTCATCGTTGGCTTCACCATTGTTATAATTACCGGCAACCCCGTCTGGCTCATCATCGGCTTTCTCTTCACCGGCATCAGCCGCGGCAGTATTTCCAATTTCAATAACGCAATCGTCAACGAAGTATCCAACGGCAGCGCAGCAGCGTTGAATCTCCTGCACAGCGTCTTCGCGATCGGCGCGCTCTCAGCCCCGTTCCTAGTCATCTGGAGCACCAATCTCATGGGAGACGAAGGCTGGAAACTCGCGGTCCTCATCATAATCGGCTTCGTAACAGCAGCCATCCTTTTTTTCTCGCGGGCAAAGATTGCCGAATCTACGAAAGAACAGCGAAAAGAAAAGCTATCCTACCAATTTCTGAGAAACAGATGGCTCTGGTATAACATCGGCATCCTGTTTTTCTACCTCTGCGTAGAAGCCACCGTCAACGGCTGGATCGTAACCTACTTCGTCAACACAGATATCATGTCCCGGCAATACGCGCAAATGCTCGCATCCCTCCTCTGGCTTGTAATCCTAGCAGGTCGCCTCAGTGTCGCCTTCTCTAGAGATAGAATCCCCAAACAATGGATTCTGATCGGCACCTCCATCGGTACCGCGCTCTTCTACATCCTGCTCCTCGCAACCAGAAATCTCACCGTCATCACCATAGCCATCGCCGGTCTAGGTTTCTCCATGGCGGCTATCTATCCGACCACGATTGCAAACATCAGCAAAACCATCAAAACCCACCCGCAAAGCCTCGGTGTCATCCTGTTAACCAGCGGCGTAGGCGCAATCTCCATGCCCCTCATAACAGGTATCCTGTCCGATCGCTTCGGCCTGGTTGCCGGAATGGGCGCCGTAATCGTCGCTATTTCCCTCATGCTCCTCTGTGTCATCCTCGCCATAACCGGTCGACCAAACGAACCAGAGCAGGCCAAATGAGATAGGGAGCAGTAGCTATGTCACGAGTGGTATCTGTAGCGTCTGCCCAATATGAAGCACGGTGTGCGTCAAACCGTTCCATTCCATGAGCCGCTCAACACTAGCGCCAAACCGTTGCGCCAACAGCCAAAGCGTATCCCCAGCCTGAACTGTATATGTCATCGGTATCGGCGGCGATGGCTGCGTAACGGTCGGTAGCGGTGTATTCACAGGATCCGTCCGTGCCAAATCAGGAAAGGCCGTATAAACGCCAGAAACGCGAACTTCAGTAAACACGCCGGAAGTAGAACGCCGCAACTCCGCAACAGATAAATCCACTGCGATCGGCATACCGCCTGCAATGGCACGCTCATCCGCAAAAACACGCATCCGCGGATTCCCCCAAATACTCCTCGCCCCCACAGACAAGACTTCTGTTTCCGCGTAGGAACCCGAGACACCAGGAAATCGCGGCCGATCAGCGCGTATAAAAGTGTTGTTCGACACCATCAAATGAAAAATCGACGCGCCGCTGTTGGCTTCAAAAGGTAAAGTCCCAATCCGAATTTCCTGCACGGTCGTATTGCTACGAAGCGCCTCATTCACTTGCGCCTCCTCATAATTGAGCCTAAAAAATCCATTCACGAAAATCTGATGCCCCACTCTCGTCCAATGCCCAGTTTGATCTGCGTATTGGCCTCGAATCACACCATTCCCAATCTGCAAAGACGGAACCCAAGTACCAAACTGAAAGTCCGCACGCATAAGCTTTGCCCTCCAAACCAATTCACTATACCCACATCCTATGCCGATTCCATCGAAAACGCCTCATATTCTAATTTTACCGAAAGAAAAAGCCCCGTATCAAAACGATACGAGGCTTTCACATTTTCAAGTGGGAGCGGGATATCAACCAACACGATCCAAATACTTCCGCAAAGTCTCTCTTACTGCACCGGGGCCACGATAGAGCTCGGCGACCATACCCTCAACCTTCTCGCCCAGACCGACCGCATACAGATCCACCCCAAAGATATCGCTCCGCATATACAACTCTCGCAAAACACGCATATCCTGCGAACCCGCATTCACCGCAAGACCCGCCACGATAGCGGAAAGCTCCTCCAACTTCGGGTCGGGGGAGGGAGTAAACGCCGCCCCCGCATCATCAATCCCCTTCAAATACCGCGCATAAGCCGCCAGCGTCAGCGGAATCAGTGTCAACGCGCCGACATCCAACCCCCGCGCCACATAAGCCTTGAGCGTCTCCCCAAACCGGATCGGAAGTTTCTGCGAAGTATCCGTCGCAATCCGCTGCGGCGCATCCGGCAAGAATGGATTCGGCAGCCGCTTCTCGATCACCGCCGCAATAAAATCCTCCGGCCGAATCACGCCCGGATCCACCACAACAGGCATAGCTTCCCGATATCCCATATGCGTAATCAGCTTCACGAGGTCCGCATCCTTCATCTCCTCACAAACCCGCGTATATCCGAGCAGACAACCAAAAATTGCCAGCGCCGTATGCAACGGATTCAGACAAGTACAAACCTTCATCTTCTCAATCTTATCCACCGTCTCCCGCTCTGCAAAAAGAACGCCGCCCAGTTCAAGCGGAGGCCGCCCAGCCGGATAGTTGTCCTCAATGACGAGATACTCCGTCTCCTCCGCATTGATAAACGCGGCGGTACGCGCACCCTTCTCCGTCACAATTGTCTCCGCATCCTCGAATCCATCGGCCAAAAGCAAAGCCTGCACCGCAGAATCCGGAAACGGCGTGATCTTATCTATCATGCTCCAAGGATAAGTGACGCTGTCTCTGAGATAAGCCAAAAACGCCTCCGGCACCAGCCCCGCCTCGACCCAAGCCTTGGCATAAGCGCCCACAGCATCCCGTACCACATCGCCATTGTGACTACAATTGTCCATGCTCTGCAAGGTGAGAGGGGCACCACCCGCCAGAAACCGCCGATAAAGCAAACAAGCGATTTTCCCCATCGTCGTCCGAGGAGCAAAGCCCCGCGCAAGGTCTTCGATCGGCACAGCATAGCCCTTCTCCGTAACCGTAAAGCTCACCATCTGCAACGACGGATTTTCAAAAATCTCCACAAGCCGCGCCCAATCACTCTCAAACTGCGCATCCGCTTTCAAACTCTCAGTCACCGAGGCAATCACACGCCTCCCAACCGACCCGTCCGCCCCCAGCGTAACAAGCAGACAAAGATTATCAAAAGGCCGATAAGCCCGATCAATAATCTCATAATCAAAGCCCTCCGCCACGATCACGCCGCGATCATACGCGCCGCTCTCCAATATCCCTTGTAGAGCCGCTGCCGGAAACGCGCGAAAAATATTTCCCGCTCCAAAGTGAACCCAAGTAGGGGAGTGGAATGTCTTCTCCCGAACCGCCTGAATATCAAACGCGGGCAAGACATAGCCCTTTTCCTCCCAAACGGCCTTCGGTCCCTCTGGATTCAATAAATCTGTCAGTTTCATTTCTTCTCCCGCTCCTCCTTGAGCTTATCGAGCATGTCCCAGATGCCCCACATATACATGATCCCAAGTCCGCGATCATAAAGCCCATATCCAGGCCGACACTGCTCTCCCCAAATATGCCGCCCATGATCCGGACGAATGTACCCCTCAAATCCACAGTCGTGATACGCCTTGACGATATCCAAAATCCCGCTGTGCCCATCACAGTCCCGATGAGAAACCTCCGAAAAGTCCCCATTCGGATAATGCCGCACATTCCGAATATGCGCAAAAGCAATCCGGCTGCAATGCTTCCGCACCATATCCGCCACATTATTCTCCGGATTCGCACTGAAACTCCCTGAGCAAAGCGTCAAACAATTGTACGGATCATCCACCTCCGTCAGCAGCCGATCAATCGCCGCCTCGTCAATAATCAAACGGGGAAGCCCAAAAATATCCCAGGGCGGATCATCCGGATGAATCGCCATCTTGATCCCACATTCCCGACACACAGGCATAAGCGCCTTCAAAAAGTAGATCAAATTCGCCCAAAGCGCTTCCTTGCTCACCGGTCGATAAGCTGCAAACAATTCATCCAACCGTGCCATCCGCCCCGGCTCCCAGCCCGGAAATGTCATGCCATCCTTCTGCATGCTGAGAATATACTCCGCCATCTGCTTCGGATCATCCTGGATTTTCGCCTTCTCATAATACAGCGCGGTCGAGCCGTCTTCCAACTCAAAATACAAATCCGTCCGCGTCCAGTCGAAGATCGGCATGAAGTTATAGCAAATCACCTTCACCCCAAACGCACTGAGATTGCGGATCGTCTCAATGTAATTGGCAATATACTGATCCCGACCCGGTCCCGCCGTCTTAATGTCGTCGTGAATATTGACTGACTCCACCACGTCCATGTCAAACTCATAAGGCGCAAGCTGATCCGCCACCTTCGCAATCTCTTCCTTCGTCCAAGTCTCACCTGGCATCTTGTGGTGCAGCGACCAGACAATGCTGCTCACACCCGGAATCTGCTTAATATCCGCCAGCTTGATGCTATCGTTCCCCTCGCCAAACCAGCGAAATCCCATTTTCATCGGCATATGTGTGTTACCTCCTTTGTTTTATCGGCATTGCCCCCGCCAAAGGCAGGGGCAATGTAAGTTTACAGCGGTAGATCAAACCCGAAATAGCGCACAGCGTTGCGGTAAGAAATATCCTCCACCAGCGCCCCGAGCGCCTTCTTGTCCCACGGATACTCCCCATTCTCCACCAAATCCCCAATCAGATTACAGAGAATCCGGCGGAAATATTCGTGCCGAGGGTAGGAGAGGAAAGACCGCGAATCCGTCAACATCCCAATAAAGGTCCCCAAGGCCCCCAGACTGGCAAGCATAAGCATCTGCTCTTCCATGCCGCGCTTCGTATCATTGAACCACCAAGCCGACCCGTGTTGCATCTTACCCACGCCGTCGCCCTGATAACAACCGATAATCGTCCCCAACAGCGCGTTGTCATTCGGATTCAGCGAATAAAGCACCGTCTTCGGCAAACGCCCAGTCTTCGCCAGCGCATCCAAAAAGCCCACAATCGCCTCACCGCTGTCTCTTGTGCTGATGGCGTCAAACCCAGTGTCCGGCCCCAGCCGCTCTAACATAGCCGTATTGCAATTGCGCTGCGCACCATAGTGAATCTGCATCACCCAGCCCAGTCTAGCAAACTCGCCGCCGAAAAACAACATCAGCTCAGTCTTAAAAATCTCCGCCTCAGCCTCAGTGACAGCCTCGCCCGCAAGACCCTTCTGGAAGATATCCTCCACCATACGCGCATCGCCCCGCCGATAAGTCACATACCCAAGCCCATGATCCGAAGCGCGGCACCCCAACGCGTCAAACAGCGCAATCCGCGTAAGTAGCGCAGCCTTGAGCTTCTCTACAGTCCCGATGTTGACATCAGACACATCCGCCAACTTGGCGATATACGCCGCAAACCCCGGCTTATCAATGTTAATCGCCTTATCCGGCCGCATCGTAGGTGCGACGATAACGTCATTCGTCGGATCCTCCAAAAGCGCACGATGCCACTCTAAATCATCCACCGGATCATCCGTCGTCCCGATGGCTTTCACATTCGACTGCGCAATAATCCCCCGCGCACGGAAACTGTCCTGCTTCAGCTTCTCTCCCGTGAGAGTCCAAATCGCCTCCGCATTCTCACCGTTGATGACCAAATCGCAGTCAAAATACCGCCGAAGCTCCAGATGCGACCAGTGGTAGATGGGGTTGCCGATCAGCAAAGGCATCGTCTCACAAAACTTCTGAAACTTCTCCCGATCCGGCGCGTTACCCGTGATAAACTCCTCCGACACGCCAACCGTCCGCATCTGCCGCCACTTATAGTGGTCCCCACCAAGCCAAGCTCTCGTGATATTCTCAAACCGCACATTCTCCATAATCTCCTGCGGATTGATATGGCAGTGGTAGTCGATGATTGGCATCTTCGCCGCGTGTTCGTGATATAAAGTCTTTGCCGTGTCGCTCTGCAACAGAAAATCCTTGTCCATAAAAGCGCGCATGGTCATTCACCTCCAAATTTACTTACTTCCCGACATCCCGGCCCAGCGTAATCTTACTCGTCGCAAAATTCTCAACGCTATGCGTCTTCTCAAAAAAACGCGGCATCTGCGCAATCATCGTCTCACCCACATAGAAGGGATCAGAAGGGGAGAGCGGTAGTTCCACCGGCTGATGTGTCGCGGCGGACTTATAAATCGCCATAATCAACTCCATCGTCCGCCGCCCCTGTACCCCATCAATCAAAAGCGGTTCCTCGCCATTGATCGCGCGGAGGAAGTTCAAAACCTGAGCAGGATGCCCCTCCAACTCCAGATCAGGCAGGTTCGCATACCCCGCCTCCAACTCAGACAGTGCCGCAACATTCTCCTCCGGGAACCCGTTCGGCAATGCCTTCGCCGCCGCTGTTCTCCAAGGCGCAGACAAACGCCCTTTGTCCGTCTGAATAATAATCTCCTGCTCTTCGCCGTGGAAAGCGATAGAAGTAGTGAGTTGCGCAATCATCCCGTCATACTCAAAAATCGCAATACCCATATCCTCAAGCTCCGAGTTCGGATGCGCCACATTCGTAATCACCGCCGTAACACGCTTCGGCATCCCGATTAGCCACTGCATGAGATCCAGATGGTGCACCGCGTGGCTCGTCACCGCGCCGCCGCCCTCCGTATCCCACTTGCCGCGCCACCAGATATCATAGTAATTCTCCCCCCGCCACCACAGCGAGTTAACCACCATATGGAGCGGTTTCCCGGCCGTGCCACTCTCAAGCAGTTGCTTCAACTTATAATGCGGCGTCTTATACCGATTTTGCGCAACCACAGAAACCAGTCGCCCCGCCTGCTCCGCCGCTTCGATAATCCGATCACACTCCTCCAAAGAAGGCGCCATCGGCTTCTCGATCAACACATGTTTCCCAGCATTTAGGGCAGCGATAGCGATCTCCGCATGTGCCCCCGGCGGCAGACAAATAGACACCGCGTCAATGTCATCCCGCGTCAAAATGTCCTGATATTCCGTATAAGCGACAGCTCCCGTGATCTCTTTCTCATCGATCATAGCCTGCGCCTTTTCCACATACAAATCGCTCACCGCGCGAATCTCACAGAGCTCCGGATACTTCAAAAAAGCATCCGCATGCACATTCGCGATCGCACCCGCGCCAACAATTGCAATTCCCAGCATAGGGTTCACTCCTTTTTATTACGTGTAAAACAAGCAGTAGAAACGAGTGCTGTGTTTCTACTGCTTGCTGCAGGACATTATATGAGGCGAATCGCCTTTTCCTGCGCATCAATGGCAAGCTCAATCGCCCGGAAGGCATGCGCCTGGCTCATCGCCGTCTCCGTGCCATCCAGACAGTCTCTGATAAACCGCCCAAAGAAGGGGAATCCGCATGTCCCAGCCGCGCGGAAATGGTGCTCGCCCTCATGGTTGACCAGATAAACATGATCCCCCTCCGGGTCCCGCGCCACATCGATATACTTGCGCAGTTCGATATAGCCGTCCGTGCCGAGGATTGTAGTCCGCCCGTCTCCCCATGCGCCAAGACCTTTCGGCGTAAACCAATCGACCCGGAAATACCCCGCCGCGCCGTTCTCGCAAACCAGCGTAGCATCCCCGAAATCCTCAAAGTTCGGATAGTCCGGATGATTATAATTCGCAATCCGGCTGCTCTGAATCTGTCCGTCCGAACAACCCGCGAAGAACAAAATCTGCTCGATCTGGTGGCAGCCGATATCCACCAAAATTCCGCCATACCGCTTCGGGTCAAAGAACCAATCCGGACGAGCCGCCACATTGGCCCGATGCGGTCCCGAACCCATCACCTGCACCACGCGACCAATAGCGCCCTCACGAATCAGATTCTCCGCGTACACAGCCGCCTCCACATGGAGCCGCTCACTGTAATACACACCAAACTTGCACCCAGATTCCGCCACTGCCAGCCGAGCCCGTTGCAACTGATCCCGCGTAATCACCGGCGGCTTATCCGCAAACGCGTGCTTCCCGTGCCGGAGCGCCGCTATGCTAACTTCGCCTCGATGATCCGGAATCGAAGCCGTCGCGATCAGCTTCACCTCAGACTCCAGCACCTCCGCCTCCGACCGCGCGACCTTGACATCAGGGAAAACCTTCTGAAAAGCCTCCACCTTCGCCGGATCCGGGTCAAACACGAGACGAATTTCCGCCCCGGCCTCGCTCAGACCGTTGCACTGCCCATAGATATGCCCGTGGTCCAGCCCGATCACCCCGACAGGGAACTGCCCAGGTCCGACTACCGGAGCAGCCTTACCCTTCGGGGCGTAATTTTGTCCATCTGCTTTTTTCTGCATCAGTAGCCTCCTAAGACCCGAAGAATAGCGTCGGGAGAAGTGTAGTAATTTGCGGGATGAACAGTAGAACAAGGACAAGGAACATGATACACGCGATATAAGGCATCAGCGGCTTAAAGCTCTGTTCAAGCGGTAACTTTCCTATACTACAAGCGACAAACAGGAAGCTACCAGCCGGCGGCGTAATCGCCCCGAGTTGCATAACGAGGATCATAATAATCGCGTAGTGAATCGGATCAAACCCAAAGGTATTACCGACCGTGAAAACAGTCACCGAGAACATAGCAATGATAACCGTCGGATCCAGGAACAGACCCAAAACAATCAGCACCGCCATAACAAAGAATGTGGCCATGATGGGGCTTCCAAGCGTGTTCACCGCAAAGTCCAGCACCTGCGCCTGCAGACGCATCCGCACAAACACGTTCCCGAGCACACCGGTAGCCGAAATGGTCACCATGACAACCGCGGTAGTGATCGCGGAGCTCCAAACAATCTTAGGCAGCATGCTCACTTTCAGTTTTTTCGTGACAAAAAAGCCATAGAACAAACCATACACAATCGCCAAAACGCCAGACTCTGTCGCCGTAACAAAACCAGTCGTAACACCGATGATGATAATAGCGGGCATCAACAGCGCGCCGACAGACTTATAAGCGGTGTAGAGCAGGTTCTTAAGCGAAAACGGCGTAGTTGGGATATTATAACCCCTCCAACGATACATCGCGCCGTTGACAAACATCTGGAAGCCAGCCAACATCAGCCCCGGGATAATACCAGCCATAAACAAGAGAGCAACGGAAACACCCGTGTAATAGGCATAAAGAATCATGGCGATAGAAGGCGGAGTAATCGGCGCGATCATCGCGGAAGCCGCTGTAACAGCGACGGCGTAATCTCTGCCATACCCTTCTTTTTCCATGGCGGGGATCAAGATGCTGCCTGTCATCGCCGCATCCGCGACACCCGAGCCTTGCTTGCCGGAGAACAGAACGGAAGTCATGATATTAACGTGTCCCATGCCGCCCTTCATAAAGCCGACACCGGCATTCGCAAACTGCATCAGACGCTCCGTAACACCGGCGTGCAAAATGATATTACCTGCAACGATGAAAAAGGGAATTGCCATGAGCGCAAGGCTGTTAATAGAGCCAAACATCCGAACGATAACGACCCCAAGCGGAATCCCATCCGCCCAAAGAAAGTAAATACCGGTCGCCAAAATGGACAAAAAGACAGGAAATCCCAAGAAAATAAGTCCCAACAGGACCGCAAATACAAGTGCTACTTCTAACATCGCTTACGCCCCCTCTTCTTCGGTCTGGATCACTGGCTTCGGACGCTCTGCGGCTGCTTTTTCTGCCGCCGCCGCTGCTTCAGCGGCAAGAGCCTGAGAAGAGAACGGGTGATAGCCATAGATCAAAATCAAAAGGAAATCAACAAACACAAAGGACATCCCCACAGGAATCGCGAGGAAAAAAGCTGTCATAGGAATAGAAGGCAGGTTTACCATGCTCGCGGGATTACTCATCGCAGACTGGAACCCAACCCGAATAATCAGACCAATGATAAAAAGGCAGGCAATCAAAACAAGCTTATCCACAATCACGCGTGCCTTACCCTTAAAGAGTCTTTTCACAAGAAAATCGAGGCTCATGTGAGCCCGTTCCCGGGCGGCCATACTTGCCCCAAGGAAGAACAACCACGCGCTAAGGTTACGGATGAGTTCATCCACCCAAGCAAAGGGCCGAAACGCGCCGGACGCGACATAGCGCAGGAAAATATTCATCAAAATCAGCCCGACCATAAAGACCACCGTGAGGATAATCGTTATGTCGCGGCATTTACAGAGAGCCAAGTAGGCCTTCTTTATTATTTGCACACATTTCACCTTCTTCAAAAATTTCAGGCCAACAGGACCTTTGTAAAAAAACAGGGAGTTTGCGAGTCAGAGACCCGAAAACTCCCTGTTCTCAAGTGAATCGACTATACGCTCGCTCTATAAATCCCTAGCGAATTGCGCGGATTGCGTCGATGAAGCTGTCGAAGTGAGCGCCTCTCGCGCGGAACTCGCCTTCCATCGGAGCAACTGCCGCTCTCCAAGCTTCGATGTCTTGGAGCTCGATCACTTCCACGCCGTCAGCGATCATAGCTTCGAGCGAGGAGACTTGTGCGATATCGTCAATCTCACCTTGGAAGATCGCCGCGTCACGTGCCGCTTCACGGATCAGCTCTTGCAGATCTGCCGGCAGAGCGTTCCACCAAGCTTCGTTGAAGAAGTAGAACACGTTTGCAATGATGTGGCCTGTGATGGTCAGATATTGCGCCTGATCTTGGAAGCTCATGGAGTTGAGCATGTCAGGGGAGGCTTCTGCGCCGTCGATTACGCCGGTTTGCAGCGCGGTGTAAACTTCGTTCCAGTCGGTCGTCGTGCCTGCCGCGCCGAGGTGCTCGAACATAGCGACATAAGTCGCGTTCGGACCACGCATAACCAAACCTTGCAGGTCGCCCAGTTCACGAACCGGACGTTGCGTCAGCAGATGACGTGCGCCCTGGCTTTGACCAGCCATAGCGACAAATCCGAAAGGCTCCACGCGGGCGGACACTTCCTCTTCCATGCCGAGCAGAACGCGGCGGAAGTGGTCGTTGTCGTCATAGGAGAAGGGGAGCTCGAAGCTTGCGAGCTCCGGCACCAGAGGGCCGAGGCCGCTGCCCGGGGAAGCGACAACCATGTCCAACGCGCCGATACGGGTCATTTCTACTTGCTCTGCTTGGCTGCCGTGCTCTGCGCCGAAGTTCGCAGTCGCAACGATGCGGCCGCCCGAACGCTCATTGACCAGGTCTACAAAGTATTGCAGAGCTTGGCCAACCGTTCCGACTGCTGCGAGGTTCGTGGATGCGCGCAGATGAAACACTTGATCCGGTGGTGCGGGTGTTTCAGCGGGAGGGGTTGCGCCGCCGGCTGGCGGTGCCGGTGTCGGCGTAGGCGTTGTGCCGCCGCCGCAAGCCGCGAGGCCCGCTACGAGGAGAACTGCGAGGAGAAGTGCGATAATCTTTTTCATTTTTGTTTTCCTTCCTTTTCCTTTTAAGTTGTTCGAGCTAGGTAGATTTTACCAATTTATCAAAGCGCTCTTTGGCTCCTTACCAAAAAACGATTTAATACGATCAAAGTATATCCCGTCAAACCACGTTCAAGTCCCGAACAGAATCGCCGGAGTGGAGTATACCGGTCAATTTCTCCTGCACATATGCAGTTGACCCATCCTCCAGCTTCGCAAAAATAATCTCCGCCGCCTTTTCGCCGATCAACTGCCCCGGCTGCACAATATGCGCAAAGCGAACTTCCGACATTTCGACCCACTTCGGTCCGCCCAACACACCGACAGATATCTGCTCCGGAATCTGAATCTTATGCTGCCGCATATACTTGATCCCGCCCTCTGCCAACACATACTGCGAGTAAAAAATAGCCGTGACCGTAGGATCTTCCAAAATTTCTTCCGTAATCCGCGCCCCTTCAACATGAGTGAGATGCTCCGTCCGATTGTTGAGCGCCGTCCGCTTGACCAGAGTCTCATCAAACGCAATCCCATGATCCGCCAAGGCCTTCTGATACCCCGCAAAACGCTCGTTCAAGTTCGAAATCAAAGAATCCCAATAGGCGAGCGCGATACGCCTATGACCCTTTCCAATCAGATGCGTGGTCATATCATAAGCGGCCTGAAAGTTATCACTGGATATAAAATCATATGCGTCGTTCCCAATTCCCATAAGCGGACGCTCAATCGCAATCAGCGGGATATTATGTGTCCTCAGATAAGCGGTATTCTCTGTCCCCCGATAGGTGGGGATAATCAAACAAGCATCGACCCAAAGTTGATTCATCCGCTCCAAAACGGCTCGCTCATGAACCGGGTCGTCATAGGTATTACAAACAGAGAGCACATAGCCCTTCTGATTCGCGATCTTCTCGATCGCGAAGAAAATTTCCATAAAGTAATGGTTATCAAACTGCGGCGTCAAAAAGGCGATCACGCCCATCTTCTTGCCCTTCAGCCCGCTCGCGACCATAGACTTCACATATCCAAGGTCCCGGGCCGCGTCCTCCACATTCTTCCGCATCTCCGGCGTAATGTAGCGGTCCTGACAATTGTTCAGCACATAAGAAACCGTCGCGACAGATGTCCCCGCCCGAGACGCAACATCCTTAATCGTAACCCGATTGGCCCTCGGCACAGTGTTTCACAACCTTCTTTCCCACATAAGGAAACGTTTACTTATGCCGAATATCGAAAACTCTGGATCCCAGACCCTTCATTTTGCCCGGCCGAACTTTCTATCGTCTCTCTGCAAGCCCACAGCTTCACAGTTTTTTCACAATCTGTAAACGTTTCAGGAAACGTTTACCTGAACTATATATACCACAGCCCCGCGCGGATGTCAATGATTTTCGGAACTCTGCATAAAAAGAGCGGGGGAAACCGAAGCCTCACCCCGCCTCAATAAAAGGCAATATCTCAATCTTATCCCCCGGCACAAGCCCTGTGTCAAGCCCGCCCGTCGATAATATCCCTTTCCCGTTCACCAGAAACAAACAAGTCTCATCCCCAAGCAAAAACGCCTGAAAGCGCGGTCCAAAACAACTTCCCAATTCATCAATCAGCATGCGCACACTCGCACTATGTTGCGGCTGAAAGGAGTTCCTGCCCCCCGCCTGGTCAATCACACTCCCATAAAATAGAACCGTCATTTTAGACCCCTCCTCGCCGCGCTGTCGGACCCGCAGACCAAACAACCCTCATCTCGCCGAACTTCAATGAGGTCCGTCCGCATCCGCAGCCCATCATACCAAAAAAGCTTGTTGCAAAGCGGGTTCTCAAGCCCCAGCAGATGCAGCAACGCAACATTCGCCATCGCCGTCCCAATCACACCCGCAGTCGTCCCCAAAACGCCTGCCGTCTTTCCCTTTGAACGCTCTAAAGGAAACACACAGTTCAAACAAGGCAAATCCGGCGGATAGGAATAAAACACAGACCCCGAAAACCCATTCACCCCACCGTCGATATACGGTATGCCAAGGCCAATCGCGGCCCTGTTAATCACCGCCCGCGTCTCAAACGAATCCACCGCCCCAAGGATCAAATCATACCCCGCGAGCAGTGCCGCCGCATTCTCCTCTGTCAAACGCACATCGTGCGTCCGAACCTCTATCGTACCGTTCAAAGCCGCAAGTCTCTCCCGCGCGGAATCCGCCTTCGGCCGCCCAAGATCCGCCTCTCCATGCAAAAACTGTCGATTGAGATTTGTAAGCTCAACCGTATCCCCGTCAATCAAACCAATTCGCCCCACACCCGCCGCCGCAAGATAAGTCAGTGCAGGAGATCCAAGGCCCCCTGCACCGACAACCACGACAGCAGCGCGCGCCAATCTCTCCTGGCCCGCAACATCAATCTGCTCCATCAAAATCTGTCTCGCGTACCGCTCATTCATAGAGTTTCCTGCATGAGCGCATCCGTCTTCTCCACATACTTCCGAATCAACCGATATGCGGTTTCCTCCTCCAATACCCCGTTCGTACTAGGGGTTTCAAAGAAGCGCTTGGGCAGCTTCACGTCCTTTTGCTCAAAGCCCAACGCCTGCTTGAGTTGCAATTTCGTCTGATAGATCCGCTTCCCGATAGCGGTCAAATCCGCATCATTAAGCTCCCAACCAATCGAATTGAGCGCCATCAAAATCGTCTCACGGTCATAGATTTTCCGAGCAAACAGGCACATAACAAGCGAGTTCGTCATGCACCGCTCACACTCTTCCTTGAACAAGCCTTCCACCAAAGCATCCTCATCAAATTCTTTCATGCTCTGATCCAAACTATACCCGCCGTTACACAGATGCGAATGCCTCGCTCCCACAGCCGGACCCACAACAGACCCATACCCGGTATGATACCCAGCCATCTCGTTCCCCGCGATCTGCATCGCAAAGTCCTCGCCGCCGTATCGCTCCGCCGCAACGCGGCACCCCTTGCCAAGCGTCTGATAAAAAGCATTCCGCCGCTTCGCCAGATGCTTGACCGCCTGTATATAACCCGCGGCATCCCCAAATTGGAGGTCCACCAACGTATCCTTCGTCGTCACATACCCGCGCGCCAAAGCCTCCGTCGCCCACCCGAGGCACACACCGGCGCTCATCGCGTCCAATCCAGACTCTTCCACCTCGTCAATAATAGCGAGGATTTCATCCGTATCCTTCACGCCGAGGAATGTCCCAAGCGCAAAGATAAGCTCATAGTCATAAGCGACACTAATCGCCTCATATTCATGTCCCTTGTCAAACTCCCGGCGATACATCCCCACATGGATACATCCCACCGGACACCCGCTGCAAGCCAACTTGCGCACCAGATTCTTCTGCGCAAACGCCTCGCCGCTGATATTATCGGCATGCTCAAACGTGCCGCTCTGCAAATTCCGCGTCGGCAGTCCGCCCGCCTTATTGAGCGGCAAAATATTAATCGGCGTCCCCGCGTCATGATACTTCGCCATCATATCCGTAGCGGTACATTTTTTGTAGATGTCCTGATACGCCTTGAAATACTGCTTCTGGTTCAAAATCGGAATCGAGCGATTTCCATGCACCATAATCGCCTTCAGATTCTTGTTCCCCATGCAGGCCCCAAGCCCCATCCGCCCAAAATGGCGATACGTATCCACCGCGACACAGGCATAAGCAACTCCGTTTTCACCCGCCGGCCCGATGCAGAGGATAGACCGCTTCCCGGAAACGCCATCACTATTCTCCCGGTCGCGGACTTTGAGAGACGCCTCATTCAAAGGCAAGCCCCACAGCGAACGGGCGTCACGAATATTGACATCCTCTGTAGAAACCGTCAAGTAGCTATGTTTTTTTGCCTTCCCGCTAATCACAAGCGCGTCATACCCCGCCATCAACATCGCCATGGCCAAACGCCCGCCCGCGTAACTTTCTCCCATCTCCCCGGTGAGGGGAGAGACAAACATAGCAACCGTCTTAGAGAGCACCGGGAAAATATAAGCCCCCGAACCAATGGCAAACACAATCGGCTGTTCCGGCGCGGTAGGGTCCAAATCAGGGTTCAAGTTCTCCAAAAGCAACTTGCTCGCAATGCCGACCCCGCCCAAATAAGGCACCAGATCCTCTCTCCGCTCAATTCGAATCTTCTCCGTCTCCAGATCAACGTGGAGCACCCTAATAAATCTCTCATTCAGCATCGAGCATCCCCTCCTTCGCCTCAATCATCTGCAGGCAATCATGCGGACAAAACCGCGCGCATACGCCGCAATGCTTGCAAATGATAGGCTTCTTTCTCTCCTCGTCAAAGTTGATCGCCCGCGCAATGCAGACAGGCACGCACTTCCGGCAGCCGATACATGTCTCTTCATTCACCAACACCCCGCCGCCGGCCCGCTTTTTCAGAGCCGAACTCGGACAGACCTCCATGCAAGCCGGTTCACTGCACCCGAGGCACACAATCGCGACATAACTGCTCGTCATGCCCCCAATCGTCCGCACTTTAATCGCGCTCTTGCTCAAGGCGTGATTGCTCTGATTGACAGTAGAGCAAACCGTCATGCAAGCAAAACAGCCCAGACATTTGTTCATCTCTTTCGGCCTCAATATCTTCGCCATATTACCCTCCCAAAATCTATATCACAAGAATGCTGGTCCACCTGCGTCAAAACACAAAATAGTGAATGATCTTCTCAAACTGCCCAACCGACTCCTTCAATGCCCCCTCGACAACCGCGCGTTTCTGTGCGGTCCAACGAAACAGCGGCACCGAGACACTGCAAGCGGCGACTGGGATCCCATTCCGATAAATCGGAATCGCGGTACAGCAGACATCCTCACAAGCTTCCTCGCTCTCATAAGTAAAGAGCCCGTCTGCGTGGAGCTGGGCGTACAACTTCTCAAAATCCGTGAGGGTATACGCCGTGATAGGTTTGAGCCCCTGCGGATACAACTGTTTCAAAGACTCAATCGAAGCGTTCCGCAACAACGCCTTGCCGAGCGCCGTCGCATACGCCGGAATCCGTTTGCCGACCATAGAAGTCATGCGAATCGGCTGAGTCGAGTCCGTCTTCGCGAGATACAAAATATCCCCCTGGTCCAATACCCCCAGATGGCAAGTCTCATTGCAGACCTCCGAAATACCGCTCATAATCGCCGTGATCTCACTATAAGCCGTCGAACTCTGCATCCGGCTGCCGATTTCAAACAGCCGTATCCCAAACGAATAATCTTGTTCCCTCTCATTAAACTCTAAGTATTTCTGATCCCGCAAGGTGTGCAAAATAGGGAGCAGAGTGCTCGCCGGAATATCCAAACTGCGAGATATTTCCGAAAGACTATACTTATGTTGATTCTCTGAAATGAGTTGCAAAACAGAAAGAACGCGCAAGGTCGGCTTATGCTGCGTATTCAAGGAAACCTCCTGTCCGTATCTAAAGAAAATACACACTACTTTTCCATTGTACCAATAAATTCACTATAAGTGCATCCACCTCTCGTGTCAACTGGCTATTTTTACAAATTAAAATCAACAATATTGTGAAAATGCATGATTGACAGCGGAGTTTCGCGATTTTATAATAAAAAAGACTGCGAATATCAGAAAGCAAATTCGCATATACGAATGAAAAACCAGGCGAAAATACGCCCGGCTCGAACAATGGAAAGAGAGGTATAAGCAGAATATGGACATACTAAAACGGATCAGCATCTGCGGAATCGTACCAGTCGTCGTATTAGACAAAGTGGAAGAAGCCGTCCCAACCGCAAAAGCCCTCCTCGCGGGCGGCGTAGACGTGATGGAAATCACCCTGCGCACCGCCGCCGGGATAGACTCCATCCGCGCAGTCGCGCAAACCTGCCCAGACGTCCTAGTGGGCGCCGGAACCGTGCTCACCCTGGACCAGTGCAAACAAGTCGTAGCAGCCGGCGCACAATTCGTCGTCTCCCCAGGATTTGACCGCGCGGTGGTAGAGTGGTGCCTCGAAAATAACATCGCCGTCCTCCCAGGCTGTGTAACTCCAACCGAGATCACCGCGGCCCTGGCCTTGGGCCTAAAAGTGGTAAAATTCTTCCCCGCCAACATCTACGGCGGCCTCCCCGCCATGCAAGCCCTGTCCGCCCCCTTTGGAGATGTAAAATTCATCCCCACCGGTGGCATCTCAGACAAAAACCTCGCCGAATACATGGCCGCCCCCTTCATCCACGCCGTAGGCGGCAGCTGGCTCTGCGGCAAGCAAGATATCTCGAACGGCAACTTCGAAGCCATCCGCGCTTTGTCGGCCCACGCCTCTAAAACCGCCCTCGGCTTCGAACTGGCCCACATCGGCATCAACTGCGAAAGCCCCGAAGCGTCCCTGTCCCTCTGTGAGTTGTTCGACAAAGCCTTCGACACCGGCATCAAACTAGGCGAAAGCTCGAATTACGCATCCCCCGGCATTGAAGTGCTAAAAACCCAATACCTCGGCGACCACGGCCACATCGCCATGAAAACAGCCAATATCGAACGCGCCATCGCCGCCCTCACCAAAAAAGGCTTCGAACTCGACCTATCCACAGTCAAATACAAAGGCGACGCAATGATCGCCGTGTATCTGAAACAGTCCTTCGGCGGCTTTGCCGTACACTTATTACAAAAATAGAAAAGGGGAAGCAACAATGAAATACTTAGGTTTTGGTGAAATCATGCTGCGGCTCAAGCCGCCCGGAGTCGAACGCTTTTTCCAATCGCCCACGCTCGAAGCCACCTTCGGCGGCGGCGAGGCCAACGTAGCAGTCTCCCTCTCCAACTACGGCTGCGACGCGGCCTACCTGACCATCCTGCCGGATAACGCCATCGCGGACCACTGCCTCGGCGAACTCCGCCGCTTCGGCGTAGACGTCAGCCGCGTCCAACGCGGCAAAGGCCGCATGGGCATCTACTTCCTCGAAGGCGGCGCCAACCAACTCCCCAGCAAAGTGATCTACGACAGAGCCGGCTCGTCCATCTCCGCCGCCAAACCCGGCGACATCGACTGGGACAAAGCCCTCCAAGGCATCGGCTGGTTTCACATCACCGGCATCACCCCCGCCATCAGCGAAACCGCGATGGCGCTCTCGCTGGAAGCCGTGCAGGAAGCCAAAAAACGCGGCATCACCGTCTCCTGCGACCTCAACTACCGCAAAAATCTCTGGAAATACGGAAAAACCGCCCCACAGGTCATGACCGAACTCGCCAAATACGTAGACGTAGCCATCGCCAACGAAGAAGACGTACAAAAATGTCTCGGCATCACCAACGACGTCACCGTCGAACACGGCGAGTTGGACCGCGAGAAATACAAAGCTCTCTCCGACGAAGTCCTCCGCCAATACCCAGACATGAAACTCATCGCCATCACCCTCCGCGAAAGCAAAAGCGCCGACTCCAACGGCTGGGCCGCCTGCCTGAACGACCGCACAGCCTTCATCGAGAGCCGTCATTACATGATTAACGACATCATCGACCGCGTCGGCGGCGGCGACTCTTTCTCCGCCGGCCTCATCTACGGCCTGACCCACTATCCCACCCATCAAGAGGCCCTAGAGTTCGCCGTAGCCGCAAGCTGCCTCAAACACTCCATCGGCGGTGACTTCAACCGCGTCGACGTGTCCGACGTCGAAAAACTCATGGAAGGCGACGGCAGCGGCCGCGTCCTGCGCTAACACAGCGCGATTCCAAACATCCAAACGCGAGGCCCAAGCTAAAATCAGCTTAGGCCTCGCCCTGTTTTTATTTGCCGGGACTTATGCTATACTGGGAGCGTATATTTACACCATGAAAGGGGAGAGCCCGCATGTTCCAACAACAAAACCAAACTCATGTGCAAACCCAACGGCTCTCCCTGTCCACAGAAATGCGCCAATCCCTCAAAATACTAGGCATGTCCGTCGGCGAACTCAGGGAATACATCGACGAACAGCTCAACGAAAACCCAATGCTCGAACTAGACCAAGCCGAGCCCATCGAAGACGAAGCCCCCTTCGCCGACCTCGCCGCCCCAGAGCTAGAGCCAGCAGACACCGTCCAACAACTCTGGGAAGAACGCGAGCTCTCCGAAATCTTCACCTCCAAATCAAGCGACCACCCCAGCCGCGACCTCTCCGAATTCGCCACCGAAGAGGAGAGCGAAACCCTGCAAAAAACCCTCCGTGACCAACTCATCGGCCGAAAACTAGACCCCGCCTGCTTGGACCTCTGCCTCTTCCTGATCGCCTGCCTCGACCACCGCGGCTACCTTGATTTCGCCCTAACCGACCTCGCCGAAGAAATCGCGCTTCCACTCTCCGACCTAACCAAAGCCCTCACCCTACTCCAAAGCCTAACCCCACCCGGCGTCGGCGCCCGCAATCTGGAAGAATGCCTAACCCTACAACTCGCCGACCGCAACCTCCTAAACGAATACACCCAAAAACTAGTGACCGACGGCCTCTCACTTCTCGCCGAGCACGACTGTAACGCCATCGCCCGCCTCTTAGCCTGCACCCCCAAAGAAGCCGCCCACTGGTCCAACATTGTGCGCAGTCTCAACCCAAACCCCGCCCAAGGCTTCGCCGACAACCGCCAAATCCTGCGCATCATCCCCGACGCCATGATCCACGTCGAAGACGGGCAGCTCAGCATCACCCTAAACACCCCCGGCATCCCCAAGCTAGAAATCAGCACAAACTACGAAAGCCTCCTGCGAGAGCATACAGACAAAACCGTAGAACAATACCTAGCCGAACGCACCGCCTCCGCCAAAACCCTAATCCGCTCCGTCGAAGGCCGCGCGAAAACCCTCTATAACCTCCTCCTCTGTCTCGCCCAAACGCAGCCAAGATTCTTCCAAGACGGCAAACAGTTAAGACCCGTCACCATGGGCGACATCGCAACCCAGCTCGACCTCCACCTATCCACCATCAGCCGCGCCGTGCAAGGCAAATACATTACCTGCGCCGCCGGCACCATCCCCCTCCGCTCCCTCTTCGCCTCCGGCGTCAACTTCACAAAAGAAGGCCCCATCTCCGCCACATCCGTCCAACAAAAAATCAAACACCACATCGACACCGAAGACAAAACCGCCCCCTTCTCCGACGAAGCCCTAAGAACCCTCCTCCAAACCGAAGGCATAGCCATGGCGAGAAGAACCATCGCCAAATACCGAGAAGAACTAGGCATCCCCAACTCCCCAAAGCGAAAGAGGCATTCATAATGTTTAATGTTGGACTCTTGCTTATCTTATGCTTCTCCTTCATCGCGTTCTCAGCATTATCGGCTGCTGCCCTATTTGCAGTTGCCATACCAATGAGTCGAGGCTTAGAGTACTTCTTCGCCCAAAGACTCCCTTGGCGAAGAAGCACATATATTGCTGCCCTGTCTGCATTGATCCTAACTGCCGCCGGAACCTATGCAGCGCGCCTTTTCATCGTGGTAAGCGAGAGATTGCGGTTTGCCGGGCTTGACCCATTTCCCGGCGATATTGAGGTTCTGCTTGTGGAAGCATTGGTAAACACGATGTTTGTTCTAATTGCAGTTGGTGTAGCCGCTTTCAGGCTCCGCAACATACTGCGTGCCACCGATCCATTAGAGCCAAGAGGCAGCTTCAACGCGATCAGCATACTCGCCGTATTGTCTTTTTTCAACTTTACCCAGACGATGTTGATGGCAGCTAGTCCCTTGCGCTAATCAATTCCTTACAAGGTATCCCGCACAGAAAAGAGGCAGTGTTCCGCTTTGCGCGAGAACACTGCCTCTTCTGTTTTACACACACCCTACAACCGCATCCCACCATCCACATGCAGCGTCGTCCCCGTCACATAAGACGCCTCATCACTCGCGAGGAACAACGCCGCCTGCGCAATCTCCTCCGGCTGTCCCAACCGCCCCAGCATCGTCGCAGCCGAAAACTTATCCAGCAACTCCTGCGGCACAGTATGGAGAATATCCGTCATAATATACCCCGGCGAAATCGCGTTGACGCGAACCTTCGCCCCCTTAATCGCCAGTTCCTTCGCCAAACTCTTGGTCAGACCAATCACCCCAGCCTTCGTCGCCGCGTAATTGCTCTGCCCCAGATTGCCAAATTCCCCAACCACAGAAGAGATGTTGATAATGGATCCCGCCCCCTCCGTCCGCATATGCGGCCCGACATGGCGCGTCAAATTAAAAATCCCGGTCAGATTCACATCCAGCACCTGACCCCACATCTCATCCGTCATCTTATGCAGCATAGCATCCCGCGTAATCCCCGCGTTGTTGACCAAAATATCAATCCGACCATAGTCCCGAACCACGTCCTCAAAAAATCGCGCACAAGCCGCGGCATCTGTGACATTGAGGTGCCGATGCTCCACACCCGCCGCCTCATACCCCGGCGCACTCATATCCGCCGCGATTACCCGAGCGCCCTCGCGCGCAAACAGCTCCGCCATCGACTGTCCCAAACCCTTCGCCGCACCCGTTATAATCGCGACCTTACCCTGTAAACGCATATCATAAGCCTCCTAATGCTCACTTATTCTGAAACCGCGGCGATCTCTTTTCCTCGAACGCCGCCATGCCTTCCTTTTGATCCTCTGTCGAAAAACAAAGCCCAAACAACTTCTTCTCAAAGCCAATCCCTTCCTCCAACGGAAGTTGACCGCTCTGCACAATACACTCCTTCGCCAACGCTACCGCAATCGGCGCATTCTTCACAATCGCCGCCGCCATATCAAAGGCCGTGTCCATCAAGGCCTCCGGCTCCGTCACCTGATTCACCAACCCAATCCGCAAAGCCTCGTCCGCCGCGATGATCTTACCCGTCAAAATCAACTCCATCGCCTTCGCCGACCCCACCAGACGGGGGAGACGCTGCGTCCCACCCCCACCGGGCAAAATCCCAAGCGAAACCTCCGGCAGCCCAAACTTCGCCTTAGCCGAGGCGACTCGTATATCACAAGCCAGCGCAAACTCCGCGCCCCCGCCAAGTGCAAATCCATTAACAGCCGCGATATAAACCTTCTTCGACCGCCCGATCACGTCATACACATCCGTCGTATCCGTCGCATATTCGATTGCTTCGAGCGCATTTAGCCCCCGCATATGCCCAATATCCGCCCCAGCCACAAAGGCCTTGCCGACCCCTGTCACAATCACAACCCGAACCGCCGCGTCCGTTTCCAATTCGCGCACGACGCACAGCAACTCCCGCAAAGTCTCCACAGAAAACGCGTTGAGTTTGTCCGGGTCATTCAGGGAGATCACGGCGATTCCGCCCCGCTTTTCCAGCAAAATCCGATTATACTCCATGCCGCACATCCTCTAAAACGTCAAATCCGGATTAGGCACCCTGGTCCCATCAGCGTTATACACATAGAACCCCTTACCCGTCTTCCGTCCCAGCCAACCGAGCCGCACCATATCCCGCAACAGCCCCGCCGGCCGATATTTCGGATCCCCAGTCTCCCGGAGCAAAACCTCCATAACCGCGAGCTCCACATCAATCCCAGCCATATCAATCAACTCCAACGGCCCCATCGGGTGGTTCAGCCCAAACTTCATGCCGTTGTCAATATCCTCCACACTGCCAATCCCAGCTTCCAAAATCCCGATCGCCTCATTAATCATCGGGTCCAGCATCCGATTGACAATAAAAGCCGGGCTATCCTTGGCCACAATGCAAACCTTGCCCATCTTAAGTCCCACAGCCCGCGCTGCCTCAACGGTTTCGTCCGAAGTGCAAATCGCCTTAACCAACTCAAGCAACTTCATGAGCGGCACCGGACTAAAAAAGTGCATCCCCACAACCCGACCCGGATCCCGCACAACAGAAGCGATCTCCGCAATCGAAATCGAAGACGTATTAGAAGCCAAAATCGCGTCCGCGCGGCAAATCTCCGAAAGTTTCGAGAAAATCGCCTTCTTGATATCGGCATTCTCAATAATCGCCTCAATCACCAAATCCGCGTCCTTGGCGTCCGCAAGCTGATCCGAAATCCGCAGCCGCGCCATCGCCGCGTCTTTCTCAGCGGCCTCCAACTTACCCTTCTCAACGCTCTTAGCCAGCATCTTCTCAATCCCGGCCTTCGATTTCTCAAGGGCTTCCATCGACATATCGTTGAGCACAACATCAAAACCAGCGGTAATCGCGTTCTGCGCAATTCCCGCCCCCATAAACCCGCCGCCGACCACAAATAGTTTCTGAATCATTTCCATATCCTCCTTAATAATCACAGTTTTCAACAAGTATCGCAATCCCTTGCCCGCCGCCAACGCAAAGCGAAGCAAGCCCATACCGACCCTTGCGCCGTCTCAGTTCATAAATCAAGGTCGTCAAAATCCGCGTACCGCTATTGCCCAGCGCGTGCCCATGCGCAACAGCCCCGCCATTCACATTGACCCGCTCATAAAGCGCCGACCCCGGCTCCATGCCCAACGCGATCAAACACCCAAGCGCCTGCGCCGAAAACGCCTCATTAAACTCGAACAGATCAATGTCCTCCAAGGCCAGCCCCGCCTTCGCCAACACCTTCTGCGTCGCCGGCACAACCCCGAGCCCCATCACATTCGGATCAATCCCCGCCGTCGCCGTAGCGACAATCCGTACCAGCGGCGCGCAACCGAGCTCCTTCGCCCGCGTTTCACTCATCACCACAACCGCCGAAGCCCCGTCATTCATCCCCGAGGCATTACCCGCGGTCACCGTCCCGGTCCCATCCCGCACAAACACAGGCTTCAGTTCCGCGAGAGACTCCAAGGTAGTGTCCATCTTCGGATGCTCATCCTCAGACACCGTGACCGTCTGTTTCCGCACCTGCACCTCAAACGGCAAAATCTCATCCTTGAACTTGCCCGCTTCAAAAGCCTCTTTATACTTCCGCTGACTATCAAACGCAAACGCGTCCTGCATCTCCCGCGAAATCGAATGCTTTTTTGCCACATTCTCCGCCGTCAGTCCCATGTTCAGCCCCTTATACAAAGCCGCCGGATGCGCGTTGGAAGAAGCATACGCAAACGCGTCGCTCACCTCAAAGTTCCCCATCCGGAACCCCTCATACCGCACATTGTCCGGCAAATAATAAGGCGCCCGAGACATACTCTCCGTCCCCCCGGCGACAATTACCTCTGCGTCCTCATTGCCAATCGCCTGCACCGCGCTGACCACAGCCTGCAGGGAAGACCCGCACTGCCTGTCCACCGTAAACGCCGGCGTCTCAATCTCATACCCCGCAAGCAAGGCGGAAATCCGCGCAATGTTCGGCACATGACTGAGCACATCACCTAAAATCACCTGGTCCACATCCGCTGTGGTGATACCGCTCCTCTGCAAAACCTCGGCTAAAACCGGACTCGCAAGATATTCCGGCGCCACCGTCTTCAAACCGCCCAGATAGCCGCCGACCGGAGTGCGCACCGCACCTGTAATGACGATGTTCTTCATACGCAGAACCCTCCTGAAAAGTTTATTTATTCACAAAGATAGCAAACCCCATGCCAAACCCAAAACCGGGCCTTCTAGTAATTTGAAGGCCCGGTTCCATATGTTCTGTTGCAATCGGCAGCAGATTCCGATGGAAATAACAAGATCAGACACATCGAAACGAATCAAACTAGAATGAAATAGATCAATTTGGCGCAATTCGAACGAAAAAGAAAAGGAAACCACTCTAACCTTAGAAAAAGACGCAAAAAATCTGCCGAAAAACAGCGGAAATCTCAAAGAAAAAATATTTCTGCAATCCCACCTCGCCGCTTGGCATGGATTTTGCTACCTAACCAAGCAGGGAAGTCATATCCCATATCTGTCCATCAAGCGATACAGCTTCCCCGCGGAAACCCCCAGCAATTTCGCCGCTTTAGACTTATTTCCATTCGTCGCCAGCAAAGCATCCAACACCCGCTGCCGCTCCAACTCTTGATAAGACTGCCCCACAGCCGATCCATCCACACGCCTAGATCCATCCGTATCTGTTTGGCGCGGCAATCTGGCATCCTTCGCGTTCCACCCCAAAAACTCCGCAAAAAACGGATTCTGCCGCAAACTATCCATCGTAATCACGCTCTCGGTCGAACTCAGCGTAATCCGCTCTACCGCGTTGCGCAGTTCCCGCACATTTCCCGGCCAAGGATAGTCCATGAGCACCTGCAGCAAATCCGGCGCAAACCGATGTGTCAACCCATACCGCTTCGTACAAGCCTCCAAAAAGAATTCAGCCAAAGGCAGAATATCCTCCCTCCGCTCCCGAAGCGGCGGAATATAGCACGGGATCACATTGATCCGGTAATACAAATCTTCCCGAAACTTCCCCTCCTGAATCTGCCGGAGCAAATCCTTGTTGGTCGCCGCAATCAACCGCACATCCGTCCGCGTCACCTTCGTGCTCCCGATCCGGTAAAACTCCGAAGTCTCCAAAACCCGAAGCAGCTTCCCTTGCAAATCCAAAGGCAATTCCCCAACCTCATCCAAAAACAAGGTCCCATGATTGGCCATCTCAAACACACCGGGCTTGCCCTTCTGGTTCGCCCCCGTAAACGCCCCGGCCACATACCCGAAAAACTCAGACTCCATCAAATTCGGCGGAATCGCGGCACAGTTCACCTGAATATAAGGTTCGTCCTTCCGGGAACTGTTCTCTTTAATATAACTCGCCAGCACTTCCTTGCCCGAGCCGCTCTCGCCGCTAATCAACACCGCGCTGTCCGTCTTGGCGATGTGCTTGGCAAACGAAAACAACTCCTTCATCTTCGCGCTCTCCACAATCGGCGTCTTCTGGCCCGCTTTCGCGCTCGCGGTATATTGCAAGGCATACTTATAATTCTCCGCCGTCTTCCGCTCCTGCTCCACCGCGTCCGTCAGCGCGTGAATACTCGACTTTTCCTGGCTATACGTCAAAACAAGCTGCACATTGCCCGCGTCGTCGAGCAGGGGAGTACTGGTAGAAATATACTCCACCCCGCCCCTCGTGCAAAACCCGCCGATAATCGTCTTCTTCTGCTGAATCGCCTCCAAAGTCGTAGACCGGCTCATCAGCCCTCCCGCCAAATTCTCCGTCGCGTTCATGGTGAGCAGTTTCTCACGCGAAACCCCAAGCACCGTGGCCGTATTCTCATTGACAAAGAGAATCTTCCCCTCGCCGTTGGTAATAAAAATGTTGCCATACATATGGTCCAAAATCCAAAGCAGCGTCTCCGCGTTCAGCGCCGGCCCAATCGTCGGAATATAGTTCGGAATCTGTTTCAATGCAAATCACTCTTTCCAGGTCGGTTTTACGAGATTTGCACTGATTCTATAATGAATATCCGAAAAAATCAACAATAGAAAACAGCCCGGGACCTACAAAATATATGGTTAGGAGTAGTATAATGAACTGGGAGAAACTATACCAAGAAAAAACAATGACTGCGGAAGAAGCCGTCAAAGCGCACGTCCAAACCGGAGACAAAGTCTTCGCAGGCGGCCTCACCACCGCGACAGAAACCATACAAGCCGTCCTAAACGCCGCCAAACGCGGCGACCTCAAAGGCATAACGCTCCACGGCAACATGCTCCTCGGCAACCTAGACCTCACCGACCCCGCCTTCACAGAAGACGTCCTCCGCTACCACTGCTTCTTCGGCGGCGCCATGGAGCGCGCGGGCGCAAAAGCCCATGCCGTCAGTTTCGTCCCGCTCCATTTCCAAAACTACGGCCGCTACATGAACTACCTCAAACCAGATGTAGCCCTCGTCCCCATGACCCCGCCAGACGAAAAAGGCTACTGCAACCTAGGTCCTTTCGGCTTCAACCCCGCTGGCACGCGCAACGCCAAGAAAATCATCGCGCAGATCACACCGAATCTGCCCAAAGTATACGGCTCCGACCACGACTTTCACGTCTCGCAAATCACAGCCTTCGTAGAGGGCAATGAGCCTATGGTCACCATCCCCTCCGGCGTTCCAACCGCCGAAGAGCAAAAAATCGCCGAATACATCGTAGACATGATCCCAGACGGTGCCTGCTTCCAACTCGGCATCGGCGGCCTCGCAAACGCCGTCGGATTTGGCCTGAAGAACAAAAAACACCTCGGTGTCCATAGCGAACTCTACACCGAGTCCATGGCTGTCCTCCAAGCCGCCGGCGTAGTAGACAATAGCCGCAAAACCTTCATGCCCGGCCGTTCCGTGGCAGGCTTCGCCCTCGGCACCAAGGAACAATACGACTTCCTCGCCAACAACCCCAGCGTCTATTTCACCCCCTATGAATACGTCAACAACATCCAAAACATCGCCGCAAACGACAACATGATCTCCGTCAACAACGCCCTCTCCATCGACCTCACCGGCCAAATCTGCGCCGAGAGCATCGGCTACCGCCAATATTCCGGCAGCGGCGGCCAAGTAGACTACATCCGCGGCGCTACCTATTCCAAAGGCGGCAAATCCTTCATCGCGATCCCCTCCGTCGCCCACACGAAAGACGGTCCGCAATCCCGCATCGTCCTCAGCCTCCAGCCCGGCAGCGTCGTCACCTCTCTGCGCGCCGAAGTACAATATATCGTCACAGAATACGGCTGCGTCAACCTCCAATTCGCCGATATTCCCACAAGAGCAAAACGCCTAATCAGCATTGCCCACCCCGACTATCGGGAAGCCCTGACCTACGAAGCCAAACAAGTAGGCTATATTTACTAATCCCGCGCAACAATAGAAGGGAGGGGAGCCCCGCAAACAAACGACTCTGCCCGTGACCCTTGTAGGAGCGAACTGTGTTCGCCGCCTGCTTCAGCCCCAAAGCGCACAAGAAGATAAAAAATATATGTATGGAGGAAACCTACCTATGAAAACTCGTAAATCAATTCTCGCGATCCTATTAGTCATTGCCCTCATCGCAACCTTCGCCGCGTGTACCCAAACCCCAGCCGCCACCCCGACCCCGGCGCCGGTCAACACACCCGCCCCAGGCACAGACCCAACCCCGGATCCGGGCGCTGACCTCGGCGGCTTCCCGTCCAGAAACATCAGCTGGGTTGTCCCCGCACCCGCAGGCGCCCCGCTCGATATCCCCACCCGCGTCCTCGTAGACGTGATCGACCTCGGCGCCAATGTCGTCATTGAAAACATCCCCGGCGCCGCAAACGTCGTAGGCATCCTAGACGCCTCCGGCCGCGCTCCAGACGGCTACACTGTCCTCACCACCAGCGCCGGCGGCATGGTCGCGCAACCCGCCCTCATGCACACCGGCTACCTCCCGTCCGATTTCCGCCACATCGTACAACTCCAACCCGTATTCCCCTATGTCGTCGTCATGCTTCCCGATGCGGCAGTAACCAACGGCGCAGAGTGGATTGATTTCGTCCAAAGCGGCGACCGCTTCACCTACAGCGTCGCAAACCCGGGTTCCATCTCCCACCTGGTCATTGAGTTCGCCCTCGGCGAACTGGGCAGCACCAGCGGCACCTTCGTCCCCTACACCGGCGGCGCGGAAGCCCTAGCCGCGGTCGTAACCGGCGAAATCGACTTCGCCGTCCTCCCGGCCTTCCAAGCGGTCCCCAACATTGAAGCGGGCACCGTGCAAGCTGTCATCATCCTCGGCGACATCCCGCACCCCCTCCTGCCAGACGTACAACTGGCCGCAGATTTCAACATGCCGGGTATTGAGCGCTTCCTCAACCCCGTATTCGTCTCCATCCACGTCAACACCCCAGACGCGATCGTCGAGTTCATCAAAGCGCAAATCACCGCCGCCATCGCCACCCCGGAATACCAGGAATACATCCTGCAAACCACCGGTATCTCCGGCTTCGTCAGCGAATCCGAAGCATGGCTCACCGACCTCGTCCACGGAAGCTGGGAGATCATCGTAGAAATCCTGGACGAACTGGATCTCGGCTAAACCAATCTGCCCATAGGGTGTGTCTTGAAATTGGGCATGTTGACAGTTTCGAGACACACCCTAAAACCAAGGGAGGACAAGCATGGACAGCAAAATGATAAACCGCGACCTAGTCACCTATAGCGCGCTGTGGTTCGGGAGCCTATTCCTATACTTCTGGGTCATCCCCAACCACGTAATCCTAAGGGCATTCGCCTGGACCGCGGACATCGGCTTCGACGGCCGCACCTTCCCCCAAATCCTCGCCGTATGTCTGTTCATCGTCGCGACTCTGGGACTCGTGAAAACGGTCCCGCTGGTGCTCAAGGCCCGCAAAGCCAAACGCGAAAGCGGCGCCGAGACAGGAGCCGCCAAAAACACAGACGACCTATACACCCAAGTTCTCCCTCTGCTGGTCTTCCTGGCATGTGTGCTGTTCGTGGTCCTATTCTCAACCGTCGGTTTCCTCATAGCCGCGGCGGTGGCCACGCCAATCATCCTGGTATTGCTCAAGGCCAACAAGTGGTACTACTACGTCATCGCATACGCGTTCGCCGGGGTCCTCTACCTCGTGTTTACGCAACTGCTCAGAGTTCCCATTCCCTAAAGCCCTTTTTCACCCAGCTTTGCCAGGCCACCTGGCAAAGCAGGGTTGAAAGATTACATTCCGCCGGGAGTCCGGCGCCAAGCGTTTTGCGAAGAAAAACCTTGATATAGGCGGGCTTTGCCTGCCGTGATAGATAAAATGAAGGGGTCCACGCGAGGCGAAGCCTCGTGGGGAAAGGAGTACCCATATGGAGCTAGCCAGTATTTTTGGTACCATTTTCACCCTGCAAAACCTATTCATCATGAACGTCGGCCTATTCGCCGGCATCCTGATCGGCGTTTTGCCGGGCCTAAACGTGGTGTTTGCGGTTGCAATCATGCTGCCGTTCACATTCGGCATGGAGTCCATCACCGGGATGTACCTCATGCTCGCCTCCTACATCGGCGCGATTTACGGCGGCGCCATCCCGTCCATCCTGCTCAACACCCCCGGCAACCCCGCTAACGTCATGACCGTCTTCGACGGATCCCCCATGGCCAGAGGCGGCCGCGCCGGAGACGCGCTCAAACTCTCCCTCGTCGGCAGCGTCGTCGGTGGACTAATCAGTTCCGCGGCCCTGCTCGCCTTCGCGCCGATGTTGGCCTCCGTCGCCCTCGCGTTCGGATCGCCTGAGTTTTTCGCCCTCAGCATCTTCGGCATGTGCGCCGCGATCGGCCTCGCCGGCGGCAACATCCTCAAAGGCCTCGTCATGGCCATCTTCGGCCTCCTCGTCTCCACCGTCGGCATGGACGCGATCGACGGCACCCAGCGCTTCATGTTCGGCAGCCCGCACCTATTGTCCGGCGTGCGGACAGTCGCCGTCATGCTCGGTATGTTCGCCCTGAGCGAAGTGTTCGTGCAAAGCCGCCAGATCGTCAATATCAGCAAGGGCAATGCGGCCCCAGTCGAATACCAAAAATCGACCCTCACACTCCGCCACATCTTCAAAAATCACTGGCGGACCCTACTGCGCTCCTCCGGCATCGGCGTGGTCATCGGCACCATCCCCAGCGTCGGCGGCTCCGTCCCCTCCATGATCGCGTATGACAGAGCCAAGCGCACCTCAAAAAACCCAGATGAATACGGCAAAGGCTGCCCCGATGGCGTCCTCGCCTCCGAATCAGCCAACAGCGCCACCTCCAGCACCACCCTCGTCCCCCTGCTCACGCTCGGCATCCCGGGAGACGCCGCGGTCGCCGTCTTGCTCGGCGCCTTCGCCATGCAAAACATCATCCCCGGTCCCGAACTCTTCACCAGAGACGGCATCTGGGTCTTCTCCCTCATGGGCGGCCTCTTCGTGCTCAATATTTTCCTCTTCCTGCAAGGCACCTTCTTCATCAAAGCCATCGCAAACGTGACCAGAGTCCCCCAAGTCATCCTCATGCCCTGCATCGTCATGTTAGCGACAGTCGGCTCCTTCACCATCGCCAACACCACCTTCGACGCCATGATCCTCCTCGGTTTCGCCGTCGTCGGATATTTCATGAAAGCCAACGGCTTCCCCTTCCCGCCCTTCATCATCGCCATGGTGCTCGGCGCCTTCCTGGAGACTAACCTCCGAAGGTCGCTGATCCTCTCCGAGGGAAGCTACGCCATTTTCTTCACCCGTCCCATCAGCGCCGCCTTCCTCATCATCTCAGCCTTCTCCATCCTCTATCCCATCATCAGCACCATATTGAGAAAGAGAAAAGAAGCCGCGGCAAAAGAAGCAAAATCGTAAGCCGCATACATGCCCCGTTCGTATGGGACGCATAGCATCTACGCCCTTGTAGGGGCGGCTAATAGCCGCCCGCGGGCGATTGCATAACCGCCCCGACATGGCTTCGTCCCGCCCCAATTCCTCTCCTTGGAGCGGGTGCCACAAAGGGGCGGGGTGGTGACCTTCCGCTCTCCGGCCATCCCGTTGTGAGGGGGTACCCTTCGCACCCCCCAATCACCCCATCAGGCTTCGCCTGCCACCCCTCCGGAGGAGGGGAATTGGGACAAGTCCGAGCGTTCCTATGCGCAAATCCCATCATCCCCCGCAACGAGCGAGTAAGCAGGTGAACCCTTGTCAACAATCAAACAACTGCTAGGCAGTAAATACCTCCAATCCCCCTGGCGCGAAGCCCTCATCATGGGTGCCGCAATCCTAATAAGCTACTTTTGCCTCACAGTCATCGCCATGGGCCCCCGCGAAACAGCCCCCGGCGAAATGGCGACTGCAAGCATCGTCCTCATCCTCTTCACCTTCTTCCTGCTCAGCACCGCCATCGCCGTCGTCGGCGTCATCGCCGGCATCGGCGGGGGAGTCATCTTCACCCCCATCATGCTCGCCTTCACCGACGTCAACAGCCTCGTCGTCCGCGGCACCGGCCTCATCGTCGCCATGTTCTCCGGCCCCCTTTCCACCGGCGTCTTCACGAGAAAAGGCCTCTCCAACTACCGCCTCAGTCTCGTCATGACCCTCAGCCAAGGCCTCGGCGCCTTAGTCGGCGCAACCCTCGCCATCCTAACCGCCGCCGGAGCCGGTGTAACAGGGGAGGGGATGCTCCGTCTAGCCCTAGGCATCATCCTAGTAGCCCTCGCCGCCTTCTTCATCACCGGCGGCAAAAAACTAGAATGGCCCGAAATCGGCCGCATCGACAGCTTCACCCGCCGCCTCCGCCTCGGCAGCCGCTATTATGAAGAAAGCACCGGCGAAATTAGGGAATACGAAGTCAAACGCGCCCCCCTCGGCATCGTCCTATTGTTCCTCGTCGGCGTTCTCGGCGGATTCTTCGGCATGGGCGGCGGCTGGGCCATCACCCCCGCCCTCAACATCGGCATGGGCGTACCGCTCAAACTCGCGGCGGCCAACTCCAACGTCATCCTCTCCCTCGGCAGCTGTATCTCCGTCTGGCCCTATGTCTTCGCCGGCGGCGTCATCCCCCTCTTCGTCCTCCCCTGGATGTGCGGCCAAGCCGTCGGCGGCCTAATCGGCGCTTACGTCCTCGCAAAAATCAAAGTAGCCGTCGTCCGCGTCATCCTCATCGGCATCATGGTCTTCACCGGCTTCACCCTAGTGACCCGCGGCCTGGAAATGGTCGGCCTGATCGGCACAGTCCCCGCGGTCGTGCAAGTCCTAGTCTTCCTCCTCACCATGGCGGGTGTCCTCTTCATCATCTTCGCCAAACACAGAAAGCGAGGGGAAGCGCGTGTCTGATTTAGAAAAACAAGTCCTAGACGCCATGCCCAAAAGCCAAAAAATCTTCGGCAACACCGTCTACTGGGTCGCCATCTGGTCCGCCGTGGGCGCCTTCTTCGTCCCGGTCTTCATCCTGGCCAATCCGTCAAACAACGTACTCAACCCCAATCTCATCTTCGGCGCCATCTTCGCCGGAGCCAGCCCAACCGAAGTTTGGTCCTATTCCACCACCGGCGGCTTCCCCGGCGCCCATTTCTACCTAGACCACATCACCAAAGCGGACAGTTGGGCCATGCTCCTCATCGCCATCGGCTGCGCGTTCGGCCTGTTCGGCCTGATACCCGCGGTGATATATCAGTTGCGAAAAGAGAAAGATTGGTTCTGCGCAACCCTCGGCACCATCATCATCGCACTCATCGTACTGTCAGTTTTAGGCGTGCTCAGTGTCGGCGGTTAATGAAGGGACCAAAAAGGGACTCAATAAGGGGCAAAAAGGTATCATTTCCACCCCCTTACTACCCCCAAAAGGACCCTGCGATGAAACATTTATTTGCAAACAAGAAAACGGAGGACTACGCAATGTCAAATGAAATTCTAAAAGGCGTAAAAATATTGGACTTTGCCACCATGTTCGCGGCCCCCATGGCGGCGACCTTCCTTTCCGAATTCGGGGCAGACGTCATCCATGTCGAATGGAAAAAAGGCGACCCCGCCCGCGCGTCCCTGCCCAGAAAAGACGGCGTATCCCTAATCAATAAGATCCTAAACCGCAACAAACGTTTCATTACCCTAGACTTCCACCACGAAGAAGCCGTCGAACTGCTCCACGAACTGGTCAATTGGGCAGATGTCGTCGTCTCAAACTTCCGCCCGGAAAGCCTAAGAAAATTTAACCTAGACTATGAAACTCTGGTTAAAATCAAACCAGACCTCATCATGCTCCACTTCACCGCCTTCGGCAGAACCGGCCCCTATGCGGAACGCCCCGGCTTCGCCCGCATCGCCGAATCCTTCGCCGGCCTCACCTACTACACCGGCTGGCCCGACAGAGCCCCCAGCTTCTCCGGCAACTGGATCGCCGACGGAATCGGCGGTATCGCCGGCGCCTACTCAATCATGCTGGCCCTCTACCACAAACAAAACACCGGCGAAGGCCAACTGATCGACCTCTCCCTCTACGAACCCCTCATGCGCATTATGGAAGACTTCGTCATCAACTACAGCGTGAGCGGCCAAGTCAAAGAACGCGCGGGCAATTACAATTCCAGCGCTTCCCCAAACAATATGTATCAAACCAAGGACGGCAAATGGATGGCCGTGCTCGGCAACCCCAACATGTGGCTCCGCCTCTGCCAGGCCATGAACCGCATGGACCTGACCGAAAACCCAAAATTCAACACCAACGACGCCCGCGTGCAAAACAACCTCGAAATCGACCAAATCGTAGCCGACTGGTGCGCCACCATGACCATGAAAGAACTGGACGAGGTCTTGATCGAGCACAAAGTGGCCCACGGCCCCATCTATTCCGCAGAAGACATCGTCAACGATCCCCACATGTGGGAACGAGAGAGCCTCGTCAAAATGTATGACGCCGAACTAGACCAAGAAGTAGTCGTCCAAAACGTGTTCCCGAAGATGTCCAAGACCCCCGGAAAAATCAAGTGGACCGGCGGCCCCGCCGGCTCCAACAATGAGGAAATCTTCCTGGAAATGCTAAAAATGTCTCCAGAACGCTATAAAGAACTGCAAGAAAAAGGCGCGATTTGATTTCTGCCAAAAACCACAACTCCCGCCAAGATTTTTCGAGCGGAAGTTGTGGTTTTTCATACAATTCGCCTATCTGCGACATTCACCCGTTTTGTGCATTGCATGTCCATTCCTATTATGTTATATTGATAGACAAAAGGTTTTTCGTATAGACGAAAACCTGTCAAAAATCAAGATTTAGGGGAGTTTAAAATGAAGATGAGAAAGATGTTAGCCGTTCTGCTTGTCCTGGTATTGGTCGCGGGCCTCGCCGCTTGCGCCGGTACACCCGCAGCAACCCCGACCCCGGCCCCGCCCGCAGCAACCCCCGGCGCCCCCGCAGAAACCCCGACCGAACCAGCCGACGAGCCGCTCCACATCGGCATCGTCCTCTCCCTCGGCGGCCTGGGAGACAGAAACTTCAACGACGCCGCGTTCGCAGGTATGCAGCGTGCAGAGCAAGAACTCGGCATTACGTTCGACTATGTCGAGCCAAGCTCCCCCAGCGACTTCCTGCCCTTCCTGCGCACAATGGCAGAAACCCAGGAATATGACCTCATCATCGCCGTCGGCTTCCTGCAAGCCGAAGCCCTGACAGAAGTCAGCGAAGACTTCCCGAACCAACGCTTCACCCACATCGACTCCAGACTCGACCTGCCCAACGTCAGCGGCCGCCAAACAAGATGGCAAGACCAGACCTTCCTCGCGGGCGTTATGGCCGGCCTCGGCACCCTGAGTGACGAAATGCCGGGCAGAAACCCCGATGCAAACGTCCTCGGCGTCATCCTCGGCATGGACGATCCCGTCCTCCGTATGGGCATCGTCGGCTTCACCGCCGGCGCGACCTTCGTCAACCCCGATGTGGAAGTTCTGACCGGTGTCGTGGGCGACTTTAACGATCCCGGCCGCGGCAGAGAAGTAGCCCTCGCCATGTATGTCCAAGGCGCAGACTTCATCCAAGCCATCGCCGGCGCATCCGCTGTCGGTGTGTTCAACGCGTCCGCAGAAGCTGGCCGCTATTCCTTCGCAGCCGGTATGACAGTCAACTATATCGAGCCGGACCACATCGTAGGCACCTCCCACCGCGACATCGGCGCGATGGTGTTTGACGATATCCAAGCAGTCGTAGACGGTACCTGGCACGGCGGCTTCAACATCAGCGGCCTGAAGGAAGGCTCCGTCGCCTTCGACACCGCCGGTTCCAACGTAGTCATCCCCGCCTATATCCTCGCGGCGATCGAAGAGGTCCGCATGATGGTCGTCAACGGTGAACTCGTCCCGCCCGCGACCGAAGACGCGTTGGAAGACTGGATCGCCAACAACACCTGGGGCGGCAGATAAGTAGATGACACCGATCAACGCTGTCGAAATGCGCGGCATGGTCAAGGATTATCCCTTGGTAAGAGCCGTAGATAACGTAGATTTCACCGTCGAGCAGGGAGAGATACACTCCCTGCTCGGCGAGAACGGTGCAGGCAAAAGCACGTTGATGAATATCCTCTATGGCATGACCCGCCCGGACAGCGGCGAGATATACCTCGCCGGACAACCTGTCCAAATCCGCCGTCCGGCGGATTCGATTGCGCTCGGCGTCGGCATGGTGCACCAGCACTTCATGCTCACCCCCGTCATGACCGTGACCGAAAACGTCATCATCGGCAACGAACCCACCCGCGGCATCTTCACGGATTACAAAAAAGCCAATGCCGAAGTCCAGGAATTGATCGACAAATATGGCTTCCATATCTCCGCCAAGGCCACGGTTGAATCCCTCTCCGTCGGCCAGCAGCAGCGCGTCGAGATATTAAAAGCCCTCTACCGTAAAGCCAATGTTCTGATCTTGGACGAGCCCACAGCCGTGCTCACCCCGCAAGAGGTCAAAGAACTCTTCGTGGTCATGCGTGAACTAAAAGCGGCAGGGAAGAGCATCATCCTCATCACCCACAAACTCAGAGAAACCATCGAAGTCGCAGACCGCGTCTCCGTCCTGCGCGGCGGTAAAATGGTCACCTCCGGCGTCTTCGCAAAAGACTGCGACGCGAGCCAACTCGCCCTCATGATGGTCGGCCGCCGGGTCGACCTCTATTCCACGCGCCGCAGCCAAGTCGTCGGCGAAACCGCCCTCGAAGTCAGCAACCTAAACCTGAGCAGACGCGGTGTGCCCATCCTCAAAAACCTCTCGCTCCATGTGAAAAAGGGCGAGATTTTTGGCATTGCCGGCATCGAAGGCAACGGGCAAACCGAACTCATAGAAGTCCTCACCGGCCTCACCAAACCCGATTCCGTCACCCTCAAAAAAGACGGCGAACCCCTCACCGGAAAACCCGCCGACTTTTTATCCAACGGCGTCGGCCACATCCCCGAAGACCGGCTCACACGCGGCCTGGTAGTCCCCATGAGCATCGAAGACAATGTCATCCTCGGCTACCACAAACGCCCGGCCTTTTCCAGGCGCGGTCTGCGGCGCACCAAAGCCATCCGCACCTACGCCGCCGACAAAGTCAAAGAGTTCGACGTCCGCACGCCGAACGCGAAAAACCTCTGCTCCTCCCTCTCCGGCGGCAACCAGCAAAAAGTCGTCATCGCCCGCGTATTCTCCCAAAACCCAGACGTCCTAATCGCCGCCCAACCCACCCGCGGCGTAGATGTCAGCGCCCAAGAGTTCATCTACAGCAAACTCCTAGACCTGCGCGACATGGGCAAAGCCATCATTCTCATCTCCGCCGACCTGGACGAGGTCCGCCGCCTCTCCGACCGTGTCTCCGTCATCTACGACGGTCAGATCGTCGCCGAGTCCAAGGCCGACGTCTGGGATGAAATGGAAATCGGCCTCTACATGACCGGCTCAAAACAAGCAGGGGAGGAGACATCCGAATGAAACAGCGTCTGAAATCTCTCTTCCGCCTGGAAGACGGCGGCGTCCTCCTCTCTGTCTTATCCCTCATCATCGCCATCATCATCAGCGGCATCATCATGGCGATCGCGGGGCATAACCCCTTCACCGCCTTCCGCGCGATTGCCATCGGCGCCTTCGGCAGCCAACGCGCCATCGCCAACACCTTCACCCAAGCCACCCCGCTCATCTTCACAGGCCTCGCCTTCGTTTTCGCCCGCAAGGCCTTCGTCATCAACCTCGGCGTAGAGGGCCAGATGTACATGGGCGCACTCGGCGCCGCTTTGGTCGGCCTCATGGACCTCGGCCTGCCCGCTTTCATCCACCTGCCCCTCGCCATCCTCGGCGGCATTCTCTTCGGCGCGCTCTACGCCGGATTCGCCGGTTTCCTAAAAGTCCGCTTCGGCTCCAACGAAGTCGTCGCGACGGTTATGCTCAACTCCATCGCCCTCCTCTTCATCGGCTACCTGACCAATGGCCCGCTCCTAGCCGCAGGCAGCGCCGCCGCACAGACGGAGCGCGTACTCGAAACCGCCCTCCTCCCGCGTATCCTCCCGCCCAACCAACTCACTTACGCCATTTTCTTCGCCATCCTCGCCTGTATCTTCATGAAGTGGTTCACCGACCGTACCACCATCGGCTATGAAATCCGCGCCGTCGGCCTGAACAAAAAAGCCGCGGAGACAGCGGGGATCAGCACCGGCAAAGTCATCTTCATCACCCTCTGCATCAGCGGCGCGATCGCGGGCTTCGCGGGCGCATCCCAAGTGCTCGGGGTAGATCGGCGTTTGATTATGGGCTTTTCTCCCGGCTTCGGCTTCGCCGGAATCGCGGTTTCGGCCCTTGCGGCAAACAATCTGCTCGGTGTCATCCCCGCAGGCATCGTCTTCGGCGCCATGCGCGCCGGCTCCATGGAACTCGCCCGCACGACGAGCATTCCCGCGGAGTTTTCCGACATCATCCAAGCCATGGTCGTGCTCCTTGTGGCCTCCCCCTTGCTCGTCCGTGAGATTTTGAAAGTCAACCAAGTCGCCAAGAAGGGGGGGAGAAAGCTGTGGAAGTTGTCATCCAAAACATCATCCCCATCCTAGCCACAGCGATCTATATGTCCACCCCCCTCATCATCGCGGCGATCGGCGGCGCGTTCTCTGTCCGCAGCGGCGTTATGGCCCTCGGCCTTGAGAGTATGATGATGATGGGCGCCTTCGGTGCCGTAGTCGGCGCTTATTTCACCGGCAGTGTCGTACTCGGATTCTTAGTCGGTACGCTGGGCGGCATGCTCTTCGGCTTCTTCCACGCCGTCCTCAGTGTTACCTACAAAGTCAACCAAGTCATCAGCGGCATTGGGCTCAATCTCTTGGCGCTCGCCGCCACGACCCTGTCTATGCAACTCGTCTGGGGCAATCGCGGCATGTCTCCGCTGGTCAACTCCCTCACGACCAACATCGGCGGATTCATCACCCAAATCCCCGTCATCGGTCCTATCCTCGCCGGTCAATCAATCAACTTCTTCGTGATGGTCCTAGTCGTCATCGTCAGCTGGACCGTCCTGTTCCGCACCCGCTACGGCCTCCGCCTGCGTATGGTCGGCGAAAACCCGAAAGCGGCGAACTCCATCGGACTGCGTGTGCATGCCCTCAAATATTCCGGCGTCCTCATCTGCGGTGCTCTCGCCGGATACGGCGGTGCCTGGCTCTCGCTCGACCAACTCAACGTCTTCGTCCGCGACATGACAGCCGGCCGCGGCTTCATCGCCGTCGCGATCAACATCCTCGGCCGCTACAACCCAAGCTGGATCGTCCCCTGCGCGCTTCTGTTCGGCTTTGCCGACGTTATGCAGATCTACCTCCAAAACGCCGGCATCCCCTCGCAGTTGATCCAGATGCTGCCCTTCGTCGTCACCCTATTCGTACTTGCCTTCGGCGTCCGCCACATCCGCGCCCCAGCTGGCGTCGGCCTGCATGAGGATTCCTAAGATGAAATTCGCCCTCAACACAGTCATGTTCATCCCCAACATAGAGGAAAGCCTGACCTACGCCAAAGAGTTGGGCGTACCTCTCGAACTCCTCCCCGCCTGGCACGAAGCCAGCTTCGTACAATTCATAAACAAAAACAAGGCAGCCCTCGGCGGCCTTGTTTCGTCCTTTCACGAACCCTTTTACCTCGCCGGGAGTTACCCGGACGGCCTCGTCTCCGAACACGCCGCCCCCCGCGGCAGTGAGGACCACATCCGCACCCTAGCCGCCTGTCGCAAAACCCTGGAAATCGCCGCAGAACTCGGCGCGAAAGAGATGGTCTTCCACCACAACAACCACCCCTTCGCCCCAAACGAGCAACCAACCCGCACAGAGTACGCCGCCGAAAGCCTCGCGGAACTCAATAACCTCGCCAAAACCTACGGCATCTCCATCCTCGTCGAAAACGCCGGCACCATAGGGCAAAACAACATGCTCTTCGACGAGACGGCCTTTATCGCCCTCTTCGCCAACATCGAAAACGACTGCATCCTAGACATCGGCCACGCCCACGCCAACGGCTGGAATGTCCCAAGAGTTATGTCCGCGCTAGGCGACCGGATCAAAGCCTACCACATCCACGACAACGACGGCACCCGCGACGCGCATCTGCGCATAGGGCAGGGGACGTTTGACTGGGCCACATTCCAACAGCAGTATCATGCCCTAACCCCCAACGCCCGCCTCATCTTCGAATACAGTCCAGCCTGCAACGTCAACATTGCAGACATCCGCGCAGATATGGCCAGTTTCCAATAAGGAGAGATAACCATGACCACCAAACTCACCAACCCCAAAACCGAAAACGCCCAATTCCCCGGCCTCTGCCAAGACGCCGCGGGCAGCGCCCACATCCACTGGCAAAGCCACCGAGGCCGTCAAGACACATTGTGCGTCGCCAGATTGACCGAGGCAGGCCCCACCCCCTACGAAGAAATCTCCGGCCCTGGGCTGGTGATCCATCCAGTCAGCCTCGCTGTTGACAATACCCTTTGGTACGCTTGGAGCGAATATCACGGCGGCCAATGGCGCATCCTGGCACGCCGCAAAATAGGGGACACCTGGAGCGAAATCCTCGTCGCGGCAGAGGGCGAAGCCCTATTCTACCCCTGCCTATTTACCCACGCCGATCAACTCTACCTCCTCTACACGCGCCAAAGCAAAAGCGAAAGCCAAGCCGTCCTCAGTGTCTTCGACGGTACCGCGTTCAGCCCCCCCGAAGTGGTATCCCTCACGAGGGAAGCCTACCGCGCCAAAGCCTGCACTGGCGGAGACGGCAACCTCTATCTCACCTATGACGCCCCGGTAGACGGCGCCTATCAAATCCTCGTCCGCGTCAAAACTGCCGCTGGATGGAGCCGCGAAATCCGTGTGGATCAATCTCCCACAGAATGGTCCGCCCGCCCCTGTCTCTTGCCCACCCCAACAAGTGCGACGGTATGCTGGTACGCCTTTGATTACGACGCCAAATTCGCCATCTACTCCGCCGATCTCGCCGCTTCCGGAGGCGACCTGTGTGCATCTGCGCCACAAACCATCACCTCCGGCCTGGGCTGGTATATGGACATCGCCGCCGCCTCCAATCAAACCGGCCTCCAAGCCGTGGCCTACGCTGTGCGCAGAGAGTGCATCCAAGTCCGCTGCCGCCGTGGAGATGGAGCATGGGGGCCGCCTGCCCGCATGAGCTTTGAGGGCCGAATCTCCGCCACCCATCCCGCGCTCCTGGTAGGGGAGGACGAAACCATCACCCTCGCCTGGCAACACGCCCCCGCCAACGGTCACAACGAGCGCAACGCCGAGATCATTGTTACAAGTTTCACCCCCGAAGAACTTGCCGCGCAAGCCGACCCCGTCGCCGAGCAAGCAGGCAATCCCTTCACCATCCCCATCCCCGTCAAAAAAACCTGGGCCACCCACCCGGCCCAAACCGTGACCGACTGGCTCCAACGCAACGGCTACGCCGACAAACATCTGCTCTTCGGCGACATTCACGGCCAAAGCGGCATGTCCGACGGTATGGGCGAAATCGATCAATACTTCCATAGGGCCCGCGCCAAAGCAAACCTCGACTTCGTCTCCCTCACCGATCACGACTGCTTCCCAGACTGGCTCTCCCAATCCGAATGGGAACAAGTCCGCACCACCAACCGCCTCATGAACAAAGACGGCGAACTCTCCTGCATTCTGGCCTTTGAGTGGACGCCAAACGAATACCGCTACGATTTCGGACACAAAAACGTCTACTACCGCGGCGACGAAGGCGAACTCTTCCGCTCCAACGACCCTGAGAGTCGAACCCCGGAGGGCCTCTTCGACAGCATCCGCGCCTATGGCGCCATGTGCATCCCCCACCATCCCGCCGCCGATTGGACCACCGCCAGCGCCGCCACGGACTGGGACTTTCACGACCCGGAAGTCCAACGCCTCGTCGAAATCTTCTCCCGCCACGCCCCCTACGAAGACTTCGAGAGCACGAGCAAATACACGAAAAATATCAAGAAAAAGCCAGACTGTTGCGTCCAAGACGCCCTCGCCCGCGGCCACCGCCTCGGCTTCACCGCCGGCAGCGACTCCCACCAAACCGAACACGGCATAGAAGGCGGCATCGTCGCCGTCTTCGCCGAAGCCCACACCCGCGCCTCCATCTGGGACGCCCTCTACGCCCGCGCCTCCTACGGCACCACCGGCGCCCGCATCCTCCTCTCCCTAAGGGCAAACGGCCACCCCATGGGCAGCGAACTAACCCTACCCAAAGGCGATCCCGTCCAACTCAACCTCAGCGTCCTAGCCACCGCCCCGGGAAAAGTAGACCTAATCAAAAACAACCAAATCGTCCAAACCTGGCAGTTAAGTGACAACGCCTGCGACGCCGTCTGGACCGACTCATCCCGCACCCCCAACGACTACTACTACCTCCGCGTCACCCAAAACGACGACCACATGGCCTGGTCCAGCCCGATCTGGGTGGATGAGGAGGCAAAAAAGAGGCTATAAGAATGAAAAAAGCCATAGGGGCTATTGTTGTAGTTATAATACTTATAATACTCATTTTTTCGCTACTCATTGATGGGCTAGTGACGGGATTTTTATGGATAAACCGCTGGAACGCAGGAACCGCATACTCTCGTGCAATTCAGAACTACTTAGAGGAAAAGTATGAAGAGGACTTCGTTGTGGAGCGGCGGTGGCGCACGCAAGCGTTTAATATCGGCCCAAGCCTCGTCGGGCGGCCCTTTACAACGCATGTGTATTTCTATGCTTGGCCCGCTGCGGACCCGGAGCATGTGTTTATTGTAGATGTAATCCGCCGAAGTGAAAGAAGCGGCCAAATTGGACTAATTCGAGATCACTATTACAGACGGTTTTTGCGTGAGAAACTACAGGAGTATGCGGAAGTATTTTTTGTCGATGTATTCGGCGAGGAGATGAAAATAGATGTTTTTTTTGGTAGCCGCCTAAATCGCTTCCCACCGGAGCTAAACCACCGCTCCACATTAAAAGATTTTTTCATCGCTTCCTCCAGAGAAGAATTTTATTGGTCTCCGGGGCCGACAGGAAGACCGTCCTTTGCGATGACATTCAGTGTAATAATCTTTTTGCCAAGTTATGAGGGAACCTCCGAGAGTGAAGTGAGGGAATCTGTCAGAAGGTTTTTGTTGCAGATACATGAAAGTGCGCCCAATGTGGGCGCGAGCGTGCTTGTATATTACACAAACAATCCAAGGGACTTTGACCTAATTGACACAAGCATTGATGATGAGGTTCGTTTCAACTGGTACCGATTGCATGGCCGATTAGTAGCGTTTGAACATTCTTTTTGGAATCGACACAACTCTACCATTGGTGCTGATACGAGATTTAATCGGAGATTTACCGAAATTTATTGGAATTCTATTACCCACATACTACTAGAATTAGAAACCCCACCCCCCTACACCCCAAGCTCCACCACCAACGCCATCACCCCATAAACCACCAACGCCAACCCAGAAACCACATGACTAACCACCGGCGGAATTCGCCTCACATACTTCGTCCGCGCCAAATAGAACGACAGCGCCGAATACCCAAAATGCGCCAGCGCAACCGTAACCGGAATCAAAACCGTAGACCCCGGCAAAAAAAGAAACGTAATCCCCATCGTAATCAACATCGCCTCAACACTCATCACAAGCCCAACGAGCACAATTGTCCGCAGCGAAGCAGTCTCACCCTTTCCATCCCCCCTCCGCCGCCTGATCCGCTCCGACACAAAGAAATGCAAAATATACCAAAGCCCCAACGCGATAAACGCGAACCCAACCACCAGATCCGTATCAAACGCGATCCGCCCATAAATCTCCTCCGCAATCAAAAACCCAAGCATACACAGCGCAAACAAAAACACGTTGATGAGCGCAAGGTATAAAAACTTGCACCTCTCCTGTAATCCGAGCGAAAGCCCAATAAAAAACGCATCCACCGAAACAATCAACCCAGACAAAATAGCCATACAATCCAATCTCCCTCATCCAAAATTGCAGAACTCGCACAGTAAAATGATATGCTATTGTTTGGATTTTGTGATAGAATGGCATGGTAAAAAGGGGAGAGGCAAATGAATGTTCTGGTCATAGACGGCATGGGCGGCGGAATCGGCAAGGCGATCATCGAGCGGCTCAAAACCGAACTCAAAGACGCGCACATCATCGCCGTCGGTACAAACTCCATCGCGACCTCTGCCATGCTCAAAGCTGGCGCAGACGTCGGAGCGACAGGCGAAAACGCCATAGTCTACAACGCGCCCCGTGTCGATTACATCGTCGGGGTACTGGGTATTGCGCTTGCGAACTCCATGCACGGCGAGGTCAGTCCCAAGATGGCGGACGCCGTGGCCCAGAGCCCCGCGCACAAGGTCCTCCTGCCGACAGAGAAATGCAACGTCACCGTAGTTGGCCTTGGCGAAGTCTCGATGCAGGCGCAGATCAACGAGGTCGTGCGCCGCCTGCGGGAACGCGTTTGACACCTTCCGCGTGACATGCTACAATGACCGTTAAGTCAAACTGCACATCATGAAGGTGTGCGCCGGACTTTAGATGGAAGGAACACTGGGTGCCAAGAGGTATCTCGCGCGGCAGAAGCGGCGCGGATAGCGCTTGGCATTTTTATTTTCAGAGAGGACAGACGACGAGCAGGATGAAACGAGCATTTTTATTCGCTTTCTTGATACTGATACTTGTGGCGCTCTCCGCCTGCGGGCCAGGGAATCACGCTCCAAACGAGACAGAACCCGCGACAAGACTCGTCACAGACGTCTGGGGCCGCGCGGTAGAACTCCCCGCGGACGTGGAGACAATCGTCACCCTAGGTCCCGGTGCCACGCGCATCGCCACCTACTTAAACGTTGTCGATCGTATCGTAGGCGCAGAGGCACAGACCGCGCAATGGAATGTGCTGATGGACTTTAATCCCATTGTCCACGAACAGTTCGGCGCCCTGCCCATCGTCGGGCAAGGCGGTGGTTCCGGCGAGAATAACGCCTATGTGGAAGCCCTCATCTTAGCCGCGCCAGATGTAATCCTTGCGGCCTTTTCGGCCGAAGCCGCAGAAGAGTTGCAAGCCCAGACCAATATCCCAGTGGTCGCAGTCCGATACATCAGCACCGGCCTTGCAAACGAGACATTCTTCGCCGCCACGCGTGTATTTGGCGAGGTCGTCGGCGAGCAGGAACGCGCGGAAGAGGTGTTGGCCTTCATCGAACAGCTTCGCGCAGATTTAAACAGCCGCACTGCCCATATCCCGGACGAAGAAAAACTCCGCGTCTACGCCGGTGCCATCACCTTCGCCGGCCAGCGCGGCTTCGGCGGAACCTATTCCAATTTCGGCCCCCTTGCGGTCATCAACGCCCACAATGTAGCGAACACCACGCTGGAACCCGGATTCTACGAAGTAGACTTCGAACAAATCCTAGTATGGGACCCTGACGTGATTTTCCTAGACCCCGGCAACATGAGCCTGGTCAATGCCGAATATGAAATCAACCCGACCTTCTTCCAATCTCTGCGCGCCGTCCAACAAGGCCGCGTATACGCCATGCCAGCCTTCAACTTCTCCGCCACCAACGTGACCTACGCGCTGATGAACGCCTATTTCGCCGGAACCATTCTATTTCCCGAAGAATTCGCCGATATCGACATCACCGCAAAATCAGCGGAAATCTTGACCTTCTTCCTCGGCGCCGACACGCGCAGCGCCATGGCTGAAGGCGGCCTTTTCTTCGGCAGAATCACCATAGGGGACTAACCACTTGAAACGAGTAGAACAAGACGAATACACCCGCTATATCAGACGCAAATGGCTGACCCTTTTAGCCCTTTGCGCTCTCATGCTCGGCACAGGCCTCTTGTCCCTCTCCGTAGGAGCCGCAAGCCTGCCCCTGTCTGAAATTCTCCGCGTTCTGACAGGCGGCGGCGCAGAAATAAGTCAAACCATCATCCTCCACGTCCGCCTCCCGCGCATCGCGACCGCCATGAGCGTCGGAATCGCACTCGCGATGGCGGGCTGTGTCATGCAAAATGTCCTCCGCAACCCCCTCGCCTCCGCCTCGACCCTCGGGATATCACAAGGCGCCTCCTTCGGTGCCGCGGTTGCGATTGTCTATTTCCAGGCCGGAATCCAATCCGGCGTCGTCTCCGGAGCCGCGATGATGGCCGCAAACCCCTATACCGTCACCCTCTTCGCCTTCGTCGGCGGCATCAGCACCACCATCTTAATCCTGCTCCTATCCTATCGCGGCGGCGCGGTCCCCGCCACGATGATTCTGGCCGGCGTCGCAATCGGCGCGATGTTCACCGGCGCGACAGCCCTCGTGCAATACTTCGCCGACGACGTGCGCGTCGGCTCGATTGTCTACTGGACCTTCGGCAACCTCGGCCGCCCCGGCTGGCGGGAAATCAGAATCTTAACTATGCTCAACCTCGCTGGATTCCTCTATTTCATGCACAACCGCTGGAACTATAACGCCATGGAGAGCGGCTCTCACACCGCCAAAAGCCTCGGCGTAAACGTCGACCTGCTCATCCTAATCAGCATGGCAGTTGCGACGCTCGTCTCCGCCACCGCCATCGCCTTCGTCGGCACAATCACCTTCATCGGCCTGATCGCGCCGCACATCGTCCGCAAATTCGTCGGTAACGACTACCGCTTTTTGATTCCCGGCTCCGCCTTTATGGGCGGCGCTATCTTGCTCGCCGCAGACATTGCCTCCCGTACGATCCAATCTCCCGCGGTCCTGCCCATCGGTGCGCTCACCTCTTTCCTCGGTGCGCCGCTGTTCCTCTATATGATTATCAGGAGGGGGAATCTGGCAAAATGATCGAAGTAAACCGCCTCTCCTACGCTTACGACAACAAAGCCGGGCACGAAGTCCTGCGAGACGTCAGCTTTGACGTCAAACCCGGCGAATGCGTCGGCATCTTGGGCAACAACGGCGTCGGCAAAAGTACTCTCATCACCTGCCTCTGCCGCATCCGCACCCCCAAGAGCGGCAGCGTCACCATGGACGGCCAAGACATCTATCAAATGAAACGCCTAGACACCGCCCGCCGCATTGCCTACGTCGCGCAAAAAAACGAGATGAGCCAAACGACCGTGTTCGACACCGTCCTCCTCGGCAGAAAACCCTATATGAAGCTGTCCGTTTCCAGAGAAGACATGGACATCTGCGAACAAATGATCGCCCAAGTCGGCATATCGGAATTCGCCCTGCGCTATGTGAGCGAACTCTCCGGCGGAGAACTGCAAAAAGTCATGCTCGCCCGCGCGCTCGTTCAACAGCCAAAACTCCTGCTCTTAGACGAGCCCACCAGCAACCTAGACCCCAAAAACCAATACGAGATGCTAACCCTGGTGCGCAACATGGCAAAAGAGTCCAACATCAGCGTGTTAATGGTCCTGCACGACGTCAACCTCGCCCTGCGCTACTGCGACCGCTTCCTGTTCCTAAAATCCGGCACCGTGTACAAATACGGCGACGAAACCATCGTAACCCGAGAAACCATCGCCGATGTGTACGACATCCACGCAACCATCGCCGAAGTAAACGGCCGAAAAACCCTAGTGGTTGACTAACCTATAAGAAAGAAGTGATCCGAATGACCCTAGAGCAATTCTTCAAAGAAAATCCCAAAGTAGCAATCGGCTTCTCCGGCGGCGTCGATTCCTCCTACCTGCTCTCCGCCGCCCTCCACTACGGCGCGGACGTACATGCCTACTATGTCCAAGCCGCCTTCCAACCCCAATTTGAACTCGCCGACGCAAAAAAACTCGCCGCCCTTGTCGGTGCCAACATGACCGTGCTCGACGTAGACGTATTCACCAACGAACAAGTCCTCTCCAACCCCCCAGACCGCTGCTACCACTGCAAACTAGCCGTATTCGGCTCTCTCGTAAAAGCGGCAAAGGCAGACGGATACCCCCTCGTCATAGACGGCACAAACGCCTCCGACGACGCCTCGGACCGCCCCGGCATGAAAGCGCTCGAAGAGATGGGTGTCCGTTCCCCCCTCCGCGAATGCGGCCTCACCAAAGAAGACGTCCGCCGCCTCTCCAAAGAAGCCGGACTCTTCACCTGGGACAAACCCTCTTACGCCTGCCTAGCAACCCGCATCCCCACCGGACGCACCATCACAGCAGACCTGCTACAACGCGTAGAACACGCCGAAGAAGCCCTCTTCATCCTCGGCTTCTCCGACTTCCGCGTACGCGTATACCACGAAGCCGCCCGCCTGCAATTCCCAGAGGACCAAATGTCCGCCGCCCTGGACCAACGCGAGAAGATCATGACGGCCCTCAAGCCGCATTTTTCTATCATTCTATTAGACTTGGAAGGAAGGTAATCTATCATGAGCAGTCACAACGCATTAGAAATCCTAAAAAACATCGAGGCCGGCAAACTCACCCCCGAAGAAGCTCTACTGAAATTGCGCGTCCAGCCCTTTGAAGAACTGGGCTACGCCACAGTCGATCACCACCGCCAGCTCCGCACCGGCATTGCCGAAGTCATCTACGGCGAAGGCAAAACCCCCGCCCAAATCAGCGGCATCGCCGCCTCCATGCTGGATAAGCAGCAGAGCGTCATCCTCATCACCAGAATGTCCAAAGAAAACGCCGAGATCGTAAAAAAAGACCACCCCACCATGGTCTACCACGAACTGGCCCGTGTCGGCATCATCGGTGAAATGCCCAAACCAAACGGCATCGGCTACATCGTCGTCGCCACTGGCGGCACCACGGACCTCCCCGTAGCCGAAGAGGCCGCCCTCACCGCCGAAGCCTTCGGCAACGAAGTCATCCGCCTCTACGACGTCGGCGTAGCGGGCCTCCACCGCCTCCTCGCCAAGCTCGAAATCGTCATGGGCGCAAGATGCATCGTCGCCGTTGCCGGCATGGAAGGCGCCCTCCCCAGCGTCCTCGGCGGATTGGTAGACTGCCCCGTCATCGCCGTCCCCGTCAACGTAGGCTACGGCGCCTGCTTCAACGGCCTCTCGGCCCTCCTGACCATGCTCAACTCCTGCGCCAGCGGCGTCTGCGTTATGAACATCGACAACGGCTTCGGCGGCGGCTACCTCGCCAGTATGATTAATCATCAATGAAAAACATGCGCCCCCGCTTCTGGCGGGGGCGCAAATCCCATATGGAGGCTCAAATGAAAACCCTATACCTAGAATGTAACATGGGCGCCGCCGGCGACATGCTAATGGCCGCCCTCCTAGAATTACACCCCAATCCCGCCGACTTCCTCATCCGCCTAAACGCCATCGGCCTACCCGACGTAGAGGTAACCGCCGAACCCCGCACCAAATGCGGTATCACCGGGACGCATGTGCGGGTCAAGATCGGTGGTCAGGAGGAGCACAGCCACGACCACCATGGGCACGGTCACCACCATCATCACGACCATAGTCACGACCACGACCACCATCATGTCCATGACCACGCAGAGGAAGACGATGACCATCACGATCACGGGGAACACAGCCACAACGCCTACCACGACATCGCCCACCGCATCGACCACCTAAATGTCTCCGGCACGGTCAAGCAGAACGCACTCGCCGTCTACCAGCGCATCGCCGACGCCGAAAGCCAAGTCCACGGCGTCCCCGTCAGCCAAATCCACTTCCACGAAGTAGGGGAGATGGACGCCCTCGCCGACATCGTCGGCGTCTGCATGCTCCTGGAAGACCTCGCCCCGGATCAGATCCTAGCCTCACCCATCCACGTCGGCAGCGGCCACGTCCGCTGCTCCCACGGCATTTTACCCGTCCCCACCCCCGCAACCGCGCTAATTTTGCAAGGCGTCCCCATCTACAGCGACCAAACCAAAGGAGAACTCTGCACCCCCACAGGTGCCGCGCTGATCCGGCATTTCGCCAGCGCGTTTTGTGCCCTGCCCTCGATGGCCGTAAGCGGAATCGGCTACGGCATGGGCACAAAAGACTTCGACAAAGCCAACTGCGTCCGCGCCTTCCTCGGAGCGACCGCCGATATCGAAGAGCAAGTGTCCGAACTCGTCTGCAATCTAGACGATATGACCCCCGAAGCCATCGCCTTCGCCGGGGAAGAACTCTTCACCGCTGGCGCGCTGGACGTCTACACCACCACCATCGGCATGAAAAAAGGCCGCACCGGCCAAAGCCTAACCTGCATGTGCCGCACCCCCGACAAAGACAAAATGCTAGCCCTCCTCTTCAAACACACCACCACCCTCGGCATAAGAGAATACGTAAGCCGCCGCTACGCGCTGCAAAAAGAATACACCGAAGTCCAAACCCAATACGGCCCGGTGACAATAAAAACCTCCCACGGCTTCGGCATCCAAAAAACAAAACCCGAATACGAAGACCTAGCCAAACGAGCCCGCGAAGCCGGAGTTTCGATCCAAGAGGTGTTGGAGAAATTGTAGGCGATATCAAAAATCGTGCCGAGAGCCGCCGTTACTGCCGATTTCCTCCAACACACATACGATTCCTTCTATGCACATAAATTCTGAAAGGCTATCATCTTCGATGATGGCCTTTATTTTTTCCAAAGCTTGATAGCACTGCAGTTCGACAATTTCAGTTGCGCTTATTTGTAAGCCGGGGAATACGACGTGAGCGGTTGGTTGTTCCAACACTTTGACTAATATTTCTTTGTATAATTCCACACCATCACCTCAAGCATAGTGTGGTTCATATAAAGATGGATGTCAATCATCATTTTATGGATTGCACAAGGTTTAATGACGCTGTGCAAACTCCTATAATTCACATGAGGTGAATTGTTTGGATATCAATCAAATTAAAAAATATAGGAAATTAGGGCTGAATGTTGCGTATTATCGCAAGGAAAAAGGTTATACGCAATTAGAATTAGCAGAACTTTTAGATATTGATAGAACACACATGGGCAGTATCGAATTAGCCAACTCGGGTGTATCTTTAGATGTGTTGTTCCGAATGTCAGATTTGTTAGAAATACCTATTCATAAATTTTTTGAGTTTAGGGACTAACGTGCCCAATAAGCATTTCCCCGCATAGTGCAAGGCTAGAAAGGTGAAACCCTCATCTTTCTAGCCTTTTTTCGTAATTTGCCCTTGACAAAGCTCAAACTCTCTTGTAATTCACGCCAACCTAGTGTATACTATATTGTTATGTCAAAACCGAAAGGACTGATCCCCCATGCAAACCCTCCGCAACATTGCCATCATCGCCCACGTCGATCACGGCAAAACCACCCTGGTCGACGCCATGCTCCGCCAAGGCGGCGTCTTCCGCGAAAACCAATCCGTCTCCGAGCGCGTCATGGACTCCGGCGACCTCGAGCGTGAGCGCGGCATCACCATCCTAGCCAAAAACGCCGCCATCCAATATGGCGACTGTAAAATCAACATCGTAGACACCCCCGGCCACGCCGACTTCGGCGGCGAGGTCGAGCGCGTCCTAAAAATGGTAGACGGCGTCCTCCTCGTGGTAGACGCCGCTGAGGGCCCCATGCCTCAAACCCGCTTCGTTCTCTCCCGCGCCCTGGAACTCGGACACCGCGTCATCGTCGTCGTCAACAAGGTAGACAGACCTGACCAACGCATCTACGCCGTCATCGACGAAGTCCTAGAACTCCTGCTCGACCTCAACGCCACCTCCGACCAACTCGATTCCCCCATGCTCTTCTGCAGCGCCCGCCAAGGCACCTGCTCCTTCAGTCCGGATGTGCCGGGGGAGACGCTCGAGCCTCTGTTCCAGACCATCCTATCCTATATCCCAGCGCCGGAGCAAGATGTAGACGCCCCGCTCCAAATGCTCGTCAGTTCGATTGACTACAACGAATACGTAGGCCGCATCGCCATCGGCAAAATCGCCGCCGGCACCCTCCGCCAAAACCAAGAGATCACCGTCTGCGATTACCACGGCGAACGCCCCGCCCGCAAAGCCAAAGCCGTCACCCTCTACGAACACGAAGGCATGGGCCGCAAAGAAGTCACCGAAGCCTTCGCCGGAGACGTCATCGCCCTCTCCGGCATAGGCGACGTTTCCATCGGCGACACCATCTGCGCCGCGGGCGAAGTCAACCCCATCCCCTTCGTCAAAATCTCCGAACCCACCATGGAGATGACCTTCTCCGTCAACGACAGCCCCTTCGCCGGTCGCGAAGGCAAATTCGTCACCACCCGCAACATCCGCGACCGCCTCTTCCGCGAGACGCTCAAAGACGTGAGCCTCCGCGTCACCCCTGTGGAGAACAGCGACAGCTTCCTCGTCGCCGGCCGCGGCGAGATGCACTTCTCCATCCTAATCGAAACCATGCGTCGCGAAGGCTATGAACTCCAAGTTTCCCCGCCCCGCGTGCTCTACAAAGAGATCGACGGCAAACGCCACGAACCCCTCGAACAAGTCGTCCTAGACGTCCCCGAGGCTTCCGTCGGCTCCGTCATGGAAAAACTCGGCTCCCGCAAGGGCGAACTCATGGAGATGACCCCCCTCGGCAACCGGATGAAACTCACCTTCCTCATCCCCAGCCGCGGCCTCTTCGGCTACCGCGGCGAGTTCCTGTCCGACACGAGAGGCGAGGGCATCATGGGCAGCGTCTTCGTCGAATACACCCCCTACAAAGGCGAAATCTCCCGCCGGACAACAGGCGTCCTCATCTCCCACGAAACAGGCGAAGCCACACCCTACGGCCTCTACGGCGCCCAAGACCGCGGCAACCTCTTCATCCCAGCAGGCACGGCAGTCTACGGCGGCATGATTATCGGACAAGCCCTCAAATCCGAAGACGTCGTCGTCAACGTCTGCAAAATGAAGCAACTCACCAACATGCGCGCCTCCGGCAAAGACGATTCATTGCGCCTCGTCACCCCGAAGACCTTGAGCCTCGAACAGTGCATCGAGTTCCTCGGAGACGACGAACTCCTCGAAGCCACCCCCGAAAGCCTCCGCCTCCGCAAACGCATCCTAGACCACAGCCTCCGCATGCGCGCCTCCAAAAAGGGCGAATAAACAACTGGCATCAAATTATTTGGTGACGTAGGGCAAGGGCTCTGCCCTTGCCGCCTATCAAATTGGAGGAACGATAAGGGCAGAGCCCTTGCCCTACAGTCGGCGATATAATTGGTGCATTAAAATCAACCACCACCTCAAACAAAAAACAACGGACACCTCTCCTTCGGTGTCCGTTGTCCCTTTTATCTTACTCAGTCGCGCGCTCCGCAGAACCAAAAAACTCCCCATACCACACCAGGAAAGTATAAACCGTCCATATCTTCCTTCCATGATCGGCCTTGCCGCTTCTATGCTCGTCCAGCAGAGCCAGCAACGCCTCCGTCCGGAAAAACTCCCGCGCCACATCCGACTCAAACGCCGCCTTGACAATCCCATAATACCGTTCCTCCCGCAGCCAAACCCGCGTCGGAACAGGGAATCCAAGCTTCTCCTTGGATGCCACCGCCTCGGGCAGATGCCGCTTCGCCGCCATCCGAAACGCCCGCTTTGTAGTCTGCTTGTCCACCAACAGCCGCGTCGGGATGCTCGCCGCCACGCGGAATACCTCCCGATCAAGGAGGGGACACCGAATCGTCAGCGAATGCGCCGCAGACATCCGATCCGCCTTCTGCAAAATGTCGCCCGGCCCCCAAAGATTGAGGTCGATATATTGCATCTTCTGCACATCGCCCAGATGCTTCACTTGGTCGTAATAAGGCTTTGTCACGTCGGTAGGGGGTCCGGCTGTGGGATGCTTCAGGATTTGCCCCCGCTCCTCAGCCGTAAAAATCTTCGCGTTTCCAATAAACCGCTCCTCTACCGTCTGGCTTCCGCGAATCAGGAAATTCCGACCCTTGACGCCAGCAGGCAGCAACTTCGCAAGTCCTCCAAGCAGCCGCCGAATCGGCATCGGCAGACGAGTGATGGGCCGAAGCCCAAGCGGCTCCCCATAGATGTTATACCCTGCGAAAAACTCATCCGCCCCCTCGCCCGAAAACGCGATTTTGACATGCTGACTCGCCACCTCGCAGACGAAATAAAGCGCGACCGCCGCCGGATCCGCCAAAGGCTCGTCCAGATGATACTGAATGCGCCCAAAACTGCCAAAGTATTCGTCGGCAGAAATAATCTTATGATAATTCTCAATCCCGAGATGCGCGGATAGATTCTGCGCGTATTGGAGCTCACTATAACTGGAATTCTTCTCCCAGCCAACAGTAAAGGTCTTCTTCCCATGAAACGTCGCCGCAATATAGCTGGAATCGACACCGCTAGACAGGCAGGACCCAATCTCCGTGTCCGCGACCTCGTGCAAGGCAACGGAATCCATCACAACCCGGTCAATCTCATCCACGCACGCGTCCATCGTCTTCGTCTCATCCGGCGCAAACATCGCCTGCCAGTATTGCTTCGTGGTAACGGTACCGCCCTGAAAGGTCAAACTGTGAGAAGGGAGGAGCCGATATACGCCTTTGAAAAAAGTCTCCGGCAAAACCGAATATTGAAACGAGAGATACTGTTCCAAAGCCTCCTGATTGAGCTCTTTCCGAAATCCGGGATATTCCAGAAAACTCTTGATCTCAGACGCAAACACAAACTCCCCGTCAATCACGGCATAGAAAAACGGTTTGATCCCGAAAAAGTCCCGTGCGGCGAAAATCTGCTCTTTTTGAAAATCGTAAATGAGGAAGGCGAACATGCCCCTCAGGTGCTCGAAGAGGCCTTCGCCGGTTTCTTCATAAAGGTGCAACAAAAGTTCGCCATCCGTATCCGTCGCGAAGACGTGCCCTTTGCTTTCCAGAAATTGCCGCGTCGATGCAGTATCATAAAGCGCACCGTCAAACACGAGCGCCAAAGAACGGTCTTCATTGTAAATCGGTTGGGTATCAAAAGACCCCAAATATCTCGCTCCGAGTGTGATATGGGGATCGATATGTACCCCCATCCCGTCAGGACCACGGTGTTTAATGCGCTCTGTCATGCGGGTAATAACCGCATTTTGGTCCTGATAAGCGCCTCCTGTAAAGCCGCAAAACCCACTCATAAATGTGTCCTCCTGACGTTTATTTCGCTCGATTAGGACCCTAAACGGAGTGATTAGGACCCTAAACGGGAGTGATTAGGGATCCTAAACAGAGTGATTAGGGGCAAAAACCACATGGATAAATGTACCATATTTCCAAGTGAAAGTCTACCACTTTCCACAAAGCGTCATACTCAAAAAATTTTAGTAAAGCATTGACAATGCCGCTCCATGTGCTATAATACCCACATAGCGTGGTAGCGAATTAACACGCGAAAGAGGACTAGAGAATGACTGTGACATACACCCTGACACATGTGCATACCCACATCGGCGCGCATCACCATGCGCGTCATCATCGCGTGCATGCAATGTGAACAGGTGGCATATCTTGTGGATAGGGAACTAACAAGTGGTTAGTAACGCCCTGTACAGGATCACCTGTACAGGGCGTTTTTTATTGCTCTGCAGACAAAAATAGAGAAAAAGGAGACAACTATGAGAAACATTGTAATTGCTCTGCCGAAGGGCAAGAGACTGCTCAAACAAGCATACGGCGTATTCAAGAAAGCGGGCTACACCAGCACAGCGCTTGAGCGGGAGATCGAAGGCGGAGACTGGAAGCACCTAGAATTCCCCTGCGACGACAAAGCCGCGACCTTTTTGCTTGTCCGCATTGCCGACATTCCGCAATATGTGGACAAAAACTGGGCCGACCTCGGCCTTTCCGCCTTCGACTGTTACCGCGAGTACGAGCTTTCTCATGTAACCGCAAAATATAATATGCGCGGCGACAACTTCATCTCCGACCTCCTGCCCGACCTGAAACTCTGCCAAAACTCCCGTTTCTGTGTCGCCGGACTTCCGGAAGGGCTCGATTTCTATAACAAGTGCAAAGAAAACGAGGAGAAGATCCTCACCGTGGCGACCCAACATCCGAAGATCACCGCCCGGTATTTCACCAGCAAACACATGTGCGTAGACATCGTAACCGTGACAGGCTCCACCGAGCTCATGCCCAAACACGGCGGTGTAGATGCCATTTTCGACATCGTAGAAACCGGCCGCGCCCTCACCGAAAACGGCCTAATCATCTACGAAGAGGCCATGCCCATCCAGACCAAACTCCTCGTCAGCAAAGCGGCCTATAAATATGACGAAAACGTAAGAATCCTAACGGAGGCGCTAAAAAATGCGATTGAATAGAGACTTAGAGCGAATCAAAAGCCGGAAGATAGAAACCGACGCCGGCATCGAGCAATCCGTACGGGGGATCCTGGCCGATGTCCGAGCCAACGGCGACAAGGCAGTCCGCAACTACGCCGCAACCCTAGACGGCTTCACCGGCGCGGACCTTCTCGTGAGCGAGGAAGAGATCAAAGCCGCAATCCACGCGGTAGGGGAGGACTTCCTCCGCCTCCTTCAACGGGCGCGGGAGAACATCTGCGAATACCACGCGAACCAAATCGAAAAGTCGTGGAGCATGATGCAAGACAACGGCGTGATGCTGGGCCAGATTGTCCGCCCGCTCCGCCGCGTCGCGCTTTATGTACCCGGTGGCACGGCCTCTTATCCATCCTCCGTTCTGATGAACGCCATCCCCGCTGTGATGGCAGGGGTAAAAGACATCGTGATCTTCACCCCAGTCAAGGCGGACGGCAAAGTGGCGGATACCATCCTCGCCGCGGCGGCGACCAGCGGGGTACACACCATCTACAAAATCGGCGGCGCGCACGCCATCGCGGCGGCGGCCTATGGGACCGAGTCGATTCCGAAGGTCGATAAAATCACCGGTCCCGGCAACGCCTACGTCGCCACCGCAAAGCGCATGGTATACGGCGAGGTAGACATCGACATGGTCGCCGGCCCGTCTGAGGTGCTCATTGTCGCCGATCATACGGCGGACCCGAAATATATCGCGGCAGACCTCCTCAGCCAAGCCGAGCACGATGTGCTGGCGAGCTCTATCCTGGTCACCACAAGCGAGGCCTTGATTGCGCAAACCGAGGCCGAGTTGGATCGCCAACTCGCCTATCTAGGCCGCGCAGAAATCGCGAGGCGCTCCCTGGAAGATTACGGCGCGGCGATTCTGGTCAACACCTTGGACGAGGCCTTCGCCATCTCCAACGAGGTTGCCCCCGAACACCTCGAAATTCTGACCGAATCTCCCATCGAGCAATTGCCCAAAGTACAAAACGCGGGCTCTATTTTCCTCGGTGCCTACAGCCCCGAGCCCCTCGGAGACTATATGAGTGGCACGAACCATGTCCTGCCCACAGGCGGCACGGCCCGCTTCTATTCGCCCCTCGGCGTGTACGACTTCGTCAAATACAGCGCCTACAGCTACTATCCAAAAGAGGTACTCGCAGAATACAAAGACGACGTTGTCACCTTCGCCGAACTGGAAGGCCTGGACGCGCACGCAAATTCAATCAAGGTGAGGTTTGAGAGATGAACTACTTATCAGGCAAAGCCAACCGCCTGACGCCCTATGTGGCGGGGATCCAGCCGCGGGAAGCGGGCTGGATCAAGCTCAATACGAACGAAAACCCCTATCCGCCCTCGCCAGCGGTGACAAAGGCGATCGGTGAGGTAAGTTCCGCAAAACTCAAACTCTATCCCGATACTCTCGGCGGTCCGTTACGCAAAGCACTGGCAGAACACTTCGGGCTGGGGGAGGAGTACATCTTCTGCGGCAATGGATCGGACGAGGTAATCGCCCTCTGCTATCAGGCCTTTTTTAGCGGCGAATCAAACGTCCTCACGCCGGATATCTCTTACGGCTTCTACCCAGTCTGGGCCGAGCTGTATGACGTGGAACTAACCAAAATCCCGCTCCGGGACGATTACAGCCTCGTTGCGGCCGACTATCAAGGCGGCAACGGCGTAGTCCTAGCCAACCCCAACGCTCCGACCGGGACAGCGTTGACGCTCCCGGAGATAGAGCAGCTTGCGCAGCGCAATCCAAACGGCGTCGTGCTGGTGGATGAGGCTTACATCGACTTCGCTGGGGTGGATAGCGCGGTGTCTCTGATCACGAAATATCCCAATCTATTGGTCGTGCGGACCTTCTCCAAATCGCATTCCCTAGCTGGCCTCCGCGTCGGATATGCCATTGGCGATCCCGCGCTGATTGAAGGCCTCCGCCGTTGCAAAGACGCCTTCAACTCCTACCCCCTAGATCAGCTCGCCCAAGCCGGTGCGGCCGCCGCGATCCAAGATGTGGCCTATTGGGAAGAAACCAGGCGGCAGATCATCCAAACCCGCGATCAGACAACAGAGCGGCTCCGTGCGCTGGGCTACCCTGTGATCGAATCCCACGCGAACTTCCTCTTCGTAAAAGCGCCGGACGCAAAGGGTATGTACGAACATTTGCTAAAAAACAAAATCCTCGCACGCTACTGGGATAAGCCGAGGCTGAGTGAATTTTTGAGAATCACAATCGGCACCGATGCAGAAATGGAGGCTTTGATACAATGCGTAAGTCAGTTTTAGAGCGGAACACGAAGGAGACGGAGGTACAGGTAGAACTCAACCTCGATCAAAAGGCAGAGAACAGACTCAATACCGGAGTTGGCTTCTTTGACCACATGCTAGACCTCTTCGCCTTCCGCGCGGGCATCAGTCTCAATGTGACCTGCAAAGGCGACCTCCACATCGACGGCCACCACACCGTCGAAGACATCGGCATCACCCTCGGCCAAGCGATCAAGGCGGCGCTGGGGGATAAGGACGGTATCCGCCGCTATGGCCAAGCCATGATTCCGATGGATGAGAGCCTCGCGAGTTGTGTGTTGGACATCTCTGGTCGGCCCTATGTCGTCTTCCACGCGACCTTTCCACTCGAACGCGTAGGTGACTTTGACACCGAATTGGTAGAGGAGTTTTTCCGCGCTCTGGCCCTGAATGCAGGTGTGACCATCCACATCAACCTCGCCTACGGCACCAACACCCACCACATGATCGAAGCCATCTTCAAGGCCTTCGGCTGTGCCTTTGCGGAGGCGATTGCAGTGACGGGGACGGGCGTATCGTCCACCAAGGGGGTTCTCTAAGATGCTGATTATCCCCGCGATTGACCTGCAAGGCGGTGAGGCTGTTCGGCTGTTTAAGGGCGACTATGCCGCCAAGACAGTTTACAGCAACGATCCCGTCAGTCTCGCCCAAGGCTTCGAGCAGATGGGCGCGAACTACCTGCACGTCGTAGACCTCGACGGCGCAAAAGACGGTAGTACGGAGAATTTGGAGACGATCCGCCGCATTCGGGCGAGCATCAGTATCCCGATGCAAGTTGGCGGCGGGATTCGGACGGCGGAAACAGTCTCGCTTTATCTCGACACCATCGGCATTAACCGTGTGATCCTCGGAACAGTCGCCGTCAAAAACCCGGATTTTGTGCGGGAGATGCTGGAGCGCTATTCTCCCGAGCAAATTGTAGTTGGTGTAGATGTGCGAGACGGCAAAGTTGCCACAGCCGGATGGCTCGAAGACAGCGGCGTTGATTATCTCCGCTTTATTGAACAACTCCGCGACATGGGTGTCCGCACAATCGTCGCAACCGACATCTCCCGCGACGGTACCCTGACCGCCCCCAATTGGGAGATGTACCGACAAATCGCCGATATCGAGGGCATCCAAGTGATCGTCTCCGGCGGCCTCGCAAACACGGACCAAATCGAACAAGTGAAAACCGAAGGGCACTACGGCGTCATTGTCGGGAAGGCCTACTATGAAGGAAAGGTGGATTTAGCAGCATGTCTGAAAAACGAATCATCCCCTGCTTAGACATCAAGGATGGAAGAGTGGTCAAAGGCGTCCACTTCGTAGACCTCGCCGATATCGGCGACCCAGCGGAGATTGCCCGCCGCTACAATGAACAATCCGCTGACGAGATCGTCTTCCTCGATATCACCGCGACCACCGAGAGCCGCGATACCCACTACGACCTCTTCCGCCGCGCGGCGGAAGGCCTCACCATCCCACTCGCGGTCGGCGGCGGTATCCGCTCGGTCGAAGACTTTCAAAAGCTCTTCGACGCGGGCGTGAGCAAAGGCTCGATCAATTCCGCCGCAGTTGCGAACCCAGCGCTGATCGCAGAAGCGAGTGCGAAGTTCGGCAAAGCTGCCGTAGTTGTCGCCATTGACGCAAAAAAAGTCGGAAACCGCTTCGAGGTTGTCGTCAACGGCGGCCAGACAAACACGGGCCTGGATCTCGTCGAGTGGGCCAAACAGTGTGAAACGCTGGGAGCGGGGGAGATTCTCCTCACCTCCATGGACAAAGACGGCACAAAAGACGGCTACGACATCGAAATGACCCGCGCGGTTGTGGAGGCTGTCAATATCCCCGTTACAGCCAGCGGCGGCTGCGGCAGTGTGGATGACATCGTCGCCGTATTCAAAGAAACCGACTGTGCCGCCGCGCTCGCCGCCAGTCTGTTCCATTACGGCACGGCGACAGTCGAAGATGTAAAACGCGAACTGGAAAGGAACGGAATTCCATGCCGGAGATAACAGATCTCACCCCCGCCATCGTGCAGGACTATTACACCGGCCGTGTCCTGATGCTGGCCTATGTCAATCAGGAGAGTTATGACTATATGCTCGAACACGGCCAGACCTGTTTCTGGTCCCGCTCCCGCCAAGAACTGTGGCACAAAGGCGCAACCTCCGGCGATGTGCAGAATATCAAGCATATAGCCTTCGACTGTGACGAGGACACCCTCCTCATCCAAGTTGAACAGATGGGCAAAGGCGCCTGCCATACAGGGAGCTATAGCTGTTTCGGCGATGAGCCAGGACAGTTCCACATCCTAAACGAAGTCTTCGCCCAGATCGAAGACCGGAGTGAGCATCCGAAAGAAAATTCCTACACGAACTATCTGCTGGACAAAGGCGCCGACAAAATCTGCAAAAAGGTCGGCGAGGAAGCCGCCGAAACCATCATTGCCGCCATGCACCGCGACAAACCCGAACTCACCGGCGAAGTCGCTGACCTAGCCTATCATCTGCTCGTCCTCCTCTTCGAGCAGGGCTTAACGCCGCGAGATATCACGGAAAAGCTGGCGGAACGACACATGGTTGAGGGGAATTTGAAGGCAGGCTTATTGCGCTGAAATCCAAAACGAAAATGGGACGGACTCCTCAGGAGTCCGTCCCATTTTATTCCACCAAAACCCAAACATCATATCCGCCCAACGCATTCGCCTCCACCGTATAGGGGAACCCAAATCCCTTTTCCAGTACCTCGACCGGCAGATAGGCCCAGCCCATGAGTTGCAGGATAGGAGCGGACAACCAAACCGACTCCTCTAAATTGCCGTGTAGGTAGATGTGGCTTGCGACGCCAGGGTGCGAAAACAGCAAGACGCCATCTCGCATAAACCGCCCCGGATCAGGCCCGCCCACCCACGCGCTCGTAAATGCGCTATCGCCCACCTGATCGAGCCATGTCACGAGCCTTTGAGACTGCAAATATAAAGCCCCGTCACGCCGGATGAGCAGATTCGGAGATTCGACTTGCTGTCCGTTGAGAAACAGACGATAGCTGCGGCTGTCCGCAAGTACGATCAGGTCCAGAGCGTCCGAAATCCTGTAATACTGCATGTAGAACATCATGTACCACGAGGAGAGAGAACGCGGCCTCTGCTCAAACGCAAAATCAATATTGGGCAGGGGCGCAAAAAAGACCTCTTCCGCTACCGGGGTCTGATGCTCCCGCATCGCAGTCACCATTGCGACCCGCTGCAACTGTACCTCGCGGTTTTGCACGTAGCCATGCAGTGTGGCTCCATATTGATAGAGGCCAAACAGGCACAGAAGCACAAATCCGACCGCGAAGATATGCCGCTTCGCGACATTGAGGTGCGTCTTACTGAATTCCAGATGCGTTGCGACGGTAGCGAGCAAAATCACAATTGCCGGCAATAAGGCGACCAAAGACCCGAAATACATCCGATTAAAATGCACGTCCGCCATCGCCGAGACGACCTGTCCTGCACCGGCGGCCAGGAAAAAGGCCAGCGGCGCAATTTGTCCGGTGTGAAAGAAAAAGAGGAGCAATACATAAGCAACCGCGCCAATTGCGGCGGCGCAGCTAAAGAGGAAAACAAAGGCCATTCGCGGCTCCCCGCGCCAACTGGCGTCATTTATGAGGAGCAGGACGAGGAAAACAAACAGTGCAAGCAAAGCGCCCCCATCTAAGAGCAGACGCCACCGCTTTGAGCGGTGGCGCGCCCAAAACAGATAGAGCAACACTGCGATCACAGACACCGTAAACAGGAGGATCACAAACCGCGAGACAGGGGAGGTAAAGAAATACAAAAACGTACGCGCTAAACTGGAAGGACTGAGGGGAACGCCCTCGAATCCATGCCTATTTTGAAGACCCGGCGCAAACACCACCGTCATCATGCCGAGTGTGGCCGTACCAAGAGAAACAAGATGTACCCAGGTGACGGATCCTTTTTTGAGCAACAAATGTGCCCCGAAACAAGCGAAAAGCGCAACGCCGAACATCAGCCCAATCTGCTCCATCGTCGCGGCGGCAAGAAAGGTCAAAAGCGGGAGCGCCTTCATTTTTCGCTCGGGTGCCGCTAATTCCTTGGCAAAGAAGTGATATCCCAAGAAAAACATCAGCATGGGGTATAGATAATTGAGCGCGCCGCTCAGCCAAAAGAATGTCTCCCGCGTGAGTGCGATAGGGAGGGAGAGAAACAAGGCCGCCGTGCTGACAAGCACAATCGTCCATTTAGAGCGTTCCTGTGCGCTGTCTATCCCAAGCGGTAGACTCGCGCACTTTGCGGCGAAGAAGATGGCTCCAAAAAGAAGAAATGGATTGACAATTCGCCAGAGGTAGACGTCAAAATACAAAAGCCCTGTGCTGAAAATATGCACCAAGACACGTCCGTTGGTAAACTGATAATGCGCAATGTGGAAGTCGATGAAGGAGCGGAGGCTGCCTTGGGCGACAACGCCGTAATAGAAATCGTCCTCATAGAGAAACACAAACTGATGCAGCAGGAGAAACGCGGCGAGAAAGCCGATCGGCAATAGAAATGGTTTCAGTTTCGCCATGCTTGTCCCTCCGTTTCTTATATAGACTTTGTGCCCGGTCATTATACCCAAAATGACGAATAAGGTCAACCATGCCGGGGATAGAAACGGCATCGCTGTTGTATTTTGACAAGATTTATGCTATGCTAGCCGCAGAGAAAGCATGTCCATTATGGAAGATGCGGAGAGAGGACCCTGAGTCATGCGTCATGATTTGCAGAAAATAAGCCTTGTGGTGCCCTGCTACAACGAAGAGGAGAGTATCCCGCTCTTTTTGGAGCGGGCTTTGGCCGTTGCCGCCACGATGCAGCGCGTCACATTCGAGATTATCTTTATAGACGACGGCTCGAAGGACGGCACCCTCCAAGTGCTCCGCACTCTGCCGGACCTGCACCCCGAGGTGAAATATCTCTCCTTCTCCCGCAACTTCGGTAAAGAGGCCGCCCTGCTAGCCGGACTAGAAGCCTCCACCGGCGACTTCGTAGCCGTGATTGACGCCGATTTACAGCATCCACCCGAACTACTGCCCCAGATGTACCAAGGGATTGTAGAAGAGGGCTTCGACTGTGTCGCAACGAGACGGATCAGCAGAGCCGGGGAGCCGAAAATTCGCTCCTTTTTCTCCCGGCGATTCTATCGGCTGGTCAATCGCATCTCCGAGACGGAAATGGTAGACGGCGCCACAGACTATCGCCTGATGACGAGGCAAATGGTAGACGCCATCCTCGCGCTGAAAGAAAATAACCGTTTCTCCAAGGGCCTATTTAGCTGGGTCGGATTCTCCACGAAATGGATTCCCTTCGAAAACGTCCCCCGCGTTGCGGGAGAGACTAAGTGGAGCTTTTGGCAACTATTCATGTACTCGCTGGACGGGATCGTGGGCTTCTCCGTCAAGCCCCTCGCCATCGCCTCTCTGTTTGGGGTCCTGTTTTTCTTCCTCGCCATCCTCGGCGCGGTGCTCATCGCTGTGCGTTGGCTGATCTTCGGAGACCCCGTACAAGGCTGGGCCTCGACGATCTGTCTCATTCTCTTCGTCAGCGGCACGCAACTGTTATGCACCGGTATTTTAGGACAATATATGGCGAAGACTTATCTGGAAACCAAAGCGCGGCCAGCCTATATTGTCAAAGAAGGAAAACCATGAAATTCGTAAAGCGACTCCTCGAAAAAGCCCTCGTCCGCGAAGTGATTGTCTACGGATGTTTCGGCGTCCTCACCACTATCGTCGGCTTTGGTTCCTATGCGCTGTTCATCCACCTCGGGCTCAGCGTGGCGATTTCCAATACGCTATCACACCTGCTGGCGATTTTGTTCGCCTATGTGACCAATAAAATCTGGGTGTTCAAAGCCCGCGATTATTCGGCGAAGCAGATCGCGACGGAATTTTTCAAGTTCCTATCCAGCAGACTATTGGCCTTTGTGATCGACACGGCCTTGCTCATTCTGCTGGTCGATTTCCTCCACTATGATCCCATTTTATCAAAAGCGGCGACCTCTGTTGTCGTGGTGATTTTGAATTATTTTATGAGCAAGATGGTTGTGTTTCGGAAGAAGCAAGCTTAGATGCGAGAGAGGAAAGACGGCAAACCCAGGCCGTACAGAGACAATAAAGAAAGAAGCCGTCAACGAAAGTTGACGGCTTCGCTGCTATTATGTAGCCCCTACTTCCCCGCCAAATACAGCCTCGCATCCTTAAAGAAACTCAGAATAATAATAATAAAGATAAACCCAATCGGGAAGGCCGCGATAATCGCGACGGACATGAGACTATCAATGGCATTTTCCGCAAAGATCAATCCGATGGGGAAGACGATGAACACACCGGCCCAGAACAGCTTGAGCGGCCGCGATGTCTCCGCGCTGTGCTCGAGGCTTTTATACGAATACTTGGCGACGACCATGGTCTTGGAGTCGAATGTAGTGGAATAGAACAGCACCATCATGACGATCAGCACGACGAGAAGCAGTTCCGTAAACGGCATGGTTTCAAATATTTGGATGATCGCGATACTCATGTCGTGCCCGGCGCTGACGGTACCAATGGCATCGACTGTTCCGGCAAGTTGTTGAGAGAAGCCGTAGTTGCCGAAAACGATGAAGGAGAGGAACGTGCCCGCAAGGCCGTATCCATAGCCGCCGATGATGACATTGCGGATCGTCCGGCCTCTGCTAATCATAGCGAGGAAGAAGGGCGTAGCCGCGCACCAGGCCATCCAATAGGCCCAGAAGAAGATGGTCCAGTCTTGCACAAACCCGCTATATGGATAGGCTGCGGCGGAGGTGCGGAGTGGGTCCATCCAGGTGGCGAGGACGATGAAGTTTTGGGTGAGCAGGCCGATCGAAGAGATGCCTGTTTCGATGATATACTGCGTCTGCCCACCAGCAAAAAGAAAGGTGACGAGGAGGAAGCCGAGGAGCGAGAAGGACACAGTAGCCGCAAAGATGATTCCCTTCATACCGCACAAAACCGTGATCGTATAGATCAGTGCGATGAAAATCAAGAGCCCAATGGTGAACCCAGCGGTGAGCGGTAGACCCGTAAGCTGGCTCAGTGCCGCTGCGACAAGCGGGGTAGCGAGCGAGAAGGTGGTGGCAGTTCCTGCCAAGAGCGCGCAAATCGCGATGAAGTCAATCACTTTTCCGGCAAAGCCGTCGATCCGATTGCCGAGCAGCGGGCGGCAAGCTTCGGAGAACTTCTGCTTGGTGGTCTTTCTGACATGGAGCATAAACCCAAAGGCCACCGCGAGGACGATATAAAAGCTCCAAGGGATCGGACCCCAGTGGAAGAGCGGCATCGTCGGCGCCCAATCTTGCACGGTGCCGAGTTGTTCGATACGGATCTCGTCCGCATAGAGCGCCCATTCGATGAAGGAGAAGAAGATCAGATCTGCCGCCATAACGCTGGTGAAGACCATGGTGCCCCACTTGTAGCTGGAATACTCAGGTTTTTCGAGATTTCCCAGGCGAATCTGACCGTATCTGGAGAAGGCGATATACATGGTGGTCGCGAAGACACCGAGGCCGAGCAAAATATAGAACCATCCGACATTGCCGATCAGAGCGCGAATGTTATCCGTAACTTCTGTGGAGCGATCCGGGAACAGGATGAAAACAATGCAGAGGATGGTGACGACGAGAAGCGGGAGCAAAACGAGGGATAGATCGAGTTTCTTGAGGAGGCTCTTGATGCCTTCATTCCCTTGCATGACGCAATCCTTCTTTCTTGGGCTATTAAATTTTGTTGGAGACACAGGATTTGTGCCTTAATTGCTTTAACATATCAAATTGCCCCAGATATAACAATGAGAGATAACCAACATTATCCCGGCTTAGCGCGCCTGAGCCGGGAATAGGTAGGGCAATAGTCCCGATAACATAGAATAACTGCCAAATACTCGGTCTAACGGCGATTTCGCGATTGGGTCGCAATCGGGGTCGGTTTGTCTTGACAATTGGATTAGGCAGTGCTATAATTTCATGGTCCCATGCGGGTGTAGTTCAATGGTAGAATGCCAGCCTTCCAAGCTGGTTACGCGGGTTCGATTCCCGCCACCCGCTCCAATGCTTGCTACCGGGGCAGCTCCATTCCGTTTCCGCCGTCGGGCTGTGCCCTCTGGCGAAAACTGCATTGCGCAACCCCGTCGCTGCGCTTCCGATTCGGGCGAAGACCCACCCGAATCGGGCAAAGTCAAGAACATCCAAAACCGAACCCCATCCATGGGCTTCGGTTTTGTTTTTTGTATCGCGTACCAAAAACCCCATCAGAACCCGCCTGCCATCTTGCCCATTGTAGGGGCGATTCACGAATTGCCCGTGTTTTCTTGATAAAAACAAGTCCCTTAACATCCGTCGCGCTACGCGCACAGTGTTAAGGGACTTGAATTTTCACCGTCTTTCAGCTGGGTTTATCCGCATCCAACTCTATTTTCCCATGCTCCTTCTCATACTTCGCAATAAACAATAACATGAGCTGGATAAGTTGGCTATTCGCAGAACGACCAGCATACCCGGCAGCATATCGAAATTTTGCCAGTATCTCAGCGTCAACCCTGAGGCTAAAGTTTTTTTCGTCTTCGCTTTTCACAATGCTACCCCCTAAAATAAAGCTATTTTGACTTCATTTTAGGCTCATACTATGATAAATACAAAAACAGGCCCAAAGCGGGCCTGCAATGGGCCCGAAAGTGAAAGGAGAAAACCAGATGACTGCTGATAAAAAAGACATATTAGCCCTCAAACTACAACTAGAACTCGAAAGCCCATCAGAGCTGTTCAGCCGCTCTTTCCTCGAAGATATCTATTCCGTCTTGACCTTGAGTGAGTGGAGTGAAGACATGTTGCTCCGGCTCATCAAAACGCCCAACCTCTTACAAAAGGTTGGGCGGGTGCTGCACAACGACGATGTGTTTTCTGTCTTTTTTGAACAGAGAACACGAGAGTTGATCGTAGAACTCATAACAGAATAAGAGGATTCCTACCCCGCCATCGCCTCAAACTCCGCCTCATCCACCACCGCAACCCCCAAACTATGCGCCTTATCCAACTTGCTCCCCGCGCTCTCCCCAGCCACCACATAATCCGTATTCTTCGATACCGAAGCCGCGACCTTACCCCCAAAGCCCTCAATAATCGCCGCCGCCTCATGCCGTGTATAACGCGTGAGCGTCCCGGTGAGCACAAACGTCAACCCCGCAAACCGCGTATCGCTCACCTCGGAGGCCGCACTGACCATACTGACCCCCGCAGCCCGAAGCCCCGCGATCAACTCCCGCGCCTCCGCACTCTCAAACCACTCCAACAAAAACCGCGCTGTCACCGCGCCGATATCGCCGACGGCCACAAGCTCGTCCAAGCTGGCGCCCTCAATCGCCTCCATAGACCCAAAATGTGCCGCCAGACTCTTCGCCGTCTGCTGACCCACCTGCCGAATCCCCAGCGCAAAGATCAACCGCGCCAAACCCTGCGATTTACTGGATTCAATCGCGTCCAGCAGATTCTGCACACGCGTCTCGCCCATAAGCGGAAGCGTCGTCAACTGCGCACGATCAATCGCGTGGAGCGTATACAAATCCGCCGCCGAGCGCACCAGCCCCGCCTCCACCAACAACTCCACAATCGAAGGCCCCAGCCCCTCAATATCCATCGCATCCCGAGACGCAAAGTGCGTCATGTTCCGCAGCAGCTGCGCCGGACAAGCCGCGCTCGTACACCGCACCGCCACCTCGCCCACATCCCGGCTGACGGGCGACCCACAAGCAGGGCAAACATCAGGCAGCGCATACGGCACAGTCCCCGGCGGACGCTTGTCCACCAGCACAGACACAACCTCCGGAATAATCTCGCCCGCCTTCTGAATCAGCACCGTATCGCCGATCCGAATATCCTTCTCCGCGATATAGTCCTGATTATGCAAACTCGCATTCGTCACCGTAGACCCCATCAGACGCACCGGCTCCACAACCGCCTTCGGCGTCAAAACCCCCGTGCGCCCCACTTGGACGACGATATCCCGCACCACCGTCGGCTTCTGCTCCGGCGGATATTTATAAGCCACCGCCCAACGCGGCGCCTTCGACGTACTCCCAAGCTCGTCCCGGTCCCGCAGACTGTCTAATTTAATCACAGCCCCGTCGATCTCATATTCAAAGTCATCCCGAAACTGCCCAAGCGCCTCAATCCGGGCAATGCAGTCGTCCATAGACCCAAACAACTTGTAGTCAATGACCGCAAACCCCATCTCCCGCAAAAATTCGAGCGACTTGTGGTGCTGCTCAAAACGCTCCCCACTGACAGCCTGGATATTAAACGCAATCATAGACAATCGCCTACTCGCCGCAATCTTCGGATCCAACTGCCGCATCGACCCGGCCGCCGCGTTGCGTGGATTGGCAAAAAGGGCCTCGCCCACAAGCTCACGCTGTTCATTCAGCTTCTCAAACACCCGCTTGGGCATATAGACCTCACCCCGCACCACCAGCCGGGCCGGTGCGCCCTCCGGCAGACGCAGTGGCACGCTGTGGACGGTCTTCAGATTCTCCGTCACATCCTCGCCAATACGCCCGTCCCCCCGCGTCGCGCCGCGGACGAGGAGGCCGTTCTCGTAAGAAAGCGCGACGGAAAGTCCGTCAATCTTCGGTTCCACCACATACTTCGGCTCCGCCACGACCTTCGTCACCCTCGCGTGAAACTCCCGCAGATCCTCCTCCGAGAACGCGTCATTTAAACTCTCCAACGGCACCTCATGCGTCACCTGCTGAAACGCCGCAAGCGGCGCCCCGCCAACGCGCTGACTAGGCGAGTCCGGCGTAAGCAACTCCGGATGCGCCTCCTCCAACGCGATCAACTCCCGCATGAGCTGATCGTATTCGTAATCCGAAACCGTCGGCGCGTCCAACACATAGTAGCTGTGATTGTGCCGCTCGATCGTTTTCCTGAGTATATTCACTTTTTCAAAAACAGATTGATTGAGTTTACTCATATTAAAAACCTCGCTATAAAAATGTAGCATGCTGTAAAAGCCCCCTTTTCCAAAGGCGCCGTCACCGCATCTTACCCCATCCCAAACTGCCCAAACACATGCGGCACATCGCCGACAATAATTGTCTCCGCAATCAACATCTGCGTCGTAATCGTCTCCTGTGTGGCATGGCCCGGGATGAGAATATTGACCTGAATCGCAATCTCCAACATAATCTGGTGCTTCGTCTGATTGATCCCCGCGGTGGAAAACTCATTGGTAAACGTAGCCGAAGGATTCCCGAGCGTCACAACCCGAAACCGAACCCCCGGCCCCCGGCCGGACAATACCGCCCCGCCGACGATATTCCCGAGCGGAACACGCATCGTCGTCGCGTCAATCTCGCTGATCCGGGCGATGACCTCATTCGTAATCGCCGCCTGGAGCGTGTTGATTTGCGCCATATCCGTGGTCAGTGCCGTAATATTCCCGGCGAGATCTCTCTGAAGGATCACTAGTTCCGAATAAGAGAGCGTCCCATCCAACAACCGCTCATGAATCGCCTCGTTGACCGCCGCGGTGACCAACTCATAAGACTGATGAATCGCCATCTCCGTCATAACCGGCACAAGATTCCGACTAAGCCCCAGCCCAAGAACAAGCAGGACTAGGCCGAACCCGATGAAAACCAACCCCCGCTTCTGCCGTCTGGTCAGTTGCTTGCGATAATAACTATATCGGATGCGCACATCGTCACCCCCTCCGAACATCCTATGTCCGAAGGAGCCTGACCCATGTTACCCTTCCGTCAACATCTCCGCCGCCGCCAACACCCCCAGTTTCCCCGACGGGAACGTCAACCCACCCTGCAAAAACGCGCAATACGGCTCCCTGAGCGGCGCATCTGCGGAAAGTTCGATTGTAGACCCCTGATGAAACGCCCCCGCCGCCATAATCACAGGGCAATCATACCCCGGCATAGGCCCCGGTTCCGGGGTAACATACGCGTCCACCGGCGCGCCCTGCTGAATGCCCCGACAAAAGCGGATCAACTCCTCCGCCCGGTCAAACCGCAACATCTGCACAATATCCGTCCGCACCTCTTCCGGTGTAGGGTCCGCCTCGAACCCAAGCCCCTCCATCACGGCAGACGCAAACACCGCCGTCTTCAGCGCCTGAGCCACAGTGTGCGGTGCCAAAAACAGACCTTGATACAAAAGCCGCGTCTGCCCCAACGTCGCGCCGTATTCGCCGGAAAGCCCCGGCGCCGTCGCCCGATTCGCCGCCGCCCGCACAAGGTCCGCACGGCCCACAATATACCCCCCAGATGGCGCAAGCCCCCCGCCCGGATTCTTAATCAAACTCCCCGCAATCAGATCCGCTCCAACTTCAAGCGGCTCTCGTGTCTCGACAAACTCCCCATAACAGTTGTCCACAAAGATAGGCACCGCCGGATTCACCGCCCGCACCGCCGCACAAACCGCGGCGATTTCGTCAATCGTCAGGCTTTTTCGCGTCGAATACCCCCGCGAACGTTGAATCGCGACCACGCCAACAGTCGGGTTCTGCGCCGCAATCTGAATCGCCGCCAAATCAGGCGTACCGGCGGGGGAGGGGTCCACCTGTGCATAATCAATGCCATAATGCTTCATCGACCCATGATGATCCCCCGTCAACCCAATGACCCCATGGAGCGTATCATAAGGCCTCCCCGTCACATACAACAGAGTCTGCCCCGGACGAAGCGCTCCAAACAAGGCCGCCGTAATCGCGTGCGTCCCGCTCACCAACCCAATCCGCACAAACGCCGCCTCACCGCCAAACAGATCGGCATAGAGCGCATCCAACGTAGCCCGCCCCCGATCTCCAAGCCCATACCCCGTAGTCTCCGCAAAATGCCCCTCCGACACCCGATGCCGATGAAAGGCCTCCAACACCTTCTGCGTATTGACCTCCGCGATTCGATCAATCCGCGCAAAAGCCTCACCACACCGAGCGAGGGCCGCCTGCTCCAACTCCCGCACCCGCTCAGAAAAAGAAAATACACTCATCTTGTGTCTCCTTTGTAAAAAACGCGATACTTCCATCAGCCTCTTAAAAAGACTAACTCATTAAATATATCGCTGCCTTGTATGTAAATTCGTGTGTGCCCGCGTCCTTCCTCGGCAAACACAGAAATCCAGTAGAAAGGAGTTTCCGTTTGGCCACGGTGTGCAAGCGGCGCCTCGGATAGTAAGCTCCGTATTTCTTGATATTGTGCGTCTGTAATCGTAATGCGTGTGCCTTCTCGTCTCCAGAGGTTATCTGTAAATAGGATCATGACGGTATTTCTCATAGGATTTCTCGTCAAGATCACAAACTCCGCTTCCTCTTCCTGGCGTCGTCCAATGATAATTTCAGAAACAGGCAACTCAACCCAATTTAATTCTTCTTGCAACGGGAAGCTAACGCTATCTGTAGCCGTGCTTATTAGAAGACCGTCTGCATCAATTGCTACGTTTCGCGGAGCAAATTCCGATGAGTCTCGGAAATTTAGCCTTTGGGTCGAATGCAAAAAAATGCCATGCCGTTCATGATAAATGGCGTGTGACCCAAAGTGCTCTACCACAACAAATCTTCGGCTGGTGATAGGGTCACTAAACTCGTGCACAGTTCGCAACCAAAAATGCCCCCAAAAAATCATGGCAACAACTAAAATCAAAAGGGCAAAGATTAAGGCTTTAAATCTAAATTTCAATTTGCTGAACTGAAGAAAAAATATAGGAGTGATGAGTAGCCAAAACCATTCACGACCAAATAAGCCCATCACATAAATGGGAGAAGCAATTGCGACAAGCGCAAGGAGAGCAAGTGCAATTGATATGCCATTTCTTCGTCCCAGCTTTTTCATTTTTTCCAATCGGCGTTCCAACTCCTAATATAAACTCCCCACATCGCAACTCCCACAAAATCTCCTACCCCAATTCCCCCAAAACCGCCCGCGTCAACTCCAACAAACACCCCATATCCCGCACACAAGCCACGTTATACCCCGCATGCAAATTCCGCACCGGAGCCGCCAACGCCGCGACCCGCGCACCGCCCCCAGTCCGCTGAATCCGCGCCGCATCCGTCCCCCCGGCGATCACATTCTTCGTCTGATGGGGAATCCCCAGCCGATCAGCCAGCCCAGTAATCTGCGCATAAAGCCCGCGATCATACACCGTGCCCCCGTCCATAAACGGCACCACAACCCCGCCGCCAAGCCGACAGACCTGCTTGTCCACAGGGACCCCCGGCAAATCCGCCGCCGTGGTGCCTTCCAGGATGAGCGCGATGTCCGGTTTCACCCGAAAACTAACCGTCTCCGCCCCCCGGCACCCAACTTCCTCCTGCACCGTAAACGCAAACGTAACATCCACAGGCAGCGGCTCCGCGATCAGCTGCAGCAAAACCGCACAGCCAATGCGATCATCCAGCGCCCGCGCCGCAAAACTCCCGCCCATCTCAAACGCGGGACTATCAAACCAAACCGTGTCCCCCGGCGCAACCAACGCCCGTGCCACCTCTATGCTAGACACGCCGATATCAATATACAACTCCGCAATCTCCGGCGCCTTTTTCCGCTCGTCCGCCGAAGCTAGATGCACAGGCTTCGTCCCGATAACCCCCGGCACACCCCGCGCCCCAACGCGCACACGTTTGCCAACGATCATCCGCCGATCCATTCCACCGACAGCAGCAAATTTAAGAAACCCCGTATCGGTGATAGAGGTGACAATAAACCCCACCTCATCCATATGCGCCGCCAGCAGAATCGTCCGCTCGGACCGCCGCGCACCCGCTTTCCGCACAATCACATTCCCCAGCGCGTCCACAGTCGCGTCGTAAGGCATGACGTGATCCAGTACATAGTCCCGCACAGCGCCTTCATCTCCAGACACACCGGGTATGGAACAGAGCGCCTGCAAATGGCTAAGCATGAGATCCACCTCCGTCCCGTAGGGGCGAACTGTGTTCGCCCAGCCCTTGCCTCAAAACCGCCGCCAACAGCCCAGCCACAGCCTCAATATCCGCTAGACTTACCAACTCAACCGCACTATGCATATACCGCACCGGCAAACTAATCAAAGCCGTCGGCACCCCCGCCCGAGAAAGAGAGGCCTTATCCGCCGTCGTACTGCTCTGTCCCGGCAAAATTTCCAGTTGATAGGGGAGATCCGCGGCCTCCGCCAGCCCTTGCAATTGCCGCGCAAGCGCCCGACAAAGCACCGGCCCCACCCCAATCGCCGCCCCGCCGCCAAACCGAACCGTCTGCTCCGCCTTCGCATCCGGCTGATGCCCAAACGTCACATCAAGGCAAATAGCAAGGTCCGGCTCCAAGGCAAACACCCCAGTCTGCACCCCCCGTAACCCCAACTCCTCCTGCACACTGAATAAGACGATGAGGTCACAATCCAAACGATATTCGCCCGTGCCGCACAGCCGATCCAAGGCCAACAACACCGCCGCAATCGACGCCCGATTATCCAGTGCCTTCCCAGAAAACAACCCATCCCCAATCAACAGGGGAGCCGTATCATACACCACAGCCGTCCCAAGCGCAATCGCCTGCGCCTCTTCCTCCGAAAGCCCAAGATCCAGCGCCATATCCTCAATGGCAGGCGCTTCCTCCATCGCTGCCTTCCCGAGCAAATGCGGCGGCATAGAGGCTACAATCCCGACCCGCTCCGGATCACCAAGCACCCTGAGCCGCGCCCCCGGCAACTGCCGCGCGTCCACCGTACCCAGCGGCGCAAACGTCAAAAACGCCCCCTTGTGCCCCGTAACCACAAACCCAACCTCGTCCAAATGCGCCTCAACCAGAACTCGCTTCGCCCCAGACGTTCCAGAGCGACGAATCCCAACCACATTCCCGAGCGTGTCAATAGAAACCTCGTCCATATAAGGCCGCAACAGCGCCTCAACCAAAGCCGCCGCCCGCCCCTCCTGCCCCGCAGGCCCAGAAACCTCCGAAAGCCGCGTCAACGTCTGAACCAAATCCATAAAAACCCTCCATTCAAGGCCCTTGCCCTTCGCCGATTCGGGTGGGTCTTCGCCCGAATCGGAAGCGAACGACGGGATAGTGTAGCGCAGTTTTCGCCAAAGGGCGTAGCCCGTTGGCGGAAACGGAGCGGTGCTATCCCGGTAGTGAGCACCCGGCCCGCAGGCCGGCATCCCTCTCGAAAAAAATGCTTGCATTTTTTCGACTACATCTCCCACACAAGCCGCTTAAACGTCTTCCCGCGCTCGTCAAAATTTTTGAACTGATCGAAAGATGCACAAGCCGGGGACAAGATCACAACATCCCCCTCCTCCGCCGCCCGATGCGCCGCCGCAACCGCCGAAGCGAAGTCCTCACAAACTTCAATCTCCAGCAAACTCTCCTCCGCCCCCGGCGCCGCCTCCACGCAAGCCTTGATCTTCTCCGCCGTATGCCCGGAGAGCACCAGATGTTTCACCCGCAGATTAATCTCCTCACCCAAGGTATCAAAAGGAATCTGCTTATCATACCCCCCGGCGATGAGGATCACCTTCTGATCAAACGACTGCAATCCCGCAATCGTCCGCGTAGGGGAGGAGGCAATCGAGTCATTATAATAGGCTACCCCATTCAGATCGCGCACAAACTCAATTCTGTGCTCTACGCCCCCAAATTCGGAAGCCACCTTCCGCCAAATCTCCGGCGACACCAGACCCTCCGTCGCCGCAAAGGCGGCGAGATAGTTGTCCACATTATGAATCCCCGGCAATTTAATATCGCTCCGCCGAATAATCGCCGTCTCCACGCCATCCTTCGCCATCCAGAGCGTACCTTCGAGCAGGAAAAAGCCATTCTCCAACTTCGTATGCCGACTAAACCACGTCACATGCCCCCGCGCCTTCGGCCCGAAATGGACAGTGACCTCATTGTCAAAATTCGTCACCAGCCGATCCGTCTCGCTCTGATAGAGGTAAATATTCTCCTTCGCCGCAATATACTCCGCCATGTCCTTATGCACATCCAGATGGTTCGGAAACATATTCGTCACCACCGCAATCTGCGGACTCTGCCGCACCGTCATGAGCTGAAAAGAGCTCATCTCCACCACGCAAATATCCCCCGCGCCCATCCGATCCACATCCGGCAGCAAAGGCCGCCCAATATTCCCGCCCAAATGCACACAGTAGCCCGATTCTTCCAAAAGCGTCGCGATAATCGTAGTAGTCGTCGTCTTCCCGTCACTCCCCGTGACCCCAATAATCGGACAAGGACAGAGGCTGATAAAAACCTCCATCTCACTCGTCAACGTCGCCCCCTGCCGCACAAGGGCATTGATCCCCTCAATGTCTGGCCGGATGCCCGGCGAACGAAACACCGTATCCGCCGCAAGGTTGTCCAAATAATCCTGCCCAAGCCGCAGCGAGACGCCAAGCGCCTCCAACTCGTCCGCCAAAGGACCGATATCCTCCCGGCTCATCTTGTCACACGCGGTCACCAAAGCCCCCGCCTCTGCCAAAAGCCGAATCAGCGGCGTATTACTGATCCCGATTCCAATCACCACGACCCGCTTGCCCCGCTGTGTCTCCAAATATTCTTGCAGTCTGCCATGCATGCAAAATCACCTCGCAATATTCAAGCAATTATACCCTAAGTTGGGTAAAAATTCAATTGAAAAACGCCGCAACTTGACGCGAACAAGGATTTCAGGTAACCTATAAAGACGACCGCCGATCTCAGTCGCCCGTACGAAAAGCCTCCTTTTCCAACTGACGCCCCAAGAGCGAAGCGATTGGCTTGGCGGAAGGGGTGCCTATGGTGCAAAGGAGGTGGCAGGCGAAGCCTGACGGAGGATTTCTACATCGCCAGAAGCGTCCTTACAAAAACCGGAGGAGATCCCCATGCGAATCCTAGCAATCGACCTCGGCGACGTCCGCACCGGCCTCGCCCTATCCGACCTCACCGGCACCCTAACAGGAGACGCCTGGATCGTCACCGAACGAGACATGGACCGCCTCGCCGCAACCATCGTCCAAACCGCAACGGAGCGAGGCGCAGAACGCCTCGTCCTCGGCTATCCAAGAAACATGGACGGCACCCTAGGCCCCCGCGCCGAAAAAAGCGAGGCCTTCAAAGCAAAACTAGAATCCCTCACCGACCGCCCCATCCTCCTCTGGGACGAACGCCGGACCACAGCGGAGGCGAACAACATCCTCATAGACGCAGGCCGCCGCGGCAAAAAGAAAAAACAAATCCTAGACGCCGTAGCCGCCAGTTTGATCTTGGAGGGGTATTTGCGATCTTTGTAGGAGCGATTATCAATCGTCCGCGCGCCCTTGACCTAAAAGCCTCCTTTTCTAAAGGAGGTACCTATCGGTATTCCTTCCGCCGAACCAATCGGTCTGCGGCTTCGCCTTGCCCTCCCCAGGCGTCAGTTATGGCAGGCGGAGCCTGACGGAGGATTCGCCCTGCCCCCCCACAAACCAAAAGAGCCATCGACTCCCGTCGATGGCTCTTTCTTATCCTCAGCCCCTAAAACAAAAACGATAACACCAGCGGCATCGTAATCACCGAAAACAAGGTCGAGATAAAAATCCCCTTGCTCGCCAACTCCGGGTTTGTGTTGTAATGAATCGCAAACGTAGAAATAGAAGCCGCCACCGGACAAGCGACCATCACCATCATGACCATCAAAAACAGCGGCGAGAGCGGGAAGATCGTGTATGAAAGCAGGAGCAAAAACCCATACACCACAAAAGGCATCAAAACCAGACGAATCCCCGAAACCGCGTAAATCCGCCACCCACGAAACACCTCGCTGATGTTCATCCCACCGAGCACCGACCCAATAATAATCATCCCCACCGGACCCGATACAGCGCCCAACATACTCAGGCTGCGATTAATCACATAAGGGAACTGAATATCCAGCAAAAACAGCGCGACAGAAGTCAATGCCGCAAGCAGAACAGGGGAGAGGAAGAATTTGATCGAAATCTTCGCCTGCTTACCCCCGATCAATTTCATGCCCAGAGAAAACAGAAGAAACGGCTGCACCACGTTGAATAAAACCGTATAAAGCATCCCATCCGGCCCAAAGAGCGAGTAAGCCAAAGGGATGCCCATAAAAGTCACGTTTCCAAAAATAGCCATAGAGACAAAAAGACCCCGCTCATCCTGCTCCACTCTGCATGCCGCCGAAAAGAACAGCGCAATGCCAAACATCAGAACAAAACAGAGCGCGATAATGCCGAGCAAGACAAATACCTCGCCCGCCGGCACCTCTATCGTACTACCAAAGAGCGCCGAGATCAAGGTCGCCGGAAAAGTCACCCAGAGGACGAGCTTGGTCAGATGAGCATTTGTGGTTTCGTCAATGATCCCCTGCCGCCGAACCAAAAAGCCAATCGCCATGATGAAAGAGAAGATGAGCATTTGCTGAAACACAACAATGGAATCCATGATGGCCCTCTCTTTATGTACGCAATGTACCAAAATTGTAGCATGAATGAAACCAAATGTAAATGCAAAAACTACACAGACATTAGGGGGAGATACCATGCGGAACTGGCTGAAAAAACTGACCTACATCCTGCTCGCAATCGCGCTCGTCGCAGTCTCCGTCAACCTATTCCTCGGCCCCCACACCATCGCCGCCGGCGGCCTAACCGGCCTCGCGATCATTTTGGAGCGCCTCCTGCAACTAGATCGCTCCGTCACGGTACTAGTGGGCAACGCCATCGTAATCCTCTTAACGCTCCTATTCCTGGGCCGAGAGGTGTTTCTCAACACCGTCATCGGAGCCGGAACCCTGCCCATATTCATCCACCTCGTCCCGCAACGGATGTTAGTTACGGACCCCATGCTCTCCATGGTAGCCGGCAGCGTCCTCTTCGGCATCGGCGTCTCGATCCTATATGCCAATCGCGCCTCCAGCGGCGGCACAGCGGTCCCGCCGCTCATTTTCCAAAAATACTGGGGCCTCAACCCCTCCATCGGCCTATTCCTCTCAGACGGATTTGTAGTATCATTTAGCCTGCTCGTCTTCAGCGTCGATTCCTTTTTCTACGCAGTCTTCTCCATCCTCATCACGTCCATCACCATGACCTATATCGAGTCCGGCATGAACAAAAAGAAGATGGTCTACATCTTCAGTGAACAAGACGAAGCCATCACAGCGGACATCCTAACCAAAATCGGCCGCGGCGTCACCCTAATCCCGGTAATCGGCGCCTACGAACGAACCCAAAAACAAATGCTCTTAGTCACGCTGGACGGCAAAGACTACAGAGCCCTCCTCACCATCGTAAACAGCCACGACCCCAAAGCCTTCCTCATCACCGACACCGTAACCGACGTCCACGGCAAAGGCTTCACCTACGAATCCGGCAGTGTGTAGCCCTTCGTAGGGGGCGGCGTCCTCGACGCCCCGCGCATTCCCCTAGAGAACAACCACCTGATACGACTGGTCAATCCCACTCCGCGCATCATAAACAAACCCACGCGTCTGTCCGTCATACTCAAAAAACTCCACCCGCACATCCGAATAATAAGGCTGCACACTCCGCCGAAACCCATGCTCCGCCTCCTTATCCCGATAGACAGCAATCCCATCCGGCAGCACATTCTTCGAGCTAAACGTCAGACAATCCAGCTTAATCCAATGCGCCGCCAAAGCCGGATCTATATGCGCACATAAAAAGCGATACAGCAAAGTATACGCATGTTTCGGCGAAAGATTCTGCGGCTCTCCCTTACAAAACACAGCAAACGCGTCAAAAAACGCAAACGCGCCCCCGAACACCTGCTCCACCGCATACCGGACAGACTGCGCAAACACCCCGCTGTTATAAAACCGATCCACAACCGCCTCAACCCGCTTCAACCGGACAATATCCTCGAAAGACATATAATCATTCCGAATAATCTCATAAGGCGCAAACTCGTTATATACATACCCATGCGCGGCCGAAGCATTCCGAATCTCCGTCCCCCGAAGCATCTTCAAAAACCCAAGCTGCAACATATGCGGCCGCACCGCAATGCATGCGTCCACACCCATCGCGAAAGACTCCACCGTATCAAACGGTAGCCCCGCGATCAAATCCACATGTACGTGGCAGTTGCCAAAAGACGTCAGCGTCCGGATGTTCTGGAGCGCCCTCTCCGCGTCCATCCGCCGATCAATCTCCGCCAAAGTCGCCGGATGCAGCGACTGTATCCCAATCTCAAACTGCACCCGCCCCGGCGGCATAGTTGCGATAAGCGCAAGCAGTTCCGAATCAAACAAATCCGCCGCCACCTCAAAATGAAACGTACAATCCGTCTCCAAAGCCCGGATGTGCGTCAGCAGCGCAACCGTCCGCCGCCGATTCGCGTTAAACGTACGATCCACGAATTTGATACAAGTCGCGCCCTGCGAAAGCAAAGTTGCGATATCCGCAAACACCCGCTCCAACGCCAATTCATCCACCCCGCAAAACGTGGAAGACAAACAATACGTACAAGAAAACGGACATCCCCGCGAACTCTCATAATACACAAGCTGATTCGCGATCGACCGCATCCGCCCCTCTTCAAAAGAGCGAAAATACGCGTCGGTATACGGGGAGGGTAAATCATCCAAATCGGGCGTTTTCGGTGCATGTATAAGTCGGTTTTCGGGGCGATTTCGGTGCGATAAGGTACGAATAAGGTGCGCAAAAGCGACCTCTCCGGGGCCCTGAATGACGTAATCCGCGAACGGATAAGCGCCGTAATCCGCCTCAAAAGACACCTCCGGCCCACCCAAAACGATGACACAAGCGGGCAGACACTTGCGCAGCATAGCCGCAACCTTGCCCACCCGCTCAATATTCCAGATATAACAAGAAAAGCCGACCACATCCGGCTTTTCCTCAAAAATCGCGGCGACAATATCACCGATATTGTCGTTAATCGTATGCTCCTGCACAATCACATCACACGCCGAGACATGCACGTCACAATACGCCTTCAAGCACCAAGGCGCCAGCGTCTTATGGATGTGTTTCGCGCTGAGTGCCGTGAGCAGAACTTTCATAGAAACTCCTATTGCGGTTTCGAACGCCTCTTATTCCAAGGCTTACCGCCGTTGTTTCTCCGTCTCGCCGGTTTTTTGCCCGATTGCGTGCCCGAGCGTGAACCGGAACCACCGGAACCGGGCACCTCTTGAACGCCAAACCGACCAAACATCCCCGTCACCGGCGTGATCGTCGCCTTCGTGCTTTTGATGATATTCTGCAACTTCCCACGCTCTTTCAGGCCGACAAAGGTGTAGGCAACCCCGCTCTTGTCCGCCCGCCCGGTACGTCCGATCCGGTGGACATAACTGTCCGAGTCTCCAGGGATGTCATAGTTGATAACCGCGTCAATCCCGTCCACATCAATCCCGCGCGCGGCAACATCAGTGGCCACAAGGAGCGAAATCTCCCCCTTGCGATACCGCTGCATAACCCGGTTCCGCTGCGGTTGTTCCAAGTCTCCATGCAGCGCATCCGCCGGATGCCCAGCCAAGCTCAGTTCCCGTGCAAGATTCTCCGCCATGATTTTCGTCGCGACAAAGACCAAGCAAAGTTTGAAATTCTGGTCGTCCAACAAGTGCAGCAACGCAGGCGTCTTATCCCCATGCCGAATGTCCGCGTAATACTGCGCCACACTGTCCACCGTCAGCGTCTCCTGCTGAATACAGATCTGCTCCGCCTCAGTCTGATACGTCGCGGCGATGTTCTTAATTTCGGGAGAAACAGTAGCCGAAAACAAAACCGTCTGCCGCTCAGTCGGAAGCTGCTGCAAAATCGCCGCGATATCATCCCGGAAGCCCATATCAAGCATCCGATCCGCCTCATCCAGCACAATGCAATTGACATGCTTGAGCCGCACCGTATTCCGCTTCATATGGTCCATCAACCGCCCCGGCGTAGCCACGACAATCTGCGGGCGACGCTTCAGGGCATTGATCTGCCGATAAATCGGCTCCCCGCCGTAGAGCGCCTGCACCCGAATACTGTGCTTAAACGCCGTAAGCTGTTGCAACACAGACGTAATCTGCAATGCGAGTTCCCGTGTAGGGGAGAGGATGATGGTCTGAATATGCCGACTCGTAATATCCACCCGCTCCACGATAGGAATGCCAAAGGCCGCCGTCTTCCCGGTCCCAGTGGGGGCTTGTACCAATACATCCCGCCCCGCGAGCATCGGCGCGATAGTCGCCTCCTGCACGGGAGAGGGCGTCTGGAAATTCATTTTAGTGAGGGCCTGCATCAGTTCGGGGCTGAGGCCGAATGTTTCAAAGTGAGTGATAGGAGTGTTCCTCATTTACAAATTATTTTGCATCCGCAATGGCACAAAAAAACACATGCTTTCGTAAACCATCAAACAAAGCGATGACTTACAAAAGAATGTGAGGCAATGCAGCATGATTTGGATACATGATTAAGTATAGCATGTATCCCGTGCAGTGTCAAGCGGTTGCCCCCATTCTCGATGAGCCTTGCTGGCCTGTAGGCTGAATGTCCTGCCGGACGGGCCTTCTTTTTGCTTCGCCCAAAAGAAGCAAAAAGGCGATTTAAGAGAAACCCATGGTTTCTCTTAAAGATCTCTTCCTTTGACGTTTGTTCTGTGGTCACAAGAGGTAGTGGTTCCGCCTCACCCGGCGGAGGGGAGTTCCTTTATGGACGTGCACCGCACATTCGACTCGTGCATTGCAAAAGAGCGTTTATGCTCGAAAGCCACATAA
>Ga0131853_10000157_pt1 | contig 114817 bp, 106 predicted proteins | sample TergutLab28metaG_FD_92764 | JGI IMG/M metagenome (GOLD analysis project Ga0131853, IMG submission 92764) | Labiotermes labralis P1 segment gut microbial communities from Petit-Saut dam, French Guiana - Lab288 P1 (version 2) (version 2) | ecosystem: Host-associated > Arthropoda: Insects >...
GACTTAAATCCCATCGAAAAGTTCTGGGCGTGGTTAAAGTGCAGACTTCGTAGAATTCTTCCCAATTTCGATTCTCTTGATGATGCTCTTGTGGACTGTTTTTAATTTATGTGATTATATAATTTGGTGGTATCGCAATGGGAGGAGTAATTAACCCAATAAAAAATCCAACAACCCATAAATCATACTATTATGTATCATCCCGCTTGAGCAATTTTATCTTAACCAACCGAAATTTATCTGCATTGAAATAAATCCTCTCGGCTTCAATCCTCTCCATGACTTTATGATGTAAATGAAAATTCAGCTTCGTTTCCCGCCTAATATACTATCCAACTTTTCGAGCTTGCCTTGCATCCTGTTGGTATACCCGGGGCGGATGTCGGCTTTCATTATCACTTGTGTGCGGATACCCTTTTCCGCGAGTACGAACGTCGCATCTTTTACGACCTTCATCACGGCGTCCCATTCCCCCTCGATTTCCGTAAACATGGAGGTGGTACGGCTGGGTAATCCCGAGGCTTCGATGACCTTGATAACCTCCGCGACATACCCGGAAAGTTCGTCACCCACGCCGAAAGGCGCGATGGAAACGGCGATTAATGTATTCATTGATATACTCCTTTGTTGTGAATCGCTATGCTATCTAAACTCGTAATGCTTTTTTACGGGTTTCGTAACTTTCCACATGCAGGACAACCCTTGGGGGAACTCTACGTAGTCACCCGTTCCGAAGGATACGCTGCCGCCGTCGTATGTGACCGTGACTTCGCCTTCGGTTATCCAGCAGATTTCTTCGCTGTCATAATACCAGTCGAATTCGGAAATGCCGCAGCCCCATGTGGGATTGTTTTGTAATTTTGCTTTATCGGTATCGGTTGCCTTTCTAACGGTAATCACCGTAACATCACGCTCCTTTGTTTATTTATACCATAAAACGTTGTTTAAATATATTTTACAAAAATTAAGGCCACGAGAATTATACCCGTAGCCCTATGTTCCCAATGATTTGCTTGTCTTGCTTAGCTGCGGACAAACACCATCCAAGGCCCGCCTGCCCCGGTACGCGGTGCGGTGAGTCCTTGGTTATTTACGAACAGGTAATCGACTCCGCCGATAGTACGGATTTCGTAACCCCGTCCGTTGATTGATCCGTCCGTCCATGTATTGCCGAAGCCGGTTACGCCTGTTGCCGTGATCCTGCCGTTATTATTGAAAGTAAGCTGTTGATGTCTATTACCTCTTTGGCGGATAATATCTTGCGCCCATGTGTTGACATTACGCTGGTTACGTTCGGTGAAGGAGGAAAGAGATTGTTGGTTCCCAAGGCTGTTCCATGTGCCGATAAGAGCGGAGTCGGGGCGGAAGGTTGTTGGGTCAAATGAAAACCGTATCCACCGATGCCATTGACGTTCGAATTCACCGCGGGAAATGTTGAATACACTTTCAAATTCGCTTGGTTGACGGATTATCTCAAATACGAGCTCCATGCCAAATGTTTCGTGCATGAATTGAAATATTGAAACTAATACTGCCCCCATAATTTGACTTTCAATGTGGCAAGGAAAGTATGAATAAGTTAAATCATTCAGGGCTGGCATCCGATCGTATTTCACCATATCCCATAAGTGTTCTTTATAATATGAGAGCAAGTTTATGCGGCCATCAAGATGGGAAGCAAGTCCCATTGTCCAATGCCCTTGGTTAGACCCGGTACTCCAGTCGATCATATCTTTCATTAGAGTTTTGATAATTTCGTTGACGCCGAGGTTTATTAGGACGGGACTAATACCCACCCTACCCCTTGGATTTGCTAGAACGACAACATGGTCATGCGCCCAATTAGCCGACCCCATATATACGCTCCCGTTGAATTTGTTCGAGTTTTCTCGCGCACCCGCCCATCCTTCCGGGCATACGACATCAAGGAAATCGTCATGATCGTAGAAGTAGATACTTATTTTATTATCTACTCTTTCATGAGGTAACCAATGTGTTTCAAATATCTCCATCACGCTAACCATATCAGCCTCGACAGCTTCGGCTAATACATGAAGATGTGGGATGTTATCAACCGTTGAATACCAATGGAAGTTCTCAGTTGTTAAATGGCGGGCCATTCCGGATTGTTCGGGTGACGGTGGCCCGGCTGACATTGAGCTAAAATCCATTGAACGTAGGGGATTTAACTCAACATTTACTCGGACAGCGTGATATGACCTTATCCAATCGTATTCTGAATTTGGCCATGGTCCCATATCAACCAGCAACCATTATTGTCCGCTGTGATGCGTAACAATTTTCACATCTCCCGTTTGAGTTCTCCAAATTCCGCCAAAATAGGCGTACGGAAAGCTGTCATTTCGGGTGAATCGACGCATGTTTAACGACTGTTGTGTTTCAACCATTTGCCACCTAACGATTTCACCTTCATACCATGCCCACATCGGCTTGGTAATTTCAATCGGGGATATGGTGTAGTCTACCCCAAGTATTTCTCTGATGGGGTCACGGTTGGAGGAGGCTTGAACACTCACTCCGAAACCAAATACCGTTGCCATAATAATAATTACACATACTAATTTTTTCACTTCAAAGCCCTCCTCGGATTTTTAACATCTAAGCTAATGATTGGTTAATAATACACTTTATAATCGTTTACTTCCTCTGCTGGCAGCATAGTTAATGATACCATCCTCGTTGTATGTATATCCGAGCGTCAATCTTCTATAAAACAACCCGAATAGCTCCCACAGTATACCAACTGTCGAAAACAAAAGCAATATAGCCTTTAACGTGGCAAGCCCTACTTCATTATCTCCCCGCCAAATACTTTACAGTTCAACGGTGGAGGCGATGATGATGAAGTACGATACGAAGCATGTCGGCAAGAACATACGCACGGCAAGGAAGAAAAAGAACCTAACGCTCGAAGTCCTCTCCGGTTTGGCGGGTGTTACCGACTCTTTCTTAGGGATGGTAGAACGCGGAGCATCCAGCCTAAGCATCGAAAACCTAATAGCCATTTGCGACGTGCTCGACGTTACCCCCGATTCTTTGCTCATGGAAGGGCGAGGAAATGACCCCCGCCCTTCAGATAAATGCGACACGCTTCATACCATGCTCAAAAACGCCGCCGATGATGAACTCGATTTTTATATCAACTTCGTAAAGTTATGCCGCGGAAGCGGGAAGTTTAAGTAGGCTTGTTTGAATAACCGCACATTGATTGTTAATTTTATTAAACGTTTTGAACTTTTTTGACAATGAGTTTTTCGGTAATATTCCTTTCTTTTGCTATAACAAACCTCCTTAAAAATAACAGCCTCAGTTGCTCGGTGCGGGCATTGAGGCTTATATGATATAGATCATAGTAAGTATGAATATTTAGAATTTTGATAAATGCGGTCAACCCATTCAACCGCATACCCCACCCCTATAGTTATATCCTTACAGCGTATACCATTTAATGAAGGGGATGTGGCGACATGGACAATATGAGGAACATATAAGCAATACAAGGAACTGGCACTAAAGCACTACTCCGATGGCGGGGGTAACGGCAAAATGTACACGTCTATAATTACCCCTTAATTTGTAAACCCGTGCGGTGGCTTCATTGGCGTGCGTGACGGAAACACCGGTAGGGGTTCCCCTTCGGCCTGTTGTCGAGCCTGTCTTAAACGTGTCAACCACGCTGTACGGGTTTGGCTTTCTTCTTCTTTGACTACATCGGCAAGATTATCAAATTCCAACCAAAAATTTTGTGCCTTGTTTGTGGAGGGCATGGGTGTTTCTTCAAATAAAAGAATGGCGTGTACTTGACGCGGAAGCGTTGTTTTATTTATGGGTATGAAACGCCCATCGATAAATAACCCCTTTACAGCCTGCATATAGGTTCCCCTTTCCCTGTGTGTGGGTTAATTGCATACGAATGTGTAGCGCAAGGTATGTGCAAATGTACCCTATATTGCACCTTATTTTTGATAAAACTCATAAAATTATGATAAAATTTAGTAAATTAACCTTGTTCGGACAAAAACAAAAACCCCTCGAAACCTTGATTCTAAGGGGTTTTGCACTAGCGCGAAACCAGATTCGAACTGGCGACCCTCGCCTTGGCAAGGCGATGCTCTACCACTGAGCCATTCGCGCATGTTTTGTGCTGTTGTTTTTCTTTCGCTTGCGGTAAGCCAGCGGGTGGCGGGAATCGAACCCGCGTATCAAGCTTGGAAGGCTTGTGTTCTGCCATTGAACTACACCCGCTTGCCCGGGTAAGTTCCGGGGGATGCTCAGGAGCGGAATTGAACCACCGACACGTGGATTTTCAGTCCACTGCTCTACCGACTGAGCTACCTGAGCGATTGGCGTACGGTGGCGGATATTGCAAGGGTCCGTCTGTCCCGTAAGCGAAGGCCAGTATAATGATAAAAAAACGCCCCGTCAAGGGTTTTACAAATTTTATTACGAAAATATTACGTACCCTCCGAGATATATTGTATAATACGAAGTAAAAACGGGGGGTTATTTATGTTTTGCACATCATGCGGTTATGCATTGACCGAAGATTCGAAATTTTGCACAAGCTGCGGTTCATCGACAGTTGAACAAGCGCAACCCGTTAAACACGCGCAACCCGTTGAACAACCGCCGCCGCAATATTACGCGCCCCCCTCCCCGTTTCCGCCCGTACCCGTAAAGAAAGGCGTCAGCTCCTTCATCATCGTACTTATCACGGTGGCCGTAATCATGGCTGCCGCAGCCGTTATCGCGTTCATATTCCGTGAAGAGATCACCGACAGGTTCGGCGGCAGCCGGACTGCTCCCGCTTTCCATGAAACAATTGACCGGAACCCCGCTCCCGCGGAAAATACTCCCACCCCTACCGAAACCCCTCCCGCGGAAACCGCTCCGCCTCCGTCTACACCCCCGCCGCCGGCACCGCAAGCCTTGACGGGCGCGCAGATTTTCGCGCTTAACAGGGATGCGGTAATGATTATCCGCTTGGACTTGGGCGGCGGATGGATCAGCACGGGCAGCGGTTTTTTTGTATGTGAAAGCGGAATCGCCGTTACAAATCATCATGTGATGGACGGCGCGTTATCCGCCACAGCGATACTTTACGACGGCCGCGAATTTGATATTACGGGATATTATTCGTACGATTTTTCCAACGATTTGGCGGTCATCCAAGTGGATGGGAGGGGTACGGCATTCGATTACGTGACGCTGGGCGATTCGGACACGGTGAGCGTGGGTGACAATGTGTACGCCATCGGCGGGCCGGATTGGGACCCCATCACTTTTACGCCGGGTATGATTTCACGCATCGCGTACGAGCCGATCAACTTTGATATTTATACCGTTGCCGGGATGCTGCAAAATACCGCAGCGATTTACGGCGGTAACTCGGGGGGCCCGCTCGTCAACGAATACGGGCACGTCATCGGGGTTAATTCGGCGGGCAATACCGTACGTGCCAGCGTACAATGGGCGGTGCCCGTTAACCGTGTCGTGCTGCCGACGTCCGTTATGCCGTTAAATCCGTTGCCGCTGGGTGGGGCTTCCGCTTTCGCAACCCCCGCGCCCGCTCCGGGGCAAATCAATTTCTACGCGCGTTTTCCGCTAATCCCCGATTTCCTTTCCGTCAGCCGCCACGCCGCGCTGAGCTTTTCCAGCACACCCGCCAACCTGGGGCTTTCGCACGGGGATATTATTTACGATTACTACGATTACCTATTTATGTACACGATACCCGAACGCCATTGGATACCCGACACCGACGCCTACGACGACGTGCTGACGGCGCACGGCTTCATATTCCAAGACGTAATACACCATGGGCCGGAAACGTGGGTGTACCTCTACCACCCCGGCCACAATATCAGCGTATCGTACGCTTTTGATTGGGACAACGAAACGCTTTTGCTGGCGATCGTCGAGGGGGATGTATACGACCGATTCTATTATGGCGGCGTGGGTACGCCCGATGTATCGTACCCATGGGAAGCAAACCATGCATTGTTGGGAAGATGGCAATGGGATTTTTGTACGTCTGTTTCATTCGGCGGGAGTTCGGACCCCTTTAACGGATGGTTTATGGGCGGAGAAATCCTGGAATTTTATGCGGACGGCTTTGGTATGGAATTGTACGGCGCCGGGGGCTGGGAATTCATTTGGTATGATTACCCTGAGCAACAAGGACCGCATTTAAGCAATATATTGGTAATGGTTCATTTGGACGACGGCCTCGAGCTTGCCTACGGCTTTGCCGTCACTGAGGATGAATTGTTTTTATGGAGCAAACACGGGCCGGACGGGCCGGACTATATTGTTTTTATCAGAATACCGTAGCATTACTTAAACCTTGACCACGGGCATGGCGCGTTCGCCGCGCGTATCGCTTTGTGCGTACGCCAAACGGTAAATATCGTACGCTTCCCATTCCTTTAACAGCATTTCCGCGGGGATTCCTCCCCGTGATACCAACGAATCCGACGCCGCGCCGCTTGTCAATACGGGCAAACGGGCGCGGCGCGTCATTTCACCCACCAAGCCGGCCGAATCCTTTCTGAACCCCAAGACGCGGATATACGGCGGAGCCGATTCGTATCCCCGCATAGCGGCGTCGGTTACGCCAAGGATGATTTGCATCGCCGTCCGTTGCAAACGCGTTAATGTGTACCGCTTCGTTTTTACCGCGGCGAGCAAGTCGGTCAAGCGCGGGTATGAAGGAGCATACTTTCGGAAACGGTGGTGCAGCCCTTCTTCCAATACGGGCGCGTCGCTTCTGATGATTAGGTATCTGAAGATATCGCTGAAGTCGTTGAGGTGAATCGCTTCCTTTTTATCATGCATTTTTTTACGTATCGCCGCCGCGCTTGGGCCGCCGGGCTTACGGTGGGTGGTGAACACTTCCATCGGATTGCCGAGGAGTTCCAACGCCTTGCAATATTCCATACCTAAGCCGTTGTTGGGCAGCGTGAATAACCCTTCCCGTAAATTCCGGTGGATTCCACCGAAATTAACGGACGCCGACAACCCCGCCGCTCGCGCCGCCGCGAAGTTCATCCCCTTGTCCAACGCTTTGCGCAACGCTTCCTTATATATGGGCGGTTCTTCGGCCAATACCCGGCTACATTCCCGTATCGATATTATATCCCCCGATTCGCTCCCGAAGCTCAGGCAATCCACGATACCCGTCGAAGCGAGCAAGCCCACAGCCCCCCGCGCGAAATAATCCGCTCCGCAAATCACGTACGGCAGCGGCAGCTCGATTACGATGTCCGCGCCCGCATACAGCGCCGCTTGCGTGCGCCGCCATTTGTCGTATACCGCGGGTTCGCCCCTTTGCACAAAATTACCGCTCATCACGCAAACGACGCTTTCGCGTCCCGAAAGCGTCCGTGTTTCGCGTATATGCCGGATGTGCCCGTCATGTAACGGATTTAATTCGACGATAATACCTACAGCGAGATTTTTGTTATTTGCATTATTTTTTTCCAATTCGGCGTCAAACCCTTTCCAAGACACACCTGTAATGTTATCATACAGGAAAATTTATCGGGTGAGTATATGCAGGATATTACGACGGCGGAATTTAACCGAATTCGGGACTACATAAAAACCAATTACGGCATATCATTAAGCGACGAGAAAAAAACGCTGGTCTATTCGCGCCTGCGTACAACCCTGACGGAAAAGGGCTTTACCAATTTTTCGGACTATTTTGACCACTTGATCCGCGATAAAAGCGGCGATTCCATCATCCGCTTCGTGGATAAGATAACGACCAACCATACGTTTTTTATGCGGGAGGCGGATCACTTCGACTACCTGCGCGATACGGTGCTTCCCTATATTTCGCAGAAATACAGCTCGCAAAGGGACTTCCGCCTGTGGTGCTGCGCAAGCTCCTCCGGGGAGGAGCCCGTAACGCTCCAAATGCTGGCGCAGGACCATTTCGGCAAATCGAATGAAAAATGGGACACCCAAATATTGGCCACCGATATCTCAACCAATGTGCTGGACAAGGCCGTGTACGGGCGGTACGCAACCGAAGGCGTGAATACGCTTCCCAAACATTGGCAAACGGAATACTTTAAAAAGGCGGACCATCAATTTTCGGAAACGATGCCGATCATCCGCCAAAACATCGTTTACCGTAAATTTAACCTGATGGACCCGATACCGTTTACGAAAAAATTCCAGGTCATATTTTGCCGAAACGTCATGATCTATTTCGACGCGGAGGTACGTGAGGCCGTGGTTAAAAAACTTTACGACGCGACCGAACCGGGGGGATATTTGTTCATCGGGCACTCCGAGTCGCTTAACAATACGAATTCGTCTTATAAATACGTAAAGCCTGCCATATACAGGAAGGAAGACTAATCCGACGTAAAGCCGGACTTGTTTTTACTGTCAATATGTAGTTTAATATAGGGAAAGAAAGAAGGTGACTTGCCGATGGCTGATTTTGACAGGGAATCCATGCTGGATATGTTTATATTCGAAATGAACCAACTTGTCGAGCAACTTGAAAACACCATTGTGCAAAGCGAATCGGAATATAATATCGACCAAATAAACGAGATCTTCCGCGTTATGCACACAATCAAGGGTTCGTGCGCGATGATGCTCTACGACAACATCGCCGCCGTGGGTCACGCCATTGAGGACTTGTTCTATTACCTGCGGGAGGAAAACCCGAAAAACCTTGACTTCAAAACGCTTTCCGACCATGTGTTGGAAGGCGCGGACTTCGTTAAAGAAGAATTGGGCAAGATCTCCAACGGGCAAACATCCGATGGGGACGGCACCGTTCTTATTAAACACATAGGAGATTTTTTGAAAGCGATTAAAGCGGGTACACCTGTACCGAAGCCCGCGGCGCAAGCCCCGCCAAAACCGGAACCAACGGCACAACCGATACCCGAACCACCCCCCAAACCGTCAGCACCAAAAGCGGCTCCGGCCGTATCAGCTCCGGCTCCCACAGATGCCAAATCCGAGCACGAAGAAGGGGATATGATGTATCAGTACAAAGCAATGATCTATTTCCAAGACGGATGCGAAATGGAAAACATCCGCGCTTACACCTTGGTGCACAACCTGCAAGACATAGCGCAGGACATCACCCACACACCCAAGGATGTAATCGATGAATCGACCATCGAGCTGATCCGGCAAAATGGTTTCGAGATTGAATTTACCAGCGAATTGGATTACGCGCGGGTTAATAACCACTTGAGCCAAACGGTGTATCTGCGGGAGTTGAATCTTATGGAACTGGGGACGACTATCACAACGGCTAAACCGATGGATTTGCCGCCCGTTGCGGATGTAATCGTGACGGAAACCGCACCCCATGAAGAAGTTGAGGAAATAGAGGCCATCAAGTCCCCCGTTTCCGATGATGCGAGCAAGAAGGCCGCCGCCGCTTCGGCTGTGGCGCCCGCCGCACCCGCCACCACCAACTTGATTAACGTGAGCATCAAAAAATTGGATGACCTGCTTAACCTAATGGGCGAATTGGTAATTTCCGAAGCCACGGTTACGCAGAACTCGGAATTGAAGGGCCTCCCCCTCGACAACTTCTATAAGGAAGCCCGCGCCCTGCAAAAAATCATCGGTAACTTGCAACAGACGGTCATGTCCATGCGCCTCGTCCCGCTCAGCAATACCTTCTTTAAAATGAACCGCATCGTACGGGACATGTGCCGCCAATTGGAAAAGGACGTACAACTGGAAATTATCGGTGAGGAAACCGAAGTAGATAAGAAAATCATCGAGCATATCGGCGACCCGATCATGCACATCATCCGCAACTCCATCGACCACGGCGTGGAAATGCCCGCCGAACGCGAAAAAGCGGGCAAGCCCCGTAAAGCGAAGGTTATACTGGAGGCCAAGCAAGCCGGCGGCGACGTATTGATCATCATCAAGGACGACGGCCGCGGCATCAATACCGAAAAGGTACTGCGCAAAGCCCGTGAAAACGGCCTCACCACCAAACCCGACCAGGAATATTCGGAAAAGGAAATCCAACAATTCATCTTTTTGCCCGGTTTCAGCACAAACGACCAAGTAACCAACTTCTCCGGCCGCGGCGTGGGTATGGACGTCGTAGTCAAAAACCTGGAGATATGCGGCGGTACGGCCTTGGTGGACTCCACCCCGGGCGTAGGCACCACGTTCACGTTAAAGATTCCGTTGACCCTGGCCATCATTGAAGGCATGAGCGTATCGGTGGGCGGCTCGCAATATACAATCCCCATCGTCAATATACAAAAGTCCTTCAAGGCGAAAAAGGAAGAACTCTTCACCGACCCCAACGGCAACGAAATGGTCTCCGTGCGGGGCGAGATATTCAACGTCGTGCGTATGCATGAGTTCTTCCATATCGGGGGCGCGATCACCAATATCGAGGACGGCACGCTCATGATGCTGGAAAACGGCGACCAAGTCGTTTGTCTGCTGGTGGACTTCCTGTTGGGCCAACAGCAAGCCGTGGTAAAGCCCATGCCCAAGTACTTCAAGCGTGTGCAGGGCATCAGCGGATGCACACTCCTTGGCAACGGCGACGTCAGCATCATCGTGGACGTACCGGGATTCTTTGATAAATAGGAGGGAACAGCAATGGATACTGACTTAAATATGGAGTCACGCGTAGACGATACAATCAAGGACCAATACCTTACCTTTGCCATTGACAATGAAGACTACGGCGTGGGGATTTCCAACGTAAAGGAAATCGTCGGTATGGATACCATCACCAAAGTGCCGGAAATGCCCGACTTTGTCGAAGGCATCATCAATTTACGCGGCGAATTGATCGGTGTGTTGGATGTGCGCAAGCGTTTCAACATCCCTCCCAAGGAATACGACGAAGAAACCTGCATCATCGTTATCATCGCCGACAAGGTAGAGGAAGGGCTGGGTAAACTTGGGTTTATCGTGGACGCGGTACGTGAAACGGCCATCATACCCGAAGATAAGATATCACCGCCGCCAAACGCCCGCCTTCGCAGCGTCAACCAATTTATCCGAAATATCGGCCGCGTGGGCGATGAAATAAAATTGCTACTGGATTTGGAAAAGTTCTTGGCGCAGGACTAAAAATAATTGCAAATAACAAAAAAGGGGTTGTTTTAACAGCCCTTTTTTTATGGAGTGATCTTGTGCGTTTGTCGGACGAAATGCTGTTGCGCGTGGAAAAACCCGGCCGTTACGTAGGCGGCGAACTCAACGCGGTGATAAAGGATAAGGAAGGCAAGACGCGCTTCGGGTTTTGCTTCCCCGATGTGTATGAAGTGGGCATGAGCCATTTGGGCTTGCAAATGCTCTATTTTTTTATCAACCGCAGGGAAGATGCTTGGTGCGAACGGGCGTTTATGCCGTGGCCGGACATGTTAAGTGTACTGCGTGAAGCGGATATACCTTTATACGCGTTGGAAAGCGGCGACGGTATACGGGAATTGGACATATTGGGCTTTACTTTGCAATACGAAATGTGCTACACGAATGTGTTGGCGATGCTTGAACTGGGCGGGTTGGCACTCCGCGCGGCGGAGCGCGGCGAGGATGACCCCATCGTATGCGCGGGCGGGCCGTGCACAACCAATCCCGAGCCGATGGCGGAATTCATCGATTTCTTCTATATCGGGGACGGGGAAGCGTCGCTGGACGCGGTGCTGGACGCGTATAGGGATAATAAGACACGCGGCGGTAAGAAAGCGGATTTCTTATCGGCTATTTCTGGGATTGACGGGATTTACGTACCCGCGTTTTATGACGTTAAGTATAACGACGATGATACAATCGCGAACTTCGTGTCGAATCGACACGAAGTTGGTAGCCGCGTAAAGCGTGCCTTTTTGCCGCGCTTGGGGTATTTCCCCGAGCGTTTTTTGGTGCCGTTGGTGGAAGCGGTGCATAACCGGGTCACGCTGGAATTGGCGCGGGGTTGTTCTCGCGGGTGCCGTTTTTGCCAAGCGGGTTATATTTATCGGCCTTTGCGGGAACGCGGGATCGATGAACTTTTAGCCCAAGCGGAGGCGTTGCTGGCGGCGACGGGCCACGAGGAAATTTCCCTGCTTGCGCTCAGCGCGTGCGACCACAGCGGCTTCGGGGAGTTGGTGGACAGGCTCTTGGCGGTAACCGAACCGAAAAAGGTAAACCTGTCGCTTCCTTCCACGCGGTTGGACGCGTCGTTCCTCTCCGCCGTGGAAAAGACCCAACGCGTACGCAAATCGTCCCTCACCGTCGCACCCGAGGCGGGCAGTCAGCGTATGCGCGATGTGATTAAAAAGAATTTGACCGAAGAAGGGATATTGGCGGGTATCACGCAAGCCTTTGAAGCGGATTTTAACAAGATCAAATTGTATTTTATGGCGGGATTGCCGGGTGAGGAAGAAGGCGACGTCCAAGCCATCGGTACGCTGGCGGAAAAGGTCGTAGAAGTTTATTACAAAATGCCTTACGAAAAACGCAAAAAACCCGTAGCCGTTTCGGTTAGTACGGCGTGCTTCGTGCCGAAGGCGTTTACGCCGTTCCAATGGGTCGGGCAGGTATCGCCCGAGGCGTTTGAAACACGCCAGCGCGAAGTGAAGGCCGGCATCCGTAAAAAGCAAATCACTTACCGCTACCACGACGCCAAGACCGCTTACGTCGAAGGGGTGTTAGCGCGGGGTGACAGGCGTGTGGGTGCGGCCATCGAAGCGGCGTACCGCGCGGGGGCGATGTTCGACGGCTGGAGCGAACATTTTAATTACTATACTTGGCTGGCGGCGTTTGAATCGGCGGGTATTGACCCCGATTTTTATACCCAACGCGAACGCGGTGAAAATGAGCTTCTCCCATGGGATTTTATCGATATGGGGGTCAGCAAGGAATTTTTGCGGCGGGAGTATGAACGGGCTATGAAAGGCGAAACCTCACCCGATTGCCGTACATCGTGTGCCGATTGCGAGGTGGCTTGCCATGCATAAGGTGCGCATCCAATTTTCAAAAGACGGCGCGTTGAAGTTTATCGGGCATTTGGACTTCCTGCGTGTGTTCCAGCAAGCGTTGCGCCGTTCGGGGTTGCCTGTGGCTTATTCGCAGGGCTTTAACCCGCATATCCTGCTTTCCTTCGCGCTGCCGTTGCCTTTGGGTATGGCGAGCTTACATGATTACGCCGACCTTACGTTAGCCGAATCGACGGACATGGAAAACGCGCGAGTACGGTTGCAAGAATACGCGCCTTTGGGCTTGACGGTATTAACAATATGGGAAGCCGATGGACGCAGCGCGGCGGCGGTTACGGAAGCGGCCGATTATATACTGACGGTAAAGGAAGCCGAAATAACAACGGTACGTCAAGCGGTGCATGAATTGCTCGCCGCCAAGGAATATATTATTGCCAAAAAAACCAAGGGCGGCATTAAAGATACCGACATCCGATCCGACATTATCGATATCAAATCAAACGGCAATGTCGTTACCATGCGCCTATCCGCGGGCAGCGGACGCTTCCTTAACCCGATGACCGTTGCCGCCATTCTGCTGGGGCGGGACACAGCCGCGTGCGAAATGATACGCGCGGAGCTGTTTAAAAAGGAAGGGGAAATACTTAAACCCTTATATTAATCCCCCGGAACGGTATCGATACCGGTTTGTTTCGGGGGATTGGTATAGGGTGATCCGCATCTTATTGAAGCGAAAAATAATTCCTGTTAAAATGCGTTTCAGATAGGGGGAATATATATGAAAAAGACGATTTTCGTCGTGGACGATAATGATACGAATTTGGCGATCGCTAAAGATGTACTAAAGGAATACTACCGCGTCATGACCCTCCCCTCCGCGGAGAAGATGTTCGCCATGTTGGAAAAGGTAATGCCGGATTTGATCCTGTTGGATATCGAAATGCCCGAAACGGACGGTTTCGCCGCGCTGGCGTCGCTTAAGGCGAATACCGGATACGCGGATATCCCCGTCATCTTCCTGACGGCGATGACGGATACGGAGGTGGAGGCGCGCGGATTCCAATTGGGCGTTATCGATTTTATCATCAAGCCCTTCTCCGCCCCGGTGCTGCTCAACCGTATCAAGACGCACTTGGATATCGACGAATTGATCCGTGAACGTACGTCGCAGCTCCAATCCTTGCAAAGCGCTATTATCTTCGGCTTCGCCGATCTGGTGGAAAACCGCGACCAAACCACGGGCGGGCATATCGAGCGGACCTCCACCTATATAAACTTATTGGCGAACGCGATGGCCGCCAGGGGTATATATGCCGATGAATTAAACCAACTGGATATGGATTCCTTCGTTTCATCGGCGCGTTTGCACGATGTGGGTAAGATCGCCATATCCGATGTGGTGTTAAACAAGCCGGATAAATTAACGTCCGAGGAATTCGACATCATGAAGACCCATACGATCGAAGGCGAAAAAGCCATTGACCAAATCGCCGAGCGCACGGTTGACGTGGAATTTTTGCAAAACGCGAAAATCTTTGCCGGTACGCACCATGAACGGTGGGACGGCAGGGGTTACCCCCGCGGGTTAAAAGGCGAGGAAATCCCCCTGCACGGCCGCATCATGGCCATCGCTGACGTGTACGACGCCCTCGTATCGGAAAGGCCGTATAAAAAAGCGTTTACGGCGGAGGAAGCCGTGAACATCATCATGGAAAACGCCGGCACGCAATTCGATCCGTTGATTGCCGGTGTTTTTTTCGAGATACGGGACGAATATAAGAAGGTCCTGTTAGGGGGAGGCGGAACGGCATGACGGAGCTTATCTGTACGAAAATGGATTTATGCGTAGGGTGTAACCGCTGTATACGAGAATGCCCGATGGAAACCGTCAATATTACATACCAGGACGGCCAGGGCAATATAAAAGTCAAAATCGACAACGAAAAATGCATCGCTTGCGGTAAGTGCTTGACGGCTTGCCGCCACGACGCGCGCTATTACGCGGACGACACCGAGCGGTTCTTCGCGGATTTGGCCAACGGCGAAAAGATATCGCTGATCGCCGCCCCGGCGATACGGTCAACCATACCCGAATGGAAAAACCTGTTCACTTACCTCAAACAGCAGGGCGTGAATAAAATCTATGATGTTTCGTTGGGGGCGGACCTTTGTATATGGGCGCATGTACGCCATATGGAACACAACGCGTCTCCCTTAATCACGCAGCCGTGCCCGGTTATCGTTTCCTATTGCGAAATGTACAACCAGCGCTTGCTTGGGAACCTTTCCCCCGTACACAGCCCCATGGCCTGCGCCGCCATATATATGAAGGAATACGAAGGCATCACCGACCGTATCGCCGCGCTTTCGCCCTGCGTGGGTAAGAAAAGGGAATTCGACGCCACGGGGCTGGCGCATTATAACGTCACCTTCGCCGCGTTACGGGATTATTTGGAAAAGAATAAAATCAAGCTCCCCAAAAAACAAACGTCCTTCGACCACGCCGAAAGCGGGTTGGGCGTGGTGTTCCCCACCCCGGGCGGTTTGAAGGAGAATATCGAATTCGTATCCGGCAAGCGGGTCAGCATCGACCGCTGCGAAGGCGGGCACGTATACGAAATGTTGGAAACCTATGCCGGAACGGGGCGGGAATCCCTGCCGGATATCTTCGATGTGCTTAACTGCGAAAATGGGTGCAGCGCGGGGACCGCTTGTTCGGACCGGGATAATATCTTCATGATTAACCGCGTGGTTGACGGCAACCGCAAGGCGGTTACGGACAGCCGAACGAAAGAGGATTACGCCGAGCAATATAAAAAATATAACGAAACGCTTAACCTTTCGCTGTTTATGCGAAAATATAAGCCTTATTCCGTCCCCGTGCCCGAAATGATGAAGATCAGCGGCGAAGACATCGAAAACGCCTTCCTCGCTTTGGGTAAAACCGACGAAGCCAAGAAAAACATAAACTGCTGCGCTTGCGGTTCGGACACCTGTTTGGAGATGGCCCGCAAAATCGCTTTGGGCGTCAATATCCCCAAGAACTGCATCGTCAAGATGATGGACGAATCGATGGGGACACAATTCCAACTTGCCGAAATGGAAAAGCTGCACGAAGCGGACGAACGGATCCGCATTATGCTGGACACCACCCCCATGGGCGCGCATTTTTGGGACGAAAACCTAAACATCGTGGAATGTAACCAGGCGGCGGCTAAATTATTTGACTTGGATGATAAGCAGGAGTACATCGCGCGTTATTTCGAGTTTACGCCGGAATTCCAGCCCGACGGTACTCGCTCCGAGGAAAAGCTGCGTCAAATGATCAACCAAGCGTACGAAACCGGATACCATAAAGCCGAATGGATGCGCCAAACGCAGGACGGCGAACCCGTACCCGTCGAAGTGACGCTGGTACGCGTCAAATTCCATGACAAGGACTTGGTGGCGAGTTACTGCCGCGACATGCGCGAACACAAGCGGATGCTTTCGGCGCTGGCTATGGCACTCGATAAAGCCGAAACCGCCATAATGGCATCCGAATCGGCGCAATCCACCACGGCCGCTATGTTCGGGGCCAACCCGCAAATCAACGTATTGTTCAACCCCAAATTCGAAGCGGTGGATTGCAACCCGGCCGCCGTCAATTTTATGGGCTACCGATCGAAGGACGAGGCTCTGATGGATTTCCTGGACCGTTTCTTCCACAGTTTGCCCGTGTTCCAATCGAACGGCCGACCTTCCGTTTCCGTAGGGGAAATGCTGGTGCGGGCGGTCACCGAGGGAAGCGTGAAATTCGAAACGGAAGTAATCATAAAAGGTGAAGAAAAAACCGTTATCGTGGAATTCATCAGCATCCCGTATGAAAATGACTACGGCGTGGTGGCCTACGTTAACGACATCACCGCCACACGCGAACGGGAAAAGGAATTGACCCGCATACGCGAAATGAGCGAATTGCAACTGGCGAAGCTGGATTTGATCGTAACGGCCTCACGCATCGGCTTGTGGGATATGGAAATTATCCAAGGCGATCCGGTCAACCCCAAAAACGTATTCACCTGCTCGAAGGAATTCCGCCATATGCTGGGCTTCAATGACGAACAGGACTTCCCCAATATACTGGACAGTTGGAGCAGCCGTTTGCACCCCGATGACAAGGAGCGTACGGTAAACGCCTTCGCGGCGCATATGCTGGACAAGACGGGCAAAACCCCCTACGACATCGAATACCGTTGCAAAAAGAAAAACGGCGAATACGCCTACTTCCGCGCTTCGGGCGAAACGATCCGTGACGAACAAGGAAACCCCCTTCGCGTGGCGGGCGCGTTGATGGACATCACCGAAACGAAGAACATTTTACAAAGCACCGAAATGCAGCGGCTTGAAGCCGAAGCCGCCAACCAAGCCAAGAGCGCGTTCCTCAGCACCATGAGCCACGAAATCCGTACCCCCATGAACGCCATCCTCGGCATAACCGAAATCCAATTGGCGAACAGCGATTTGGACCAAGACGTTCGCAACGCGTTGGAAAAGATCTACACCTCGGGCGATATGCTGCTGGGCATAATCAACGATATATTGGACCTGTCGAAGATCGAAGCCGGAAAAATGGAGATCGTTTCCGCTAACTACGAAACAGCCAGCTTGATCAGCGATACCGCGCAATTGAATATGATGCGTATCGGAAGCAAGAAGATCGATTTCGATTTGATCATCGACGAGAACCTGCCCGCGCTTCTCCTCGGCGACGAGCTGCGTATCAAGCAAATCCTAAACAACGTGCTTTCCAATGCCTTCAAGTATACGGAAAAAGGTACGGTAACGATGGCGCTTTCCGCCGGACCATGTGTTAATGATGACAGCCGCATTATACTGTCGGTTAGCGTCAGCGACACGGGGCAGGGCATGACAAAGGAGCAAGTCGCCGCTTTATTCGACGAATATTCGCGCTTTAACCACGAGGCCAACCGCTCCACCGAGGGCACGGGTTTGGGCATGAGCATCACACGCAATCTGATACGTATGATGAACGGCGATATCGGCATTGAAAGCGAGCCGGGCAAGGGTTCGACCTTTACGGTATCCCTGCCGCAAGGCAAGGTTAACGACGAACTGCTGGGGCGCGAGAAAGCGGAGAATCTGCACCAGTTCCGCACCGCCAGCCGCGCCCAAATGAAACGCCTCCAAATCAACCGCGACCCCATGCCTTACGGAAAGGTACTGATCGTGGACGACGTGGAGACGAATATTTTTGTGGCCAGGGGATTGCTTACGCCGTATCAGTTGCAAATCGATTCGGTGGATTCGGGCTTCGCCGCTATCAACAAAGTCGAAGACGGCCATGTATACGACATCATCTTCATGGACCATATGATGCCGCAGATGGACGGCGTCGAAACCACGGGGCGGTTGCGCGCGTTGGGTTACGCGCACCCCATCGTGGCGCTGACGGCAAACGCCGTGGCGGGACAAGCGGAGATATTCCTCGGCAACGGCTTCGACGATTATATTTCCAAGCCCATCGACGTGCGCCAGCTCAATGTGGTGCTTAACAAATGGGTGCGCGACAAGCAACCGCAAAACGTCGTCGAGGAAGCCCGCGAGCAAGCGATTAATAAAAAGGAACCTTCCCCCGATTCAAAGATCATCGATATATTCGCGCGTGACGCCCGGAAGTCGATCGGGGTATTAAACGCCGTATACGACACATTCAAAAAGGACAAGGACAAATATACCGAAGAGTCAATGCGTACCTATACCATCCACACCCACGGGATGCGCAGCGCGCTGGCAAACGTGGGCAATATGGGACTTTCCGCCGTCGCGCTTAAATTAGAGCAGTTGGGGCGGGATAAAAATATCGGCACGATTTTGTCGGAAACCCCTGCTTTTTTGACATCCTTGCAAGCCTACGTGGATAAGATCACGGCCAAGCGAAGCGGACCGAACACCCCAAACATAACCGAAGATACCGCGTACCTGGCCGAACGGCTGGGTATGATCAAAGCCGCGTGCGAAGCATATGACGAAGAAGCGGCCGAAGCGGCCTTATCCCAGCTTAAGCAAGGCACATGGTCGGCAGCCACCGCCGAATTGTTGGACAAGATCGCGGAACACCTGTTGCACAGCGACTTCGACGAAATCACCGATTTCATCGCGGCGGGGATTGGGGACTAGGAACCCGTATACAGCGAGGCATGAAATAAAAACCGCCCCCGTACAATACCGGAGGCGATTGGAACCCGCGCGGAGGGACTGTTAGACTTTCCGCGCGGGGTTTTTATTTTTATTGTCTTCCATGATGCTCTGCGCCCGATAAAAGGTTTCGTCGTCTATCAGGCGGGGGATCGCGTCGGGGATTTCCATGCTGCCGTATTTATACACGCCTGTGTATCGGCGGTTGGTGAGGATGCGGCGGACGGAATTCCGGTTGTAAGGTTTGCCCAGATTGCGGGCGATTTCGGTAATCCCTTGGCCGGACAGGTACATGTCAAAGATGCGCTTTATGATGGGCGCGGTGGACACGTCGATAATAAAACGCTTGTTTTCGATCGTGTAACCCGTCGGTACGCTCGCCCCGGTATAGAGGCCCTTGGCGGCGTTGATCTCCAGCCCGCGGCGCACCTTTTGGGAAAGCTCGATGATATAATATTCGGCGATACCTTCCAGCAGGGCTTCCATCAGGATTCCGCTGGCGTCGTCGGAAATCGTCTCCCTCGCGGAAATCACGCGTACGCCGTTGAGCCTGAGATGTGCCTTGTATAAGGCAGAGTCCAAGCGGTTTCGCGCGAAACGATCCAATTGGTATACCAATACCGTCCCAAACCCGCCGCGGGCGCTGTCGTCCATCATCCGTCGGAAATCGGGGCGGTTGTTCGCCGCCTTGCCCGAAATGGCGCGGTCTATGTATTCCCCCGCCACCGTGAACCCGTTGCGCTCGGCATACTCGCGGCATACCTTTAGCTGACCTTGGATCGACAGCTCCGTTTGTGTGCTGGAACTGTACCTTGCATAGATTACTGCTGTCATGGTGTTTTCCTTCCTTCGTCCTTTTTATTTGCTTAAAAAGCGGAAAATTGTACCATGAGGCAAGTGAGTGTCATATGTACAAGATATCATTGCCTTACCGTTCCAATTGCATTAATATGGTGGAAAGTAAATTATTCCTCTGCAAGGAGGGTTCTGTAAATGGATATACAAAACGAAAATCGGAACTCGATGAGTTCCGAATTAGAAAACGCTAAAGTTATGCCGTTTACGGCAGACCAAAAGATTTATGAAAATATCAAAGCCGTCCTCACCGAATCACGGTCGAAAATGCTGACAGCAATCAATTCCGTTATGGTGCAAGTATATTGGGAAATAGGGCATGAAATTAACAATGCAATCGGCAAACGCGCCGAATATGGCAAGGAGCTTTTGCAATTTTTAGCAAAAAGGCTGACCGCTGATTTTGGCAAAGGTTTTAAGGTGTCGAACTTGCGGAATATGAGACAGTTTCATCAAACATTTCCAATTCGCTACGCAGTACGTAGCGAATTGAGCTGGACACACTATCGTATGCTTATGCGTGTTTCTGAACCTAACCGCCGTGAATTTTATTTAAACGAAAGCATAGAATCAGGCTGGACTGCTAGACAGCTTGAGCGTCAAATTAATTCTTTGTTTTATGAACGCTTATTAGCAACACAAAAAAGCGGGAAAGGAAATGTTGCGAAAGAAATATTTGAACTTGAACCGAGAACCGATGCGGATTCAATATTAAAGGATCCATATGTGCTTGAATTTTTGGATTTAAAGGAAAATAAAGATTATAGGGAAAGTGAATTAGAACAGGCTTTGATTGACAACCTACAGGATTTTTTGCTTGAGCTTGGCAAAGGATTTTCTTTTGTTGCAAGGCAAAAGAGAATTACGACGGATTACGGAAAGCACTATTATATCGATTTGGTTTTTTACAACTATATTTTGAAATGCTTTGTGATTATTGACTTGAAAACAAGCGATTTATCATTTCAAGACGTAGGACAGATTGACTTCTACACTCGGTTATTTGATGATAAAATCAAACAGGATAATGATGCACCGACTATCGGTATTGTATTGTGTGCAGGCAAAGATGAAACTATAGCGAAATATTCTGTTCTTGCAGACAAGGCGAATCTATACGCCGCAAACTATCTGTCATATCTTCCAACAGAGGACGAATTAAAAACAGAAATTAAGTATCAACGTGAAACTATTGAACGCCGGCTTTTATTAGAAAAAGAGGGTGATGCCGAATAAGATTTAACGACAATTTGTAGACACGAAACTGATGAATCACATAGTCAAGGAAAGTAATGAAAAAGCGCTGAAAACGGCGTTTCTTTTTTTGGAATTATTCACAAAATGTAGCGTGCGCTAACCTGGGTTGGCGAACGCGCTGCGCGGGTCGAAAATCCGCACAGCAAGTATCATACGCTCCATACAAAAATCGGAAATTTATTTCAAAAACCGGAAAGGAGAAAGTATGAAAAATCTCAAAAAGAAAGTAGCTTTACTGTTGGCTGTAGTGATGATGCTGTCACTTATGCCGATGAATGTGTTTGGGTTTACAAACCCGTCAAACAGGCTGTTGACTAACGATGAAGGTTCATTAACCACACTGCAACTCGTAATCAACCCCGCGTTGTTGAATGGCTTTAGAACCGGTAATACGGCAGGCGTCAGCAACCACATTGAAATCACCCTTACGGGCAGAGGCGGTGATACCGGTTTTAGTTTAGCATCCACTAATATAACCGGAGCTGCTATAACCGGAGGGGATTTTGCTGGTGCGCAATGGCACTTAGTTGATCGCACAACCGTACGCATTAACCTTCCCGAAATGGGTCTGCTGACTAACCCGACTGCGGGAGCCGTAACGATATTAATGCCTAATATCTCATGGCCTGAAGGCCGCGAAAGCAGCGACTGGAACGCGCAAGTAACCGCACGTTTCGGCGAAACGGTTCTGTATACGGGACGGGTCTTCACGAACCTGCCGCCTGCGGGTGTGCACGGTGTTAATTTCACAATCGACCCCGTTCTGTTTGGTGGCGGTGTACAAACGGTCGCAAACCTTAGGAATTTAACCCTCGCTGAAAGAAATGTGGGTTCCTTCGGGGCAGACGGCGGTACACTTACCGTCCGTTTATTTGCACCGGCAGATTATGAATGGCAAGCTCCGGGTACCAATGTTACTTTGCAAAGCAACAACCTTACCCGTAGTGGTGCGACTTTGACAAGTGCGACCCGTAACCCCGTTGTTAGTGAGGTTGCTCTTGGCAACAACGTAATGCAACTTACTATTAACGTAGGTAACCGAATCGGTACGAGCTTGGGTCAAATCGTTGTCGAAGGTTTACGCCTTGTGGCAAGCATATCCAATCCCAGACCCGTTGAAGATTTGAACGTGCGTATGCGCGCTCAAACAACGGTCGGTGGCGGACTCACGTCAAATGAAGACCGTTGGAACGCCAACCCCCTCGTAGCACAAAGGAGAGTAGGCGGCTTTACAACCACGGTTATACCCGAAACCGCTCCCTTGTTGGATTCCGGCTTATCGGATGGTTTTAACAGCGCAACCATTTCCATCGCTTCCAACGCCCCCGGTTCCTTCATGGTAAACCAACACGTTTTCGTTGACTTTAACCAACCGGGCGTGGAAGTTATCGGCGCTCGCTACAGAATCTTCACAACAGCGGACGGACGTCCCGGTGCTAACGATGGCTGGACATCCGCTTCAAATGAAGTTATCGTAGATCCGGAAGGTGACCGCGTTCGCATCACCACCGGCAATACGGGTAACACAACCGCTAACCGTACGATGGAAATCCAATTCGAACTCCGCATCGCACCGGGTATTGTTGCCCGTGACGCCGTGGAATCGGTAACAGCATCCCTTAACATGCGCGGTAACTACGACGATATCAACAGGAACCTTACCGTTGCCAGGGTTCGTGACCCGATTGCTTTAAGCGCGGATACACCTGTTGCCGTAAGCACCATTGGCGATGTATTCGGATTTATCCCCCCGACCGCGGTTGCTGACGTAACCATCGATGAAGCTGCCGTTGGATTGCTTGAAGCAGGTCAATTCCTGTATGTATACGTTATCCCCACCATCAACGGACGCGTCCTTCCCAACCTCTTTGGCAGCGATATCCGCTTCGACCTTGACCCGGTACCGACAACCACCGGCAACTTAAGGCTGAGCAGAGTCCAACGCGACAGGAACGTTGGTACGGATTTCACCGGAATTCAAGTACACCGCTTCAGAGTAGACGAAGAATCCAGGGGATCAACCCCCGGTACCATCACCTTCACGGGCATTGAAATCGGCGGAAGCCTCCTTCACGCAAGACTGCCCGAAGTTGAATTCGTCTTCGTAGTATCCGGTAACGCAGTAGCTGATACGGTTCCCGCCGGCACAACCCACAGGTTGAACCATGACGATGGCCGTATGCCCTACAGCGTTGTTGTAGCTACCATTGCCGAAACCGAACCCGACACACCCCACACCAACGAACCCCCGGCGCAACCCCCGGTACAACCCCCGGCACAACCTCCGGTTGTTGAACCCCCCGTTGTCAACGAGCCCGCAAGGCTTACAGTTGACACGGCACAACGCAACTCGGCCGGCCAACCGATCTTCATCACCTCCGGTAACGATACCCTCGTAAACCTTCGCGGATTGTTCGCGGATGTAGTTCCCAACGGTACCGTAATCAGGGGAGACCGTGTGTCCACTTTCTCCGCACCCCACGCTAACGGCCCCATGATCAACATCATCATCCCCGATGGCGATACACCGGCAGTAAGAAGCGCCGGCTTACTCGAACCCACGGCAATCGTCGCAAGCTACGGCTTCGTAGCGATCGACGGCACCTGGTATGTACCGATGAGCGTGTTCACGAGCTTGCTCGGCTACCTCATCAACTGATAACCAACACAACACCTAAACACAAACTAACGAATGACGAAACCGAACGCCCCGCTTACGCGGGGCGTTTGATGTTGCGTTTCTGTATATCAAAGGTATGGGGTATTAATCAAACATGTGTGTGGGAGCAATAAATAAACCCGCGCACAACCGACTCTTGCGGAGCCGATAGTGCGCGGGTGTTGTCTTTAGTACAAAGGCATACTACCATAATTCAACAAAAACGCAAATTAGGGATTTTTGCAAACCCGAAAAAATATATGCAAGGTTAAGCCTCTTCGGCTTCGCTGACGGTTAATCCGGTCAAGCGGCTGATAACCTGTACGTCCATACCCGAATCCTTCATGTTCCGGGCGATGATGAAGGCTTGCGCCCTCGCGCCGAAGGTCTTACCCTTGGCTTCGCCCCTGGCTTCGCCCCTGGCTTCGCCCCTGGCTTCACCCCTGGCCTCGCCTATCCGTATACCCTCTTCCATCCCCTCGTACCTGCCTTCACTTATCGCTCGCTCGTATAATGATAACATCCCTACCGCCTCCTTATCAGACTTGAACATGTCAAAACTCGCGTTGAACGCCTTCGCTATATCACGTACGTGTTGACTCTCGATGGTGGTTACCTTGCCCAGCAAAAACGACGCCAGTTCGCCTTCGGGGGTCTTTTCTTTCGATAGCTTCGTCAGGCTTACGTACAGGATGCCCGAATCGGTCGGGTGTATGTGTCCGTCCGCTTCGTCCCTCAAGATGTATCGGGCGAAGGGTTTTCCGCACAGTACGGGCTCTACGTCCTCCGCCAGCAACCATATTTGATTGGCTGTCTTGCCCCTGCCGTGGCCGATGCCCAAACCGAAGTATTCCGCCGATCTTACCTCTATGGGGATGTCGGTTTTCGCCCTGTTTTGGAATTCGATATAAGTGGCTTCTTCGTCGTCCTCGATGATCTTTATGTCTTGGTCCTTGGTAGTGTTTTGCGTGTTCAGCAGATGGCGGTATTGCGTACGTATTTGGATTTTGCCGTCGATGGGGTTCAAGCGGGTTTCGGGGTTTTTGTTCCTGTACGCGTTTATCAGCAGGTTGACGGCGGTTCGGAGGACCTCCCAGTATGCTGCGTTTTCGAAGGTGTAGTTCAGGAAGATGTCATTCATGGGGTAGATGGCTTTCCTGCCGTTTGGGAGTTCCACATACCCGATCGGGTTCGCTTGGGGGTGGGGGTGCATTGGCGGTTCACTCCTTTTCTTTTGTGCCAGAAACGTAACGGTATTGTACCATCTTTTACGTTTTAATTATACAGCGAACGCCCCGCGTAAACGGGGCGTTCGGTTTCGTCATTCGTTAGTTTGTGTTTAGGTTAGGTGTTGTGTTGGTTATCAGTTGATGAGGTAGCCGAGCAAGTCGGTGAAGGCGCTCATCGGTACATACCAGGTACCGCCAATATCTACGAGTCCGAAACCTGCAGCTACTATTGCGGGTACGGGTTGGCCGGCAATCCTGATAAACGGTGATTCGTTTAACCTTGGGTCGGGAACCATGATTTGAACCATGGGGCCGTCAGCTTGGGGTGCGGAGAAGGTGGAGACGCTGTTTGCCCTGGTTAAGGAACCGTTGGGGATAACGTTCTCGAACAGACCACGAAGGTTTACGAGATCATTACCGCCGTAGGTGATGAAGTTCGGTTGGCCTGCGGAGTTTACTGATGTCGTGTCAATTGTGAGCCTTGCGGGCTCGTTAACAACGGGGGGCTCGGGCGTGGGTTCGGGGCCGGGTTGTGCCGGGGGCTCAACTGGACCTTCGACCAGATCCATGCCGGGGCCGGTGATATAAGCGACAATGTCTCTGTAGGCTGCGTTTACCGCACCACCTTGTTGTTGTTGTACCGCGGAACCTTTAACAACAACTTCTAATTCGACGCCCGGTTCGTTAAACATCGTACCGGAAAGAACGCTGCTGAAGGTGATGACCGCTGCTTCGGTAGACGCACGGTTTACGGTGAACCTTACACCGGCAAAAGCACCTGCAACCCTATCCATTTCATCATCAGGTATGGCAGTCGGTGCACCGACATTAAAGCGAAGGCCTTCGCCGTCAATGCTTGATGCCGCTACGGTCCATTGCGGATTCCATCCCAAAGTAGGCGCGGTAAAGGGAATGCCGTTTACAGAATATCTGAGGAACAAATCAATACTTTGACCTTGTCCAAAGAAACCTGCCGTGCCTTCTTCCACAACAACGTTTGCAAGTGCTTCTGCAAACAGGAAGCCGAAGTCGGGGCGTTGGAAGCTGAGTGCTACAGGATCACCAAAATCAACTGTCAACGGGTTTTTTGTATTGGCGACGGTGAGAGTTTCCGTGGTGTTGTTCGGATGGCCGACTACTTGCACTTGCACTTCGATCGGTACTTCACCCAGACCGGGTGCAACCGTAAAGTTTAAGCGTAATTCGGCTATACGCGCGGTTTCGGTTAACACAGGTGTAATAACCGGGAACACAACGGTTCTGTTATTGTTAATAATGCTGCTTCCTGCGGTCGTGCCAACATGTTGCACACGATCCCCTGCGCTGTCATGCCACCATTCCCGAAGATTTTGTTGATCGGATGCGTTACCCGTCCACCTTATTTGTGCATCACGGACGGTTACACCCGGCGTAAGGACGTTAACGATAATGGGCGAATTGAGCATCGTCGCGCTGCCAAGTTCTTGAACGCGGATGATACCGGCATGATGGTCACCATTGTTTACACCCGTGCTAAGGGTGGGGACAGCGCCTTCAACGCCGACGCTGATGCCCCACAGGTTTTGGCGGGCCAACAATAAGGATACCCGGGTTGTCGAGTCGTTATCGCCTATGCTTGGGGTTCCCGTTGAACCAGTTTGACGCAGGGTAACGAGTACGTTCAAGTCTTCAGACCTTAACGAGTGATTCCCTTCCGGTGCTAATTCCAAACCGGAAACAACGAAGGTACCTCTTTGCGCACCTTGCGGTCCATCTTTCCTTCCATCTATGGTGAAGGTTAAGGTTAACGTAGCTGTGCCTGCCGCTGAGGCTACTAGACCGGATACACCGGAGAAACCGCTGTCACTCGGAGCGGCAACAGCCGGTGTCCCTCGCCACACATAATTAGCCGGAGCTTCCAAGAGAACAAAGTACGTTCCGGATTCAACACGTCCGACTTCGGTGAACCGGAGGCCGGCAATCCCTTGCGCTCCTGCCACTTGGGTCCTTTGGAATACATCCCCTTCACGCGCTACATTGAAGTGGGTGCTGTTAATATCGGTGCGGATCCAACGTACCAATTGGATATCGCTTGCGATAACGCGGAAAGTGGGGCTGTCGGGCGTAGCGATACTGACACGCAAACGCGACCTATGATCCCTGATGTCATCGACGGTTACCTCAAACTCAAGGAAATTGTCTTCACCGGTAACATTCCACGTGGGACCTGCTGCAACGGCTGAGCCATCATAATCCAAACGAAGGAATACATTTTGACCCGCAATATCAATAGATCCGGCGGAAGGAACGGAAGGTCTGGCAGAAGCAGAATTATTGGCGGTTGTACCAGCAGCGACGATGTCGAAATCGTCTATATTACCTCTTCTGGCCGCATCGCCTCCCGTAAGTTCAAGCCTAAAGTGCACACCAGCCCAACCTGCGGTGGTGGGTATATGCCCGAAAACGCTCAACGGTATTCTAATCCGTTGAACGGAAACCTGCGGACCAGGCGGAGTTGCGATGTTTTCACCGTTTCCGGCTCCGGATGCTGCTGTCGGGCCTGTACGGAGCGTAACGCCTTCATTCAGGGTTGCCCCAAACGCACTCATCGGCATAAGTGACAGCACCATCACAAACGCCAACAGTAAAGCTACTTTCTTTTTGAGATTTTTCATACTTTCTCCTTTCCGGTTTTTGAAATAAATTTCCGATTTTTGTATGGAGCGTATGATACTTACGGTGCGGTTTTCTTATCCGCATCGCGCGTTCGCCAACCCAGGTTAGCGCACGCTAAATTATGTAAATTTCAAAAAAATCCAAAAAAAGAAACGCCGTCAATGGCGTTTCAACAGCGTTTTTAAGGTGCTTTGCGGGTGCGCTCTTATAACCAACAATCGATTAAAACTATATTAAACGTTCATCTCAACCCCTACACCAACTCTACATACTCCCACATAATCCCCACGGCGTCGGAGTATTCCATATCCTCCGACTCCGAGCGTGACAGGTATTCAGCGTACGCGCCGGGAAAGGGATGCAGGGCTTCTTGCAAGCGTTTCTTCATGGCATGGTAGCCGCCCTTATAGAATTCCTCCCGCTTGAGGGATGGTTTTTCATAGGTTCCTAATTTAAACTTTTCTGCGATAGGGTAGGTCATTGGGTTTTCACCGCCGGATGTATTTTGTTCCCCTCTATATTAATACATTCGGAACGGTTACGCAATTTTTGCACAGGGGGTTCATTCATTTCTTTGCGCGTCCATTAATTACTTCCCGTTCATGACATGATGATGGTTGTTTTCGCAAATCCATTCTATCACTTGTGGCCTTGGTAGCTTTGAATACTTTGAATATTATTATGTCTTATTTTTTCCATCTGTTCGCCTTGCAATAATTTCCCCCGTGTAATATAATTTCGTGCAACGAACACATGTGCTACGGAGGGATTTGTATGATCATAGCCGAACGCTTACGCCTATTGCGGCGGGAAAAGGGTTTGAGCAAGCGGGAACTGGTAAATATGCTCCCGTTAAATTACAGTACGTACGCCAATTATGAGTCGGGTTTTCGGGAGCCGAACTCCGATGTGTTGCAAATGCTTTCGCGGCACTTTGGGGTAAGCATCGACTTTATCATCGGCGCGACGGAAAATCGGATGCGCGCCGACGAAGTGGCGGTGCTGACCGACGACGAACATAAGCACATCATGCAGTACCGGACGCTTGACACGCACGGGCGCGATTTGGTGGACATCGTCATGCAGAAGGAAACCGAGCGGGTCAGCCTGCCCAATACGCAGCATTTGGTGGGCGGCCGTCAAGTGGTGGACAATATGCTTACGTTGAAGGTTTACCAACAGAAGGCTTCCGCGGGGTTGGGCAGCTACTTAAACGACGAGAGCGACCGGGAATATGAGCTGCTGCGGTTCGCGGCAACGCCCGTGAGTGAAAAGGCGGACTTCTGCATCATGGTTAAGGGTGACAGCATGGAGCCGAAGATCGCGGACGGGGACATCGTCTTCGTTAAGGCCGTGCCGAAGGTGGACGCCGACAATGTGGGTATCTTCGTGTACGACGGGGAATCTTATTGCAAGCGTTTACGGATCGATCATAAGAAAAGTGCGGTCGTACTGGAATCGCTCAATAAAGCGTATGCGCCCAAGCGGATCGAAAACCCCGAAATGCTGCGTACCGTGGGTTTGGTTATCGGGATCGCGGAGTAGCGATCAGATACAGCCTGTGCAGCGCGCGGGTGCAGATTAAATAGAACAGCTTACCGCCAATCCGCCCGTATTCCGGGCAGATAACGGCGTCAAATTCAAGCCCCTTGGCGAAAGATACAGCCATTACCATGATACCGGGGGCGAAGCGGCTTTCCGCGTTATTGATTAATTTAACTTGTGCCCTACTAGGGCACAAGTTATTTTTTATGAGTTGGGCGTGGAAAGCGCAGGCTTTGGCGGTGTCGGACAGCAGGATGCCGACGGTCTTGTATTCGGTCGGGAGCTTTTCGAAGATTTCGTAAACGGCGGCGTACGGGTCGTCTGTTTCGATGATTTCGGGTTCATCCCCGTGGCGCATATATAATGAAGCGTCGGTATCGGTTTCGGGCCGTCCGCCCAAGATGCTGTGGGCGAAGCGGTTGATTTCATACGTCGATCGGTAGCTCTTCGAAAGGGGGATGATTTGCGCCGAGGGGTACATCGCCGTGATTTCCCCGCGGTCGTGCAGGTTGATGTCGGGATACAGGGCTTGGTTGGTATCGGCCAGGATGGTGAAGTGGCTGGCGGGGTAAAATTTTTGCAAAATGCGGTGCTGCAGGGGGCAGCAGTCCTGCGCTTCGTCCAGCAGAATGTGCTTGACGGATTTGTCCGCGGCTACGCGCCCGGTTAGGATGGAAACATAGAGCAGGGCCAGCGCGTCCTCGTAGCAAAGGACCTCGCGCTTTAACGCTTCGTGGGTATGGCGCATGGGGAGCGAATGGTGCGCCGCCCATGACTTCAACGCTTTTTCGTAAAGTTTGTGGGGGGTGGGGGAAAGGCGTTGGCGCAAGTCGGTGATGACGATGAGCTTTTCCTCTTCGAATTTTTGCCGCGCTTCCTCGTCGGTTAGGTTGTCGTCCGCAATAGATTCAAACAATTCGGTGACGGCTTTACGGTTGGCTTTATAATATTCCGCGAAGCATTGCTGTACATAGTCAAGCACGCGGTTGGTTTTGCTTGACAGCATGGACGCGCTCGTCCTGTCCGTATACAACGCGGCAAGGCGGGTTTTATCACAAATTTTATCGCGGTAGAAGTACACGTCGTCGGCGAAGGATGGGGCGTGGCCGCGTACGGTTTCTTCCAAATGATCGAGGAAGGCGGGGGAATACTTGTGCGCAAGCCATTTTCGGCGGTCGCCGCGCGGATGCGCTTCGCTTTCCGGTTCGGATACGCTTAAATAATCGATGAGCTCATATCCGTCCGTAAAGGGCCGCGGGGAATGGGTTCGAATCAGCTCCGCGAAGTCCAAATGCTGTACATCGTCCTCGCCCAGGTCGGGAATAATGCCTTCGATATACGACGCGAAGATGGGGCTGGGCGAAAAGATGCGCAGCCGCCCCGACGACAGCGACGAACGGTGACGGTACAGCAGGTACGCCAAGCGGTGCAAACCCACGGAGGTCTTTCCGCTGCCCGCCGGACCGAAGACGATAACCGAATCGGCTTCGCAACGGATGGCTTTGTTTTGCTCGCTTTGTATGGAGTGGATGATCGTTTTGATTTTCGCGTCCGATACCTTGGAAAGCTCCTTTCGCAGGATGTCGTCCTCCACGGCTAGGTCGGAATCGAAGAAATAAAGCAATTCTCCTTTTTCAATTTGATAATGGCGTTTTAGCACGATTTCGCCGTTGATCGTCGGGTTTTCCTTCACGGGTACGGCGAAGGACGCCCGCCCCACGCCGTAATCGTAATACAACGACGAAATGGGCGCGCGCCAATCATATATATGGAAGGTTTGCGTTTTTTCGTCGAACAGGGAATGCCGCCCGATGTAGATTTCCTCGCGGTCCTCATACCCGCTTTCGATAAAGTCCAGCCGCGCGAAGTAAGGCGTGCCGAGGATGCGCGTGAGGCGCGTCAGTTCCTTGGAGGTTTGCGAATAGGCGGATTCCGTCGCGCTTACCTCTTGGGCGTACAGGTTAAGGGTAACGACGTCATCGAAGTCGCGGATGATGTGCGTGGCGCCGTACATTTGCTTGCGGGCCTCCAGTACCCCCTCGCGGCGCGCGCGTAAGCCTTCGGTGTTTTTATTGATTTGCTCGAGGATCGCACCCCGTACGATCGACAGCTTCTTTTCCTCGTAGTCGCGCATGATGCCTCCGTTTGCGCAGTCCGTAATGGGATTGCGCGGATCAATCGTTAATCATATAATATTATTGTAATATTTCCCCCGTATTATGTCGATACAAAACCGGAGGGGTATGCCCTCGGGAGGGTTGTATATGTTAACCAGCGTATTTTATTACAACCTTTACAAGCCTTATCTCGTAAGCAACGCGAACGGACGCGGGGACAATATCGGCCCGCGCCGCAGCCGCATCGCCGACAAGCGGGAAACCCCCGAAACCTCGGGGCCGGTCTTTGTGTTAAACAAATCGCTTAAAAAAGATATGGTCAACTACGCCCGCTCCGTTTCCCACGGCGTGGTGGACCTGCGCGAATCCACGCACCGCATTGCCGGCGATATGCATGATTTTAACCGCACCGCCCACCAAAGCGGGTGGGACTACGCGCTGGATGTGTTGATGTCGGACCTTTCCGCTTTCGCCGACAATTACAACCGTAGCGCGGGTTTTATGCGGGCGCAGGACCACAGCGCGGGCCTTCGCTCCTTTTCCTACGAAATCGCGGATAATATATTCTATAACCGCAACCGCTTGGAAATGCTTGGGCTCAACCTTTCCGAAGACGGACGTTTCGCCTTCGACTCCGACCGCGTGCGGGACATGTCCTTCGAAGAGGTAAACGTAGCCATCGGCGAAAATATCGAAATCTTCTCCGGCCTCCAATCCTTTACCCGTCAGCTCCTGACCGAACCGCTCGTGGAGCATATGCGCTTCCGCGGATTAAATTACCATTATAATTACCGCCGCGGCCAAATGGAAACGGACGGGTTTGGGCTGTTGGAAATGGGGTTGTTGGTGGATAGGGTCGTGTAGTGCGTACGATCAATAATAAGGAAATTGCATTGTTTCGCGTGATGAATCTCGATGAATATAACGCGCTAAAAGACAACAACGGAATGTTTACGGAATATGATTACGCAATGGAAGTTAAATGGTTCGCTACGAGTATGGATCACGTAATGGAATGGAAAGATAAATTTAAATATAAAGACGGCGAATATAAAATTATTGAAATCAATATATTACAATCCGTTTTGAATGACATGCACTATGTCGAACTTTTGGATGGTATCGGTCCTGCATATTCGGCGGAAATACACATGCTGAACGTTATTGAAAGGAGGATTCATTATCATGAATAGAACCGTGAAAGTAAAGTTGAAATGGACCTCTAAAAAAGAGGGGGGGAAAAAACATGTTTTTCCCAGGGGCATGAGGTATTGCCCCATCGCCGTCGTCGAAGGCGGGGAAAACCATGAGAGCTTATGGAGTTCATCGGTTATCAATACAAACATAAACGGACGTAAAACAGAAGCGGAGTTATCCTTTTTGGCGGACGACGCCCCCCACAATTTGTTGATAACGGGAAAAAAGGTATTGTTATACGAAGGGCAAAGCGTAGTGGCGGAGGGTAAAATATTATAAAATTTGTTTAAATATCGGTTATAGTAAAAACCGGGCCGCTTCCATGAATATATCAATCATGGAGGCGGCTTTTTCGTGCGTGATAAAGGATTTCGAACGGGAAGGGGTAAAGAAACCGGAACCACCGAGGTGTGCGGCATATCGGTTGAGGATCGTAACCATGTGGCCGTAAAAAATATATTCGTACGGGGCGTATCGATTATCGCCCACACCGATAACCAATCCGTTACCCGCCGCCCAGCGCAAAGCGTTGCCGTAATCCGTATAATCATTCACATCGATGAATCTGTTGGGGAAGCCATCCGCCGACGGGTGGCCGATCATACACCATAAAAGGAACGCCGCTTCGGCGCGCGTGATGTACCCGTTCGGGGACACGCATATGCAGGGCGGTGTTATTTTTTCCGCAGCTTCTTCTTCAATATTATCGTAGCCTACGATATATAGGGACAAATGGCGGGTTGTGAAGGTTACGGCTCGTTCTTCGGGGCAATAGGAACTTTCTATTTTGTGAAGATGACCTTCATTATCCAAATACCGCACCGCAACGGGTAGTTCGCCTTCATACGGGACGGTAATGCGCAGCGTCCCTTCGCCGAATGTGCGGATGTATCCGTCTTCGATGGAAAGCCGTATGCGCAAAACGATGTCGTTATCACGCAATATTCCTTCCAATGCGTACCGCTGCGCGTCGGGTAAGTCAAACAATTCTTCTTCCGTAAGTTGCGCCAGGGTGAAGGTGAGATCATTTGCGTTTTGATCGATGATGGAGGCTAACGCATATTCATCGAAGGTGATGCTTCCGTGGGGTAAATCGATATGGAGGTAAGCCTCGTCCTGCGCGGATTTTATTAAGTCGGTTGCTTTGATGGTTTGGGAGTTTTCGGATATCGGAGGATAAATAGGTAGGGGTGCGGGTAAAGGTGTGGGAGAAGCCGCAGGCTCGGTTGTGGGTTGCGGTGCAGGCGTTGTACGCGGCGGTGTGTGGGATTGGGATGGATAGTCGGTTTCCGACGAGGGGGGAGGACCTTGTGAAGCAGGAGTTTCCGGTGAAGGGGTCGGTCCCGGCGGAGGTGAAGGGGTCGGCTCCGATGTTGGGGTAGGAGTGGGTGTGGGGGTAGGCGTGGGGGTAGGCGTATGAGTCGGCTCCGGTGTGGGGATTGGTTCCGGTGTGGGGGTTGGCGTAGGAGTCGGTTCCGGCGTGGGGGTTGCTTCCGGCGGGGGTGTAGGTTCGGTTTCCTCGGTAAGAGTAGCGAAGGTACTTGACGCACTTATTGGGGAAGCGAAATGGGTTGCCGTCATGGGGAAGCGGACATAAAAATGATATTCCGTATCGGGTTCCAATCCGATAAACAACGGTTCGGATTGCCACGTGCCCGCCCCCATCCGATATTGTGCGCCGGGGATCGGGTATAATTCGACCGTCGTTTGCGTGATGTTTGACGCTTGCGGCGGGTTGGGGACGGCTTGTGTTTCGAGCGTTTCGCCGGAACCGCTCCCCCCTATTGGTGAATTGCCCGTAATCCCGCCGGGTGCGGAATAGAGGTTTCCGTTATTGACGAACGTTCCGTTGTTTAGGATCGTTCCTTTGGAATATAAGGTACCGCTGTTGTTAATACTTCCACCCGTGTTACTGAATATACCGGATACGGTAATCGCTGCGTCGCCGTTAATACGCAGCGCCGCCGACTCCACGAAAAAATTATTAAAGGAATTATTACTGCTTAACGTAAATTCACCGAAACCCGATATACCGATATTCGCGTTTTCGGAAAATTTACCGTTGATTTCCACGGTATTATTAAAGGGAATGTTCAGCCGAACCCTATCACCCACTATTTCAATATATCCGTTTATGGCGGCGGGCGGGTTCGTGTTGCCCAGCCTGAGCGTGATATCGGTATTTATGCCCGTATTCGGGTTCCCGTGGATTTTGATATTCCCTTCGATAATGGTGGGACCGACGGTATTTGCGTACCTCCGTAACGTTACCGCGGTGATTTCCGGCGGGATCACCAACGTACCGTTCGCGCCGGGGTGTACGATTACTTCCCCGCCGTTGACTAATCCGCTAAGGTTGGGCGGTGTTGCGGAATCCCATGTAAGCACGGAATTCATTAATGGTTGGATCATCCCATAACCCATGGCCGCCGGCATCGTACCCAATAAAAAAAGAACCGCAAAAAAGCATACCGCCGTCCTTTTTATTTGATCTTTCATTTTGATCACTCCCGTATTTTTTTCATGTAATCCAAAGGAACCAATGTACATCAATTGGAACGTTCCTGTACATAACGGATTATTAAATATAAGCGGGAACAAAAAGTATTCCATGGACAACTAACCCGCGCTGGGTTATTATTACAGCGTATTTATCATTTTATAATGAGGAAACCATATGCCCGATAAACTTGCGCATTTGCGCGAAGAGATAAATCAAGCGCTGGCGGATGCCGCGCCCGAATCCATCGAAGCCCTGCGGGTTAGGATGCTGGGCAAGAAAGGCGAAATCACCTCGGTATTGAAGTCGCTGGGCGGGCTCGAACCCGAAGCGCGCAAAGCCGCCGGGCAAGCGGCCAACGAACTGCGCGATTGGGCGCAGGGTATGATCGACGATGCGAAGGCGGCCGCCGGGGCAAGCAGGCAAGCGCAAGCCCTGACGGAGGAAAATATAGACATCACCTTGCCCGGTCGCAGGCGCGGCGTCGGCAGGCTGCATCCCCTTACACAGGTATACGGCAAGCTGGAGGAATTATTTTTAAGCCTGGGTTTTGACATCGTGGAAGGTCCGCACGTCGAAACCGTTTACTATAACTTCGACGCGTTGCGTACGCCCGAAAGCCATCCCTCGCGGGACGAAACGGATACCTTCTATTTTAATGACGATTTCCTGTTGCGCTGCCATACTTCGCCCATGCAGGTACGCGTAATGGAAAAACAAAAACCACCGATACGGGTGGTCGTACCGGGCAAGGTATTCCGCCGCGACGACGTGGACGCCACGCATACGCCCGCTTTTCACCAGTTGGAGGGCCTCGTGATCGATAAAGGCATCCACTTCGGCGATTTTAAGGGGATGCTGGAACTTATCATGGCGCATATTTTCGGGCCGCAAACGAAGATACGCCTGCGTCCCAGCTTCTTCCCGTTTACCGAACCGAGCGCGGAAGTGGACATCACTTGCTATGTGTGCGGCGGTAAACCGCAAAGCGAGCCTTGCCGCGTGTGCAAGGACAGCGGTTGGGTGGAGCTGTGGGGTTGCGGCATGGTACACCCCGAGGTGTTGCGCATGTCGGGTATCGACCCCGATATATACAGCGGCTACGCCTTCGGCCTGGGGGTTGACCGCATTACCTCCGCGCTGTACGGTATATCCGACCCGCGCTTGTATTTCGAAAACGACGTGCAGTTTTTAAAACAATTCTAGGAGAATCCATATGAATATTCCCATGTCATGGCTGCGGGATATGATCGACATACCCGATGACACACCCACTTTCGCCCGCAAGGTTACCGACGCCGGGGTAAAGGTGGAGGGCATCACCAAAAGCGGTGAGGAAATCACCCACGTAGTAGTGGGGCAAATCAAATCGTTGGAACGGCACCCCGACGCGGATAAACTGTGGGTAACGCAAACCGACGTCGGTACGGAAGTGTTGCAAATCGTTACGGGCGCGGATAATTTGAAAGTGGGCGATTATATCCCCGTAGCTTTGCACGGTTCGACGCTGGCTAATGGGCTTAAAATTAAAAAAAGCAAAATGCGCGGGCAGGAATCCAACGGGATGCTTTGCTCCATCGGCGAGCTGGGCTGTACCTCGGAAGATTTCCCCCACGCCACGGATGAGGGGATATTGGTCCTGACCGAGCCGCATCCGTTGGGTGTGGACGCGAAACCCATCTTGGGCATAGCGGAAGAAGTATTGGAATTTGAAGTCCTCTCCAACCGTCCGGACATGAACGCCGTAGCGGGCATCGCCCGCGAAGCCGCGGCGGTGTATAGCGTACCCTTCAAACTGCCCGAGATACTTGTACCGGAATCCGGTACAAGTGACGCGGCAAGCCTTGTCACCGTGGAAATTAAAGATGAAACAAAATGCCCCCGTTACATCGCCCGCGTAGTGCAAGACGTACGGATCGCCCCCTCGCCGCGCTGGATGCAAAAACGGCTGGAGGCGTCGGGCTTGCGTCCGGTGAATAACATCGTGGACATCACCAACTACGTGATGTTGGAATACGGCCAACCCCTGCACGCCTTTGACATCGGCGCGGTGGCGCAAAAGGACGGCAAACACGGCATCGTCGTGCGTACGGCTGAAGCGGGGGAAAAGATCACGACGCTGGACGGCGTTTCGCGCACCCTTACCGACACGATGCTGCTCATCGCCGACCATGAAAAACCCCTCGCCATCGCCGGGGTGATGGGCGGTGACAGCACAAAGGTACACGACAATACCACGGTAATTCTATTCGAATCCGCCAATTTTAACCCCGAAAATATCCGCAAGACCGCGAAGGGGTTGGGGATGCGTACCGACGCCTCAGCCCGTTACGAAAAGGGCATCGACCCCAACCAAGCGTTGGCGAGCGTCAACCGCGCGATGGAATTGGTGGGGTTGCTGGATTGCGGGCGCGTCGTACCGGGGATGGTTGACAACTATCCCGCGCCGCGTCAACCCCAAACGGTAAAGTTCAATCCCGAAAATATAAACAAGCGGCTGGGACTTTCCCTTTCCGTTGAGGAAATATGCGGATATTTGAACCGCGTGGACATCGAGACGCGAGAAAGCGGCGATTTATATGAAGCCGTTGTCCCCACCCACTTCGGCACAAATTGGGCCGAAGTTGACCTAGTCGAAGAGGTGGCGCGTTTCTACGGTTATAACAACATCCCTTCGAAATACGTCCAATCCCTATCCGCGGGGATACCCTTCCAACCCGGTATGACGCCCCGCCGCCGCCGCGAGTTGGCCATCAAACAAACCGTGACAGGCTTGGGGTACTATGAAGCCTGCACTTATCCCTTCGAAAGCCCGAAGGTTGCCGACAAATTGCTATTGCCCGCGGACGACCCGCTGCGCAACTTCCTCGCGTTAAGGAATCCGCTGGGCGAGGACTTCGGCATCATGCGGACCTTGACGGTCAGCGGGTTATTGACAAGCCTGGCGGCCAACAACGCCAAACGCAACGAAACCGCGCGCCTCTTTGAAATTTCATGGGAATATAAACCGAAGGCATTACCGTTGACGGAATTGCCCGAGGAACTCCCGCGCTTAACTTTGGCCGCGTACGGGCCGGACGTGGATTTCCTGTCCCTTAAGGGCGACGTGGAGGAATTGCTTTCGGTTTATGTCGGCGGCAAGTGGATATATGAGCCGCTTCAATTGCCTTATATGCACCCGGGGCGCACGGCTTCGGTTTCATACAGGCCGCATCGTAAAGGCGACGCCGTTACCATCGGTTACTTGGGTGAAGTGCATCCCCAAGCAGCAGCCAATCATGATATCGAAGCGCGGGCTTACATCGCCGTGTTGGATTTGGACGTGTTAGACGGATTATGCAAAGCCGGGAAAGCAATGTTTACTCCGCCGTCGAAGTACCCCGCGATGACACGCGATTTGGCCTTTACCGTACCCGTAGGCGTAACCGCCGCCGAAGCCGAAGCCGCCATCCGCGAAAAAGGCGGTTCATGGCTGACGGAGGTTACGTTGTTCGATGTATACCAAGGCAAGCAAATCGAAGCGGGATATAAATCCATGGCGTACAGCCTGCGTTTTTCGGCGTACGACCGTACTTTAACCGACGAATCTGCGCAGAAACTCATGGCAGTCATCCGCGAAAACCTTAACCGGCGCGTCGGCGCGCGGGTGCGTTGATGGAGATATTATATTTATTGCCGGGTGCGTTTTTTGCCCCGGTCATACACGAATGGGCGAAGGCCGTCGCGTCGCATTTGCAAGGCGACCCCACGCCGCGTAACAAGGGCTTTTTGACAGCCAACCCGTTAAAATTCATCGAACCGATCGGTTTTATGATGATGCTGATCTTCAACGGCTTCGGTTGGGGGCAACCTGTGCCGACCGCCTCGCTACATTATAAGAACCGCCGCAGGGGGGTCTTGGTTACGCACATCACGCCCATCGCGGTTAACTTTACGCTGGGCGTCGTTTCCATAATCATATTGAGTCTGCTCGACAACGGGCCGATCAACCCCCTTATGTGGGTATTGTTCTATTTCGCGCAATGCAATATCTTTTTGGCCCTGTTTAATTTGATCCCCGTACATCCGCTGGCTATGCATAAGATCATACAGCCCTTCCTGCGGCCCGATACGCTGGTAAAGCTGAACCATTACGAAAAACCCATGCAAATCATTTTGATACTCACGCTGGTGTTCCAATTGGTCCACGCGGTATTCAATCCCGTGTGGGAATTCGTGTTGCGCACGGCTTGGCTGACGTAATGGAGGTTAAGCTGGCGGTATACGCGGGCCCGTTGGATTTGTTGCTGCGTTTGATCGCCCGCAACGAAATGGATATCTTCGACATCCCCATCGCGGAATTGACCGAACAATACCTTAACGAAATCAAGGGCTTGCACCCACAGGGGGATCATACCCCCGATTCGCTTGAAATGGATAATTTGAGCGAATTCCTGGTTATGGCGGCGACGTTGCTGGAAATAAAATCAAAGATGCTCCTTCCGCGGCCCAAGCCCATCGACGAAATCGAACCCGAAGACCCGCGCGAGGCTTTGGTGCAACGATTATTAGCCTACCAATTGGCGCAGCAGCTCGCGCAACAGCTTAGGAGCCTGACCCCGCCGGGCGACAAACTGACCGGAGCGGGCGAATTATGGCTGGCGCGGGAAGCCGAAGACACACCCCCCGTATTGGAAGGCGTCAGCGTGGGGGATTTGTGGGAAACCTTTACCGGAATTATGCGGCGCAAGGATTCCCGTACCGACACGCAACGCGCGGGATACGGCGAAATGCCGCGCGAACGTTTTACCGTGACGGAAAAGGTCGCTTATATACGCCATCTTCTTAAGCAGGGGCGCGTCAATATGTTTGATTTGTTTATGCAATGCCGCTCACGGGGGGAAATGATTACCACGTTTTTAGCGTTGTTGGAAATGATACGCCGCGGTATGCTTAAAGCGCACCAGGACCGGGATTTCGCGGACATAAGCTGTGAGGCCGCTTAGGCAAAAGGGGGGACTTTATGAACACCGTTCGTTGTAAAATATGCAAGCAGATGTTCTCGTTTGACGGATTGCCGCCCGATTCCTGTCCGACGTGCAAACGCCTGAAGGAATCGCAGTTCCAATCCGTACGTGAAATCGTGAAGGACAATCCGGGCATTACCGCGTTGGAGGTATACGAACGCACCCATGTCCCCCTCCCCACCATCGTGCGGTATATCGAGTCCGGCATGTTGGAAGTCATGTCCACCAACGCGAATTTGGATAACGTGGATATGCAGATATGGATAGACAAATCCACCGCAAAAGGGAAAAAAGCGAAGGAAAAAGCGGAGGCGGAAGCGGTGTCCGCGATGGCCCGCGCCGATAGGGAAGAAATCAAGGACGAACCCCCGAATGAAAGAAAGAATAAAAAAGCGGAAATCAAATTCATCGTAAAGTAAGGGATCGTTTATATGTCCGGAAAATTTTCGGAGAAGGAAAAGATGCTGGAAGCCATGCTTTTCGCCAGCCCCGAGAGCGTACCGCTGGCCAAATTGGCCGAAGCCTTGGGCTGCGATATCCCCGTTACGCGGGGATTGCTTACGCATATGGGTGAGGTATATACGGAAGAACAATCAGGCATCCTTCTGCACGAAGCGGAGGATGCCTTTCGTTTGTGTACGAATCCCGCTTATTATCCCTGCGTGCAAAGGCTCTTGCAATTGCGCCCGAAAAGGCCCCTGTCGCAAGCGCTCCTGGAAACGCTCGCCATCATCGCCTTTAAGCAACCGGTAACGAAGGGGATCGTGGAGGAGATCCGGGGCGTTAATGCCGACCACACCGTCAATAAATTGGTGGAATACGGCTTGGTGGAGGAAAAAGGGCGGCTGGAAGCGCCCGGGCGCCCGATTCTGTTTGGCACTTCCGAGGAATTTTTGCTATATTATGGTTTGAAAAGTGTAGAGGAGCTGATCCCATGAAATTGCTGAACAAGGAAAGCCTGTATGCCGTCACCGATCTGACGGCCGACAAGATCATCAAAATGACGGACACCCAGCTCCGTACCTACCGGGAAAGCCTAACCAACGCCGTAAGCCTCTTCCCCGTGCAAAAGGACAGGCTGGAGGACGCGTTCGCTAAAATGGACTACGCGCCCACCTTACAATGGCTTAAGTCGATGCGGAATACATTAAACCAAATCCATGCCGACAACCTGGCCAAGCAATGCGACAAACAGCTCGCCCTCAACCAGGATATAGACAACATCAGGCACGACCGGTTAAAGACGTTCATCGACTTCTTCGTCGCGTCGCTGGTTTTGCTGTACAAGGACATACAAACGGTGCTGGACGAATTGTCGCAAACGGAAAAAAGCTCGCCGAAGGAGAGCTTCGCCAAAAAAATCAAGAACCAATTGTCAACCGTTTCCGAAATCAACATGCAAACGATCGAACGCATGACGGATGATCACATAAAAGTCTATATCAAGAAATTAAGGAACTTTACGGAGGACAGCCCCGCGCAGGAGGACGGCCTGCGCAGCGCGTTTAAGATAAAGAACTACGCGTCGGTAATGCGGTGGTTAAGTGTAATCGAGGGTACGCTGACGCAATTACACGTCAATTCCCTGGCGGAGGAATGTCAGCGCCAAGCAAGCCTAAACCAGGACATAAGCGCGATACGGCACGAAAAGCTGGAACCGTTCGTCAATTACGTGCTGACTTCCTTAAGCATGTTGCGTTCCGACATTGAATCGTTGCAACTGGAAAACCGCTGACATTAACCGTTTTCTTCATTTTCTTCCATTAACGCCTGTAATCCGATGATAAATTGGGGTGTGGACCGCGTTAATATCTCGGTGTCACCCTCCCACCCCGCCAGTTCCAGCCTATGCGCGAAACGCGAAAGCCGCTTTTCGCCGATATCGTTAAGCGCGCCGCTTACGGCGTGTACCGCGGCGGTATAACCGCGGATATCCCTGTGGTTAATGTCCCCTTTTTTGCAAAACGCGTCCAGCGTAATGACCGCCTCGCGGGCGATGTTGAGAAACGCCGCCATCGGGGTTATTTTATTGGATTGCCTGTCACGCACAAAGCGGTTTAACGTATCGTCCAATAGTTGCAAGTCAATCGGCTTGGGTATAAACGCGTCGAACCCGTTTTGCAAAAAGACGTCCGCGCGGCCCGTTATGGCGTTGGCCGTCAACGCGACGATCGGGTTTGTGTAACCCATGGCGCGTATTTGGCTCGCGGCTTCCATACCGTCCATTTCGGGCATCATATGGTCCATGAAGATGATGTCGTATACCCTGCCGTTTTTGACCCTGTCCACGGCCTCGCGCCCATTGGTGGCGGTTTCGATATTCAATTGGTACAGTTTAAGGAAGCGTTCCGCCACAAACAGGTTCGTCTCCGTATCGTCCACCACCAAAACACGCCCATACGGCATGGGTTCGCGTTCGAACTTGACCTTGCGGCGGTGCTTCATGTCATTGACGTGGAGGTGCCTTAATTTTTCCGCCGTTTGTTTGCCCAAGACCGCGCTACCCGATACGCCCTGCGGAAGGCTGACGGTAACGGCCGTTCCCTTACCGGGTTCGCTTTCCACACTTAGTTCCCCGTCCATCAGCGTTACCAATTGCTTAACGATGGAGAAGCCCAGCCCCGTGCCTTCGATACTGCGGTCCGCGTTTTCGTTGAAGCGCGAATATTCGTCGAAGAGGCGCGCGAGCTGATCGCCGCTCATACCGCGCCCCGTATCGCTGATAACGATCACGAGGTTGCCGTCATCCCGTACGGTTTCGTAACGGACCTCCATAGTGACCTTGCCCGCGTCGGTATATTTAAACGCGTTGGACAATATGTTGCTTAGGATTTGTTTTATACGGAGCTCATCGCCGAGCAATTCTTCGGGGATGGCTTCATCGACCGCTAATTCGAACGTGATCGGCTTGTTGCCGATGCGCAGCATGTTCAAATGCACGGCGTCGTTGATCATGCCGACGGTTTTGTAAGAGGCGGCTACGATATCCAGCTTGCCCGCTTCAATTTTGGAAAAATCCAATATATCGTTGATGATACCCAGGAGCATTTCGCCGGATGCGTAGATTTTTTCAAGTCCGGCTTCGATTTCCTCGGGCAGCGGGTCGATTTGGAGCAGGATATCGGTAACCCCCATGACGGCGTTTAAGGGGGTTCTTATCTCGTGGCTCATGTTGGCAAGAAAGGTGGATTTATAGCGACTTGCGGCTTCGGCCACGCGCGCGTTTTCCTCGGCGACGGCAGCCGCGCGCTCCAAGTCGCGGCGCAGGTTGATGATTTGGATTTGCTGGCTCACGCGCAGCTTGGCGACCATCGGGTTAAAGGGCTTGCGTATATAATCCACCGCTCCGGCGGCCAAGCCTTCGCGTTCGTCGCCTTCTTCGTTTAATCCCGTGATAAAAATGACGGGGATGGACTTGACCGCGTCGGTCCTTTTGAGCTTCGCCAAGACTTCAAAGCCGTTCATCCCGGGCATGATGACGTCCAGCAATATCAAATCGGGCATGAACTCCCCCGCCTTTTCCAAGGCGGATTCGCCGTCCATCGCGGTTAGGATGTTATAGCCCGCGCGCAATATATGGAACAGTTCCATTAAATTTGAAGAATCGTCGTCCACGATCAAGATGCTGTTCTTTTTATCCATCCCAATCCTCCAGCAACGCCTTCGCCGATTTGAAATCGAATGATTCCATTTTATCGATGACCGGATCGCTGCCCGGTATCCTTTGCAACTCCGCTACGAACGAAAGACATTCCGGATCGCCTTTGTCGAGCAGGGGCAAGAGTTTATCCAGCAATGCCCGTACGGCGGCGGCATCCATGGCCGCTTCCGATATGGCGGGTTCCCTCCCCTTACCTTCCATCGGGCTTAATTCAAGCAGTACAGCTTCCAGTTCATCTTTCAACACCGCCAATTTTTCGGGCGTGGTTTCGTCGGTGCCTTTGCCAAGCGCGAGTTCGACGTCCTTCGCGGCTTGCTGCAAGCGGGTTTTTCTTAGCTGCCCCGCGTTACTGCTTAGTGTATGGGCCAAGCGATGCGCCGTCTTGATATCGCCCGCGCCAAGCGCGTCCGTTATCCCGACCCACGCGTACCGATTGCTTAACATGAAATTATTGATTAATTTTTGTCGGAGGGCGGCATCGGCGTGCATCCGTTGGTCCGCGTCCTCCGTCCTCCAATTGACCGGCGTGAAGAAACGCATCAGGCAACGCCACAATTCCTGCGAGGTAAAGGGCTTGCCCACGTAATCGACCATACCGTTATCCTTATAAAGTTCGCGGTCGTGCGCCATGATGTTGGCCGTCAAGGCTATAATCGGGATGCTTTCGTCCATGTCACGGATGAGCTTGGACGCTTCCAAGCCGTCCATCACGGGCATGTGCATATCCATGAAGATCAAATCGAATTGCTTTTCGCCGTTCTTAATACGGCTTGCCACCTTATCCGCGCCGACCTTCCCGTTTTCGGCGACGACAGCCGTCAGCCCCACACGGGCAAGGTGTTCGGTAATGACCTGCTGGTTCATGGCGTTGTCTTCACATATGAGGACTTCCCCTTTAAAGCCGGGCTTTTCCATGCCTTCGAGGGAGGTGACTTTTTCATATTGGTCGGCTTCGCTTACGTCAATAACGTCAAACGTCAAATCGAAGCTGAACTTTGAACCGACGCCGGGGGTGCTTTCCACGGCGAGTTTTCCGCCCATGATATCCAGGATACTTTTCGTGATGGTAAGGCCGAGCCCCGTCCCGCCGTATTTGCGTGTGATGCCTGTTTCCGCTTGGACGAACGAATCGAACACACGCTCGATTTGCTCGTTTGTCATACCGATGCCCGAATCCTTTACCACGAAGCCCATGGTTATGGTTTTTTCCGTCACTTCCTTAACCGAGGCATGGAGCTTGACGATACCCGAACTCGTGAACTTAATGGCGTTGGACAAAAGGTTGACCAGGATTTGCCGCAAGCGTATCGGGTCGCCAAGGGGGACTTTTCCGAAGGACGGTTCGGCGTAGAAATACAGCGCAAGCCCCTTTTCCTCCGCTTTTTGCGCAACCATCGTGCGGCAATTAACGAACAAATCCGGCAGGCTGAAGGGGATGTTTTCAAGCTCCAGCTTACCCGATTCTACTTTTGAGATATCCAGGATATCGTTGATGATTTGCAACAGCCATACCGAGTTTTCTAATATATTCGTTAGGTAATCCCGCGTCTTTGGCGAAATGTCGTCGTCGATCGCCAATTCGGTAAAGCCGATGATGCTGTTCATGGGTGTGCGGATTTCGTGGCTCATGTTCGCCAAAAACGACGTTTTCGCTTTGTTGGCCACTTCCGCGCTTTCCAGGGCTTTGCGCAAATCGTCGTGCGCTTCCTCGATTTCGGCGAAAAGGGCTTTTTGCTCACGCAAATCCCTTATGAAAGTGGCGACCAGGTATTCCTCCCCATGCTTTACCCGTACGAGAGTGACTTCGCACGGCAGCAGCTCACCGTCCATGGAACGGTGCATCCATTCCTGGCGGTTATAACCCTCGTTGAACGCTTTCTTTACCATTTCGCGTTCGCCCTCCACGCTGGGGGAGCCGTCGGGCTGAAACTCGGGCGACAAATCGGCTACCTTATATTCAAGGTCGTCGGTTGCGTCCACCCCGAAGAATTTTAGGGCCTCGGTATTGCAATTGATAACCCTTAGGTTGGAATCCCACAAGACGCAGCAGGGCATGGCGTTGAACATCAAGCGGATGTATTCGTCAGCCTCGCGGACTTCGGCCATCATTTTGTTGAGCTGACTTTCGATGTAACCGGATACATAACGCGCGATGAAGATGCAAACGGTCAACACGGCCAGTGAAGCCAACAAACCGTTGAGTATGAACATCCAAATCTTTTGCGTATCCTCCTCCGTGTAATACCCGACGGACAGGATACCCACGACTTCCCTTTCGGCGCCGTACAGCGGAGAATACATGGCCAGGGCGTTCCTGCCGAATATCTCCATCCGGTTTGAATAGATATTGCCGGACAACACCTGGCGGCTGATGCGGTCCTCCAGCTCCAGCCCCACGACGGAATCGCCTTCCTCCCCCAATACGGTAGACGCGACCCGCACGGCATCCATGAATATCGTTATCTCGCAGCCGGTAAGCTCCTTTAAGCGATGGGCGAAATCCTGCCGATCCATTCGGAAGCCCAAGGTAATGGCACCGATGATTTCCCCGAATTCATCAAAAATGGGCGCACCCGCGGATGCACCCAATACGATCGTTTGCCCTTGTATTATGTAGGATTGGGACTCGCCCCTTAATGCCGACGCGACGTGGGGCAGGTGTCCGAAGTTATCGCCGTACATTTCCGGCTCGTGCGTCCGCGCGATGATGTAGCCGCCGGCGTCGAATATAATACTGTAGTCGAGGTGGGTAACGGTCTTTAAGTTGTTGGCGAGCGCCATAACGGCACCACGGTTGCCGTCCAATATAGCCGCCGCCATGTCGGAATTGTTGGACATACCGATGGCGGCCAAACGCGCGCGCTCCCGCATATCGGCGATGGTGTTCTCAGCCATGTTCTTGGCGGCGAAGACCTTATCCTCGATGGTATCGTTCAATTCCGCGTTGAACAATATAATGGAAGACACAAGCACGGCCAAGCCGCAGACGATGGTCAGCACGGTCATGGGAATCAAGATTCGTTTCCGTATGTTCATGGATAACCAACCCCATATAATATGTAATACTACATAAACGAGTTTACCAAAGGCAGGTATTCTTTGCAACGTTTAAACCTTGACAAGCGGGGGCGGCTGGATTAGAATCCCTTCGCCGCAAACAACGACACCATGCAGATGTGGCGGAATTGGCATACGCGCTAGACTAAGGATCTAGTGGTAGAAATACCTTGCAGGTTCAAGTCCTGTCATCTGCAAAAATAAAAATGAAATCCGAACCATACCGAGATGCGATCGATCGGCGGAGGGTTCGGATTTTCACATTAAACCGCTCCTACCCGTTTTAATAATCCCAACACGTTGCCCGAATAGAACTTTTCCAATACATCGTCCGGCAATCCGAGTCCGTAGATATACCACCGCCCCTGCCCCCATCCCCATTCGGGTATGGCGCGGAAATATTCGTCGTAGGTTTCGAAGAAGCGGTAATGCCGGTTGTAAAAGTTCGGTTCAAACTCCGTACCGCCGAAGCCCGCGTCCGTGCCGAAAAGGATTCGGTCTTGGTATTTTAAGAAGAAATCGCGAGCGGTATAGGGCTGGCGGCCCAACAGGTTATTACGCGCGGCGGTATCGATGTACATGTTGGGGTATTTGTCCAGTTGCCCGCCTACCCAGCCGAGGTCCTCGGCGTTGGAGCCCACATGCGGGATGACGAATAAGGTATCGGGATGCGCGCCGATCATATTATCCTGGGCTTGTAATAAGGTTTCGAAGGAATAATGCCCATCGCCGTAGAATACCCAATCCGGATACGCCACCAAACTTTCATAGAATTCGTTGTTTTTATCTACGGGGGTGAAGAATGATTTTGGGTCGGCGATGTGGAATAGGACGAGCATCTTATGCTTGGCGGCGGATTCCCAAATGGGGCGTAAACGGTCGTCGTCGGGCAGGATGCGCTTACCCGACGAATCCTTGATGCCGCAGCCGATATTTTTCCAGAATTTTAAACCGTGTACGCCCATCGCCTTCATTTCCCGCAGCGTTTTGTCTACATAAACGGGGAAGCCGGGTTCCTCAAAGCGCGTGACGTCCACGGAAGCAAACGTATGGATAAAACCTTCGTAGCCCTTCATATATGCTAAATGCTCTTTAAGCGCGCCATCCCAAAACATCTTTAGGTTGATCGCACCAAAGATACCCGCGCGCTTTAGGCCCTCCACGGTTGATTTAACGTCAACGGGCCCGCGTCCCTCCATTTGTAACGCGCCGATGTGGATGTGGCAATCAAAAACGGGGAAACGCGGTTGCGTAACGGACGTTTCCTTTACGGTAAGCATGGAAACGGGGTCGTAATCCCTAAGCAACAATTGATCCGTCATACATAACTCCTTGGAATCGTATTTTTATCCTATATATGAACAACAGGTATAACCAACAGGTATAACCAATAGGAGGTTAACATGAAAAAGACAGCTATTTTAATCGGCGCGGGACAGCGCGGCATCGTGTACGCCAATTTTGCCCTTTCCCACCCCGAGGAGTTCGAAATCGTAGGCATCGCGGAGTCCGACGCCACGCGCCGCGACCAAGCGCGGGAAAAGTTCAAGCTCGCCCCCGAAGTATGCCTCAACACCTGGGAGGACGTTTTTACGCGTGAAAAATGGGCCGACGCCGTCATGATCTGCACACAGGACACCATGCACTACGAACCCGTAATGGCCGCCATCCGCCAAGGATACGACATTCTATTGGAAAAGCCGATTTCCCCGTCGGAGCGGGAATGTATGGAAATCGCCGAAGCCGCCGAGGAAGCGGGCGTTAAGGTCATGGTTTGCCACGTACTGCGCTTTACGCCGCTTTTTTCGCAGGTTAGGAGACTCATCGAGGACGGCGCGATCGGTGATGTCGTCACTTTCGTACACAACGAAAACGTGGGCGACACCCATCACGCGCACAGCTTCACGCGCGGGCATTGGCGCAACACCCGTGAAAGCAGCCCCATGATCCTCGCCAAAGCCTGCCACGATTTGGACATCATGCAATGGCTGGTGGGCAAGAAATGCCTGGCCCTCCAATCCTTCGGCTCGCTCAAATTCTTTAATGAACAAAACAAACCCGCTGAAGCCCCGCCCCGCTGTACCGACGGTTGCACCGCGGATTGCCCCTACGACGCCCGCAAGCTATACCTTCACAGCCAAAACGGCTGGTTCCGCTCCGTGGCGGCGGGTTACCAAAACCCGGCGGACGCCGACGTTTTGCGGGCACTTGAAAACGGCCCGTACGGCCGATGCGTTTTCCAATGCGACAACGACGTGGTGGACCACCAAACCGTTAACATGCTTTTCGAGGACGGGATAACCGCCGTTTTCTCCATGTCTTCCTTCACGCCCGAAATCAGCCGTTCGTTTAAGATCATGGGTACGAAAGGCCAAATCAAGGCGCACACCCACGAAAAAACCATCCTCTTGACCGACTTCACCACCCGCGAAGAGCGTGAAATACCCGTCGAAGCCATCGAAGGCGGGCACGACGGCGGCGATATCGGCATCATGAAATCCTTCTGCGCTTATTTGAGGGGTGAAATTTCCGGTTCACAAGTATCCGAAGTCCGCATCTCCGCCGAAAACCATCGCTTGTGCTTTAAAGCGGAGGAATCGCGGGTCAACGGGGGCAAGCTGATAACGCTGTAAACGTTATGAAAGTAATTTTTCTACGTACGCCACCGTTTCCGGTTGTTCCCTTTCGATGCGGGCGATCACGTCCTTAAATTGCGGCAGGTATTTCTTGTGCGCGATCAGGAGCTGGTCGAAGATTTCCCTGCCCAACGATCCGGCGGGTACGAGGGGATTTAAGCAAAAGCCGTGCAGCGCTTTTCCGTAATCGCCCGTGACGGCGGCCTCGATGATGATTTGTTCCATGGCCTTCATGTGCTGCACCATACCGCGCGGGCCGGGGGGCAGCGCGCCCCACGCGTAACATTCGGGGCCGTTGGCGGTGACGGAGGCGGTGACCTCCACCACGCAATCGTGCGGCAAATCGGACAACGCGCCGTTATTGGCGGCGCTGACCACCATTTCGGTGCCTTTGTTGTTATAAATAGAAGTGACGAGTTCGCAAGCGGCGTCCGAATAATACGCGCCGCCGCGGTGCGAAAGCTCCTCCGGCTTGTAATCGAGGTTGGGGTCTTTGTAAAGTTCAAAGAGGCGCGCTTCGGTACGCTTGACTTCTTCCGCGCGGGTCTTACCCGTGGAGAAGCCCTTGATGGCGTCTTCCAGCATGTTGCCCTCGGAATAATAATAGCGGTGATAATAACAGGGAAGCATCCCCACGTCCTTGATGACTTCGTAATGGTAGCCCACGTTCGCGATATTTTTGGGCTTGTTTTCGTCGTCCTTCGCTCCGCCGGGCTTGTACTGCGTGTCGATAAGCTCGGCGGTACGTTCGCGGCCTTCGTTGTCCCATACACGGTGCCAATTGAAATGGTTAAGCCCCGCGAAACGGATGGTCAAATCTTCTGCGGGTAAATTTAATTGGCTTGCGGCATTTTTGATCAGCCCGATGGGTACGTTACATAAGCCGACGGTGCGCTTCCACCCGCCGCGGTAGATCGCCGCTTCCGTGATCATGCCCGCGGGGTTAGTGAAGTTGACCAGCCACGCGTCGGGGCAGCGTTCCTTCATGTCGTTTACGATGTCCAGGATAACGGGGATCGTGCGGAGGGCCTTGAACATACCGCCCGCGCCTTTGGTTTCTTGTCCCAATACGCCGTGCGAAAGGGGGATGCGCTCATCCTTTACGCGCGCGTCCAATAAGCCGACGCGGAACTGCGTCGTAACGAAGTCCGCGCCTTCAAGCGCCTCGCGGCGGTTAAGCGTGCAGGTTACCGTCCAATCCAACCCCGCGGCCTTTACCATACGTTTGGCCATCGCGCCCACGATTTCCAGCTTTTCGCGGCCTTCCTCCACATCCACCAACCACAATTCCTTGATGGGCAGTTCGTCCTTGCGTTTGATATAACCTTCGACGAGTTCGGGCAGATAGCTGGAGCCGCCGCCGATGACGGCGATCTTTAGGGCGTTGCGCATGGGTAATCCCCCTTGTTTTATATATCCTTATACAGGTTCGCCGTTATGTCCACGGCGTTGATCGCTTTCTTAAATTCGCCGTGCAGCAAATACGCGGAGATTTCCTCCAGCAGATCATTCACGCCTTGCGGCCACGCGATTTGACGCAATACGTCCAGCGACGCGCGGGCCGCGCTCTTTTTGATGCGCGAGCAAGCCTTGCGTATTTCGGCCAAATGCTCGTGCAGGATGGCGATTTCGTCTATGGTGATCGTTTCGGAGGTTTCGTGGCTCATCGGCGATTGGTCGCTTACCGCGTTCTTTACCGCTTCGATAAAAGCGGGGGTCTCCGCGCGAACCGCTTTTAAGTTGTTGGCCGTTCCCGCTTTTTCCAGCTTGTAGGCTTGGGTTGACAGGTCCGGCTCGCCGATGTGTATCAATACGCTCTTCATGCCGTGTACCGTGGTGATGTATAGCTTCAAATCGTCCTCGTCGAAATCATTGACCTTGGGAAGCAGCATTTCCAACACGAAGATCGCGCTGTGGATGTCTTGCAGCGCCGTCCTCAAAAATTCGCTTTCGGGCAGTTCCCTCCGCGTGAGGGAAACCAATTTGTTGCTCCCCGTCTTCTGACGCGCCGCCTTAATGACCTCGGGCGGTTGCTTGTCGCGTATCAAACGGTTAAGGAACAGGTTTAATTCCCTCATGTCGATCGGCTTTGAGATAAACCCGTCGAAGCCGTTTTCCATAAACACATCCGCTTGCCCCGTAACCGCGTTAGCCGTTAACGCGACGATGGGTTCCCGATACCCCAAGCCGCGGATGATCTTCGCCGCTTCGATGCCGTCCATTTTGGGCATCATATGGTCCGTGAAAATAATATCGTAGGTATGGCCTTCCTTTATCTTTTCAACGGCTTCGAAGCCGCTTACGGCGGTTTCGATCTTAAGGCCGTAGGGTATCATCATCCCCTTCGCCACATACAGGTTGGAATCAACGTCATCCACCACCAAGATCGAGCCGTAGGGCATATATTCGTGCGTGATCTTCGCCCTGCGTGATTTCGACATACCCTGGAAACGGTTGGAACGCAGTTTGTCAGCCATTTCGATGCCGCATACGGCTTCGCCGACGCGCTCCTGCGGGAGCCGTACGGTAAAGGTCGTACCCTTGTCGGGCTTGCTCTTTACCTGTATGTCGCCGTTCATTAAATCGAGCAAACGTTTGGTGATCGTCATCCCCAGCCCCGTACCGACGGTCGTGCGGTTGATGTCCAGGTTAAAGCGCGTGTATTCTTCGAACAGCACGGCGATCTGTTCTTCTGTCATGCCCTGGCCCGTGTCCGAAATACGGAATACGAGCGTACATTCGGGGTCGTCTTCTTTCGTTTCCGCCCAAACGGAAAGCTCCACCTCGCCGTCGTCGGTATATTTGAACGCGTTGGACAGGATGTTGTTTAGGATTTGCTTGATGCGCAGCTCATCTCCGAACATATCGTGCGGCGTGTTCTTGTCGATCTTTAGATTAAATTCTATGTATTTGCTTTCGTATCGCAACAGGTTCAACTGCATGGTGTCGTATATTAAGCTGGGCATGTCGTATTCGTTGGGCGTAAGCTGCAGCTTACCCGCTTCGATCTTGGAAAGGTCCAAAAGGTCGTTGATGATCGTCAACAGCAGCTTGCCCGAGTTGTGTATGTGACTGAAGGCTTCCTCAAATTCCGGTGGAAGTTCGTCCTTTTGCAACTGCATTTCCGCCGTGCCGAGTACGGCGTTGATCGGCGTGCGTATCTCGTGGCTGATGTGCGACAGGAAGATGCTCTTGGCGCGGTTGGCCGCCGTCGCCAGCAGGTATTCCTCGTGTTCGGCCTTCGCGTCGTCCTTAGATTTTATGATGCAGTTCGCGGGGATGTTCACGTCCAGCGCGATCTTACGCGCCATGTCGTGGCAGGTGTCCGAACCGCACGCCCCGCAATCTACGTGGAGTTTTTCGTAGCTGTCCTTGCCCATTGATTCGAACGCTTTGCCGATGTCCTCGTCGGTGATCTGCGGGAACGTGGTGGGTATGGGCGCGTACACCCGCGTGAACAGGGAGGGGTCCAGCGTTTTATCATAGGTCAAATACAGTTCCTTGTAATGGTCCTTTGTGTTTATATAAACCTTTTCCCTGCGGTTTTTGTCCATGGTTTTGCCGATTTCGAACACACAGCGGTCGTCCGCGCCCGCCGTACCGATGTTGCAACCTTCGGCGCAATTGAGTACGTCATAAATATCGGGGAGCAAATCGTCGGGCATGGCGGTGTATTCGAAGAGCCTGTCGTACACGTTATCCCCTTCGGCCTTGGCGATGTGCATCCTTTTATCCGCGAAGAATTCGATGTTCTCCGTAAAGCCGCCGGGCATGGGGTAGAGCGAACCCATTCCGACCGGATCATGGTCGAACCCCGTTTCCTCGTCCGGCAGTTCGATATCGTTTTCTTCCAAGTATTTCAGCAACTTGCCGATGGTCACGTTGTATTGCACCAGGCCCGTATCCTCGAACTCGATCTTCTTGGCCATGCACGGCGAAATCGCGGCGATCTTATCGGTAATGCCTTTGTATTCGCGCATAAAAACAGCGGTGCACGCCATGGGGCTGTGCACCGGTGATAACTTGCTTAGCAATTCGGGGTGGTACATTTGGCAGAAGATGACAATCGCGGGGCAGGGTTGGGTGATGATACGGGCGTCCTCATTACGCTCCATATGCCGTACGTGCGCCCAGGTACAAATATCCGCGCCCAGCGAAACATCGCAGATACTGTTCACGCCGAGCCGCTTCAGGTATGTAAACAACCGTTTGTATTCGGGGATGTTGGTCCTGACCGAAGGCGCGACGATGATCGAAATCCGCTCACCCTTCGCCAAATCGCCGAAGAACCGCTCAGTATCGTCCGTATACGACCTCGCCTCGTGCTTGCAAGCCGAAACGCAACGCCCGCAAATGATGCATTTATCGTAATCGATGATGACTTTTATTTCGCCGTTCTTCTCCCGGTATGTTTTATTGGCCAACTCCATGGGGCACTCGCGCACGCATCGGTTACAGCCCGTACATCGGTCAATTTCGGTCCTTATAACCTCCGTCATGCCGCACCCCCAAATACCGATATATCCGTGATTATACAAGTTTGATAACACACATGTAAACGGAACAAACATTCTCAAACGATGAAATAAAACGAGCACCACCTTATGCTAATCGCGGATTAACATGAACAAAGTGATGCCCGCTTTCCATTTAGAACGTAGACAGCTTATTTGCCGGCCATTTGGCGTTCTTGGGCTTCGATCATTTTCTTAACCATGTAGCCGCCTACATAACCCGTTTGGGCGGAGGTTAAGTCGCCGTTGTAGCCTTGCTTCAAGGGCACGCCGATTTCGTTGGCAACTTCAAACTTAAATTTGTCCATGGCTTCACGAGCATGGGGTACTGCGGATGTGTTGATCTTCATCGTATTCGTCTCCTTTTGTTCTGTTTTGGATGTTTCGATGCTAGTATGGACGGGGAAGAAAATAATATGCAATTTAACGGATAAAACGATATTGTAAGGTTTTGGCAGGTTTTTATATATTTGTTGACACTTATATCAATCCCCCATAAACTCTTTTTTATTAAACGCACATATGGAGGGAACCTTTCACATGTTTGAAAAAATCCAACGCTTTGATTCCATCAACCAAAAGTTGTTAAACGGCGTCATCATGGACGTCACCACCCCCGAACAAGCCCGCATTGCCGAAGCCACGGGAGCGGTCGCCGTTATGGCGCTGGAGCGCGTACCCTCAGATATCCGCGCGGCGGGGGGAATTTCGCGTATGAGTGACCCTGCGATGGTACAATCTATTCAAGCCGCGGTAAAAATCCCCGTCATGGCCAAATGCCGCATTGGGCACTTCGTGGAGGCGCAGGTGCTGGAGGCCATCGGGGTGGACTACATCGACGAAAGCGAAGTGCTGACCCCGGCGGACGATACGTTCCATATCGATAAGACGAAATTTACGTCGCCCTTCGTGTGCGGGGCGAAGAATTTGGGTGAAGCACTTCGCCGTATACAAGAGGGAGCGGCAATGATCCGCACCAAGGGCGAACCCGGTACGGGCGATGTGGTGCAAGCGGTGCGCCACATGCGGACGATCCTCGGGGAAATTAGAGTTTTAACATCCAAATCGCCGGACGAATTGTATGTAGCCGCGCGGGACATGGCTGTGCCGTATGCGTTGGTGTTATATGTAGCCGAGCATGGCAAGCTACCCGTACCCAACCTTACGGCAGGGGGCGTATCCACCCCGGCAGACGCCGCTCTAATGATGCAGTTGGGCGCGGAGGGCGTGTTTGTGGGTTCGGGTATTTTTAAATCGGGCGACCCGTCAAAAAGAGCGGCCGCTATCGTACAAGCGGTCGCCCATTATAAGGACGCGAAATTGATTGCCGATATTTCGAAGGATTTGGGCGAACCGATGGTCGGCATCAATGAAAATGAGATCAAGGTGATCATGGCGCAAAGGGGTATATAAGATACGGAGTATATAAAACAGGATTAACTTGTACCCTAGTAGGGGACAAGTTGCGTTTTGTATCTTTATTTTGTATCACCCGCCCAGCTTCATATCCCCGAACTTGATCCAATTCTTCTTACGCATAAACTCGGATACCCCGAGTGCGATAACCGCGGGCAGAATAAAATGCACCAGTCCTACTTGTAAAAAGACCTCACCGCCGTAACCCATCGCCGTAAACGTACCGAACTGGCCCACCAAGCCCGACGTACCCATCCCCGCCCCGGCGGGGATGTTTTTCATGGAGAAAACCGCGGCGGAAACGGAACCCCCGATTGCGCTCGCGACAATGGCGGGTATCCAAATACGGGGGTTTTTCATGATGTTCGGGAGTTGGAGCATGGAAGTCCCCAGCCCTTGGGAAAGCAAGCCCCCGATTTTATTTTCGCGGTAGCTCGCAACGGCGAAGCCGATCATGTTGGCGGCGCAGCCCGCAACGGCGGCACCCGCGGCCAAGCCTTCCAAGCCCAACATGATAGCGAGGGCGGCGCTGGAAAGCGGCCCCGTCAGCATCATACCCATTACGACGGCGACGATCGCACCCATTAATAAAGGCATCAAATCGGTTGACCACATGACAAAGTTGCCGATCGCGTTCATAAAACTTTGGATGGGCGGGCCAATGAGCATCGCCACACCCGCACCCGTAAAAATCGTCACCACCGGCGTGACGATGATGTCTACCTTTGTTTCCTTGGAAACCAATTTACCCAATTCAGCGCCGACGATGGCCGCGATCAACGCGCCCGCGGGGCCGCCGAGGAAGTTACCCGCGAAACCGACCGCCGCGGAGGCGAACAGCACCAGCGGCGGAGCCTTTAACCCGTACGCCACCGCTACGCCGATGGCGAAACCCACCGCGCCGGGGTATGTACCGCTCCCGCCGACGGGTCGGCTGCCCGCCGCCATTTCACCCATCGTCGCGAGGAAGTCGATGCCCGCGCGCGAGCCGATTTCGAACAAGATCAATCCGATGATCAACGACGCGAATAATCCCAGCGTCATCATACCCATCGCGTCTACGAAATATCTTTTAAAAGTGACCTCGATTTCCTTCTTTTTAAGAAACGCTTTCATCGTTAAATCTGTCCTTTCATATGGGGCGGTTATCGGTGTATAATAAGGCAATAAATATAACCACGCAAGGTATAACCGTAAGGAGGATTGTATGCAATCATTGATTAAAAACGAATTGGGCACGATCGCCATCGACAACGAGGTCATCGGCCGTTTGGCGGGGCTCGCCGCGATGGAATGTTACGGTGTCGTCGGCATGGCAGCCAAAAGCATCCGCGACGGCTTGGTGCATCTGTTAAAAATCGAAAGCCTGACCAAGGGCGTGCGGATAAAAGTGACGGATGAGGGTGATTTGATCATCAACCTGCATATAATCGTGGAGTACGGGACAAACATCGTCGCCATCGCCAATACGCTGATCGACAACGTGAAGTATAAGCTCGAAAGCTGCGTGGGGCTGACCGTGCGCGAAGTGAATATCTACGTGGAAAGCGTGCGTGTGTGACATGGGCCATATCAGCATGGACGGTACGTTGTTACGTAAGATGATCATCGGCGGGGCGAATGAACTGATCCGCAACATCACCCCCCTTAACGCCTTAAACGTTTTCCCCGTGCCGGACGGCGACACGGGTACCAATATGTCACACACGGTGCAAGCCGCCGCGCGGGAAGCGGCCAAGCTCTCCAACCCCAACATCGCCGACATCGCCAAGGCCGCTTCAAACGGTGCGTTGCGCGGCGCGCGCGGCAACAGCGGGGTGATCCTTTCCCAGCTTTTCCGCGGTTTCGCGAAAGGGCTCGAAGGCAAATCCACCGCCAAAGCGGAGGACTTAGCCGCCGCGCTGGCCAAATCCTCCGAAATGGCGTACAAGGCCGTGATGAAGCCCAAAGAAGGCACGATGCTGACCATCGGCCGCGCCTTCGCCGAAGCCGCGCACGAAATCGCCTTCGATCAGGACGACATCGATACCTGCCTGACCTTCGTCATCGAACGCGCCAATTTAGTATTGGCCAAAACCCCCGACATGCTGCCCGCCCTTAAGGAAGCGGGCGTGGTGGATTCCGGCGGCATGGGGTTGATCTGCTTCCTGCAAGGGGCGTTGGACGCCATGCGTACGAAAGGGGATGTGGAATTGCTGGAAATAACCGCGCAAAACGGTGAAAATACAATCGTAGGCGCAGCCGTGATCGACCCTTCGGCGATCACCTTCCCCTACTGCACGGAGTTCCTGCTCGAACTCGCCGCGCCCGACAAGCGTACGCGCGGCCATTCCGCAGACGCGGAAGCCACGCTCAAGAGTTACTTGATGAGCATCGGCGATTCCATCGTGGTCATCGAGGACGCGGGTTTGGTAAAGGTCCACGTCCACACGGGCGACCCCGGCAAAGCCCTGCAAAAGGCCCTCCAATTCGGCGAACTGCATGACATAAAAATCGACAACATGCGCGAGCAACACACAGGGATGCTCGACTTCTCGGCCCAATCCAAGCCCGCACCGCCCAAACCCGTCGGCGTGGTAGCCGTGGCATCGGGCACGGGCCTGCGCGACCTCTTCATCGGCTTGGGCGCGGACGTGTGCATCGAGGGCGGCCAAAGCATGAACCCCAGCACCGAAGACATCGTACAAGCCATCGCTATGGTCAACGCCGAGCGCGTCATCGTTTTGCCCAATAATAAAAACATCGTCCTCACCGCCCAACAAGCCGCCAAGCTGACCAAGGATAAGGAAGTGCATGTGGTGGCCACCCTTTCCGTCCCGCAGGGCATGGCTTGTATGGTGGTCAACTCCGATACGATCCCCTTGGAAGACAACCTCGCCGGCATGAAGGAAGCCATGGAATCCGTACATTGTGGGCAAATCACCCAAGCCGTGCGCGATACCGTAATGGACGGCTTCACCATCGTGGAGGGCGACATCCTGTGCATCTACGACGGGGACATCGCGCTGGTGGAAAAAAGCCTGATTTCCGCATCACGCGCCCTGGCGGATCATATGCTGGAAAAAGGCAGCGACATGGTAACGATCTACCACGGCGAAGGCGCGAACGAAAAACTGGCGAACGCCTTGGCGGAATACATCATAAAAAAACACCCCCATTGTGAAGTGGAGGTGTATGAGGGTAAGCAACCGTTATACAGCTACATTATTTCGGTGGAGTAGATTTTAGTGCCGCCCCGGCGGCCGCTTGCTCCGCTTCTTTTTTACTGCCTCCCGCGCCTTTGCCCAGCACGTTGCCTTGATGGGTCACCTGTGCGGTGAAGATTCGGTTGTGGGGCGGTCCTGATTCGTCAATGATATAATAAACAGCCGTTTCGCGGCTGTTTTTTTGCAGGATTTCCTGTAAGGTCGTTTTATTGTCGCGCAAAGCAGGTGCGTCGTTCGCCAACGGCTTAAATAAACGGAAAACCACGCCGCGTACGGTGTCCGCTCCGCCGTCCAGATATATCGCGCCCAGCACGGCCTCTAATGCGTCGGACAGGATCGACCCTTTTTCACGGCCGCCGCTTTGGTCTTCGCCATTCCCGAGCCGTATACACTTGCCTATCCTTAAATCTCTCGCCAACGCGGCCAATTGGGGTTCGCACACCAGAGCGGCACGGCGGCTTGTGAGCTTGCCTTCGGACATGCCGGGGAAAAGGGTATACAACAATTCGCTCACGCACAATTCCAACACCGCGTCACCCAAAAATTCCAACCGCTCGTTGCACGCGTTCGGGGGCAGCCCGTTTTCATACGCGAAGGACGCGTGCGTCAACGCGTGCGTCAACAAACCGGGATCGTTAAAAAAATAGCCCAATGCTTCCTGCAATCGGGCTAATAATTTTTCGCTGTTCAATTTTTTACGCCGAAACGGCTTTCCTTACATATTCCGCCGCGTCGCCCACGGTCTTGATCTTTTCCGCGTCCTCGGTGGTGAACTGCATCCCGAAGATATCCTCCAAGTCGGTGATGATTTGGAAGAGGTCGAGCGAATCGGCGTTAAGGTCATCTTTAAACGTGGTTGCCTCCGTTATCGAATCCTTGGCCACGCTCATTTGCTCGGCGATAACGTCCCTTATCTTTTCAAATTCCATATATATTCCTCCTTATTATTTATTATCCGTTTTTATTACGAACCCCTAACCCCTAACCTCGGACGCCGTTAAATTCCACGCATTGCCTGATGGCGTTCATGTAAGCCAGCGCGTCGGACGAGCCGTGCGCTTTTATCACAAGGGATTTAAGCCCTAAAAAGGGTGCGCCGCCCACCTCGCGGTAATCAAAGCGCGTCTTCAACTTCCTAAACGCGCCCTTAGCCATCATCGCCCCTATTTTCGAAAGGGTCGTAGCCATGAGTTCTTCCTTGATCATACCCATCATGGTCTTGGCGAAGCCCTCGATAAATTTAAGCAGGATATTACCCGTAAAGCCGTCGCACACGGCAACATCCACCGCGCCCGACGGGATTTCGCGCCCCTCGATGTTTCCGGCGAAGTCGTAATCGGATTCCTTCATTAAGGCGTACGCTTCCTTGGCGGCGGCGTTGCCCTTTTCTTCCTCCGTGCCGACGTTTATCAAACCCACGCGGGGGTTTTCGATCCCCATCGCCTTCTTCATATATTCCGCGCCCAGTTTGCCGAACTGCGCAAGGTAGGAAGGCTTACAATCCATGTTAGCGCCGCTGTCCATCAATAAAACAAAACCCTTCATGGTAGGCAGAAGGGTCCCGAGCGCGGGGCGTTCAACGCCCGGCTGGCGGCCGATGAGTACGGTCGCGCCCGTTAATAAAGCACCCGTCGAGCCCGCGGATACAAAGCCCTGTGCGTTGCCTTCCTTTACCGCCCGCAAGCCCTTGACGATGGAGGATTCCTTTTTTTCGCGGATGGCCGTCGTCGGTACTTCGCTCGGGTCGATGACCTCGGGGGCGTGTAAAATGGAAATCCTCGCGTGGGTGCCGTGTTTACGCGCCTCTTCCGCGAGGATATCCTCAGGGCCTACCATAATTAAATTAATTTGCGGGAACCGTTCCGCCGCACGAAAAATACCCTCCACAGTCGCGGAGGGCCCCAAATCACCGCCCATAGTATCTACGGCGATGGTGAGTGTGTTCATTGTGCTTGTTTAATGACTTCGCGCCTGTTGTATGAGCCGCAATCCTTGCATACGCGGTGGGGTTGCATTAACGCGCGGCATTTGCTGCACGTAACAAGGGTGGGCATGGCGATCTTCCAGGTTTGGGCGCGGCGTTTGTCGCGGCGGGCCTTGGAAATTTTTTGCTTGGGACCGATCATGTGAAACACTCCTCTATCTGTTTAAGCCACGGCATTATAAGGAAAGCGCGTTAGCGTGTCAAATATTTTTAACCCCTCCCGCCGCGAAGCCATTATATATTAACGGGATTTATGTCATTTTTGTTGCAGACGATGAATTCCTGTGTCATAATACGAAAAATGTTACCTATATGGGAGGCATATCATGCGCTTAATCACACGGGCGGATTTTGACGGCTTGGCCTGCGGATCGCTGTTGATGGAACTGGACATGATTGACGGCTGGCTGTTCGTGCATCCCAAGGATTTGCAGGACGGCAAGATCGCGGTTACGGAAAGCGACATACTAGCCAACGTTCCGTATGTACCGGGGTGCGGCATGTGGTTTGACCATCACGCCAGCGAGCAGGAACGCCTGGGGGCGGATGTCGTCGTAGAGGGTGCCAGTTACCAGGCCCCGAGCGCGGCGCGCATCATCTACGATTACTACAACGGGCAGGAGCGTATGCCCTACTTGAACGAAATGGTAGAAGCGGTTGACAAAGTGGACTCGGCGCAGCTCACCGTGGATGAAATCGTCAACCCCAAGGGTTGGGTGCTTTTGGGCTTTATCATGGACCCGCGTACGGGTTTGGGGCGGTACAGGGGTTTCTCGAAGCCCAACTTCGCCGTAATGGAAGATTTGATGGACGCCTGCCGCGATTTTACGATAGACCAATTGCTTATGCTGCCCGATGTGGCGGAACGCATCGAATATTACAACAAGCAAAACATGAAATTCCGAGAAATGCTCCTGCAATACACCACCACCGACGGAGACGCCATCATTACCGACCTGCGCGGCGTGCCTACGATACAAACGGGCAACCGCTTCCTTTTATACAGCTTGTTCCCCGAGCAAAATATTTCGATATGGCTGGTGGACGGCTTGGGCGCGGTCAACACGGTCATCGCGGTCGGTCACAGCATACTTAACCGTACGTCCGAGGTTAACGTCGGGCGCGTTATGCTTAAATACGGGGGCGGCGGCCATTTGCAGGTAGGCACATGCCAGGTGCCGCACGGGGATACCGACCGGATATTGGAAGAAATCATGGAAGAAATCCGAGCCGCAAAAAAATAAAATGTATGAACACATAAAAGCCTACCTCGATAAAGACATCTATCCCTTCCACATGCCGGGGCACAAGCGCAATCCCCTATTCCTGCCCCCCGACTTACCCTCGCTTGACCTAACCGAAATACCCGGAATGGACGTACTAAATGAGCCAACGGGTTTGCTTGCCGATATGCAGGCAAACCTCGCGGCTTTTTTTGGTGCGGATGAAAGTTTTTTGCTGGTTAACGGGTCATCAGCCGGGATCGTCGCGGCCATTTGCGCAACCTGCAGCGAAGGCAACGTCCTGTTCGCGGCACGCAACGGCCACGCAAGCATGTACAACGGCATGGTGTTGGCGGGAGCAACGCCCCGATATTTTTACCCCACAATGCGGTTTGACGGCTTGTTCGGGCGCGTCGATCCGAACATTTTCGACGAAATGCCGCAAGGCGCGGCGGCCTTCATCGTCAGTCCCACCTACGAAGGCTTTACCTCCGACATCGCGGCAATCGCAAAGCGCGTGCACGATAAAAACGGCATCCTCATCGTAGACGAAGCCCACGGCGCGCACTTCCCCTTCCACGAAGCCTTCCCCCCTCCGGCGATAACGCTCGGTGCGGACATCGCTATCAACTCATTACATAAAACACTCCCCGTATTAGGACAAACCGCCGTTTTACACGTAAAAAACAACCGCGTTGACCGCGCGCGCCTGCGTTTTTACCTAAATGCCGTGCAAACCACCAGCCCCTCGTATATACTGATGGGCGCGGCGGACTACGCGCTTAAAATGTTGTGGAAAAATCCGAATCTGTTCGGCGATTATGTAAAGCGACTGTGTCATTTACGCGAAGCGTTGGGTGAACACGAAGTGCCGGATGGACACAAAGTACCGGATGAACACAAAGTACCGAATGAACACGAAATAACAGACGAACGAACTTGTCCCCCATTGGAGGACAAGTTAATAAAGCTCCTCCCCTGCACGCAAGGGGACGACCCAAGCAAATTGTTGTTTGAAATAAAATGCAAACCGGATGAACCTACCCCCTTCGACTTTGCTTTACAAGTAAGCAAAACTCTAGCCGACGAATATAAAATCCAACCCGAGATGGCATGGGGTAACCATCTCCTTGCAATGACGTCCGTAGCGGATACAGAGGAAGGATTCACACGTTTGATAAACGCTGTACGGGGAATCAACGAGCGGGTAAACAGGGAGTGGGGGCGGGAAGTTCTCACCGGAGCGTCCTCTCGCGTGTTTCGCACGCCAGCCGGACGGCCCGACGCCGACGCGTCGCCCGACTGCGTCGGGTGTATGCTTGCGCATCATCCGCGAGCGATCTTCTCGCGGATTAGGCGTACCAGCGACGCGAGAACCTTCTCGACCCCGCTCCCGGAATTACCCGAAGCTATTTTCACCCCCCGCGCGGCACTTCAACATCCGTCAGAATCCATCCCCGCATCCGAAGCCCACGGACGTATCTCCGCCGAACTCATCGCCCCCTGCCCGCCGGGCATCGCCCTCATCGCCCCGGGCGAACGCATCCCCGAAAGATTGCAATTACAAAGGAAATATATCCGCGTAATAATCGAAAATTAACGTTTACATAAGGAGTGCTTGACCATGAAGCTGTTAATCTCCCTCGTCAAATCCGCCCGCAAGTATTGGGTGTACCTCGTCGTTACGCTGGTGGGTATCGCCGGGGGCACCGCCGCCCAACTTTACGCGCCGCTGGTGGTGCGCAGGCTTACGGGCATGGCGGTCGAACGTGACCCCGCCCTGGCTGATCTTGCCTTACCGCTGGGGCTTTTGCTGGCGGGGGTATATTTGGCGCAAGCGGGTTTTTCGTTTGTGCGTAGTTACTTTTCGCATTACGCGGCGTGGAAATTCGTGGCCGATTTACGCACGCGGGTATATGACCGTTTGCAAATACTTTCCATGAAGTTCTACCACGACAAGCAAACCGGGCAAATCATGTCGCGCATCGTCAACGACACCAACCAGGTAGAGGTACTCATCGCCCATGCCGTGCCGGACATCCTCGTCAATTTCGTAATTCTGATCGGCGTGGCGACGATATTGTTCGTCATCAACCCCGTACTCGCGGCGTTGAGCCTGGTCACCATGCCCCTGTTGGTCGTACTTTCCGTATGGTTCGCGAAAAAAGTGCTACCCATCTTCCGCGTCGCCCAGCAAATCCTGGGGGAAATGAACGCCAACCTGCAGGACAATATCTCCGGCATGAAAGAAATCCAAGTCTTTAACCAACACGAACGCGAACACGATAAAATCGACGCAAGCACGCAAGGCCACGCCAACGCCATCTTGCGCTCGCTGCGCCTGAGTGCCGTATACGGCGGCGCGGTGCAATATTTTTCCAGCATAGGCACCGTGGTGGTCATCGCATACGGCGGCTACATGGCGTTAGGTTACCGGATCGCCGTGGAGGATATCGTAGCCTTTTTGTTGTACCTCGGCATGTTCTTCGGCCCGGTGACGGCGCTCGCGCGTACCAACGAAGACCTGCAAACCGCCATCGCCGGTGCGGAACGCGTCTTTGAAATATTAAACGCCGAAATCGACGTGAAGGAAAAGGAAAACCCCCATGAGCTAAGCAACGTGCGGGGGCATATCGTATTTAATAACGTATCCTTCCGATACACCGACGACCAGGAGGTACTGAAGGATATCAGCGTCGAGATAAAACCCGGCGAACGCGTGGCCTTGGTCGGCCCGACAGGCGTAGGCAAGACGACGTTCGTTAACCTGCTCAACCGCTTCTACGATCCCGTCGAAGGCTCAATCACGCTGGACGGCTACGACCTGCGCGACGTTTCGCTTAAGAGCCTGCGCCACCATATGTCCAACGTCATCCAGGATGTTTTCCTCTTCAACGATACGCTGGAGGAAAACATCGGCTACGGCGCGCCGGGTGCAAACGAAACTGAAATCAAAAACGCCGCCCAATTAGCAAGGGCCGACGATTTTATTTCCCAATTAAAAGACGGCTATGCTACAATGGTGGGTGAGCGCGGGATGCGCCTTTCCGGCGGGCAAAAGCAACGCGTGTCCATCGCGCGCGCGGTACTGCGCGACCGTCCGATTTTGATCCTTGACGAAGCCACCGCCGCCGTGGACGTGGAAACCGAAAAGAAAATCCGCGACGCCATGGACGAAGTGATGGAAAACCGTACGACGGTCATCATCGCCCACCGTTTATCCACGATTAAGAAAGCCGATAAAATCATCGTGCTCAACGAAGGCCGCATCGAAGACATCGGCACGCACGATGAATTGTTAAGCCGCGGCGGTTTGTACGCTCACATGACGGAAATTAACCTGTACGCCTAAATTTCCATCGGAGGAATCCCATGTTTTCAACCATTCCCCTCACCCAAACCGACTTGTTAAACGCCGCGCTGCTGGCGTTTGCCATCCTCCTTGCCATCCGTTTATTGGGTTGGGGCTTCCGTACGCTGCTGGCGCGCACGAAGCAAATCAACTTCGACCCCGCCCGCGCGGAGGAAGTCCGCAAACGGTGCTTCCGCCTCTTCCCCATTGAGAATTTACAATTTAACGGCGCGACCTTCGAGCGCGGCGCAATCCTGCGCATCGTCACGGATCGCCAAGCCGCCATCGAAGGGGAATTCCTGGGGGCCAACCGAAACGACATCATGTGCCTGGTAACAAGCGAAAGCGTCATCGCGCAGGAAATGCATTCCATCGAAACGATACAGGTAATCGGAAAAGCCACCGGAGGCAACGCGGCATGAGGGACTATAAGAAAGAAACCTCCGACCGCGTGGCTTTCATCCGCCGGCTGGTAGCCGACGCCAAGGTAAACGGCATCGTGTTCAATAATTCGGGCGGTAAGGACGCGGCGCTGGTGGGGATATTGTGCAAGATGGCTTGCGACGACACGCTGGGGTTGATTCTCCCCTGCGGAGTCAGGCGCAATTACGCCGACGACAGGGACGATGCTTTATTGTTGGGCGAACGGTATTACATCCCCCACCGCGTCATCGACCTGCTCCCCGTGCGGGAAGCGTTGACGCAAACTATGGATATGACGATATCCGACTTCGCTTATATCAATATCGCGCCCCGCCTGCGCATGACGGCTCTGTACGCCGTCGCCAATTCGGAAAATCGTCTAGCGGCGGGTACGGGCAACCGCAGCGAGCGGCACATGGGATACTTTACGAAATGGGGGGACGGCGCGTACGATTTCAACCCCATCGCCGATTTGACCGCAACCGAGGCCTTCGAATTCCTCAGATATTTGCAAGCGCCCGAAGCGATTATTAACAAGGCCCCTTCGGCGGGGCTGTTCGAAGGGCAAACCGACGAAAGCGAAATGGGCATCACTTACGAAGCCCTGGATACCTTCCTTACTACGGGCAAGGCAAGCGAAAGCGATAGAGCCGTCATCAACCGCTTCCACGCCGCAAGCGCGCACAAGCGTACGCCACCCGTATTGTACGGCGCAGCAGACGGTGATTGTTTGTGAAACTTTCCGCCACCGCAAAGATTTTAATCGCCCTCGCCATCTTCATCGCGGCGGGGGTATTACATATCGCTTTTAACATAACGGGTATACTCGGTCGCGGGGGCGAAATGCGCTGGGTCAACACCGGGCGCGGGGTTTCCTACGCCATGGATTCGGCACCGGTCTTCCACGGGCATGAAAGCCCGTTTTTTTATATCGCCACCCGCGACGGGGTGCGCTACGTATCTTCCGCCACGGGGGAAAGCCGCGTGCATCATCCGCTTAATTTACGGCGGCCCGTCATGCGCGGGAGCGGGGAGTTCGCCGCCGTTTCCGAAGGGGAGCGCGGGCGGGCGGTTCATCTTTTTAATTCCAGCGGGCATGTCATGACCGAAACCTTCGACCATCCGATCCATACCTTTTCGGTTAACGGAACGGGTTTTTTATCGGTCATATTGCAATTGGACGACGGTTATCACATCAACGTATTCCACAGGAACAGCACTTACAGCCCTTTGTACAGGAACCTCTTCCACGAATCGACCCACCCCAACATCATCCCCATGATGACGGAGGTATCCGACGACGGGCGCGTCATCGCCATCGGGCTGTTGGATTATAACAGCCGCATGGAATCCAAAATCCAATTCAGCTTTACCTCCGAAACCGACGCTTGGGGTACGGACGGCGTTTTTTTCGAGGAGAGCTTACAAAACCAATTGCTGTTATCGATGCGTATGACGACGAGCAATCGCTTGGCCGTACTCACCGACACGCAAATTATCGTATACACGATGGACGGCACCAGCGTAACAAAAACCGCGGAGATTCCCCTGTATAACCGCGTCGATCAAATCGCCTTCGACCGGGAGGGGCGCTTCGCCATCGCGCTGGGGGTTGTGGAACCCGCTTTCCTTAACGCCCCCGAAGCCGAAGCCTTGGGAACGATCCACCTCTTCGACGCCAACGGTACGCGCACGGGGACTTACCGGGCGGATCGGCGCGTTACGCACCTTTCCATGGGGCATGGGTTGGCTATCGTGGGTACGGACCGCAACTTCCACGCGGTAAATATGCAGGGCGGACGGGAATGGGAATTCATCGCGTTACAGGATACACCGGATTTTTTATTTTTGGATAACGCGGAAACCGTCATGATCGCAGGGGCCAACCGCGCGGACATTTGGCAGCGGCGGCGCAACCGCGACGGCGAAGCCGGCGACTTTTTCGGGATACAAGGGCAATGAATATAAACCGCCAAGCCGGGGAGGCACGCTTCATATCGCGGCACGAGGATCGCTGGAAGGCGTTGGAAGCCGTAAACGCGCGATTGCTGCGGGGTGGTATCCATAAGCTGAACGCGGCGGAAATACGCGCGTTCGCCAAGCTCTTCCGCTTGGCGAGCTACCATATGGCGTACGCCAAGACCCACTTCCCGCAGGGGCAAGCGTTGCCTTATTTGAACCGCTTGGTGGGTGTTGCGCACAATTATTTTTACGTACGCGAATCGGGTGCGTGGTCGGATATATGGCATTACATTACGCGCGGCTTTCCGAAGGCGGTACGGGAGACTTGGCGTTACAGCGGCTTGGCGGCGGCATTGTTTTTCGCGGGTCTTTTATTCGCGGCTTTTTACGGGGGGATATGGCCCGGCATGTTCGGCAATCCCGAAACGCTCGCAACCAACCTCGGCCCGCCCGAACATTGGGACGGTACGTTTATGAGCGCGTTTTTCGTCACCAACAACACAACCGTTGCGTTTAACGCGTTCGTATGGGGGATTTTCGCGGGTATCGGCACGATATACGTACTCATTTACAACGGGATTATCATCGGTGCGCTGTTCGGTTTTTTTCATCAAGCGGGCGCGGATATGGTGATGGCGTATTCGCTTGTACTGCCGCACGGCATCGCCGAGCTTGCCGCGATTTTCCTGAGCGGCGGCGCGGGGTTGTTGCTCGCGAAGGGGATGCTGCTGCCCGGTATGTTGAGCCGTAAACATTCGCTTATCCTCCACGCGAAAAAAGCGGCGGCCTTGATACCGGGGATCGTTCTGTTGTTGATCGCCGCCGCGTTAATCGAAGGTTTCTTTACCCCGTTGGGCGGTGTATCACCGGAGTTCAAAATATTTTTCGCGGGGCTTACCGGTGTGGGGTTTATCATGTGGTTTTGGAAATATGGCGGTTAAAACCGCACCCGATATCCGCGAACGCGAATTGTTCGCGCAAGGCATTTGGCCGGTAGCGGGCGTGGACGAAGCCGGGCGCGGACCGCTTGCGGGGCCCGTTGTGGCGTGTGCCGTCGTGTTGCCGCCGGGGTCGGTTATCGAAGGGGTGTACGATTCCAAAAAGATTAATCCGCCGAGGCGCGCGGAGCTGGCGGGCAAGATAAAATCCGCCGCTTTGGCATATGCCTTCGGCATAATCGAACCGCGGGAGATCGACCGCGTCAATATATTGCAAGCCGCCATGAAAGCCATGGAGGATGCCGTATACGCCGTGCAATCCTTCTTGGGCGAACCTTTGCGCTACGTGTTGGTTGACGGCAACCGATTGCCCGCGCTCCCCTGCCCCGCCGAATATTTGATTAAAGGCGATCATCGGTGCCACATCATTGCCGCCGCGAGTATACTCGCAAAGGAAGCGCGGGATACTATCATGCGGGATATACACCGCCTGTACCCGCAATACGGCTTTGATGAACACAAGGGGTACCCCACGTCCGCGCATTTTGACGCGCTAAAGCGATATGGGCCGTGTCCTGAGCATCGGATGACGTTTAGGGGAGTCAATAATTCGGAATTAATTGTTCGGAGCAAAGAAAATGAATGAAAAGACAAGCGCACGCGGGTTTTTTGAAATGCAGCCGGGAGAGGTGTTCCGGGCGAAGATCGCCGACATCCGCCAGGGCAGCGTAACGATTCGGTTCGATGACGGCACGGAGTACACCGCGCGTTCCTTGGTGCTGCCCGACGCGCGCATCGGCGAGGAAAGCGGCTTTTTGGTGCGTGAAAACGATTTCGAGGGCCGCATCGTACTTGAAATGGTAAAACTCCCACCCGAAATCAAACAGGATAACATGCTGCGCGAAGCGATGCGCCACGCGGGTATTACCGTTTCGCCCGATAGCCTAGCCTTTGGGCGCAGGATGCTGGCGGCCGGTATCCCCGTTGAGGCGGCTACCTTACAAAACATAGCGTTGCATCGGCTGGCCGATGACCCGCTCGCGCTTTTTTCCGCCACACCGCGTGAAATACGCGAAATCACGCACGCGCTTTCACGCTCGACCGTACGTCGCAATTATTATCAAATCAAACCCGCGACGGAAATCCACGTATTCAAAACCGCTTCGGAAACGGCCATCGTCATCACCTGCGAAACCGTATCCCTCGGGCGTATCGAGGCGACGATCAAACAAACAAACGGACATCCCACACGGGTTTCCATCCTGTGCGACTGCTCGCAAACCTTGGATTTGCTGGCGGACCTCCCGTTGTTAAAAAGAAGTTCCAACATAAAAAGCGAAAAGAATTCGGTAATTTCCGAACCCTTTACCCTGCTTTCGCCGCCCCCCATCGCCAATGTGACACCCCAACGCTTTAACTTGGATATTCGCGTGTAACGCTCGCCGGAAAGGGAACTGCCATGAAAAACAACCACATGCACAACCTGCGGCAAAAAGCCGTAGCCGTAAAATACGACCCCGAGGACGTCGCACCGAAGATTATGGCCAAGGGCGCGGGGCTCGTTGCCGAACGCATTATAGAAAACGCCAAACTGGCCGACGTTCCCGTATACAAGGACACCGCCTTGGCGGAAGAACTGACCCGTATCGACCTGGGCGCGAACATCCCGCCGGAATTATATGAAGTAGTGGCGCAGGTGCTTATCTTCATCAGCGACTTGGACAAAAGGGAAACCCTAAAGAATTATGCAAACGCCGAATAAACACACGGCGGGGATGCTCGGGCAGCAAGCCGCCGAGGATTATCTGGTTAAAAAGAATTACCGCATCCTGCAACGCAACTACCGCGTAAAATCGGGCGAAATAGACTTGATCGCGCAGGACGGGGCGTACCTTGTCTTCGTCGAGGTCAAATCCCGTAGCGGCCTGGGGTACGGCCATCCGCGCGAAGCCGTCAACGCCGCCAAGCAAGCGCGCATCCTGCGTACGGCACAGCACTACATAATCCGTTACCGCTTGGCCGAGCGCGACCTGCGCTTCGATGTCATTGAGGTATTGAACACCCGCGGCGAAGTACAGATCGAACATATTGAAAACGCGTTTTGGACCGGATAATACACCCGTCCGCGTTTAGTTTCGTTAAAATTCGTCTATGGCGGCAACGATTTCCTTCATTTTGCCGCACAACAGGTTTTCGGCGATCATTCCCAAGAGTCCGTTAATTGCTTGCGGCCACGCCTTGGGCCTCAAATCGTTAAGCACGGTTTCCGCTTCGCTTATGTCATATGTTTCGCACGCTTCTTTAATCGCGTCGAGTTTTTCCCGCAGGAAGGCCATGTCATGATCGGAAAGCTCGACCGGATCATCCTGCTCCTTCGGTTCGTACCTTTCGGCCAGCAAACGGAGTTCGTTTATAAAAGTCGGCGTTTCCGATGATATTAACGCCATGTCCTTGTTGTTTCCCGCTTCTTCCAGCCTTCGCGCGGTGTTTGAAAGCGCCGCTTCCCCTATGTTGGCCAACGCGCTTTTTATGCCGTGTACGGTTATCGTATATAAATCGATATCCGCGTCGGAAGCATGGATGGCTTGATCACCTATTTCCCCCAATACGGCAACGGCGTTTTCCAGGTTCCGTACCACGATCCCCGCAAACTCGGCGTTTTTTAACGGCTTTTCAACGGAGACGTTATTTTCCTCAAGCACCTGACGCCGTGCCGATTCGATAACATCGGGTGATTGCCTGTCTCGGATAAAACGGTTCAATTGCGTGTTCAATTCACGGATATCAATCGGCTTGGAGATATAGCCGTCAAAACCGTTTTCCAAAAACATATCGGATGACCCCGTTACGGCGTTGGCCGTTAAAGCGATGATGGGATGGGTGTACCCCATTTCACGGATGATTTTCGTCGCTTCCAACCCGTTCATTTTGGGCATCATATGGTCCATGAATATAATGCTGTATTCGTTGCCGTTTTTGACCTTTTCGACGGCCTCCAAGCCGTTTGCGGAGGTGTCGATCTGTATACCGTAGGGCAGCAGCATACCCTTCGCCACATAAAGGTTGGTTTCGACATCGTCCACGACGAGGACGCTGCCGTAAGGCATATGCTCATGCACGATCTGCCGTTGGTTCAGCTTCGTCTTATTCTTAAAATGGTCGCAGCGCAGCCTGTCGGCCAGGTCTTCGCCGCATACCTCGGTACCGATATGTTTTTGCGGGATACGGATCGTAAACGTCGAACCCTTGCCCGGTTCACTTTCGACAAAAATTTCACCTTGCATCGACTCGACGAGCTGTTTCGTGATGTTCATACCCAATCCGGTACCGACGATCGTACGGTTTATGTCCAAATTAAACCGTTCGTACGCTTCGAATACCCTGCTGACCTGTTCCTCCGTCATGCCCTGTCCTGTGTCGCGTACGCTCAGGATAAGTATACATTCCGTTTGCGATACGACGTCCGCCGAAACCGACAGCTCCACGATCCCTTCCTCGCTGTATTTAAACGCGTTGGAAAGGATGTTGTTCAATATCTGTTTGATACGCATTTCGTCGCCGTACAAATTAAGCGGCGTATGCGCGTCTATTTTCAAGGAAAAATCAAGGCGTTTGCTTTCATACCGCAGTAAATTAATGTGAACCGTGTCGTAAATGATGCTGGGTATGTCGTACTTGGCGGGAATGATTTCAATCCTGCCCGATTCGATTTTGGACAGGTCAAGCACGTCGTTGATGATGCTGAGCAGCAGGTTCCCCGAGCTGTATATCGTATTGAACGCTTCCTCCGCGTCCGGGGGGTTGTTGTTGTTTCGCAATTGGATTTCAGCCGCCCCGATGACCGCGTTCATGGGCGTGCGTATTTCATGGCTCATGTGGGCCAGGAAATTGCTTTTCGCTTTATTCGCCTCTTCCGCCTGCCTCCGCAGTTTTTCCGTATTGGCAAGCGTCCTTTTTTCTTCGGAAATGTCCATAATCGTACCCAAGGTGCGGACAGCGTTGCCGTTTTCGTCACGGATGGATTCCCCGGTGGCGCGGATATAAACATACTCGCCGTTTTTCTTCCTTGCCTGGTATTCAACGTAAAAGGGCGTTTTGCCCGTTAAATCCGTTATGTGGCCGGTAAGCCGATCCGTAACCAATTGGACATCGTCGGGGTGCAGGCAGTTGTTAAAGCTGCTTATCACGTCGGGGAAGTCGCTTTCATCGGTGTAGCCGAGGATCTCCTTAAACTCACTCGAATAGGTGATGACGTTTTTAACGTTCATAATATCATCCCGTATCGTTTCCATGTCCCACAAACCGATCCTTGCCACTTTATTAATCAAGGCGATCTTTGCGAGCTGCAATTCGTTTTTGGCAAGGGTATTTTTCGTTTCGGTCAAATCAAACGCCGCGTTTACAAAGCGTATAGGATTTCCGTCCGGGTCCCGAATTGCCTTGCCTACGGTACGGAACCAAGCATATTCGCCGTTTTTCTTTTTAAGCCGCTGTTCTATGTCAAAGGGGGTGTTGCCGGTTTTGTCAAGCAAATGATCCGTGAACGCATGGAACGCGCTTTCCGTATCGTCGGGATGCACAAGGCCGATCCTGCTGTCGCCGAGGTTTTCCGGCGTCTTATCATCGTCGGTAAAGCCAAGCAATTTTTTGTATTCATCGGAATATACGATGTGGCTGTTGGGGCTCAGCGGATTGGCCGGATCCAATTCCATGTTAACCATACCTATTTTCGCGGTTTCTATGATCAGATTCAATTTGGCAAGCTGCAGTTCTTTATCGTATAGGGTAGCCTTGGTTTCCGTTATATCCATTAACGCGCCCGCGATGCGGACGGCATTGCCGTCTTCGTCGCGTATCGCTTCGCCGCACGCGCGGAAGTACGCGTATTCGCCGTCTTTCCTTAACAGCCTGTATTCGGCGTCATAGGGCGTTTTACCGGTTTTGTCCGATATATGCTTCACGACATCCTCGACCGCTTTTTTCGTGTCGTCGGGGTGCAGGTGTTTGCGCCAGTTGTCGAAGGTGTTGGGGAAATCGGCTTCGCCCGTATACCCCAGCATGTTCCTCAACTCGTCCGTAAACAAAAAGGTATTTTCCGGATCGAGGAAATCATTGTTCTTGATTTCCACGTCATACAAGCCGATTTTCGTGGCCTTTACCACGGCGTTCAGCTTTACCAGTTGCTGCTGCATCCCCGCGTCCGCGTCTATCAGGTTTTGTATCATGCGTTTTTGCCCGCGCATGTCATATACATAGCCAAGCCCTACGTACCTGTCGCCTTGCTTGATTCGCGTCATCGTAATATCGACGGGCAAAGGCTCCCCGTTCGGCAAGCAATGTATCCATTCAATTTTTACCATTTCGCCGTCCATGACTTTCTTGATGATTTCAACCGCTTTGTCATGGGAATTCGAACCGTCGGGCTGGAATTCGGGGGAATGTAAAGCGCTTCCGAAGAAAGCGGCGTAATGTTCTTTTGTAATGCCGTACATATCCAACACGGCATCGTTGCAATCGATGAATTTAAAGTTTTCGTCAAATATGGTCAATCCCACAGGCGCGTGTTCGAACAGGGTTGAAGTGGCGGTTTGCGCGGCTTCCAACGCGATAAGGGCATTATACGCAACCTGCTTTTGATCCTCCGCTTCACCCTTGGCACTTTCCAGCGATTCCATCGCCTCATTTATGGACTTGGTAAACCTTGCGATAAACAAATTAAATATAACAAATATCAGCGAGATCACTATAATCATTACGAAAAACAACGCGGTAACGGGGGTGAAATAATCGCCTATGCTGTAAGGCTTGAACGCGGCGGCGTACCACCCCAGCGAAGGAACCGTGCCGATAGCCAGTTTCCCTTGGGGGACGGCGAAGGATTGGATTTCCCCGGGTCCAAAGGCCATTGCCTCGGCGATGATGTCGATATCCGATTCGCTCAGTACATCCATGATATTGGCGTTGTCCATAACCAGTCCGATGTTCTTGGCGCCGGTTATCTCTCCCGCGGAGTTGAATAAGTAAATCTCCACCCCGTCTTCGATACCTTGGAAGAACCGGTTGATAAACTCGGTCACTTCAAGGGCCAACGCTACCATCCCCACAGGCTTGCGTTCATTATTCAAGACCGGCGCGTTCACCCACATCTTGAAGGCTTCCGTGTTGGGGTTGTAGTTGACGTTTAAGTTATAGCCTTCCGTTTCATACAGGGTCCTGTAATACCAATAATGCGCGGGGTTATCCGCGTCAAGCCAGTAGGGGTCGGCAAACTCCGTGCTGAAAACCAGCCTGTCGATATCGTTAACCCAGGAAATCTCATATCCTTCTTGAAAAAACCCGCGGAATGAATTGATTTCATCCATTGCCAAACCTTTGAATATTTCGTCGTCGGGATTTTCAAAATGCCGAACGATCACCGATGAATCCGCCATTTTCCGTATCATGGAGATTTTTGTTTCCAACGCGCTTTCCAATTGAAGCCGTTCGATATCAAGCATTTGCTGCAGCTCAATGCCTTTATTCGCCCTTATGATCTGCCGCATCGAAAAAACAAAAGCCACACCCCCCACTACGAGGATGATCAAAAAGAATATAACGGAAAATGATACGAACCTGTCGTTTAGGCGTGGTTTTATTTTTTTGTCTTGCTTGTTTTCGTTATATTCCATAAACAACCGTCCCTCTTGTAATGCCCCCGCGGATTACCGGCTTATCGCCACCATTTGAAACAATTCGTTGATTTCGACGAAGATATCAACGATTACCGGATCAAATTGCGTCCCCCGTCCGTCCCTTATGATTTCAACCGCTTCCTCGTGTGTGAACGCTTTTTTATAAGGCCGGTCGGATACAAGCGCGTCGTACACATCCGCTATCGCCATGACGCGCCCTTGCAACGGGATATCCATACCCTTGAGCCCGCGCGGGTAACCCAACCCATCCCATCTTTCGTGGTGGTAACCGGCGAACAGCTTCGCGCTGTCCAGGAAATCCTCGTCACCCGTTTCGCGGATAATGCCTTCAATGATCTTTTCGCCTTCGGAGGTATGGGTTTTAATGGTGTTGAACTCATCCTCGGTCAGTTTTTCGCGTTTGTTCAAGATCATGTCCGATACCGCAATCTTGCCCAAATCATGCAGGCGGGCCGCGGAAATCATGATGTCCACGTCCCAATCCCTTAAATCGTTATAATAGATTTTCTTTTCGTACATAGTGTCCAGCAGAATCTTCAGGTACGCGGCCGTTCGTTCAATATGGTTGCCCGTCAGCTTATCGCGGTGCTCCACCATGTTCGCGAGTACGGACGTAATGCCGTTTTGCAACCGCAATAATTTTTCCGTCCTTTTGTGTATGATGCTTTCTATATGCAGGTGCGATTTAATGCGGTTTAAAAGGACCGGGCCGGAAAAAGGCTTGCTGATAAAGTCCACGACGCCCATTTCAAACCCCAGGACTTCCGTTTCCGCGTCGTTTTTGCTCGTCAGGAATATGACGGGTATTTTCGCGTACCGCTTATCGGCCCTTAACCGCCTTAACGCGCCGAACCCGTCCATCTCCGGCATCAATATATCCAACAAGATCAAATCCGGTAAAAAGTTATTTAAGAATTCAAACATAATGGACGCGGACGAAAGGGTTATCACCTTGTATTGATCCGACAACACTTCTTTAGCGGCAAAAAGATTTACGGGGTTATCATCCACTACAAAAATCGTTTTCATAATTTTCCCCTTTAACGTATTTTACATAACCCATTATAGAATATGCTTTTGCGCGGATAAGACCCCTAAAAAAATAATTAATCACAATATCGTTGCGCATATCTGTACCTTTGGGTGTAATGCGGCACACATCGTTTAACGGCAATGGAAATAACCCCTGTTTTGCGGTATTTTTATACATCGTTTATACTGTACTTATACATACCGATTTCGGGGGGATATATGAAAAAATTATTTTTCGACGGCGGCATGGGGACGCTATTGCACGAGCGCGGGCTTACGGGCGACCCGGTATGCCTTAACCTATTGCACGGGGAAGCCATCATTGATATACACCGCCAATATATACACGCGGGCGCGGATGTGATAACGGCCAACACCTTCGGCGCGTACACGCACAAATACCCCAACGCGGGGGAATTGATTTCGGCGGCGCTCCGCCACGCGCAAGCGGCGGTCACGCAAACCCGTAAAGAAGGCACAAACCTTTCCGCCACCTGCATCGCCTTCGACATGTGCCCGCTCGGGCAAATGCTCGAGCCCTACGGCGACTTTACCTACGACGCGGCGTACGCCCTTTTCCTGGAAGCGGCGCAAACAGGCGCGGCTAACGGCGCAAACATGATCCTGATCGAAACATTCTATTGCGTTCGGGAATTGGAAGCCGCCGTACGCGCCGCCAAAACCACGGGTTTGCCCGTTTTCGCCACCATGTCCTTTAACGAAAAAGGGCGCACCGCCATGGGTACGTCCATCGGGGATATGGCTAAATTATTGGAAGAAATTAACGCGGACGCGATTGGGATGAATTGCGGCTTCGGGCCGGATGTTTACAAAAAATTGCTGCCCGAACTGCTCGCCGCGACACATTTACCCGTGCTGATCCAACCCAATGCGGGTTTGCCGGAAATCATCGGCGATCAAACCCGCTACAACGTTACGCCCGACGATTTCGCGCGGACGATGGCTGAAATCGCCGCCATGGGATGCGCCCATCTCGGCGGATGCTGCGGCACGACGCCCGCACACATTAGCGCGATGATAGCCGCGTGCGGGGTACGCGGGGAATGATTTCGATTTTCGGGATTGTATCATTTATTATTTTTGCGGTATGCTGCGCGGGTTTGGTTTTGCATTACCTGATCATGAAGAAACGCGTACGCCTGGACAACGCGCTGCATGAACTGGAAACGCACGAAGCCGATACCGACGCGTCCGTTCTTGAAGCCAAGGAAAAAGAATACGAAGCCGCGTATGCCGACTACCACGCGTATGTTTCCCGCTTTCCCTTTGATATAATCGCGAAAATCCTAAACCTGCCCCGTGAACAAAACGAATAACAAAAGCGGCAGCGCGTATTTATTCGTCCTCATCGCCGCGCTGCTTATCTTCATGCTGGTAACCATCGCGTTGACGGTGAGCGTTTCAAGCCGCCGCCTAACCGCGTATTATCCTGACCACGCGAACCTGTACGGCCTGGCGATCGCCGGTAACGAACAGGTTTTTTTATTTTTATCGGAAGTGATTTCGCTGCTCTCCGAGGATACGACCCATGAAGAAGCGATGGCATTGTTGACCGCCGCGTTGTCTTGCCCCGCTTCCGATTGCCCCGATCCCGACTGCCCCAATCCCGGTTGCCCCGTTCCCCCGTACCCCCGCCAATGGGAAATAACCGTTACGATTGCACCGGAAGGCGAACCTACTATATCCGATACATTTACGGCGATAACAACCGTTACCACGCTGTCCGACCGCTTCCGTACGGAAACCCGAATCCGCCGCTATCCGATGGATACACGGACGATAGTTTCCGCGTACATTTTACTTGACGGCTTAACGTTGCGAATGGTACATTCTAAGCGAATTATCGAATGATTCTGTAAATAGATTCTTATGAAAGGGGAACGCCCGTGGCCCTTGCCCCCGATTATTATTTCGATTCCGTTTTGGACATCCCTTATGAAAACCTTTGGAAACAAAAAATACGCGGTCTTATCTACGATTTGGACAATACGCTGGCCCATTTCGACAAGCCGCAAACCCCCGCGAAAATCGCCGCCATGCTTACGCGGTTGCAAAGGATGGGCTTTCGGATTTGCCTGTTAACCAACAATACCCGCGCGCGGCTCAGGCAATTCGACCATTTGGGGCTGGACGGCGTCGCCAACGCCGTCAAACCCTTTACCCGCGGGGTACGTGCCGCCATGGAAAAGATGGGGACAAAACCGGCGCATACGGCGATTATCGGCGACCAGCTTTTTTCGGACGTTTGGGCCGGTAAAAACGCGCGTATAACCACCGTTTTGGTCAAACCCCTCACCGAAAAGGATTTCTTTTTCGTACGCATAAAACGTGTGCTTGAACGATGGTACCTTCGCCGCTATTTAAAATAAGGAACGGGATAAAAACCAACGGCGGCGTAACGCTGTTGGAACTGGCCGTCGTCATGGCGGTTATTATGGTACTGTCCGCGGGCTTCCTATTAGGGTTCCGCCAAGCGGATAACCGCGCGCTTAACAACGCTTCATTGCAATTGCAAGCCGATTTACGTTACGCGCAGCGCAGGGCCATAATCGAAGGACGGTCGTTCGGCATCGTGTTCGAACTCGCCAACAACCGTTACCGCGTTGTGTCCTCCCGTCCGGAGCGTACGGTGCAATCGGTACAACTGCCCGCTAGCGTTTCATTAATGGAGGTTTCGGCCCAGCGCATCATGTTCCACCCGCACGGCACGCCGACCGCTGCGCTTCGCGTTATATTGAGCCAAGGCAACAATACGCAGAGGATTACCGCTACGGTAAGCGGCGGACGAATCCGCGTTTTTGATATCAACCAAAGCGATTATGAATAGGGGTGCGAAATGGATTTATTCGTAAAGAATTACATGGAAGACATGGTGCTGGCGAAAATGCCGCAAATCATGGCGCAAATGGGCGTATGCCATTGCGAAAAATGCAAGCTCGACATCTTTGCCTATGTATTGAACAAAATGCCGCCGAAATACGTCGTGACGCAAAAGGGCACCATATTCGCGAAGCTGGCGTTGCTCCAGTCGCAATTTGACGTGGACATCATCACCCAAATCACAAAAGCGGCGGAAAAAGTCAGGAAAAAACCGCGGCACGGTGAAACGGAATAAATATTAATTTTTGGAGGAACATATGATTTCAGCAGGCGAATTTAGGAACGGCATCACCGTCGAATTCGAAAGCGGGCTGTACACGATTATCGATTTCCAGCACGTTAAGCCGGGCAAAGGCGCGGCCTTCGTACGCTCCACGCTAAAGAACATGGAAAGCGGCGCGGTACTGGAAAAAACCTTCCGCCCCACCGAAAAGATGAGCCGCGCCCACATCGACAGGCGCGACTTGCAATACCTGTATACCGACGGTCAAATGTTTCATTTCATGGACGTGGAATCCTACGAGCAATCGGAAATGAACGCGGCGCAAATCGGCGACAACCTCCGGTTCGTTAAGGAAAACGACATGATCAAGGTACTCGTCCATAACGGGCGCGTATTCGGCATAGAGCCGCCCATGTTCGCCGAGCTCGCTATCACCGATACCGAACCCGGGTTCCGCGGCGATACCGCCCAAGGCGCGACCAAACCCGCCACCGTGGAAACGGGCGCGACCGTAAAGGTCCCCCTCTTCGTAAACACGGGCGACGTGATCAAAATCGATACGCGCACGGGCGAATACCTCGGCCGCGTGTAATACATTTGAAATAAAATTTGCCAGCATATTAAATTTCCTCCGGTCAATACTATCGATGTAGTAAAAATGAAGGGAGGAAATTAACGTGTCATCGAAAAAACATGCCGTACCCGAAGCAAAAGCCGCTATGGACCAATTCAAATTTGAAGTAGCGTCAGAAATCGGCGTACCCCTGACCAAGGGCTACAATGGCGACTTGACATCCAGCCAAAACGGTTCCGTGGGGGGCCGTATGGTTCAGAAGATGATCCAAGCCCAACAATCAAAAATGGCGGGATAATTAACCTAAACGGATAATAAATATGTACCGGAAGAGCCGCTTCGTTATGAAGCGGCTTCTTTATGCGCCCGCAAGGCGGTGAGCATTTCGCCGCTAAACGCGTCCGTCAACGAATACAAATGCGCGGCGGGTATAAGGTTGGGGACGGGCGGCGTGTGCGTCACGCGGTAGGTTTCTTCGCAAACATCCAAATACACGACGGCGATCATGTCCCCGTCAAGACCGTCTTCCAGGAACCAAAGGTTGTAATAATATACGCGTTCGCTGCCCGTGCCGCCGTAATCCAGCATTACGAGCACGCCTTCCTCGTCATAATACAGCGAATGTGGGGGCAGCGAACCCATGCGTGTATAACCGCCGTCCACATAGCTGTACACCAGCCAGCTCATGGCGCAGGAATGTGGGATCATCGAAAGGATGAAGATATCCGGGATGCCGTTGCCGGAAAAATGATAGAACAGGAAGTCGCTTTCAACGCCCTCCTCGAGCATAGCTTCCCACGCCATTCCCACCAGCGGCGGGTTCTCCAATTCGTCGAAGAGGTTATGCCAATACGTACCCGTATCCGGGTTAAACCAACCGTAACAGCCAAAAGCGGCGGGATACCGCGTCATAAAATCAGCCGCCGCGTACCAACCGTACTCGCTGATACCCGATTGCGCAAGCAAATCAATGTGCCCTTCGGGGGAAGGCGCGGCAAACTCACGTACGCTCAACGGCGGCCGCGCGGGGATTTGGCTTTCCTGCTGTTGGGGTTCCCCGCCGTTGGTGTGCGGGGGTATGGGGGAATTCGGGATCGGGGGCTCGGGATCGGGTTCAACCGGATCGGAAGAAAAAGGATCGGGGGTTGCCTCCGCCAAGGGTGGAGGAGATGCCTCCGGCGCGTACGCGGGGATATATTCATGGCTGCCGATCCCGCAGGCGGACAATATTATAGATAAAAATACAATCGCGCCCGCCAATATCCTTTTCATAAATACCTCCGCGTAACAAACTGCGATAAATATAACATAAAATGGCAACCCGCACACCATTACTGCCCCAAGCCCTTTACGGCATACATATATAGTAACGATATCCGCAAGGGGTTGTTCCATGAGGCGTAAAAAACGACGCCCCCCCCGCCGTGCTTCGCGCGGCCGCTTCCCGCGTAAATACATATTCATGATAATGCTAACGGTACTCGCCGCCGCTTTCGCGTTTAGCTATTACCGCTTCGACCGTAAAATCCTTCCGCTTATGTTAAGCGCGGCGGAATTGAAATTGCAAACCGACATTAATAACGTGATCAACGATGTGATACACGAAATCATACGCGAGAACCGCATTACGGCCTCGGACTTTTATACGCAGCGCCAAAACGAGATCACGGGCAGCCCCGCGCTCAGCGTCAACACGGTGCTGGTGAACAGCTTATGCAACGAAGCCGCCAAGCGCATCTCCGACCGCCTAAACAACCTCGAGCCCGAAACCGTCGCCGTCCCGCTGGGGATGGCATTCGGGCTGGACACCCTTTCGCAGGTGGGGCCGAGCTTTACCTTCCGCATGGCCCCCATCGGCAACGCGCTCGTCAACTACGATTCCATCTTTACGTCGGTCGGCATCAACCAAGTGCATTTTTCCGTTTGGCTCAACGTGGAAGCCGTGGTGCGTATCATCAACCCCGTTCATTCCTTCGAAGTGGCGCTTAACCGCCATGTGTCCCTGGTGGATACCGTCATCAGCGGCGAAGTACCCGACACGTACCTTAATTTGGACCTCCCCGTACGATGAAACCCCTTTACGTACACGCACGAAGCGCTTCCCCCGCGCATATGATGCAGGTGCGACAACCGACCCGCTCGCCCGCTTCGCGAGCCGCTCGGCCATGCGACCTGGGAGGTGGCAACATGTTTTTCGGGCTGCTGTACCTATTGGAGGGCTTCTTCCTCACGGGATACTTGGCCGGGGGTAATTCCTTCCCAACACCCCTGAACGCCGAAGAAGAGCGCGATTACCTGCGTAAATACGCGAGCGGCTGCGACGACGCCAAAAACATACTCATCGAACGAAACCTTCGCTTGGTAGCCCACATGGCAAAGCGTTACGGCAACCACGCCAAGGAAAGCGAGGACTTGATTTCGGTCGGTACGATCGGCTTAATTAAAGCCATCGCATCCTTTAAAGCCGACAAAGGGACGAGGCTCGCGACGTACGCCGCCAAGTGCATTGATAATGCTATGCTAACATAGCGGCTCCTTATGGGTTTATGTCAAGATATCCTTTATGCGGCTTTCAATTTGTAACCCCTTCTGTACAGCGTCCAATAAAGCTATTTTTTGTTCCTTCGGGCAGGACAGCTTTTCTATGTACCTGATAACCGCTTCGGCATGGGCTTGCGCGACCTTCTTTTTTAATATGTTTATATCCTCTTGCTTCTTTGGAAAATGCACAATAATTTCGGGCATATACATAATCACCTCTGATTATATTTATGCCCGATCAGCTTGTATGTATTTCCGTATTGAATGAATCCGACAGCAGCCCCTAGTACCGCTTCAAACCGCGCGGCATCGCCGGACACGACGGTTACGCCCGGTCAGCGTTTGTATTATGCCCTGTGTTTCATTCTCCGTAATGGATAATTAACAGAATCCTAAACAATACATCGCTTTGCTTTCGTTTTCTTGTTTTCCAATCCTCTTCAAGGGCAAAACCACCGTAAGGTCCCCAGTTCCGTTCCTTTGAATCGATGGTGTGGTTTATGTTTAAGTCACCGTCGATTTTAGACATAAAACGTTCCCATTTATCACTTAAAAAATTAACGTGTTTAATAACCCCGCAACGCGCGAACAATTCCATCAAATCAAAATTAAAATAATTTTCGTCCATCAAACCAAGGCAAAACATTTGGTTGTGGATAAACGCCAAACAGGGTGATTTATAAAAATTTTTGATTTTCGTGTAAATATTTTTATTTCTGACATGATTAAATGAAAACAGCCTGTTCATAGCCTTTATCAACAATTCTGTATTATTTTTATTCCGCCATTTTTGGCTATGGGCAAGCATACGGAGGTCATAACTGCACGGCCATAAAATACCGGGTTTAAAGCACAGCTTCCTTTTGCTTGTATCAATCACGTCGTCCATGTTTGAATATTGGAGTACGTTGATAAATGTTTTAAATGAAAATTCGATGTCATGCGCCAAATCGATATAATCATTCGGCGGCAGCAAATATTCGTATCCCGCCCTGATAATAACCGAACTCCGCGGAAGAAACATCCCGAGTGCCGTAACCGAATAATCATCTTCCGGCGCCTTCATCCTACATTCCCTGTAATGCGGTTCATCCAATAAAAATGAATGGACCGCTCTTTTTATATATCCGTTTTCCGGCGGAAATCCTTTTTCCGCAAGGTAACGCAAACCGACTTCCATGTTGTCATACATTCCAACACCTTGTGTCGGGCTTGAACCGTGGAAAGCATTACCAAACCAACCGTCGGGCTTTTGCGATTGAATAACAGTTTGAACGTTCTTTTCGGGAATTATTTGTTCTAACAAATCCGTTTCTTCTTCCGGGGTTATGTCGTTTAGAATTTCTTTCTTTACCCGCAAAACAATGGATGGGTTTGCGTTTTCCAAAAGAAATTCGATTATTTTATTTTTCATATATATTTCCCCTTTAGTTAATTGACCCGTCCAGATTCTTCACGCTTCGGTTATATTGTTTTTATTTCAATTTCACCCTTCAAATACCGAACCGCTTTCCCGCTGATTTTTACCCGTTTACCGCAATCCTCGCAGCGCAGTACGCCGCCGCGAGCGGATAACTGCCGCGCCTCCATGACTTTTTTACCTAATTGCTTTCTCCAATACGGGGTTAACGTGCAATGGGCGCGGCCCGTTACCGGGTCTTCGGGGACGCCGGCACTCGGCGCGAAATAACGCGACACGAAATCGCACTCCGCACCGGGAGCGGTCACGATTATCCCGAATCTGTCATGTTCAAGCCCTGCTTCGGACTTTAATTGCCCTAGCACAGCAAAAACCGGGTTCAAACGGCGCAAAGTTTTTTCATCCTTTACAAGCACCATAAAGTCAATGGATTTGTATACCGCCAACGGTTTTATACCAAGGGCCCTTTCAATTGACGGATATGCGGGGCACTCCACGGCCGGCGTAGACGGAAAGTTAAGGCACAACAATTCGCCGTCCCTTGTTACGGTCAACTCGCCGCTTGCCGTGTCAAACTTCAATTCGCGGGCATCCTTTTCCCTTTCGCCGAACAGCACAAAGGCGCTTGCCAGGGTCGCGTGGCCGCAGAGGTCGATTTCTAACGTGGGTGTGAACCAGCGCAGCCCGTATTTGCCATTCGCTTGTTTAACCAAAAACGCCGTTTCGGAAAGGTTGTTTTCGGCGGCGATACTTTGCATTATGTCGTCGGGCAGTCGGCTGTCGGGCAAACACACCCCTGCCGGATTCCCGCCGAACAGCTTGTCGGTAAACGCGTCAATAACGTGATATTCCATCATTTCACATCCTATCCGAAAATTAAATCCGGTTGAGGTGTTATTCCAACACACACATTTTTTATCTGCCGCTATCATATCATACCCATTAAGAAAACCGAATCATCCCTTTTCACAATTATCATATGTCCGAACATACGTTTTATCATATCAATTTTTTTTTGTATATGGATAAATAAAGACCAACCGAAGGGTGGAGGGTATGCCGGAAAATAAATCCATCGCCGTTTATTCCCGTAAGTCGAAGTTTACGGGTAAGGGTGAAAGCATCGATAACCAAATCGAGCTGTGCAAACGGTATATACATACGCATTATAACGGCAACACCGAAGATATTTTGGTATATGAAGACGAAGGCTTCTCCGGCGGCAACACGGAGCGGCCCAAATTCAAAAAAATGATGGCGGAGGCGCGGGGTAAAAAGATATCCGCTATTATCTGTTACCGCCTTGACCGCATCAGCCGTAATATCGGCGATTTCGCCAAGCTCATCGAAGAGTTGGATGGGTTGGGCGTTTCCTTCGTTTCCATTAAAGAGCGATTCGATACATCCTCTCCGATGGGACGCGCCATGATGTATATATCCTCTGTTTTTTCCCAATTGGAAAGAGAAACCATCGCCGAACGCATACGGGACAACATGTTTGAATTATCCAAGACAGGCCGCTGGCTGGGCGGCATTACGCCGACGGGTTACGTTTCTGTCGGCGTGGAAAACGTATCGGTAAACGGTAAAACGAAGAGGGCTTGCAAACTGGAGCTGATCCCCGAGGAAGCGGAAATGGTAAAATTTATCTTCGCCAATTTCCTGCGCGTTAATTCGATGTCGAAAACGGAAACCCTCCTGATTAAAAACGGTTACAAAACCAAGAACGGTAAAATATTTACCCGATTCGCCATAAAGAACATCCTTACCAACCCGGTGTATATGACGGCGGACGAAGCCGCGTATGATTATTTGCGCGAACGCGGCGTGGATTTATTCGCCTATAAAGCGGACTTTGACGGCAAGCGCGGCATCATGGTTTATAACCGCTCCCTTCAAAAGCCGGGGAAAACCACGGTCATACGCCCGCCCAACGAATGGGTTGCCGCCGTGGGCAAACACGAAGCCCTCGTCAGCGGCGCGGATTGGGTGAAGGCGCAGGAGCAATTGGGGCAGAACAGCGCTAAGTCATACCGCAAGCCCCGAAGTAATGTCGCCTTACTTTCGGGTATTTTATTTTGCGTATGCGGCGATTACATGCGCCCGAAGCTAAGCAAGCGCGTTAATAAAAGCGGCGACCGCACTTATACCTACTTCTGCGCCATGAAGGAAAAAAGCCGTATGCACAGTTGCCAAGTGAATAACATAAACGGGAATATGCTGGACGCGGCTATCGGTGAAGAAATAACACGTTTGGACGCGGACGCTTCGGAATTCGTCAAGCAACTTGAAATCGGTAAGAAGCTGCCGGAAAGCAACCGCGATGAATACGATGAGAACCTCGAGCATCTGCGCGCCGAGTTGGCGGAATACGAAAAAAAAATCGCAGGGTTGGTATCCGCTTTAGCCAAATCTACCGGTACGGCTTCCGAAGTTTACATAATGAAGCAAATCGAAAAATACCACCTAAAAATCGAAAGTTATAAATCACGCATTGCCGTATTGGAAGGCTTGGCGTCAACCCATGCCTTTACGGACATCGAATTTGATTCACTTCGTCATATACTGGCCCATTTCCGCGCCACTTTCGGCCACATGGAAATCGAGCAAAAACGCGCCGCTTTACGCTCCCTCATCAAGCGGATCGTGTGGGACGGCGTTAGTATCCATGTGCATCTGCTTGGTGAGGATAGCAAATGAAATCCTAATGCACATACGCGCGAGCAAGAAGCACGCGGGTGAAATTTACCTGCAGGACATCGTGGGCGTGGACCGCGAAGGCAATGAAGTACGCATAGAGGATAAATTGGCGGATGACAAGGATACGATTGACAATCAAGTCGGTATGAGGATACAAATTAAACAAATGTACGAAGCCTTACGGAAGGTCCTGCACGGCCGCGAAAAAGTCGTGATCGAAATGCGTTACGGCTTGGCCGGGCGCGAGGAAATGACCCAGCGGGAGATATCGTCGCTGCTTAATATCAGCAGGAGTTATGTATCCCGCATCGAAAAAAAAGCGTTGTTGAAATTGTTTAAGGAAATGCGTAATTATACGGTTTTGGCATCGTAGAGGCTTTACATTCCTATCCGTATCGGTTATGTTTGTATCATTCATACATAATCGGACGGTGCCGGGATGATTCTTTCTGTCTTGCGAAAGGTTAATGAATCGCGCTCGCTGTTATTCCAATTGTTTTTTGTGCTGCTTGCTTTTGCCACAATGGTAATCGCAAGCGGCCTTTTTGTTTATGGCATACAGCGGGATTACTTGCGCAGGCAGGCGGAAGACATCCTAAGGCTGACGGAAAATCAAATCATGTCGGAAATGAGGGAATCCGAGACGCTGATGGTCAGCGTTTCGAAGACCGTACGCGACATGATAATGGACGGCGGTACGCCGGAGGATGTCCGCGCCTATATGAACAGGCTTACGGAGGAATTGCTCGAATCGGAAAGCGGGCTTTCGTTTGAAGGTATACACGGGTTCTTTGATGTCTTTGATAATTTATATATCCCCGTGCCGGGGTGGACGCCGCCCGATGACCACTACGCGCCCGACCGCCCTTGGTTTAGGGCCGCCGTGGAGGCGGAAGGCCGAATCGTTACTTCGTCCGTCGAAATCAGTACGCGCACCGGCCAATTCCAAGTCATGTATGTAAGGCGCCTCTTTGATGACGACGGCCAACCCTTGGGCGTGGTCGCGTTAAACGTACCGCTGGGGAATATTGCGGCTTTGGTCGTTAATACACGCCTGTCACCGGGCGGATACGGGTTTATCGCCAATGAAAATTACCGCATTATCGCGCACCCCATCCCGTTTGCCGTGGGCATGTATTTGGCTCAGGTTAATGAAGATTTGTTTAATAAAGCCTATGCCATGCAGCAGCAGGGTTACGATACCTTATTGGAAATCGCTTGGGAGGATATCGTAACCGGCGGCGACGCGATTTTATACGGCAGGGAACTTGATAACGGCTGGATACTCGGCGTCGTGACGCCAAGCCGTGAATATACCCGTAATCTTCGGACGCTTTTATGGTTCATCGGTACGTTGGGTACGGCGTTGGCGACGGTAACGTGCGCTATATTGATATGGCTCAACATGATGTACAGGAAAAACAACCTTCGGGTTAAGCTGTTGGAGGCGCAAAGCATCGCGGACGAATACATGGAGCTGATGTTTAACGCGACCCCGCTGGGCGTAAACCTGTGGACGAGCGATTTGCGGCATATCAAAACCAACGACGAAATGGTTAGGCTGTTCGAATTGTCGAGCAAGCAGGAGTTCTTTGACCGCTACGGCGATATAACGCCGGAATACCAACCCGACGGTATGCTTTCGTCGGAAAAATCGCTCACTTATGTGAAGCAAGCCTTCGAAACCGGATATGCCCGTTTTGAATGGATGCACCAAAATCTTAAGGGCGAGCCCATCCCCGTTGAGGTTACCCTCGTACGCATCAAATACAGGGACGATTACTTGGTCGCCGCGTACAACCGCGACCTGCGCGAGGTCAACGCCGCTCTCGAGCAAATGCGCAGCGCCATCGAAGCGAAAAACGCGCTGGCTTACTTGGAAAGTATCCTGGAGGGCTTGGATACGATGATTTACGTAAACAACCCCGTAACGGGGGAATTGCTGTTCGTCAATAAGATCATGCGGGAGCATTTTAACGTACGGGACGATTACGCGGGGCAAATCTGCCACGATACCTTCGGGGTATCCAACGGTAAACGCTGTGACGGCTGCCCTTGCGTTTATCTTAGCCAAAACCCGAACGAAACCATCATATGGGAGGAACTCAACCCGGTAACCCTCCGCAATTACCGCAATACCGACCGTTATATCAAATGGATCGACGGGCGGGACGTACATTTGCAAAATTCCGTGGATATTACGGAACTGATCGCCGCCAAGGATGCCGCCGAGGAATCGAACCGCGCCAAGGGCGTTTTCCTGGCGCGTATGAGCCACGAAATCCGCACCCCCATGAACGCGATATTGGGTATCTCCGAAATCGAGCTGCGCAACCAACGCATCCCTGTGGACACCGGCGAAGCCTTCCGCAACATTCACGAATCCGGGAACCTGCTGTTGAACATCATCAACGATATCCTCGACTTTTCGAAGATTGACGCGGGCAAGCTGGAGATATTCCCCCACAAGTACGATATCCCCTCATTGGTGAACGACACCGTACAACTAAACCAAATGAAGTACGAAAGCAAGCCCATCACCTTCGAAGTGACGGTACATGAGGATACCCCGATGTCGCTGATCGGCGACGAACTGCGCATCCGCCAGATATTCAACAACCTGCTTTCAAACGCGTTTAAATATACCGATTCCGGCGAGGTAAAATTAAGCATACACACGGAGCCTAACACGGGTACGAACCGCACGACCCTCGTCTTGCAAATCTCCGACACCGGACAGGGTATGGACGGGGAGCAAATCGCCAAGCTGTACGACGCGTATTCCCGCTTTAACACGGAGGACAACCGCTGGGTTACGGGCACGGGTTTGGGCATGACCATCACCAAGCAGCTTGTAGACATGATGGACGGCGAAATCAACGTGGAGAGCGAATACGGCAAAGGCACGACCTTTACCGTCAGATTACCGCAGGATGTGTACGGCACGGAAATATGCGGCCCCGACGTGATCAGGCGCGCGACCGTCGTCAAACACCAATACAACGCGTACGACGCGATGCCGTACGGGAACGTGTTGGTGGTCGATGACGTCGGTACGAACCTGTACGTAGCCAAGGGGATGCTGACGCCCTATGAATTAAACGTCGATACGGCGGGCAGCGGCTTCGAGGCCATTGATAAGGTGAAGGAACGCGGCGTGTACGACGTCATCTTCATGGACCATATGATGCCCAAGATGGACGGCATGGAGACCGTACGTATCCTGCGTGAAACGGGATATACCGCGCCCATCGTGGCCCTTACGGCCAACGCCGTTGTGGGGCAGGCGGAGATATTCCTGGACAACGGCTTCGACGGTTTTATCTCAAAGCCCATCGACTCCCGCGATTTAAACCAAATATTACAAAAATTCGTCAAAAATGAGGAGCGGCGCATATCCCATGACCGCTCCATGAAGAAATCCCAACAGGAACAGCTTTTCTCGATCGGGAAGCTGTTCGTGATGGACGCGGAAAATACGCTGACCATCGCGAAGGACACGCTGGCGGGCCTTAACGCGGGTACCCCCGTTAACCTCGTGGAGTTCACCACCGCGGTACACGGCATCAAAACCGCCCTCGCCAACATCAACGAAATTGACGCGTCGAAGGCCGCGTTGTCGCTGGAAAAATCGGGCCACGTAAAAAATACGGACGAAATCAAGCGCAAAACCCCCGCCTTCATCGATACCCTTGAGCGCATCGTGGATAGGTATAAGACGCACGAATCAACCGAAAACGAAACGTCCGTAACGGAGGACGGCGGCTTCCTGCGGGAGAAATTAAACGAACTCATCGCCGCCTGCGAACGGTTTAACGTACGCGCCGCGAAAAAGGTTTTATCCGACATAAAAGGCAAACCATGGAAACGTGAAACCAAGGAAGCGGTAAACGAGATGGCGCTCGATTTGCTGCACGGCAAATACAAGGACGTGATCGCGGCCGCCAGGAAAATCATACCATCTTGACACGGGTCACGTATGTGATACCATGGTTTTTATTGCGTTGCGTATACATACGCGGGAGGGAAATAAAAAATGAAGAAATTTTTAACAGCGGTGTTGGTATTGGGGCTTGCCTTGTTGGCCGGGTGCAACAGGGGCGGCAGCGACGGTGTATTGCAATTCCCGTCGGACGGTTCGCCGGTGCGGGTATATATGGGCGCGAGCCCGACCCCGCACAGGATGATACTCGAATACATTATGCCCGCCTTACGCGCCGACGGCATCGATTTGGTGATTACGGACTTTATCGACTTTAACGTACCCAACGTGGCCCTGACCGACGGGGACATCCACGCGAACTATTTCCAGCATATACCGTTCCTCAACGTTTACATGGAACGGACGGGTAACCGCCTGCACGTCATCGGACCCGTCCATGTGGAACCGATCGGGGCGTATTCGCTCACGCTCGACGATATCATGGACATCCCCGAAGGCGGTACGGTGGCCATGCCCCAAGACCCCGCCAATACGGGCCGCGCGTTAATGCTCCTGCAACAAGCGGGGCTTATCCAATTGGACCCGAACATTGGCATTGACCCCATCGCGGGCGTACTCGCCACGCCGGACGACGTTATATCCAACCCGCGCAACCTGCGCTTCATCCCGTTGGAAGCGCCTATGGTGGCGCGCGCCCTCATGAACAACGACGCGCACGTTTCCATCGTCAACACGAATGTATTGTTGGACGGCACGCCTTTGTGCCCGATCAACGATTCGCTTATCCGTGAAGCGGTGTTCGGCAACCCCTACGCCAACGTATTGGTCGTACGGGAGGAAAACGCCGACAGCGAAGTTATCGCTACATTGTACCGCCACCTTACGTCCGAAGCGGTACGCGCGTTTATACAAAGGACGTTTACGGGGGTAGACCCGGTTTTCTAACGGGTAGCGTAGCGCTTCCTTATTGCGCTCAAATAAAAGAGGGCGATGATCGGCGGTTACGGGGCCGGTCATCGCCCTCTTTCATTAGGTATCATTATTTTCGTGCCGTTAATTCTCCCGCGGCGTGTTATCGTCCGCGCAGCATCCTTCCTCGGCGCAGCAGCTTTCGGCGGCGGCCTTCTCCAGCGAGCCGTGGATCGTTTGCGCCAGCTCGTCGAGCGCGGCGGCGGCTTTTTCCAGCGCGGTTTGGCTGGCTTTTTTGATCTTGGGTTCCACGTTCTTGTACATAACCTGTACCTTTTCGCCTACGTCACGGGCGAACTTGTTTACGTCGGCGGCGAAGCAGCGGAGCTTTTCTTCTACGTTTTCACGTTGCTCCTTGTCAAACAAACGGCCGCGGCCCAGCGATTCCAACAAGCGGGCGGCCTCATCGGCGGTGATTTTACCGTTTTCCAGCATGTCCAGTACGCGCATTTTTTCGGGCATCTTTTAATCCTCCTTATATATGGGGTCATTCCCCTGTCATACTTACAAATAGGTACGGCATACGGTGTGAAAAGTTTAAACCTACGGGAGTTGTATCATGTGCGTCAATTGATTGTTGACGTAATCCAACCCATACAATACCCCGTTGCGCGCCCAAATATAACTCATGCGCTGCGTGGCGTCCAGGATGATGCCGTCGCCGCGGCGTATGTGTACGGCGCGGGGTATCAAGTGCCCCGATTCGGTAAAGATCAGCCAAGGGCCTTCCAAGGTGAAGGTATGGACGTTGATATCCTCCCATGTGCGGATCACGTCGCCGTCCGTCGTTATGGCGCGTACGTTTCCGGTGGTATGGTCGTTGAAATAAAGGGCTTCTTCTTCGTAGAACAATACCATCCCCGCGTTTGCCGCCAGTTGCCGTATTAACGTGGGTTCGTCGGGGTCAAGCGCAAACACGCCGAAGGGCCCGCCCGACGGGCCGGAAAGGAAGTACAGATTTTCGCCGTCCGTGGTTGTGGTATGGACCCTCATGCTCACCACGGGTTGGTCTTCCCAGGTATTCAAATCGATACGGTACAGGAAATGGCCGTTGTCGTAGTTGGAATAATACAGGTAGTCGCCCACAACGATCAAATTAAGCGCGGTGTTTTCGCTGACGCGCGTCAAGCCCCTGTCCGATCCGCTGAGCGTCGCGCGGTATACGCGGTTATCGGAAAGACCGTTCGCGAAGAGGATGAACCCCCCTCGGTCCGCGCTGACCCACGTATTGATAAAAGAAGGCAGGACATTGTCCACAAAGATGGTTTCATCCTCGGTGGATACGACCCCGGGGATTTGTATGAGGCGTTCCTCGATACGGCGGCGCGCGAGTACGGGCCGTCCCCAATCGGAGCGGTAGAATAAATAGATATCATAAAAATGGAAACATCCCCCGATGGCGTCGCCCGCGTCGCGGGGATGGGTAAGCGCGACGCCCGTAAAATCAAACCGTGAAGGCGTCGGTAGGCTCGTATCGGCAAACCGGTCGGGGTTGGCCCAGCGGTTGGACGCGCGGAAGGCGGTAATGCCTCCGTACACCATCCCCGCCATGGATACGATTACCAAAAAGAACAGCACCCTTGCGGCAACGCCCATCATACGCCCGGAGGCCGTCGAATTCGCCGCCGCGTTCCCCGCCTCCATGTCCAGCACGGATTTGAACTTTTTATAAAAATCATCGAGCGAGCCGTATAATATTTCGTTGCCGGAAAGCACTTCGTTGATGATGTCATCCAGGCGCGCGGGTATCGTAACGCCGAGGTCCTTCACATTGGATTTTTCCTTGCTGTAGGTTTGTCCGGTGATTAATTTGAAATAGAGCTTTACGATTTCGATCAGGCTTGGGTGGAAGTTCATATCCCACGCGAATACGGCGTCCAGCATAAGCTGCCGCTGCGGGGTCACGCGTAAGTCCTTGATCGAGAAATTAAAGACGACGCCGTTCGCCTGCGCCTGCGCCAACGAAATCATGAGGGGGCGGATAAACAGGAACGCTTCGTCATAAGGCATCTTTTGGGCGTTCATATAGCTTTCGACCGTAACGAAGTTGGACACGCGCCGTATCACGTAAGCCGTGTTGTTGCGTTCCACGACTTCATGTATGGGGAGTATCGCGCCCTTCATTTCGCTCATTTTCGCCGCCCGATCCTTAAAGGATTCCAGCTCCGCCTGGAATTCCTTGGTGAAACGTTCGGAAATCTTCAGCGAATGGTTAGGGGTACGGTCAGCCATGTACGTGGGGTAGAACTCCGTGGCGATAAATTGCGCGCGCCCCGCCCCCGCAGCCTTGTAATGCGTGAGGTAGCTGTCGCGCACCAATACGGAATCGATGACATACGGGTCTAATTGGATATCCAAAGCCATGGGATTACCTCACAATGATATCGTATGGGGATTATACCGCGTAATTATATCGAAATATACTTGCTCAGCTTATCAAAGATAACGTTCGCGTCCAGCGGCTTGCCGATGTGGCTGTCCATACCCGCCGCGTAACAGGCTTCGATGTCTTCCTTAAATACGTTGGCTGTCATGGCGATGATGGGGATCGCCTTGCCCTCGTGCGTGTCGCGTATGACGCGTGTCGCTTCGTAGCCGTCCATTTCGGGCATTTGTATGTCCATAAATATAACGCTGTACTTCGAAGGGTTGGAATAGAACTTAAGCACGGCGATTTGACCGTTCTCCGCGAAGTCCACGTTTATCCCCGTCTCTTGCAAAATACTCGCGATGATATCGCGGTTGATCTCGATATCCTCGGCGATCAATATATGCAAGCCCTCATATCGTCCGGTTTGGATTTTATTATAACCGTCTTCCTCCGATATACCCGCCGTTTCCGACAGCGGTACGGCAAACGAAAATTTCGAACCCTTGCCCTCCTCGGACTCGACCCATATCATGCCGCCCATCATTTCCACCAATTGCTTACATATGGTCAAGCCCAATCCCGAGCCGCCGTATTTGCGCGTGCGGCCCCCCTCGACCTGCTCGAACGCGTTAAACAAACGCTTCATATGCTCCTGCGATATGCCGATTCCGGTATCTTCCACGTCCACTTGCAGGACGAATAAGTCTTCCGCATCTTTAATATAGTGTGCGCTGACCGTTATCGTGCCTCCGTCGGGCGTGAACTTTACGGCGTTGGATATCAGGTTGGATATCACCTGCCTGAGCCTGAATTCGTCGCCTATGGCAACGGCGGGCAGGCGTTCGTCGATATGGATGATCAGTTTCTGCCGTTTTTCCTCCACGCGGAAATTCAATATGTTGGCCGCTTTGCGCATCATTTTATTCAAATAAAACGACGACGATTGTATTTCGAACTTCTTGGCTTCGATTTTGGACATGTCCAGCACGTTATTAATAACGTCCAGCAGATGGCGGGACGCCTCCTGGATGGTTTCGAGGCAATGTTTCTTCTTCGATTCGCTTGCGGTTTTGAGGGCGATGCGCGTCATGCCGATGATGGCGTTCATGGGCGTGCGCATCTCGTGGCTCATGCGGGAGAGGAACTCCGACTTCGAGCGGTTCGCCTTTTCCGCTTTTTCCTTCGCTTCCAGGAGTTCCAATTCTTGCACCTGCTTTTCCTGGGAGATGCTGCGGCTTAGGCTGTACTGCGTTTCCGCGGCCAGTTTTAGCAATTGGATATGACGATTGGCCACGCGAAGCTCGCGTGCCAGCTTTTTATTTTCCGCCGACAGGCTCTTCATTTCGCCTTCGTCCATTCCCGCACCTCCTTCCCGTCAGCAAGCAAAAGGGTATTAAAGTATCAGCGTAACCAACGAATAGTCGTGGTAGCGATTGGTTGCGATACCGTCCCTGATCGAAGTGGGGCAGATTTCGCCGCCCGCGTATCCCATCATGAAGGGGACGCTCCCTATCTTTTCCATCGCCATGTTCAATTCGTTAAGCGAATCATTTTGTATCACAAGCATACGGCGTACGATGCAGGAAAATATAAGTATGCCGTTGACGTGGGGCTGTACCGCGGCCTCGCTGAATTTGCGTTCCGCGATTTCCATCACTTCCTCGTATGTGCATTGCAATAATTTGAACGTGGAGCCTTCGTCGATGTTGCCGCGGAATATCGCCGTGCCGTCGGGCGCGAACGAACCCAGCTCACGCAGGACGGGTACGCCGTCATAATCCTTGCGGTCGATTTGGTTGACCAAAAACGGGACGAAAAAGAATATATTGTTGCGTTCGCCGTCCTTGGCAAGCCCCAGTTCCTCAAAGTATTCGTATGAACTCGTGTGGTTGATTTTTTGTACGCGTATCCCGTCCGTTTTTGTAAACACGCCTTCGTAGGGCATCGCGTTCTTTTCGGAGAAGATACCGATGGAAAAACGGGGCCGGATGTTGCCGTAGCAAAGGATGTAAGCCATGGCATCTTTATAGGTTTGGCCGTTGTAAATAACCGCGCTCTCGGAGAAATCGACCGTATCATCGGTACACATCGTACCGAATATAGGTACGCCGGGCATCATACGGTCCCACGCTTCCACATAGTCGTCGTTCGCGTGTTGGTCCAACAGCGGCGGGAATATCATCGTCAAACGCGGCACCCTTCCCGCGATTTCGGCTTTGGCGTACGCCTTTTTCACAGGCTCGAATACATCCTCCGCGAGCGTTTCGGAAATGCCCGCGCGAAAGGTGATGTCGTCCGACGTCATGACAAAAAGGGAAAGCACCATATCCTCGGCGAAGCCGTTAACCGCCTGCGAGGACGTGGTAACACCCGCCACATCAAAGGGCAAACCGCCGCAGACATGCCTTAGCGCGCCGCTTTGGACAAATTCGGGATGGCACATGATGACACCGACGGTATTTTCCATCAGGACGACCTGCTCCAGCAGCCGGGCATTGATTTCACTCAAGGCGGTATCAACGTCATCCACCTCACATGTATAAACACTCGCGCATTTTAACATGAAGCCCACCCCTATTTACTTTTTTATATATGTATTGCTTGATTATAACACAGGGAAGCCGCGCACTCCACATGTGGGGGGATTATAAGAGGAACACGAATTGCTGACCTCGACTGTTGAGTTGGAACACAATTTGTTGCCGCTTGATTCGCTCGGAGTAACCTTGGCATTTCTGCGCCCCTTCTTGAAGTCATTGCCGTTGACGCTGTTGGTGAAGCCCGTCCTGTAGATGAAGGTTAGCATGGCGGGGTCTTTTTCGCCGTTGCTGTCAATGCCGCCGACAACCACTTTTTCAATGATGCTTTCAAACACAACACGGTCAAATTCGGTGATAACTTCGTTTTGTTCCAGTACCCTGCGGAACACTTCAATACGTTGTTTTACATCGAGTTCACGGCTTGCTACATTTTTGATTCGTTCCTTGTTCTCGGCCAGCTTAGAAAGCGCGGCGTTTATGTCGGCATATTTTTCTTCGTATGTTTCGATGTCGATTATATCATCTAAGCGCATATCAACCAATTTTTTGCGCTTATGCTCAAGTGCGGTGATTTCTTTTTCCAAGTGGTTTATTTTTTTGGTGGAATTACTTGAACACAGGGTCTTTTCGATGCGTTGTAATAATTCCTCAATTACATCTTTGTTGTTATTGCATAGAACCCTGTAGCTTTCAATGAAAGCCTGTTCAATCGTTTCTTCACCAATGCCCTTCGCATCCGGGCAAAACCGCTTTCCTTTCTTCGTGTTTACAATGCATTGCCATATAACCTTCTGATACTCGCTACTGGAGTGCCAGTTGCGCCGTGATAAATTGCTTCCGCAAAACCCACAATCGAGCATAGAGCTAAAAGCATATTTACGGCTATACATGTCACGCTTGCCATTGTCTATTTTACGGGCTTTGCTTCTACGCGCCAATATTTGTTGAGCAGCATCGTATAAATCATCATTTATAATCGGTTCATGGTTTTTGTGTATATAAAATTGGTCTTGCTCGCCAAAGTTATCCAAGCGGCGTTTTGATATGGGGTCAACGGTAAAGGTTTTTCCTTGCCTTATGTCCCCTTTATATTTTTCGTTCTTGATAATACCGATGATTGTCGTTTCTGCCCAATTAACGCTCCCACGCTTGGTTTTATGCCCCATACGCGTCAACTCTTGCCCGATAACGCTACAGCCCATACCTTCAACGTAACGATTGAAGATATAGCGCACTATTTCCGCTTCTTCTTGGTTTACGGTAATCATCTTTGTGTCGGGGTGGTAGTCGTAACCTAAGCAACCTTGGAATCCTACGAGTTCACCCCGTTGCATTTTCATCTTCAAACCCTTTTTTACGTTGGATGATATATTTTCAACTTCCTGTTGGGCAACGGAGCTTAAAATAACAAGGAGCAATTCACCGTCCATCGTAAGTGTGTTGATATTTTCGTCCTCAAAGAAAACGGCTATATTTTTTTCTTTGAGCATACGGACATATTTAAGCGTGTCTAATGTATTACGGGCGAATCGTGATATGGCTTTGGTAATAATCATATCAACATCGCCGTTTAAGCAATCATTCATTAGGCGTTGGAAATCTTCACGGTTTTTTGTTTGCGTTCCCGTGATGGCTTCGTCCGCATAAATGCCTGCCAAAACCCATTCCTTTTTTTCTTGAATGTAATCCGTGTAATACTGCACTTGCGATTTGTAACTGTTTAATTGGTCTTCGCTGTCGGTGCTAACGCGGCAGTATGCCGCTACCCTAAGACGGTCAAGTGTTTTGCTGAAAACCCTGTTCGTAAGATTGTTGGATGCCTTGATTACCTCTACTTGTTTCATAAAATAACCCCTTTCTTTTATGTGTTCCTACTATTGTGTATGATAACACAATAGAAGTTCATATGCAAGGGTTATTTGCTTTTTACAGTAGCTATAACAGGAATTTTATAATCCTTCATTAAACGTAATTTAAGTAAATTATATTCTTTTTCACTAATCAATTCTTTGTTCAAAAGTTGTTTTATCATGGCGAGTTGCATACTAAACTTTAATAAATCCGGCACATAAATCCCTCCCCTTATTTTGTTTATGTAAAAGCCCAACAGACAGCCGTTGGCGCGGCTTCACGGGAGTTCCACCCCGGCATGGTTCTCATGCCGCCGCCATCTTGCCGGGGACGCTTTTAACGCTCGGACGGGACTTGACGGGAGTATCATTATCCCGATTCATGCATCATCGCCCGAAGGTAACCAACCTCCATTACGGCGTTGTGGTGGGTCGCTCGTTCCTCGTCGGGAAGTCGTGGCGCACAAGCCGTCCGGCTCGGCATAAATCGAATGTATCTGTTTTGCCTGTATACTGCGCCGCCGTTGTCTTGCGGGCTTTCTTTGTCAAGGTGGGGTTTTTCCTATTAACGAACAGCCCGTGCGGAGCGCGTGAGAAAGAGGAAACACGCGCCCGCACGGGCAAGGGTTAAGCGGCTTTGAATGAAAGGATTGCGCTTATCAACTTCGTTTCCAATCTACGGCGTAATCCTGTGTCCATACATAAATGAGGGTTGCCGTATTTGTCATACAGGCGTTTGGTAGCGAGCGCGGCTAAGTAACCGTCATAATGCTTTAACACGGCGTTAATGGCGTATACGTTGCCGCTTGCCGCTAATTCGATGATGGATAACGGGATATGCTTCTTTGATTTCTTACGCATCGGTATGTCCCCCCTCTAGGATTTTTTTCAATTCCTTCAATGTGACGCTTCGTTGATATTGGACGGTGGCGCGGATGAGGTTCAACTTTTCCCCGATTTCACGGTCACTCATATCGAGGAAATAGGATAAAAGTATGATGTCGCGTTTGCGCCCCGTAAGGTTTTTTAAGGCTTCGGCTACGCGCCCGTCCTTTACGATGATGTCATTACCCAATACATTAAATATTTGCATGGAATCAAAGTAATCGTCCTTGGCGCAAAATTGCGCTAACTCTTGCGGGGATAATTCGGAAAAAGATTTTTCACGTTTTTGCTTCCGTTTCATTTCGTTGTGAAAGTTGAAAACTTCATTTTTCAAAACCTTTTTGCAAAAGGAATCAAACTCATGGAAATTGTTAAAAACACGCATCGCAGTCCCACCCCCTTGTGAGAGATGGAAATAAATTCCTCTCTATAAATACAACAAATGGGAATGCGTTTTTGCTAAAGGTTTGGATTGCTTTTCCAAAAAAACTTATCGACAAAGTTCGCAACATGTACCCCTCCCGCTACCTCTATGTGTTTCGCCGTTGGTTCTTGGCGATACATAGAAGGTAGCGTAGAAAAGGCTCAAATTAGGTTCAAATTAGATGCAAATGAGATATAAATGTCGCATTTTCCAACAAAAAAACAGCGTATTTACGCCGCTTCTAGGGATTCCTGTAATATTTTGAATTATTAAAGGCTAGCTTTCATGTTTTACGGGAAATCGGAATCCGACACCCCAAATATTTTCAATAAAACCGGGTTCACCGTTTGTACCGTTTATCTTTTTCCTTAATCGCCCTATCGCGCTTTTCACCACCGTGTCAATGGATTCGGTTCGTTCGTTTTTCCATACGCGGTTATATATCTGTTCAACCGTCAACGTAATCCCCCGATTTTTCATAAAGTAGTGAAGAAGATCAAATTCGGTTTTGGTAAGTTCTATTTCTACATCATTTATAAAAATGTTGTTACGATATTGGGGTGCAAGTAATATACCGTTGTAAGTGATAACCTTTGACGGTGTTTTCTTTTTCTTTGCCCGCCTTTCTATGCTGCTGATGGACGCGAATACAGCGTTTATATTTTGCTCCGGCGCGTCACAATAAGCCCCGTAGAAATCCGCGCCGTTTATCAACGCTTTATGGTGTTCATCTTCGTTATAATTTGACGTTGCGATTAGAATTGGTGCATTGGTTTCATGGCTCAATATTTTTAATTGTGCCATGTAATCCACATCATCCGCTACAATATCAATGAAAAGTAAACAATCGAATTTTGACTTTTCTATTTCAATCGCTTTTTTTATACCTTCGGTCATGGAATTTGCTCTGATGCCGTATATGCCGAGTTTGCTCCACATGTCTTTGTAAAGTTCAAAAACCTCAATGTTTTTTTCGATTGATATATAGTGTTGCATAAAATGGCTTCTTCCTTCCGTACTTGCGTAATGGTGTGATATTTCTTGCGTTTGCCGATAAAAAGCAAACCGCCGTTTGCTGATTGCACAAACGGCAGCGTTTCAGTTTATCGGATTAATATTATGTTAATACCGATTAATACGCCGTTTTTATTTTGCGTGGAAGATACAATTCAATTATCCTCAATTCATTTATAATGAATCTGCTGGAAATTTTTTTCGATTAAAATGAATGATTAGTTAATTACACTTTGCGGAACTCCTCGATGTTTAAAATAAAAACATTCGCTCCACCTACGGTCACTTCTAATGGATATGGGGTAAATCCCTCGCTGTTATTTGAGTTCATGGCATTAACCGACGCTATCTGCCTACGGCTCCTGCATTTCCTTTCAATGATATTAACAAAATCGGGGAGCCGTTCTTCCGGAACACCGGAAATAAATGTTGTGTTGCCGGATCGTAGGAATCCACCTGTGGAAGCCAACTTGGTAACGCTAAACCCCTTCGCGTTCAATAAATCAATCAAATGGAATGCGTCCTCATCCTGAACGATTGCCATAACTAACTTATCCAATTTCATCGCACAAACCCCCTTATAAAATCATAGCATCAAACGCGGTTTCCATTTCATGCTTTACATTAAAGTTATCGCTGTCGGCATCAATCTTATGTATAAAGGCAGCTACAGCGATTAGGATAAATAGGAGAACGATACATGCCAAGCGAACCTTCCAATACCCTTCCACATGTACCATAATATCCCCTCCCCACAAATTAGCATTTAAATTTTAACTTGTGGCTTGTAAAATCGAAAGCATAGTTCCGTAAAATCTTTGTAAAATGTATGTAAATTGGGCTTTCGGATGATGGATTTTCTTGACAAAATGGTATTTCTATCATAAGATGCGCAAATGACATTAGTGTCATTTTTAATGGAAGAGTATTTAATCACGGGGGATTTATATGTATAGAAACCGTTGGAATCATACAAAATGCGTCACAGTAACCGCGATGTTTGCCGCAATCATTTTTTTATTCACTTTTACGGGTATCGGAATCATCCCATTACCTTTTTTACGCCCCACCACATTGCACATTCCGGTCATCGTAGGTGCGTTGTTGCTTGGGCCTAAATACGGAGCGGCGTTGGGATTCACGTTTGGGTTAGCGAGTATGCTATTCGCAACGTTCTTTCCCGGAGCGACTTCGTTCGTTTTTTCACCCTTCATCGATTTGCCGGGAACGTCAAATGGCAGTCTTATGGCATTTATTGTGGCTTTTATTCCGCGTATCCTGGTTGGAATCGTGGCATGGTATGTCTTTGCGGGATTCGATAAAATCCTGCGTTCAAAAAAGAAAGCGGTTTCGTGGGCAGCAGCGGGATTAGCCGGAGCATTGACGAACACGTTACTTGTCTTGCATTTTATTTTTTTATTTTTCGGTGAAACATGGAACGCGGCACGGGCTACACCCTCGGAGGTTATATATTGGGGCATCCTCAGTCTTATTTCCATAAACGGCATACCGGAATCCATCATGTCGGCTATATTGGTACCCGCGATTATAAGTGCTCTGGTTGCCGTTATCAGCCGGATGCCGGAAACGCGCAAGGTGTGATTATGGTGCTTGGTATTGATGTGGGCGGCTCCACTACAAAAATCGTGGGTCTCAATGCTGCCGGGGAATGTATCGGCATGTTGCAAGTGGAGGCAAACGACCCGACCACGTCCGCTTTTGGCGCGTTTGGTAAGTTTACCGCTTTATATGGAATCCGCTTGAAGGATATACGGCAAATAATGTTAACTGGCGTCGGCGCGTCGTTCTTACGTGAAGGCCTTTACGACATCCCCACCAAGCGGGTAGATGAATTCATTGCCATCGGGTTGGGCGGATTGAAAATGGCGGGTTTGGATGCCGCTCTTATCGTTAGTGCGGGAACGGGGACGGCGTTGGTGCGAGCGGTAGGGGGTATAATTACGCATATTGGCGGCAGCGGTGTCGGCGGCGGGACATTGTTAAAAATGGCGGCCCGTTTTGCCGGGGTCAACGGATTTACCGCAATAAAGGAACTTGCAAATCAAGGTAACTTGAATGCCGTGGATCTTCGCCTTGGTGATATTTCATCGGAAACGATGGGAAAATTGTCACCGGATACGACCGTATCCAATTTCGGTAACCTTCGGGATAACGCCGCTCCCGCAGATATCGTGTTGGGATTTATAAACATGATATTCGAAAGTATCGGTATGATGGCGGTTTTTTCTTTGATGAACGATGATGTAAAAAATATCGTGCTGACCGGCGCGCTTTCCGGCATCGAACAAGCCGAGGTCGTCTTTAAAAACTTGGAGGCGTTGTACCCCGTACGTTTTTATATTCCCCAAAACGCGATTTACGCCACAGCGTTGGGTGCCGCTTTTTCGGAATTTAAACAACCTACCAATAATTAATGGATTTCAAAATAATTCCCTGAATGTTGCTTACATACCTTTTTTAATTGCGCGATATCATTTGAAAAATCGTCTATGTTTTGATATGCGTTTTTTTTGTTTGTAATTCCCGCAATAGAAAGGCTGGCGATAAAAAAGTTTTCGGTTACACCACTCCTGTTTTTGGATACGATAAAACCGTTTTTCACATCCTCGTCACGGTATAGTGATGTGACTTGCGAAGCGAATTCATCCAACACGGATTGGCAATAAACCTCCCCTTCGTGGTAATCGCAAATCACGATAAAATCGTCACCCCCAATGTGCCCGATAAATTCATTTTTTTTTGCGCATTTTTTTAAGACATCGGCGGTAAGCGCGAGCATCAAATCCCCGTTTTGGAAGCCGTAAGCATCGTTGTACGCTTTGAAGTTGTCGATATCGTAATAAGTGATGCAGTAGGGTTGGCTCGCGAAAATACGCGATACTATTTCCTTTTCGATTAAAAGATTACCCGGTAGTTTCGTCAGGGGATTGGAATGTCCGGCGATATCCACTTCAATTTTGGTGCAGGTATCGAGTAGATTCTTTATAGTCACAATCCCACAATATTTGTTGTCCTTCTCAACCACAATAGGGTCGTAAAGTTTATCAAAAGACCTTTGCATAGCAAGCCGTGAAACATCGTCTACGGTTGTACTATAATTTACCTGTAAAAAATCGGTGTTTGTGATCGACCGGATGGTTGTTTTGGAAAATAAAGAATACCCGTATCTACCACCCAATTTTTCGTTTAGTGAGGTTTTTGACATAAAACCGACAGCCACATCGTTTTCGATAACCGTAAAATCTGTTATCGTTGGGTTTAGTCGCAACTTTTCGTGAATTGATTCGTTTTTTTCATCGGGAGGAAAGGTATATCCGGGCTTAGCCAAATGCCCGATAATCGGGTAAATTGAACTGTTTATGTTCATATTAAATTTTTTCGTATAATACCTTTGGATTAATTCGATTTTTTCCGGTGCTATATCCGCAAATGACTTACGCGGGATGCCAAGGAAATATCCTTGCCCGAAATCAACATTAAGTTTTATTAGGGTTTCCAATTCCTCTTCGGTTTCGATCCCTTCGGCAATGAGTTGGATGCCCGCATTTTTACCGAAATCCACTAATGCCTTACATAGCAATTGTTTTATTTCATCCTTGTCAATATTCCTAACTAGAGCCATGTCAAGTTTAATAATATTCGGTTTTACATCCGATATGACGTTTAGCCCCGAATAACCAGCCCCGACATCGTCTATTGCTATTCCATAATTTTGGTCTTTATAATTATTAATTGACTTGATAAACGCGTCATTGTCTAATATAGAGGCCCGTTCCGTGATTTCAAATATCACGTTTTGCAAGTCTAAACCATATCTTCCCAAGCGGCTTTTCGTGAATCCGTTTTTAAACCCTTCATCGTGGATGATGTTGGGGTTTACGTTTAAGAACAACTTTTTATCCCCATCCATTCCGGTACTGCCTTCCAATGCTTTCGTTCTGCACAATAATTCAAGCTCCCACGCCTTGTGCGTTTTATCTGCGATTCTAAACATATGCTCTATGTTCATTTTCAAACCATCGTCCGCTATTCTGCTTAAGGATTCAAAACCAAAGATCCTCCCATTTCGTAACGATATGATGGGTTGATATACAGGAATAATATACCCACCTTTTAGGATAGCGTCGAGTTTGTCAACATCGGTCATTTTTGTTGGATATAAAGGTTCTACTGCTGGCAGCATATATACCTCTTAATTTATTAATATGAAGTGGATGCCTATTTACTATACTTCGCACATGGTTTTGCAACAAGCAATAAAAGGTAAAATGTTGGTATAATTAATGTAAAATATTATAGACCGGTTGACAAAATCCCCGCTGTCTGCAACACTATGAATTATAATCCTGGGGTGCTGTTTAACGGCTGAGAGAGGCTTCCGCCTTAACCCACGAACCTGATTTGGATAATGCCAACGATGGGTGCGGTTTTTACCGTATCTGTAGGGAGAGATTATTTCAACTCGTTTCGTGTTTGCGTTTTTAACGCCTCTTCCTTTGGGTTACATAAGGAAGGGGTTTTTTTATGCAAGCGGAATGTAGGTTTTCGTTGTCTGTTATGAATGATGATTACGCTGCCATGATTATGAATGCCATTGCTCGTGTGGACGTTAGCCGCGTGCAAAGCCATACCGATGCGTTGTCTACCACATATCGCGGTGGTATTGGCCATACGGTGGATGCGCTGCGGTCGTGCTTCATAATAATAAATGACCGGAAAACGCACATCACGATGGAAGCTGCCTTTACCAAAGGGGGAAGTGACGGGATACAAACGGTTGCCTTATCGCGGCAAGCCATACCTGATGCGGCGTTTGATGTACTCGCAAAGTATGCCGTATATCCGTTGGGCACGATGGAAACCACACCCTATATCATGTATACGGAACAATTGGCAAAGGATAGTGGTATTTTTACCAACCAAGCCCCTTATGGCGCGGAATTGTACGGCGACGAAAAAAGTATATTTGCGTTTATTCAAAACGCTTTATCATATTTGGATGGGGAGCTTGAACGCTATGCGTTACATATCACCTTGTCCGTCAACAGCCCATCTGTAAACAGGAGGTCAAAATGAAAAAGTCGTTGTGGAATCTGTACGTTTGGCAATTGAAGGACGTAATTCTGGCGAGTTTGATCGCGGTATTGTTCGCGGTGGTTTGCTATGCGACGGTGCATTCGGTAGTTTTCGCCGTTACGCCGTTGGTAACGCCCTTCGGCTTCGGGGACATCGCCATCGAATTCGTATTTGGTATCTTCTTCTTCTCTGCCATCTTTTCTCCGTACATTATGCAAAAACCCGGCGTTGCCACCGTCGTGGGTACGCTGACCGGATTGATTCAAATACTTATGGGAAGCGCGTTTTCTTCTACGGTATTGGTTTCGGCACTTGTGCAGGGGCTTTCCGCGGAAGCGGTTTTCGCCATGTTCAGGTACAGAAAATTCAATTGGTTCACGATGCTGCTTGCGGCATTGGCTTGTACGGTCGGCAGTTTCGTATTGGCTTGGTATCGGGGTTTGTGGACTGACCTTGACCCCGGCTTCGTGGCAACGCGTTTCATCATCCGTGCCGTCAGCGCGCTTCTAATAAGCGGTATCGCCGCGAAATTCCTCGCCGACCGTTTGGCGAAGGCCGGGGTTTTAAAGTCTTACCCGTTGGGAGCGAAATATAAAGGCGAACCGGATGAATCTTGACGCACGGGGATTGACGTTTAAATACTTTGAAAATGCAAGGCAACCCGTTATTGAGGATTTCAGCATCTCCATCGAATCCGGAAAAATAACGTTGCTTGTGGGTAAAAGCGGTTGCGGGAAGTCAACGTTAGGTTATATATTGGCAGGCTTGTACCCGGAAAATTGCGGTTATTTAACCGAAGGTGGGGTTTATTTCGGCGGTGTCAACCTCAGCACCTTCACACCCGACAAGCGCGCCGCTTGCGTAAGCATGATGTTCCAAAACCCGGATTTGCAATTTTGTATGAACCACTTGGAAAACGAGTTGTATTTTTGCTTGGAAAATATCGGGGTACCCGAACCGGAGCGTCCCCCACGGATAAAGACGGCGGTTAATACGTTGGGGATTTCACATTTATTATTACGGAGCTTCAATTCCTTATCCGGCGGCGAAAAACAAAAATGCGCGCTTTGCTGTATATTGGCTATCGGGGCAAAGTGCATTATTTTGGATGAGGCCTTCGCCAACATAAACAAGGAATCGGCGCGGGAAATTATCGGACATATCAAAACCCTCGGTTTTACCGTATTGGCTATTGACCACAACGTCGCATTGTGGGAAGGAAATGTTGACCGTACCGTCAGCATGGACGGTACATACCCCAAAACCTTCGACTTCCGCCCCACGCTGCATGATACGGGGGCGGAGGTTTTGTCTGTCCGCAGTTTGCAAGTAAACGGCATCCGTTACCCTGATATGGTTTTTCCTAAAGGCAGCATCACCGCCATCGTCGGGAAAAGCGGTTCGGGGAAAACCACTTTTTTTAGAACAATAATCAAACAATGCAAATATCAAGGGGAAATCCATTTTTTCGGGCGGGAGTTGTCCCGGTGGCGGAGTAAGCATGTATTCGCCAAGTGTGGCATTGTTTTCCAAAACCCGTCCAACCAATTCCTTGCCTTAAACGCGTTCGATGAAGTCCTATTCAGCGTAAACCGTTGGCATACAGGCAAGGACAAGGCAACGAAAGAAAAAAAGACGATGGAGCTGTTGTCCGTGTTTGACTTGGAGCGATATAAAAAATATTCTCCATACCTATTAAGCCAAGGCCAGCAACGCCGATTAGCGGTATTGACCATGATAGCGGGGGAACAGGAATTATTATTACTTGACGAACCGACCTACGGGCAGGATTATGAAAATATCGTTGCCATTATGGAATTGTTGTTAGAAAAGGCACGGCAGGGGCTTACCGTTATCTTTGCTACGCACAACGAAACCTTGGCTGACTTATGCGCGCATCAAACCATACGCATCGGGGATTGATTTATGAGTGATTTTCTTTTCCGAATAAACCCGTTTTACAAGTTTACGTTTCTCGTTGTATTCGCTACGGTCATTACGTTTATCCATTCATTTTGGATGAACGTGTGGGTGTTCGGGGCTTGTATATTTCTTTTATTAACAGGCACACGCCCTGCTCAACATATAAAAGCATTAAAAATATTGATTCCCGTAACGGTCTTTGCGGTGAGTTTGTTCTTTTCGGGGTTGTTCTTCGGCGGTGGGGCCACGGGGCCTTTCGGCGGTATTTCAACCGCGTCCACACAAAGCGGCATGAATATGGCGACACGGTTTTATTCCTTTGTGGGAATCGGGCTGCTGATTTCACTAACCACAGACCCGTATGCGCTGGTTAAGAGCCTGCGTACCCACGCCAAACTTCCGCGGAAGTTCGCATACGGGATGCTTGCGGCCATCCATTTACTACCCCATATGAAAACGGAATACCAAAACGCACGGCTGGCTTTTAGGGTGCGTGGCGTACCGGTCGGGCCGTTATCGTTGAAGCCAATTTTCGCCATGCTGGTCAACGCTTTCCGATGGTCGGAAATGTTAAGCATAGCGATGATTTCAAGGGGGTTTTATGAATAAATTATTATGGGCAAAAAAGGTGCAGCCCCATAAAATTAAGATACTGTACGAACGGGACGCAATGGGGATATACGACGACGACATTGTCGATGACGTGGGAACGAGCCTGTACGCAAGGGTTGACAGTATGCTTATGGTTACGTCTTCAAATTTAGGGAAAGCCATTTGCATTGAATGTAGAACGGAAATTCAACATAATTATAACCGGGAATTTATATTGGAATGTCCGAAATGCGGATGGTCAGTGCCTTTCGGTAAGTTTAACGATTCCTATAAAGGGCAAACATTACATGGATACGGGGCGTTAGTCGAACTTACGGAATTTGCCAAAAAATATCCGCTTGCTAAAACATATTCCGAAAAAATACTACTTATTGATTGGCTTATCCACACTTTTCACGGGAATTTGCATACGAACCCCTCACGGCCGACCGCGACGAACGTAATCGAAGGAAGCAACGCAGCCGTGGCGAACCTTATCTTTTCCTTAGCCTACGGCGAAGGCAGCACGGTTGCGAAAGAAGAATTGGATATTTGGCTTGAAAAGCACAGCCGTTCAATCCATCGGCACATCAATCCCGCGACGGGGTTGAAGGCTTAAACGCGTGTTATTTTTCCATCCTTCATTCCCCAGATTTCATCCGCAATGGACGATACTTTTTTTGAATGGGTAACGATAATCACACATTTTCCTTCATCATGTGCAAGAATAGTTAGTATTTTCAATATATCGTCTTCGGTTTCGGTGTCAAGATTACCCGTAGGTTCGTCGGCAATGATGATATTGGGGTTGTGGGACAAAGCCCGCGCTATTCCAACCCTTTGTTGTTCACCGCCGGAAAGTTTTAGTATTTTTCGTGCGGCTGTTTCTCTATCAATCCCGATTCGTTGGAGCAAGTCGTAAGTGAATTGCTTTTTATCGTTTTCCGGGCTTCCGCTTATATTCATGGATAGGATTATATTTTGAACCGCCGTAGCGTTTGTGATAAGGTTAAAACTTTGAAAAATAACACCTATCTTTTTTGCTCGGTATACGTCGCGGTCAATGGTTTTCAAATCTTCACCGTCATGTAATATTTTACCGCTTGTGCATATATCCAATCCCGCAATTAACGAAAGTAGCGTAGACTTACCGGAACCGGACTTACCGACGATTGCGTATATTTTCCCCGCTTCAAATGTTGCGCTCACGCCCTTTAGGACGTTTTTCTTTGTACCTTCGTATTTATAGGCAACGTTATTTAACGATAATTTACTCATCATCGCCTAGTTCCTTTCCATCAATATTTTTATTGGTTCGTACTTTGTGATTTTGCTGATTGCCGCAAATGCCGCCAAAGACGCAAGGAACAAGGATATAAGAATAAGTTGCAAAAGGGTATATATGCCGAGCGAAACCGGTATTTCAATAATCGGGTCATCGTTGACAACCCTTGAAAAGCTTCCCAAATCCCGTCCCACAAATAAATTATCCTGTATGTTCTGTACGTTTTCGGCTTGTTGTACCAACAATCTATTTGATATGGGCTGCGCGGCAAGCGAACCCGCAAATATTCCGATGATTAAACAAAATGCGGTAATAATAACCATTTCAAACCACAAACCTAATGCGACTTTTGCTTTTTTCATCCCCATTGCGCGGAGTACGCCGATTTCATATTTTCGTTCCCTTATAGCGATGGATGACAAAAGAATGAGTATTATCGCACCAAGTATAAACACGACAACCATAAAAGTCATTACGATTCCGCGCATACCTTCAACCGGGCCGACAATGGCGTTATAAAGGTGTTCGTCGGTATTTACGTCAAAAATCGGGTGCAGCTCCTTCACCCGTAGTTCCTGTTCAAAAGCCTCCAAATCGGATGGGTGATAAAGATAGTATCTCGCGATTACCTGCGCGCCCGGCATCGTTTCAGCGACGGTTAGTATTTCATTTTGGCGAATTAGGGTCGTGCTTCCCCATGTGCTGACGCTTTCGGCTACGCAAAAATAAATTCCCGTGATGACAAGGTTATAAACAGCCGGTACAAAACCCATTGCGGCGGCTTGCTCCATTACCACCCCGTATAACCGTATGGTGTCGCCTACGGATATGCCGTTTAATTCGGCAAGACCTTCGCTGATGATACTTTCGTTGATTCTTGAAGGCATAACGCCGCCGGGGAGTAAAACCCTATGGCCATTTTTAAAATCATCCCAATTGTTACCTTGCAATTGCATGGTTGGGGCTATCGCATACCCGTGCCCCGTCGTTAATTCTCCGGTTTGACCTATCGCGGTTACGGTTTCGCTGTAAACCAAGGTGCCGTTCATTATCACGCTGCGTTGCAATAGGTTTGAGTCCGCAAATGCGATGTACTGTTCATTGGTAATCGTGATTCCCATTGAGGCTTCCCCTCTTTGGCGCATATCAACGAATGTTTGGGTGTTGCGTTCAATGGTCACTTCTATGCCGAATTGGCCTTTGTATTCGTCGATGATACGGTTGGATGTATTGGTTATCATTAATGCAACCAACGTAGTGGCGATGATGGCGAATACAATCGACGCCAATAATATATTCCTGCTTATATTGCGCCCGATGTTTTGGAACGCGTTGTATATGATATACATAACTATTTCCTTCCGTGAGTTGTATTTTTCGTCAATTTTAATTAAACGTAAACGGCAGGTAATTCCAGTTTAAGGATAGACGTTCACCATCATATGTCCTTATATTACTGGAATATCTGCCGCTGTTCAATGGTAAATGTGTGTTTTCGGGGTAGATATATGATGTTTATTCATTATGAAAGGATTAATTAGACATACCCTTATTTAATTAATAAATGGTGTTTGTTGTAGCCTGTCTTTGAAAAAATTATTTATAGAATTTATTTTTTTTTCAATTTCTTTTTTAATTTTATTTCTATCTTCAAGGTCATATATTAAACGGAATAGATTAGCTTTTTCTTTCCAATCATAATCTGGAGGAGGTGCTTTCGTAATATAGTGTTTAGCTTTATTATGACCATAATATGTTTTAAGAATATGTATAGCAAAATACGAGGCTTCTAATTCTTGTAAATTGCATTCATTTTTCTTTAATATTTTTTTATAACGTTGTTTTAATTGATTAGTTAGATGTAATACTAGATGACCTAATTCATGAACGATGGGGAAAATAGATTCATCATCGTTTAAATCCTGCGCACACATAACGAATGCGTTATTTTCTGTGAAAAATACACGAGCCACACCATCATTTTTAGTTAAAACACTACTGTTATATAAATAGACTTTGAAGCCTTTTTTGTTATTAAATGCTGAAATATAGTCTTCAACACTTGATATGATTATTTTAATAAAATCATTTAAGGCCATTTCATCACAATTATCGTGAAAAAATGACCTTGGATGATTAGATTTTGATTTAATAATCAAAAAAGCTTTCCTCCATATAATAAAATACTGTGTTTAAAAACTTCATAATAAGCAGCTAGTTCGTTCTTTGATGGAGAATATGAAGCAATCATAACATCACCTATTCCATGACCAGTTGCGTTTATAAGACGTTTGAGGCGTTTTCCTTCATCTTTTGGAAATCCGAATGTATCAAACACATTGTCGAATTCTTGTACCGTACAACAACTTTGCAACTTTGTGTCCATGTCCTGATTCCAAAGTGCTTCTTTTTGACGTTTGTTCATTACAAACTACCTCCTTCACGCTCACGCTTACCATTTTTATGCCTTGCTGTATTTTATCATGCCAATTGTAAATTTTATACGTATATAAATGTAAAATTTATGTAAAATCATATTATTTTACTAAATTTTATTTATAATCGTGTGGAGGGTCTCTCAATATTTTAACTAATTAAATAATGGTGAATTCAATCCTTTCCTTAGCCTACGATGTGGTGTTAAAAAAAATAATTATTTCCGTACCCAAGCCGAGCTTACTTTTTAACGACAGCTTCCATCCGTACAACGCGCAAATGTGCTTTACGATCGAAAGCCCCAACCCCGTGCCGCCACCCTTTTGTGAACGGCTTTTCTCCACGCGGTAGAAGCGTTCGAATACCCGAACCTGTTCCTCCGGTGATATGCCAATACCCGTGTCGGAAACGGATAGCTGTGTGAATCCATCGCTTTCATTGATTTTAACCGTCACTTTGCCGCTTTGGTTATTATACCGAACGGCGTTTTCAATAAGATTCTTTATAAGGTCGTAAATATGCCTATATTCGGCGTGTATCGTACCGTTACCGTCGGTATCAAAAAGTATACCCCTTTCATTTATCCCGGTCTCCATCGCTTCACGCACATCGTTTACAATATGGGAAAGCGATAAGGGTTCGGGGTTGGTTTCCGGCATATTTTCGAGTTCGGATAACTTTAACATACCTTCAATCAGCAAAAGCATCCGTTCCGTTTGGCGGGTGATGCCGCTAATAAAATTATCAAGGTTTTCGTCGTGGTTGTTTATAACCGTCAACTCGTTGAAGGCTTTAATGGCGGTCAGGGGGGTTTTTAGTTCATGGGAAGCGTTTGTGAAAAATTCTTCCCGTCGTTTTGCGTTTTCGCGGTTTTCCGTAACATCGGATAAAACCGTAATGGTTAGGTTAGTAAAGGGGAGCCTTTTTATCATCGTCATGTATATTTTACCGTCTATCCTAATGTCAAACGATTCATCCTTCGCTATATCCACGTTATTTACGACAGCCATGATGAGGGTTTTATTATTAGTCAAATAATTAATATTTTTATCCGTAACGGTTTGTGCGACGTTGAAAATACCCTTTGCGGCATTATTAATGAAAATGATATTACTGTCTTTATCGACGGTAAAAATCCCATCGTTAATATTATTTAAAATATAACCGGATTTATTTTTTTCTTCGTGAAGCGAATTCAAGTTATCTTGCAATATTAGAGATACCTCATTGATTTCACGCAATATTGCATCTGCTTCAAAAAAGGTTTCGGTTATGGGTTCCGCTTCGTACTCCCCTTTTGACAACAGCCGCAGTTTTTGTTCCACAACGGTAAATGGTTTGACGAAACGGTTCGCCATGCCTTGAATAATCATATAACAAAGGAAGGCAACGGCGAATAATATCAACAAAAACAACGGCAACGTACGCAGAACGTACGCGTTGATTGCGGATACGGGGATACTTGCGCGTATAAATACGTAACCGTCGCCGTAATCCACTTTCAAGGCGTAATAAATAAAATCCACGTTAAGCGTATTCGAACGTCGGATATAAGCCGCAGGGGAACCCCGTAACGCCGCTTGTATCTCCGGTCGTTCCAAGCGGTTTTCTGCCGCGCCTAAATCAAGGGGGCGGCTGTCCGCCAACACCGTACCGTCCGGCGATATGACTGTTATTCGCGTATCGTTTCCGGCCCTTACGAATGTGGATATATCCGATGCTTCGCCGTACAGGTTGGCGGCGATATGTGTTATTTCCATAACCGAATCCTTGGCCATGTCCAGGTTATTCGTGCGGTTGATATAAATTGATGCGGAAAAGAATCCCACCAATCCCATGATTGTGATAACCAACATATAAACAAGCAATCTTTTTTTCATGACAGTATATATCCCACCCCTCTGATGGTTTGAATGGAAACCTCGCTGCCGCTTTCGGACAGCTTCTTCCTCAACGATTTGATATGGATATCCAACGTACGTGTTTCGCTCATATATTCGCCACCCCAAATTTTATGAAAGATTGTGTTGCGTTCCTGCACTTGTTCCGCATTTTCACACAACAAACACAAGAGGCTGTATTCTTTAAGGCTCGTATGGATAATATTACCTTTCGCTGTTATCCGATGTTTGGAAACATCAATGATAATGTCTTTATAAATAAAATCATCTTCAGTAGCTTTTATATATTTCCTCAAGTTGGCTTTTATCCTCGCCACAAGCTCAAGCACACTGAATGGCTTGGCTATGTAGTCGTCCGCCCCCAGGTTAAGCCCGGCTACCTTCGATACCTCCTCGTTCCTGGCTGAAACGATGATGACCGGGATACGGGCGGTTGACTTTTTCGTTTTAAGGCGGGACAGAATCGTGAGCCCATCATCACCGGGCAGCATGACATCAAGCAAAACTAAATCCGGTTTATCGTCCTTTAACGCGGAAAGGAATTTTTCGCCGCTACCAAAACATTGGCAATCAAAGTCATTTCCTAAAGAAAGTTTATACACTTCCTGAAGGTCGGTATCGTCCTCTACGATAAAAATTTTGTTTTTCATGATTCCGCACCTTCGCCGCCGATATTTTTCGGATGGTTTCCGGTGATGGCGTATTCCACCCATTCGCTCACGTTTACGGCATGGTCGCCGATGCGTTCCAAATATTTCGCTATCATCACAAAACGGATTTCCTGCTTTACCTTGTTGGGGTTAACTTTTACGCGTGCGATGACGTCCGCCGTAACGGTGTTGAATAATATATCCACCCTTTCGTCGGCTTCATAAACAGAACGCGCAAGAATCAAATCCTTGTTGATATATGCCTGTACCCCGTCCTTCACCATTTGGATGACA
>Ga0131853_10000158_pt1 | contig 114747 bp, 106 predicted proteins | sample TergutLab28metaG_FD_92764 | JGI IMG/M metagenome (GOLD analysis project Ga0131853, IMG submission 92764) | Labiotermes labralis P1 segment gut microbial communities from Petit-Saut dam, French Guiana - Lab288 P1 (version 2) (version 2) | ecosystem: Host-associated > Arthropoda: Insects >...
ACCAGTGGGGCGGGGGCGGGCGGATGTTCCATAAGCAGCGCCTACGCAATCGGACGATTAACGGCGAACGGGCGCGTTACGTGGTTGGCATCGGGTGCTTGCAACCGATGCAACCACTTCGCGGACGGAGCCGTTCATCGCCCGATTGCGTTAAGCGCAGCGTTGGAACATCCGCCCGCCCCCGCCCCACGGAACAAGACCCGTTTATTACAACCCCTTTTTTGCAACCATTACCGCCTTTCCTTCAACAAATAATCAACGCTGCCCCCGCTAATACCCGCTGCTCCCCTCCATCCCTTGCACAATCTTCACAATCCGGCTCGTCCCCAACCGATTCGCACCGACTTTAATAAAAAGCGCAGCATCCTCAAGCGACGATATCCCCCCGGCGGCTTTTACCTTTACATGCGCGGGGGAATATTCGCGCAGGAGGGCAACATCCTCCAAGGTCGCGCCGCCCGGGGCAAACCCCGTGGATGTCTTGATATAATCCGCGCCCGAATCGCCCACGACCTTGCACAGAGCGATTTTTTCCTCCCGCGTGAGCAGAGCCGTTTCGATAATAACCTTTAAAATGTGCGTGCCCGTGGCGGCGCGTACGTTTTTTATATCCGCTAAAATAGATTCGTAATCGCGTTCCTTAGCCTTGCCGATATCAATAACCATGTCGATTTCGGTCGCGCCCGCGCGGATGGCGGCGGCGGTTTCGTACGCCTTCACTTCGGTGTCGGCATAGCCGTTGGGGAAGCCGACGACCGTGCATACGGCCAACCTCCCCGCGAGGTGTTCCGCGCACAGCCTAACCCGCGAGGGCGGTACGCAAACCGACGCGACGCCGTAGGCTAAGCCTTCATCGCAGAGCTTTAGGTAATCTTGCGCCGTGGCGGTAACGCCCAACAGCGTATGGTCAACGTGGGACAGGATTTCCTTCGCGGTCATAACAAACGCCCCTATCATATATATTTTATGTGGTATTATAACAAAAAAACGAAGGGTTGATTTCATGCGGAAATTAAAAGCGGCGGTGATCGGCGCGGGCAGTACCTATACGCCGGAATTGATCGACGGCTTCCTAAAACGTAAGGATAGGCTTGACGTCGAAAGCCTTTACATGATGGATATCGACGCGCGCAAAAACGCGATCGTTTCGGGTTTCGCCGAACGGATGATCAAAAAAAGCGGGCTTAACACGCGGCTTGTAATCACCGACGATTTGGAAAACGCGCTCGACGGCGCGGACTATGTTATCGCGCAGGTACGGGTCGGCAAGCTGCCCGCGCGTGTGTTGGATGAAAAGATACCCCTTAAGCATGGCTTGATCGGGCAGGAAACGACGGGCGTGGGCGGGTTCTTTAAGGCGCTGCGGACGATTCCCGTGCTTTTGAACGCCGCGCGTATCATGGAGCGCGTATGCCCGGACGCTTGGTTGATCAACTTCTCCAACCCGTCGGGCATCATCGCCCAAATGCTCGCGCAGGAAACGAAGGTTAACGTCGTCGGACTATGCAACGGCCCGATATTGCAGGAAAAATATTTTTATGAAAAAGCGGGAAGCCCCGAACAATTCAATTTCGATTTCGTGGGGCTTAACCATTTTAATTGGATAACGCGGGTGGAAGCCAACGGCGTAAATAGGATGCCCGAATGGCTGGCGGGCGACATCGACGAAGTGACGCGCGTAACGCGGGGGCTGTCAAGCGGGTATTTGAATTACTATTACAACCGCGCAAGCACGCTAAAATGGTTAAAGGAGCAAAAAACAAGCCGAGGCGAGGACTGCATGGCCATTGAAGAAGAACTGCTGGCCATGTACCAAGATGAAAACTTAAATGAAAAACCCCCGCAGCTTGATAAGCGCGGCGGGGCGATGTATTCTGAAGCGGCGGTATCGCTGGTGGACGCCATCGAAAACGATTTGGATACAATCCATGTGGTTAATACGAATCACAAGGGCACGCTGCTCTTCATGGACGCGGCCGATATCGCCGAGGTCAAGTGCCGTGTAGGGAAGGACGGCCCCGTGCCGATACCGCTCACAGACCCGAACATAAGCCGCCACATCATCGGCATGATGCGCGCCGTAAAAGCGTACGAAAGGCTGACCGTGGAAGCGGGCGTTACGGGGGATTACGATACGGGGCTGGCCGCGCTCCTTACCCACCCGATGATCGGGGATTTTGCCGCGGCGAAGGCCGTGTACGACGAAATGCTTGAGGCGCATAAAACGTATTTGCCGCAATTCTTTAAATAAAATCGGGCAATGCATAAGGCCCCGCGAATGGAACGGGGCCTTTTTTGATGGAAATGTCAATCCTTCGTGCCTTTTATGTACGCCCGGTATGTTGGATCCTTCGCTGAATAGGTTGCCGACGCTTGCTCCCTCCTTCTTGGGCCGCGAAAGGGAATTCTGCCGTAAGGGGAGATGAAATGGGCTAATGCGAACCCGAGGATTCGCGCGGGACGCTTCCCACGTCCTTACTTATTCTATGTAGGCGGCGTAAAATGTGTTACACCCGCGGTATGGTGTGATAATTCCTTTCGCGGGCGACGGCGTACTTGGACATTTCCGTATGTACAAGCGGCAAGCCGTTAAGCAGACGTTGGATGGTTTCGGGGAGGAAGCCCGTGTATTTAACCTCCAGCAATAACGGGTACGCTTGGCGGTTTTCATACGTCGGCGGCGATCCGCGGAAGGGTACGGGATGGCTGTCGAAGGTAAAGCGTACGTTGCCCGGTTTATAGGTCAGCGTTTCGCGGCGGTAGGTGAAAGCCGCCGAAGGGCGTAAGCCGCGTAATCGGTACACCGTGGCGAGCCGTTGCCACAGGGGAGCGGTTTCGCGCAGGATAAAACCGAAATCACCGTTCGTCATTTGTTCGAATTGGGCGGCCGTGAGCGAAATCGTGTCCTTGTAATTTAAGATTCCGTCCTTGTGTTTGCGTTCCAAGCGGATGAAGGACAAATCGCCGTTGTAGTAGCGCAAGCGGTATTTGTCGCGGCTGTAATGTCCGAGCTGTTTGGCGTGGTAGAAGGAATCGTAGCGGTCGTCGAGGTAGACGTTGCAAACGGTATAGCCGCCGTCTTTGTCGGCGTAGGCGTCGGGCTGCATGACACCGACGGCGCGGCCGCGCAGGATGGCGGCGGTCTGCGGGTTGATGATGTATTTGTGCTCGTATCGGTAGCGGATGGGGTTCACGCCCTTGACGCGCAGCGCAGAATAAAATAACCCTTGCGCCTGTGCAGTATTTGTATGTCCGAAAATATCCGGTTTAAAAAATCAATCGCGGTTTGCGCGCCGTGTTTTTTTTGTATCACGATGTACAAAGCGCCTTCGTGTGTGAGGTGCGCGGCGGATTCTTGATACAAGCGGTTTATCGTGTCCTTACCCGCGTGGATCGGCGGGTTTAACAGGATATGGTCGAAACAGCCGCCGATGGCTGCGAAACCGTCGGAATGGATCACTTCCGCCCGTACGCCGTTACGTTTCGCGTTGGTTGCGGCGTATTCGCACGCGATGCGGTTAACGTCCGACATCGTAAGGCGCAAATCCTTCGAATGTGCTTTCGCCGCAACGATACCCAGGAAACCGTACCCGCAGCCCAAGTCCAAAAGCGTACCGGAAAAGGGGGCCTGCGTAGCGCGGATGACCTCCAACAGAAGACGTGAGGCGTCATCGATTTTTTCAAAGGAGAACAATCCCGCCGCAGTCATGAAACGGAAATCATGGCCGAACAGGTTTACCGCCGGCTCGCGTTCGTCCTTGGGCAAGTCGGGGTTTTCGATGAAGTAATGCTTTTGGCTCATACGAAAACGTCTATAACCCGCGGATGTACTTTAAAATGGAAAGTCTGCCCGGGGTTCTGCGGGTACAAATTGCCGTCGAGGCACAGCGTTTCGCAGGCGAGCGCGTGTTTGCCCAATGTCACTTTAAGCTCCGTACATTCCATGAAACTGACCGCTTTAAGCCGCGTGTGCTTTTCTATCATAAGCGACGGGAAGATGAGCATCGTCTTCGGGCGGCTCATGCCGCGTACGAGGCATAGGGTAATCTTGGCGTCGTCGATCGCCGCCATGGGGGAAATGTGCAAGCCGCCGCCGTAATAACGGCCGTTGCATATCGCCACAAGCGTAAACGTGTCGTCGATCACTTCGCCGTTGACTTCAATTGTGAGGGGAACGTTGGAATGGCGCGCGATGCTCTTGTACACCGCCGCCACATAGGCGTAACGCCCCCAGCGGCCCTTCAACGCGAGCGCGTTTGAGACGATGCGCGCGTCCAGCCCCAAATTGCCGATGTTCATGTACGCCGCGCCATTGGCGGTTATTAAGTCCACGGTGCGCAAACGTTTTTCCTTTATGGACGACGCGAACGCGCGCGCGGCTTCGGGGATGCGGTTTTTTTTGTACCGTTTTAACGCGTTCGGCTTGTTTCCCAGTAGCGACATGACGAAATCGTTGCCGCTGCCCGCCGGGAATACGCCCAAAGGCACGGGGATCTTTTGGGTTTGCGGTTTGCTGCCGTTAAACGCCGCGAACATCCCGTCCGCGATCTCTTGCAGCGTGCCGTCGCCGCCCAGACCGATGATGCCGGGGCAATCGGGAGCGTCTTCACAGATTTTACGTGCCCGCGAATAACCGTCCATGACGGATTGGGTCGTATAGACCTCGTAGGGGATTTCCAACGCGTCGAACGCGCCCGTCAGCAGCTTTAACCGCTCGGGGGTACGTCCGCGCCCCGCGATGGGGTTTACGATGACTTGGTACATCTAACGTGTGCCGAAGATACGATCGCCCGCGTCGCCCAAGCCCGGTACGATGTAGCCGTGGTCGTTAAGCGGAGCGTCGTCGTAGGCGGCGGCGTAGATGTCCACATCCGGGTGGTTACGCAGGATTTTATGCACACCATCGGGCGCGGCTACCAAGCACAGCAGCTTGATTTGCTTCGCCCCGGCATTTTTTAAGTAATCGATGCTTTTATTCGCGGTATTGCCCGTGGCGATCATCGGGTCCACCAGGAGGATTTCACGCTCGTCGATTTCGGGCGGAAGTTTGCAATAATAATCGACGGGGTCCAACGTGTCGGGGTTTCTGTAAATGCCGATGTGGCCGATCTTCGCCGTGGGTAATAAGCGGGAGATGCTTTCCACCATTCCCAACCCCGCGCGCAATATCGGCACGATGCCGAATTTCTGCACGCATTGCCAACCGTTCGCGATGCCTACGGGGGTCTCGACTTCCAACGGCACGACGGGAAGGTCGCGGGTGGCGATATAAGTAAGGAGCGATGTGATCTCCGACACCAGCTCGCGGAATTCGCGGTTGCCCGTGTCCTTTTGGCGCAGCATGGTGATTTTTGATTTTACCAACGGATGCTTGGCGATGTGCAGACGTTGTTCGATAACCTTTTCCAGTGACTCCATTTCATAACCCCGTCTCTTTTATTTTTTTGATGCATAATGCCAAGAGCGATTTGATTTGCGCGGCACATTCCCGGTACACGTCGTACCCCCCGCCGAAGGGGTCGGGGATATCTTGTCCGCTTCCAACGTATTCGCACAGCGTAAAGGTTTTGTCCGCGGCGTTCGGGCAAATGGAAACGACCCCGGAACGGTGGCCTTTTGTCATGGCCAACACCAACTTCGCTTGCGAAAGCAATTCGGCCGTGACCCGCCGCGAACGGTGGGAAAGTAAATTGCATCCTTCCTCGCGCATGACGGTTACCGCGTGGGTGCTGGCCGCACATTCGGCCGAAGCGGCGATACCCGCCGATTGTACGGCACAATCAAGGCCCGCTTCGGAAAGCAACTTTTCCGCCAACACCGCCGCCATGGGGCTGCGGCAGGTATTGCCCGTACATACGAACAGGATCATTCCGTTATCCCCAATCGGATAACGCGCCCCTCCGCGGCCTTCGTCATCCTGTCCATGATGGCCGCACCCAAGCCTTCGGAAGGCAGGGCCTCCGCCAGGATAATGTCCGCGCCTTTTTCGTCGAAGGTGCGCAGGTTTGCGAACAAGTTCCTCGCGATGGCGGGCAAGTCCTTCGGGTCACCCAGCGGTAAGGCCGTAACGATGGGTGTGTACGACGTATCGCTTTGCACCGCCATCCGCGGCCATTTGGCGTTGATATAGGAAAGGACCCGCGGCGAAACCAGTACGCCGATGTGCGCGTCCACTTCGGACACGATTTGCGTGGTGATATAAGCGGCGACCGCTTCCGCGTCGCCGGAAAGGAGCGTCATCGGGGCAAGGGGCGCGTAGTGGCGGTATTTAATGCCGGGGGAGCGGGGTTGTATATGCGAATGGGGGTGAAGCTCGCTTCCGCGTTCATTCGTTTCGCTTAACGCGCGCCGTTGGCGAATACCATCGTTTGCCGTGCCCAACATTTCTTGGATCATTTCCGCCGTTACCGCGCCGGGGCGCAGGATTACGGGCTCATCCCCCGTGGTGTCCACCACCGTCGATTCGATGCCTACCTCCAGCGTGCCGCCGTCCAGGAGCATATCGGGGGTTAGGGCGGCGCCGTCATAGTCATTGATTATGTGTTGGGCGCAGGTGGGGCTGGGCGTTCCTGCTTTGTTTGCGCTGGGCGCGGCCACGACGCAACCCGACTGTCTGATGAGCTCCAATACCGCGGGATGGTTGGGCATACGTACGCCGACCGTTTCCGCGGCGTTATCGGGGTGGCCGCCGAGCCATGCGGGCAAGCCCGCTTTCTTGCGTACTACAAGCGTCAACGGACCGGGCCAAAACTTTTCGGTCAACGCGTACGCGTAAGCGGGCAAATCCTCCGCCAGCTCGTCCAACGTTTTTTTATCCGCAATGTGCAGGATCAAAGGATTGTCGGCGGGGCGGCCCTTGGTTGCGTAGATTCTCGCCACGGCTTGCGCGTTAAACGCGTCCGCCGCCAAGCCGTACACCGTTTCGGTGGGGACCGCAACTAAGCCGCCTTCTTTTAACAATCGGGCGGCTTGGTCGATTCCTTCCTTATCGGGTGTTACGGTACGCATCAAGCCGCGCCGCAGCACTTCTTATATTTTTTACCGCTGTTGCAAGTGCAGGGGTCGTTGCGCCCGGTTTTGGGGTCGCTGCGGACGACGGTGTGGGATTTCTTTTGTTCGGTGTAGAGTTCGCGCCGTTCTTCTTCGGTAAAGATGTTGTCCCACTCGGGCAGGTTATACAGTTCCTCGGCCTTGTATGCCACCATTTGTTTATACAAGCGCGCGAAGTCGATGTCGAAGGCGATTTCGGTTTCCTCGGTCAATTCGTCCAGCGGGTGAGGCACGCCGTCCACCGCTTCGTGGATACCGTCCAAAAACGCGGCGACATGCATGGGCAGAAGGCGTAAATCCTCCGCCAATTTTTGTACCGTTCCTTCGATGCGGGTGGTTTTGTTCTTTAGGATGTTGGCGTACACGACCCTTTCCTTGGCCATGTAATCATCCCAAATGTGCTTGACCGGTTGGTTTTGGGGGTCGATCGATACGCGTTTCCATGCTTCGTAAACCAATGCCATGTTCTTACCTCCTGTTTATGCGCAAAAAAAGGATGGGTTCCCCCATCCCGCAATGCTTTTTTATGCTTTGTACGCTTCCAAGAGCGGCAGTACCTTCTGCGCCGCCGCTTCATCGTGGATGTCAAGTCTTAAGGGCTTGGAGATATTAAGGCTGAATATTCCCATGATTGACTTTGCATCCACAACATATCGGTCCGAAATGAGGTCGAATTCCCCTTCAATGGGCGAGAGGATGGCCACCAGATTCTTGACCTTTTCCACGGTGTCCAATAGGACGGTAATCGATTGCATAAACATCCCTCCTTTCTTCCCCCCATTGTAAGTGTACGGAATTGTACTGTCAATTATTTGCTATATGTTCGTATATATTACATTGACTAAATACCACACAAAGAATATAATGCATAAATCGAACACATGGTCTTTATAAAGGAGGAAACACATGCAAAATTCCACCCTGCGCAGAGCCGCGACATTGCACCCGTCGCTCATCCCCGAACCTTTTAACGCCATCATGGAGCAATACGGCTTTGACGCGGTATGTACGATAGCGGATTATTTCGGCGGAGCCACGGTCTATATCCCCTGCAAGCGCACGATATTCAGGAATTGTTTGGAAAGGGAGGCGGTGAAGGAACTGGACGGCACCAATTACTTAACGCTGATGCGTAAATACGGCTTTAGCGAGCGGCACCTCAGACGGCTGTTAAATAAAATCGATTGACAAAGCAACGGCGTGTTGCAACAATGTACCCATGTATTACTTCCACTTTAACAAGGGTACGGTCTACCTCCCGCATAAAAAATCCGAAAGCCTCCCCCTAATCGTAAGCACATACGGGCGGGGCGAAGTCCATTGGCCCAAGCGGGTGGAGGAAGCCCTGCGCGCAGCGGTTAATAAAAACAACATGGGTTTCGTGGTTTTCCACGAAGGCACCCCGGCGGAAATGGCCGCGTGGGTCAAACCAAGGTATTTTACCGATCCGGACAGGGTCGGTATTTTTTCATTGGGCGAGCCTGTGTATGAAAATGATATATTCGAAGACGGGCTCGCGTTTTCAATCACGACAATACCGCACGGCAGGGAAGCGGACCTTGATACGCACATCCCCAAGCTGTTTTTACAAGGCACGGGGGAAAAGGTATCGCTGGAAACGTTAAAGTTAAAAAAGGACGAAATCATACGGCGCGAAAACGCGGAAACAAAATCAACGCATATCCTGTTTAAAGGAAGCGACGGATACCTGTTTAACGTCGCCGCGCAAGCCGTAAACGAAGTCATTATATGGCTGGGTAAACTTAAGGCATGAAAATATCGGTACATAAAATCGTGGACTTGATACTGCGGAGCGGCGATATCGACACCCGCTTCAACGACGCGTCGGCAATGCACAAGGGTTCCGCCGCGCACCGCAAAATCCAGCGTGAAGCGGGGGAGGGGTATATAAAGGAAGTCCCCCTAAAGCGGGAAACGGAAATCGCGGGTATCCCCGTTACCGTGCAAGGGCGCGCCGACGGCATCATAACGAAGGACGGCGAAATCACCATCGACGAAATCAAGGCTACGACGCTACCGCTGGATTATATATTCAGGCAGCACACGCAGCACTTGGGGCAGGCGAAATGCTACGCGCACATGTACGCGCAAACCCTTTCCGACCCGCCGGAGTACATAACGGTGCAAGTGACGTACTTCCAACTGGAAAGCGAGGAAATCAGAAGACATTCATGGCGGTTTACCATTGCCGAGCTGGATGCTTTTTTTCATGATTTGTTACATAGGTACGGCATTTGGCTGCGGTTCGAGCTTGATTGGAAGGAAAAAAGGGACGCGTCAATCAAAACGGCGGCGTTCCCGTTCGAAACATACCGCAAGGGCCAGCGGGAATTCGCCGTGGCGGCATACCGTACGGTATTGGCGCGGAAAAAACTGTACGCCGCCGCGCCCACGGGTATAGGGAAAACCCTTTCGGCGCTGTTCCCCACCATTAAGGCGATGGGGGAGGGACACGCGGAGAAGATTTTCTACCTAACGGCAAAGACCGTTACCCGCGCCGTCGCGCAGGACGCCGTACGGCTGATGGCGGACAAGGGCCTACGCTTCAAGGCGTTGACCCTGCGCTCGAAGGACAGGATTTGCCCCAACGGTGAGCGTAATTGCACCCCCGATCGGTGCGCCAACGCGCTGGGGCATTATAACCGCGTAAACGACGCTTTGTGGGATTTGATTAACGCTCATGACCTGGTTACGCCCGATATTATTTCGCAATTTGCGAAAAAGTTTATTGTATGCCCCCACGAATTCGCGTTGGACGCGTCGCTGTGGTCGGACCTCGTCATCGGTGATTATAACCACGTTTTCGACCCCGGGGCGTATCTGCGGCGGTTCTTTAACCGGGAAAACGAGGAGCGGGCGTACGTGTTCCTCATCGATGAAGCGCACAACCTGGCCGACCGCGTGCGCGATATGTATACGGCGTCGCTAAGTAAAAATATTCTAAGCCGCATCCGCAAGAAGCTGCGCGGAAGGGACGCGCTGACCTCCGACGTGCGCAGGGAATTGAAGCAAATCGACGCCTACCTGAAGGACATGCGGGAGGAAAACACCCAAAACCACGCCGTGCGGGAGCAGGATATGGTGTTGAAAGCGTTGTTCACCACGCTCAGACTCGCTATGGGGGAATGGCTTGCTACCGGGAAGAATAACGCCAACCTGTCGGGAACGGATGACGATACGGGTAATATTTACGGCAGCCTGCTGGACTTGTATTTCGAATTGGATATGTTCCTGGGTGTGTCGGAGCTGTACGACGCGCACTTTACGACGCTGGTGGAAGTCGCGGACAACGATGTGGTGTTGACGCTTTTTTGCTTGGACCCATCCGCCATTATCACGGAGCGGTTGGCGTACGGCGTTTCGGCAATATTGTTTTCCGCCACCCTAACCCCGCTGCGGTATTATCGGGAAATGCTGGGCGGAAATGAAGACGACCCGATTATATCCCTGCCGTCGCCCTTCGACCCCGCGAAGCAGCGCATCACCATCCACGCGGGCATTTCCACAAAGTATATCGACCGCGAGCGCAGCTACGAACCCATCGCGGACGCCATCTACGCCGCCGTCAGCGAAAGGAAGGGGAATTATTTCGTCTTTTTCCCTTCGTACGCCTATTTAAACGAAGTATATCTAAAATTCTACGCTAAATACCCCGATGTGCAAACCCTGGTACAAACCTCGAACATGGCCGAGGACGACCGCGAGGATTTCCTCGACCAATTCGACGAAACTAACGAGGAAACCCTCGTCGGCTTTACCGTATTGGGCGGTATTTTTTCCGAAGGTATTGACTTAAAGGGCGACCGCCTCATTGGGTCTATAATCGTGAGCGTGGGGATTCCCATGATTTCCCTGCGTACCGACCAAATTCGCGATTATTTTAACGATAGGAACGGGCAGGGTTACGATTACGCCTACGTGTACCCCGGTATGAACAAAGTCCTGCAAGCCGCGGGGCGCGTCATCCGTACGGAGACTGACGAAGGCATCGTACTCCTAATCGACAACCGTTTCGCCACAAAAAAGTACCGGGATATGTTCCCGGTACATTGGAAGAACGTAAAGGTTATCCGGTAACGCTTCTATATTAGTGTTTCTATATCAACCCCGACCAAATAATATTGAGCGTGTTAAACAACGCATCATCGTACCATTTGTCGTCTTTGAACGGCACGAAGAACGCCGCCGCCATTTCCTCCTTCGGGTCCATGTACAGCGCGCACGCCCCCGAACCTTCATGGTTGAACGTCCCCTCGGAATAGGAGAACGCCGGCCCCTGCCGCATGTCGAACCCGATGCCGAACAGCCTGTCCTTATCGTTGGCACCCCAGCTATAGCTGGGTACGTTAAACAACGCGCGGGTCGTCATTTTCTCCAGCATTTTACGCCCGATGATGCGTACGCCGTTAAGCCTGCCTTTATTCAAAAGCATGTTCCCGTAGGTGATTAAATCGCGGGCGTTGGATTCCAAGCCGCTGCCGAGGTTGGGGATTTTGTCCCACAGCTTATCTTCCCCGGTAGGTTCCTTGCCGTTAATGATTCCGCTTAAATATTCATCTTGCCATTTGTTTTGGATTACGTGGTTGGCTGCCGTTTCCGGCGTAAGGTCGAAGGAAGTGTGAGCCATGCCCAACGGCTTTACGATTTCATCCATGATATATGCCCGCGCGGATTTTTCCGTTAATTTTTCAATCATCGCGCCGACGATTACCGTCCCGAAGCTGCAATATTGCCATTCCTCGCCGACGGCTTTCCTCGGGTGGCCCGCCAGCGCCGCCGTCAGCCAGTCGAATTCGCCGTCCTCGGGTTTATAGATTTTCATGTACCGACTGATATGGTCCCAGTATTGGACGTAATATTTATTTTCGAAAACGCCGCCGTCGGGGTGCATCCCCGAAGTATGGGTCAGCAAATGGAACGCGGTAATGCCGTTAAAGGGCGGGGTATCGAACTGCGGCAATACCTTGCCGACGGGGGTGTCCAATCGCACCAAGCCGTCCTCCACCAGCTTCATGAAAGCGACGGCGGCGAAAATCTTCGTAATGGAAGCGATGTACTGGATATCCGTCGGCTTGTACGCGCGGGTTTCTCCTTCCTTATAACTGACGGGGCCGACCGCGCCGTGCATGAAAACCTTCCCGCGGCGCGACACGCAATAGGATGCGCATACGATTTTGTTTTCGTCCATCAATTTTCCGAAGTGCTTGTGCAGGACGGCTATACGGGATTCGTCATACCCCGCCTCGGCGGGAGTGCAGTCCACGGTACCGGGTACATAAAGCATTACATCGCCTCCATTAATTTGATTATGGTTTGCTTGCATACATCCTTGGTTTTGTTAAAACCCTTTGATTTGACAATAGTGTCGCCTTCGAGATACAGGCGTTTGTTGACTTCAATCATTAAAGACGTAACGCGTTCATCCTTCCCGTAATACGCCATGGGGACCATCGAACCGGAGAAGGGGCGGTTGACTTCCACGCTGTACCCCAAGGAACGCAGGAACCCGACCGCCGTTTCCGCCAAAACGGGCGGCGTATGGTAAGCGTCCGTGCCGATGCAAAAATCGGGCAAGTCATCCCCGTGGTAAGGGTCGTCGGAAAAAGAGTGCCCGTCTATAATCAAGCATCGCCCGTGTTCGCTTAACGCTTGCTCCACCGCGTTGGATAACGCTTCGTGGTGCTTGTCATAGATTTGCGTCAAAACCCTTTGCTTAAGCGCGGGGTCGTCGTTACGCAGCGGGTTACCGCGGAGGGTATGGGTATAAAAGAAGCCGTTGCCCTTCTTCGCGTTTTCCTCCAGCGCGTCGTCCCGGAAACGTTCCGTATCGCATACCAAGCGGCTGTATTCGGCGAGTATGCGTTTGCCGAAGCCGATGTCGAACAATTCGTCGCAGTAGGCGTCGGCGGAGCTTGCGATTTCATTTTCAAGCGCTTCGCCGGAAAGCAAAAAAGCCCGCTTATATTCAGCGGGTATGTATAAAGACGCGTGGGGAATGTGTATGAACAAGTTATTTTTCATTTGACGGCAACCCCTTTGGGTACATTATAACATTGTGCTGTTAAACGGTTATATAAAATTTAAGCATGAAATAATTTTTATATACCTTTATACTGGATAAAAAAAAGAGGAGGCTTTAATGCTGACCCATTCCACCGCGCGGCAATTGTACGAATACGCGCAAACCCTTCCGGTCATTGACGCTCATGAACATTTCATCAGCGAACCGGAGCATGTGAAGCAATATCTGAGTTTCTTTGATTATTTGGGTTATTCGAAGCACGACCTTGCGTCGGCGGGGGCGGGAGGGGATGTCTTCGCGCCGCAACCCGCTAATGAAGAGGAAGCCATCGCCCTCTTTGCGCGGATCAAGCCTTATTGGGAGTACATCAAAACGGGGTCATATTCGCGTCCGGCGTTGCTTGCGATAAAAAAGTTCCATGATTGCGACGATTTTACGGACGAAAGCATTATTAAAATCGGGCGCGAATTAAACGCGAGCAACAAGCCCGGTTTGTACGACGAAATTTTTAACCTATGTAAAATCGAAAAAATCCTCAACCAAAACGCGTTAAATGATGAAAAAGCCTTCGCGGACAAACGGTTTTGCTACGGCATCCTCCATGAAGGAAATTACAACAAGCGGCTCAATAATTTCTTTACCGCAACGCCCAAGGGAAGCTACGATGATTTTTTGGATGCTTTTAAAGCGGAAATGGATGAGGAACACAAGCGGGGCGCGGTATTACAAAAATTTTTCCCCGACATCTTTATTTGCCCGCCGGATGAAAAGGAAGCCCGCGCCGAATTCGAAAATATGCGCCTATCCCACCGAACCGCGGGGAACGATACGCAACCCTCGCCCGTATTATCGGCAACGATTGCGCACGAACGAATCAAGCAATGCGCCGAACAGGGCATCGTCGTCGCCATCCATACCGGGGTGTGGGGCAATGTGCCGCGCCTTTCGCCCGGGCATTTGTTTTCGTTGTTCGAATCGCATTGGGGCACCGGCGTTACCTTCGACGTTTATCACATGGGGATTCCCTACGTACGGGAATGTGCCTACCTTGGAAAGAATTATCCCTTTGTCAATTTAAACCTTTGTTGGACGCACAGCGTCAGCGAGCAAATGACCCGCCACGCCATCAACGAATATTTGGATATCGTGCCGGTTAACAAGATTTTCGGTTTTGGCGGGGATATATGTACCTTGCCCCAGCATGTATGGGGGCAGTTGCACCACGCGTTGGAAAATTTGTCGGAAGCCTTCGCGCACCGCATAAACATCGGGCGGATGGATATGGATTACGCGAAAATGGTGATGCGTCTTTGGCTGTACGACAACCCGAAGAGGGTATATAAATTATAATTATATTAATTCCCCGGTTAACGGCCGATGGATATTACCTAACAATCCTCCACGGAATTCGCCCCGCAACCCTTCGCTTCGTCCAGCGGCGACGCCAACAAGCCTCGGTATATATCGAGGCTTTCGCATTTTTCCCCGTGGTACTTGCCGTTCGCGGTGAGGAAATGCCTGCTCCGCTTTAACGATACCCCCAGCGCCCGCAACGCTTCGTGGGTGATTTTGCAATACTTGCGTGCCTTAATAATGCGCGCGGCGTAGGTCGTGCCGATGCCCGGGATACGGATCAATTCTTCGTAGTCGGCTTTGTTGACTTCGATGGGATACAAGTGGATGTTGCGCAGCGCCCACGCCGCTTTGGGGTCCAGGTCGTGTATGAGGTTGGCTTCCGCTTCGGGCGCGATTTCCTCCGGGGTAAAGCCGTAGAGTTGCATCAGGCGGTCGGCTTGGTACAGGCGCTTCATACGCCATACGGGTGTGCGCACGGGGGCGAGGTCACTATAACCCTTCACGCGCTCCCGTACGCCGAAGGCTGTGTAATAGACGCGTGCCAAGCGGTACTTATTGTACATCGCTTTCGACAGGCGCAGGATTTCGTAATCGCTTTCGTTGGTGCTGCCCGCCATCATCTGCGTGGTTTGCGACGTGGCGAAGCGCGGGGAATAACGGCTTTTTACGTGAGCGGCGGAAATCAACTCACTGATGTGCCGCATGGGGGTGAGGATATTGCTGCGCGTTTTTTGCTTCGCGACCCTTCGGTAGCCCTCTTCCTTGGCCACTTCAATGTTGACGCTCAAACGGTTGGCGTACAAACCCGCCAGCCGTATCAAACCCATGTCCGTACCCGGCATGATTTTGGCGTGTACGTAGCCCTTGTACATATGCTCGTTGCGGATGCGCTTGAGCGTTTCGATAATCAGCTCCGTCGTGTAGTCGGCGTTTTTGAAAATTCCCGAGGAAATAAAAACGCCGTGCTTGTTTCGCACGGCCTCCTCCACGCAAATTTGCGCCAGTTCGGCGGGGGTGTTGGCATAGCGGTTTCGCTGTTCGTTACCCGCGCGGCAACCGCAATAAGCGCAATTAAAGACGCAATCGTTGGAAAGGAATGTCTTGGGGACCTTGGGTGGTGTGGGCTTGGCCTTGATTTCCCTGCGGATGGCCGAAAAGTCGGGGATGCAGGAAGCATCATCGTCGGCGACGTCGTACGCCGAATCCTCGCGCATGAGGGCGAGCTTTTCCTCCCGCGAAAGCGGGTTCTTGAAAACGAGATGCGCCATAAAAAACATCCTTTCGCGGTTATTATAACGAACGAATGTTTTATGTCAATAAAACACAGGCTAACTTGTACCGGAATCCTGTACAAGTTAAGTGAAATATATTGTTGACAAAATGACGCGAGCGTCATAATATGGTTATAATGACGCTGATGTCAGCATCATTGCAACGCAAAGTACATATAACGGAAGGGAAGTGATTGCGATTTCACGGCCCCATTTTGAAAGAAGGCGCAAGGATAAACAGCGTAAGATATTGGACGCGGCCAAGCGGGTGTTCTGCCGTAAGGGCTTCCTTGCGGTAAAGATGCAGGACATTATCGACGAGTGCGGCATCAGCCGCGGCGGGATTTATATCTACTACGCGTCGGTGGATGACATCTTGATCGATGTGTTAAAACAGCGTAACAAGGAAGGCATCACATCGATCAATAAATCCGTGGAAGCGCAGGAGCCGTTCGCGCAGGTGTTCGGCGCGTTCATGGCCAAGCAACGGGAGCGCTTGGTTAATTTCGAAAACAGCCTGTTCCGCGCGTATTGTGAATATATCTTTTCCAAGCCGAAGCCGGCGGTGCACGCTTTCCGCGATACGCAGCTTGCGCACCTGCGCGGCTCCGTGGAAGCGATCCTGCGGCTGGGTGCAAGCCAAGGTATCTTAAAAGACGCAAACGTTTCGCAATTGGCGGTGCATTTCATCGCGGTAATCGACGGTTTGAGCCTGTTGGCCTTAGGCGATGCGCTGACGGGGGAAATCGTGGACGAACAATTTGAAATTCTAAATAAAATTATCAGGGCATGATAGGGAATAAAATCGGGGACAAAAATTTTGGCATGGAAATAAGGAATGGGGATAGCAATGAAAAGGAATATATTCATTTATTTATTGTTGGTTACGGTCACATTTATCCTTGCGGCTTGCGGAGGGAACGGCGAAGCCGTGCAACCCATCCGCATCGGCTTAACCATCGACGAATCAAACCCCCTCGCGGGGGAAGCCGCCAGCCGCGCGATGGCGCAAGCGATGGAGGACTTCCTCGGCATCCCCGTGGAGGCGGTGACGGATATCTCGTACCTCGTGGGTACGGAGGCGATGCGCGGCGGCCATTTGGATATCATGCTGGTATCGGCGTTTAACTACGTCCAAACCTCGTCGGTGGTGGATGTGGAATTGCTTGTTACGCTGCCCATGCGGCCGGGCACGGTTAACAACGCCGTTTTCATTACCCGCGCCGACCGCGATGACATCAATACCCTTGAGGATTTGCGCGGCAAGACGATGGCCTTCGTAAGCGCGACCTCCACGTCTGGGTATTTTTTCCCGGTGTACCATTTGGTAAGCGAATTGGGCATCAACCCCGATTTGATTACGAATCCAGGGTATTTCTTCGATACGGTATTTTTCTCCGGCGGGCATGAGCATAATATCCTGGGTGTTGGTTTCGGCGATTTTGACGCGGCGGCTATCGGGGGTATGTTCATCGAAAACATGGAAGAATTGGGCTTGATCGATTCCGCTGATTTTAAAATAATCGCGGCGACGCAAGCCGTGCCCGACCCTAGTTACATCATAAGGAGCGCGCTGGACGCGGAACTGATCGAGCGCATCCGCGCGTTCTTTTTGCAATATAATGACCCCGCGTACTTCGCGGAGAACTGGCGCGACGGTAACATCCGTTTCGCCGAGCCGGACACGGCGGGCTTTGAACATATGCGCTCGGTCGTAACGAGTTTGGGGCTGGATTAGTATGGCTTTGCTGGAAATCCGCGGGCTGGTCAAGCACTACACCCACCCCGATACGGAGGTGCTGCACGGCGTTGACCTGACCGTGGAGGAAGGGGAATTCGTCGTGATTATCGGGCCGTCAGGTTCGGGCAAGACGACGCTGATCCGCTGCATCAACCGCTTGATAAACGCCACGGCGGGGGAAATACTCTTCGACGGCCAACCGGTTAACAGCCTTCGGGGCGCGAAGCTGCGCAAGCTGCGGACGCAAATCGGCATGATTTTCCAAGATTATAATTTGATATACCGCTCTAACGTGATGGCGAATGTTTTGCACGGGCGTTTGGGGCAAATGGGGTTCCTCCGTTCGGCGCTGGGTTTGTATTCGCGGGAGGAATTAGAAGCCGCGCATGATTTGCTGGTGACCGTCGGGCTGGAGGAATTTATGCACGTAAAGGCGCAAACTCTTTCCGGCGGGCAAATGCAGCGTGTGGGCATCTGCCGCGCGATGATGCAGAACCCCAAGCTCCTTTTGGCGGATGAACCGATTTCCTCCCTCGACCCCGCGAGCGCGAAGGTCGTGCTGGACCAAATCAAGTCGCTGACGGAAGCGCGGGGGTTGACGGGTATTATCAACCTGCACCAAGTGGAATTCGCGAAAGCGTACGCGAGCCGTATCGTGGGTCTGCGCCTTGGGGAAATCGTCTTCGACGGCAAGCCCGAAGAGCTGACGGACGAAATGGCCGATTATATTTATGTACGATAAGCAAGCACGTATAAAATTATGGGGGAACGTTCTGTCCGTCGCCCTCATTGTCGCGGCTTGCTTTTTTTATTTGCGGCTTGACCCGCTGCGCTTGCTAACGGCTGCGCCTTCCTTTATTTCCTACATTGCCGTCAACTTTTTCCCGCCGAGTACAGCGAACATAAATGTATACGCGTCCGCCGCGCTGCATACGGTGGCGGTCGCCGTAGTGGGTACGTTTATTTCGTCGGCGCTTTCGCTGATATTCGCGCTGTTGATGTCAGAGGCCGTTATGCCATACCGGGCGGTGCGTTTGGCCGTCCGTTTGTTCATCACGTTTTTGCGTAACATTCCGGTAATCATATGGGCGTCGTTATTGGCTTTCATCTTCGGCGTCGGGAGCATGGTGGGTTTGATTGCGCTGGTATTGGCCGCGACGGGTTTCCTTTCGCGTTCGTACGCGGAAAGTTTATCGGAAATCGCCGCGCGCAAATTGGAACCCATGAAGGCGAGCGGTGCGGGTACGTTTGCGATCATCCGCCACGGGTTACTGCCGGAGTTCACCCCCGCGTGGATGAATTGGACATTGTTTTCGTTCGAAGTAGCCGTGCGGGCGTCGGCGGTCTTGGGCATGGTGGGCGCGGGCGGCATGGGCACGATGATACGCGCGCAGTTGGAATTAAGGCGCTTTAACGAAGCGGCGACGATGGTTTTCATGTTGATTATTATCGTCCTTGTTACGGAATTAACGGCGGGGTGGGTTAGGAAGCGTTATTTATATGAAGGAACGCGGAACAAAAAAACGTTGCCGCCGAACCATACGGGCAAATTACGCGCGGCACCGCTTCACGCGCGCGCCGTGCGTGTATTAACGGTTTTGCTTGCCGCGGTTATCTTTTTCGCTTGTTTGTTTTACATAGATTTGGATGTTGCGCGGTTCGTCAACCGTTTATCAAACGCGCCGCGTGTGCTACGCATGTTAGTGGATTTAAACCCGGCGATGGTATTGCCCGGCTTGCGGCAATTCCTTACGTCGTTTGCGATGGGTGCGGTGGGGTTGGTGTTCGGTGGGGTGCTTGCGTTCGTATTGTCGTTCCTCGCGGCGGACAACATCGCGCCTTGGAAATCCTTCGCGGTATTAATTAAGGCTTTTGTTAGCGTCGTACGCGCCGTGCCTTCGCTGGTATTTATCCTGATGATCGTCGCGGCTATCGGGTTGGGCCACAACGCGGGCGTGGTGGTATTGATCCTTTCTTCGATGGGCTATTTGACCAAAGCCTTCATCGCGACCATTGAGGAACAACACGCGGGCATCATCACCGCCATGCGCGCAACGGGGGCCGGTTGGGGGCAAATCGTCGTCCATGGATTGTTACCCGCCGTAGCGGCGGGTTTCCTCGCTTGGGTCGCGTTAAGGCTGGAAACTTCGGTGGCGGAGTCCGTCACCCTCGGGGTCGTGGGCGCGGGCGGAATCGGCACGATGCTTTTACGGGCAAGGACGGGGTTCGATTATTCAACGATGGGTACGCTGATATTGATTATCGTCGTATGCATGGCGTGCTTGGAATGGGGCGCGGGGAAGGTGAGGAAGCGGTTTTGTTGACATGTGTCCCATAATATTGGCATAATAACGTCAAATAATTCGAATCCTTTGGATTCAAACCGGAGGCGATATATATGGTGATAACCCCGACGATACGCCCGATTAGCGAGCTGAAGAACACCACAGGCATGTCCAAGCTCTGCCGTGATGTGAAGGCTCCTATTTTTATTACAAAAAACGGCTATTCGGATATGGTGATTATGAGCATCGATACGTATGAACGTGAAATCGCGCGTTTTGGTTTGTATGGAAGGCAGCATGAAGCGGAAACGCAACATGAAGAAGCTATCGATATACTAATAAAGCGTCTTGCCTTGTCGGAGGAGTCATTAATAAAAGGTGAACCGACTGTTTCCATTAACGAAGCACGGAAGCGTTTAGAGGTTAAATATAATGGTTAACTATAAAATAGAATTGCTTGCTCCGGCTTGGGATGATTTAGATGCTATTGCTGATTATCACATGGAAGAGGTTGGACCGGAATCGGCACGGAAAATAACAAATAAAATTTTATCCGAACTTGAACGATTAAAAATATTTCCATTATCGTGCCCGCTTGTACCCTATCAAGAACTCGCCGAACAAGGATATCGCATGTTGGTTTGCGGAAGATATGTTTGCATTTATAAATTACATGGAAACAACGTTTATGTGTATCACATTGTAGCTTCTACTATAAATTATCCCGCTATGTTTAAATAGATGGAGGTAAATTTGGATACATACAACCACTACCGTAATTGCGGCGATATAAACCGAATCCTCGACAACATAAACACCGTATACAAGGATACCCTATGCTGCTGCCACGGCAAGGATCACGCGTTGTTTGTCGTGGATAAGGTCGAATATATCCTAAAATCATTATCCTGCGACGAACGGACAGTTGAGCTGAGTAAAATCGCGGCATTTCTGCACGACATCGGCAATATCGGCGGCAGGTGGGAACACGCGCGCAAGAGCGTGGGATTGGCGGCGGTATTTTTGGACAACCCTCCGCATATATTACGGAGCGAGAAGGAAACAATCCTCCAAGCCATCGAAGACCATTCAAAGGGTGAAAATATAACAAGCGCAATCGGCGCGGCGTTATTAATCGCGGATAAAATGCATATATCGAAGCAAAGGATTCACCCGCTTGAACCCATGGACAATTGGCACAAGAACCTCTTGGAAGTCGAAGAAGTAAAAATAAACATATCAAACAAAAACATAACCATCGATTGCGTTACGACGGAGGCGTTTTCCAAACAACTATTGTTGGACGAATACCCCAAGGCCCTTACGATATTCGATAAAGCAAGCGCGTATCTCGGTTGTTCCTGTCAATTATTATTCAACGGAAACTAAATAATTTTCCAAGGAGGCTTACATGGTAAGGATTCTCATGTTGTCAAAATGGCACGTACACGCCGACGGTTACGCGAAGTTCATCGCCGAGCAGCCCGACGCGAAGGTTACCTGCGTGTGGGACGAAGACCCCGCGCGGGGCGAAGCGTGGGCGAAGGAGTTGGATGCGGCCTTCGAACCGGATTTGCAAAAGGCCGTCAACCGCGAAGACGTGGACGCTGTCATCGTGGACACGCCCACCACCATGCACCGCGAGGTTATCGTAGCGGCGGCGGAAGCGGGTAAGCACATCTTTACGGAGAAAGCACTCGCCACCACGTTAAAGGATTGCGATATCATCGCGGAAGCCGTGGAGAAAGCCGGCGTAAAGTTTTGCATTTCCTATCCCCACTTAACCAATCCGCTTTACACGCTTTGCAAGCGCCTCATCGAAAGCGGGCAGCTCGGTAAAATCCACTACATGCGCTTCCGTAACGCGCACAACGGCGCGTTGGCGGGTTGGCTGCCGCAATATTGGTACGATATGGACGCAACCGGCGGCGGGGCGATGATGGATTTGGGCTGTCACCCCATGTACGTCGCACCCTATCTTTTGGGCAAACCCAAGCGCATCACCTCCGTTTTCAACACGACGTACGCCCCCGCGGGCGACGACAACGCCGTAAGCGTGGCGGAATTTGAAAACGGGGCTATCGCCGTACTTGAAACGTCCTTCATTTCGCCGTACGACGCGGGTTGCTTTGAACTATTGGGTACGGAGGGCGCGGTCATCTCCATCCCTTCGGCGACGGGAGGCGAAATAAAAATCCGTACGAAGGGTGACAGCAAAGAATGGCGCAAGCCCGACGAAATGCCCAAACCCCCGCCGCAACCCCTGCGCATGTGGCTCGACGGCATCACGAAGGGGTCGCCTATCCTGTTTGACATGGATATGGCGAAGGCATTAACGGAAATGTTGGAAAACGCATACATTTCGCACGAAACAGGAAAGGTAGTGAAGGTATGAAGGAACAAGTAAAGCAAGCCATGGCGCTTGCGAAAACGCTGGGCGCGGACTTCGCCGATATCCGGCTGAAGGATATCCGCACGGAGGGCCTGCGCGTGGAGGACGGTCTCGTAACGGGGGCGGCGAATTCGCGCAGCGAAGGCTACGGCATCAGGGTGTACGTCGGTGGTGCATTGGGGTTCGCCGCGGGCAACGGGTTGGAAAACCTGGAAAAAACCGTACGCCAAGCGTACGACATCGCGCTCGCCAGCAAAACGCTCTTGAAAAACCCCGCGGAGCTGGACGAAAAGAAACCCGCGCAAGGGCAATACAAAACGGAAGTAGCCATCGATCCCTTCGCCGTGCCGATCGCGGATAAGTTGGACCTTTTCGCAAATTGCGAAAAAAACATCCGCGCGGAATGGGAAAAATGCACCTTCGCGTCGCCGATGCGCTTCCGCACGAACATGAGCTTCGAATTCCGCGGCGACGATGTGGTCTTCGCCGATACGGACGGCAGCTACATCGAGCAAAAGTTCTGCCAGGGTACGGCGTTTGTCGCCGCGACCGTCATATCCGAAGGCGATACGCAAACGCGCAAGTACATCAACGTCGTTAGGGGCGGGTTTGAAAAGATCAAGGAAATGGACCTGCCCGCGCGTGCGGTCAACCTGGCGCAGGAAGCCGCCGCGTTGATCGAAGCCCCCGATTGCCCCAGCGGCGAATTCGACGTTATCCTTACTCCGCGGCAAATGTTCCTGCAAATCCACGAAAGCGTGGGCCATCCGACGGAGCTTGACCGCGTGCTGGGCAGCGAAGCGGCTTTCGCGGGGCGGAGTTTTGTCAGCCCGAGTGACCTTGACGAAAAGAAACCGCTGGTTTACGGTTCCGCGCTGGTCAACCTCGAAGCCAACGCCCTCACGCCCGACGGGTTGGGTACCTTCGGCTACGACGACGAAGGTGTACCCGCGCAAAATATCACCCTCATCGAAAAAGGCGTATTCAAGGGCTTCCAAACCTCGCGTGCCTACTCGCGTGAAATCGGGCAAAACTCCGGCGGCGCGGGCCTTTCCGACGGCTGGAAAAACCTGCCCATCGTCCGCATGACCAATATCAATATGCTGCCGGGCGACAAAACGATGGACGAGCTTATCGCGGGTATCGAAGACGGCTTCATCTTCGACGAAAACAAGAGCTGGAGCATCGACGACTTGCGCATCAACTTCCAATTCGCGTGCGAAATCGCGCACGAAATCAAGGGCGGCAAGCGCACGGGCAAGGTATACAAGAATCCCATCTATTCCGGCAAAACGACGGAATTTTGGGGCTCCTGCGACGGCGTGGGCAACCCCGGCTTGTGGGAGCTCGTAGGCGTACCCAACTGCGGCAAAGGCCAGCCCATGCAAACGATGCGCGTATCGCACGGTTCGTCGCCCACGCGGTTTAGAAATATAAAGGTAGGTGTGCAGGATGTTGGATAAAAATAAGGCACGGGAAATCATACAAAGCGTAACCGCGCAAACGAAGAACTACGCGCAGGTACGCGTCACGGCGAGCGAACAGGGGACGACCCGCTTCGCCAATTCCGAAATCAGCCAAAACGTTTCCGTGGCGGACGTGACCGTAACGTTGGCGGTGTTCGACGGTAAAAAGGAAGCCATCGCTTCAACCAACGTACTCACGCCCGAAGGCTTAACCCAATTGGCCAAGGACGCGGACGCGCTGTTGCGGCACGTACCGGATGGGGAATTCGAAGCGTTTCCGCTTTCAACAGAACCCATCGAGGAAGTGCCGTATAACGAAACACTTGGTAAGGCGTTCGGCGTACCCGAACGCGCCGCCTATATAAAGGAAGGCGTCACCCAACTGGAAGACGGTTACAACGCGTCGGGCGCGCTTGTGCTTACGCAAACCGCGGTGGCCTTGGGCGATTCCAAGGGTGCGTTCCGCTACGGCGCATACCCCAACGTGGAGTTTAACACCGTCGTAATGTCCGCTTGCGGGAACGACGGGGCAGGGGAGTGCTGCTCCTATACCTCCGTGCCCGACGTTACCGCGCAATTCAAAAAAGCCATGGCAACCGCCAAAGCCGCGCGTAATCCCATTTCCCCCGAATTGGGCGCGCACACGGTCGTACTTTCGCCGCTGGCTTTCGGGGACTTGTTGTTCTTCCTTTCGTACATGCACAACGCCAAATCCGTGGACGACGGCGTATCCTACGCCGCGGGCAAGTTGGGGCAAAAGGTATTCGGCGATGTGCTTACCGTCCGCGATGACGTTTACAACCCCGAGCTGCGCCCGTTGCGCTTCGATATGGAGGGTAACCCGCGCAAGGCGTTGAACCTGATCGAAAACGGCGTCGTCAAATCCTACCTTTACGATAACAAGCGCGCGAAGAAACACGGCGTACCCACCACGGGCCATTCCGCAAGCTACCCGGGCGGCTATCCCGCCAATGTGTTGGTGGAAGCGGGCGACACGCCGCTGGCTGATATCATCGCCTCCACGAAAAAGGGCATCTTCATCAACGAGTTCCACTACACCAACTTCGTCAACCCGCGCAATCTGCAAATCACGGGCTTGACCCGCAACGGCACGTTCCTGATCGAAGACGGCAAGCTGGGCGCGCCCATCTCCACCGTGCGCTTTACCGAAAGCCTGTTGGACGCGTTCAACAATATTACCGCCGTTTCCTGCGAGCGGGAAAAAGCAGCGGGGTACTTGGGAATCGGTTTAATGCCCGCCGTGCGGATTGAAGGGTTCCACTTTACGAGTAAGGCGTAGTTTCCGCCGGATATAAAAGGATATAAAAATACCCATTGGATAAAACGAGCTGCACCCCAAAAGTTGGACAATAGTGATAAGCTATAACCAACAAAGGGGTGCAGTTTATGGTTGCCGCTTTTTTTACGGCTATGATTGTTTTATTATTTGCGGCTTGGGCTTTTTAAACAGCATGATCAACAATATTATGCCGTAAACGGTATACAATACTGATTGTATTAACACGAACTCACCCGGGACACTTAATATTCGTGCGAAGGAATTGCCTATCCAATGGAACAGCAAAACGGGTATCAGGCTTTTGGTTTTTATAACAATCACGGCAAATATAAGCCCAAAGCCAAATGTACGAACGACTTGAATCAACGTTGATACCAGAAATCCCGAAAATATTATATCGTTATCAAACAACAAATAAAAAAGATTTAAGAAGTGCATTGCGCCAAACAAAAACGCTGAAATAACTATTGCTTTTTTAAGGTTGTGCTTAAATAATGATAATATGATACCCCTAAAATAAAATTCTTCATGAATTACAACCATCAGATGGAACAGAACTATGCATATCGCAATCTTGAATGTATCAGCTTGATAATCGATTCCGTTTAATCCCGTAGTAAGCAAGGGTAATAATAATATTACATACAAAGGTACAGTATAAAATACATTCTTAAGTGTGTTTTTTTCTATTTTTCTTACCCCGATATATGCAAGATTCCATTTTTGCTTCTTTACTAAAATTATTCCAATGGTCATTGAAACGACGACAGCGAAGGCGTGGGTTAACAAATACAACGCATTGTTATATGATGTTTCTATCCCCAATAAGTTTATTGCAATAAACCATACGGTCAAGGAAGTGGCTATAACCAATATAAAAATAAATGTCTTTAATAATGGTCTTTTTATCGTGCCGATCATCGTTTCTTCATTCATTACCCGATCCCTCCCTGCTTTCTGTCAATTTAAAACAATTCAAACCGAAATATTGAACACATATACGATAATTGTTATATAAAGTCTACTTTACGGGTTAATAGATTATGACAAGCGTGTTAATAAAATCACAATCTACGCTTTTGTACTGCTTTTTAACTTTTGTCCTATTAGGACATAAGTTGGGTCGGATATACCGAAAAGAATGGGATGTCAACACACCGGACACCAGTGAGGTGGGGGTGGGCGGATGTTCCATAAGCCGCGCCTACGCAATCGGGCGATTAACGGCGAACGGGCGGCTTATGTGGTTGGTGTCGGGTGCTTGCAACCGACACAACCATTTGCCGCACGGAGCCGTTCATCGCCCGATTGCGTTCAGCGCGGCGTTGGAACATCCGCCCGCCCACGCCCCACGGAACAACAGCAGGTAATACAATCCCTTTTTTAATTCGTAGTATATATTTTAATTTGTGCCACCCGCCGCCATTTCCAACAGTTTATTGCTCCGCTCGATAAACGCGGTCATCTGCTCGGTGGGCAACGGTTTGTGGCTTAACATCGCCAAGTCATACAAATGCCGCGCCATCAAATCCACGTCGCTTGCGCGGTCGGCTTCGTCTTTGATTACCAACAAAATCTTCACCAAATTATGGTTGCGGTTAAGCACCAGCGTCAATTCGTCTTGGAACATCCCCGGCATAGCCATGCCGCTCCCGCCGAACATCTTAGACATTTCCTGCATCCTACGGGATTGTTCGGAAAGGAGGATTACCGACGATACGCCTTCGGACTTTAACGGCTGGACTTCGACCTTCAACTTCTCGTCGCTCAATATTTTACGGAATTGCGCTTGCAAGTCTTCATACTGCTTCGCCTCGCCTTCGGTTTCCTTGGCGGCTTCGGTGTCTTTTAAGGCTTCGGTCAGGTCGGCGTCGATGCGGTTGAACTTGACTTCCGGTTCATACATTTCGAGGTAGGAAATAAACGGCGCATCCAGGTTGGTGCCCAGAAGCACGGCTTGCTGGCCCTGCTCTTTAAACATGCGGATGTATTGGCTCTGTACCTGTTCGTTGGAAACGTAGAATACGATCTTTTTGCCTTCCTCCATGCCTTCGGTAAATTCGGCGAGGGTCTTGTATACACCGTCGGTGGTCTTATACAACACGCTTCCCTTGATTTTGTCGTAGAAATCGCGTTCCTTGATACAACCGTATTTAATGAAGGGGGCGATGTCGTCCCAATAGCCGTTGTAGGTTTCGCGGTCCTTCGAACACAGGCTGTTGAGCTTGTCCGCCACCTTGCGGGAAATATAACCCGACATTTTTTTAACATTCGCGTCGTTCTGCAGGAAGCTGCGGGAAACGTTGAGCGGCAAGTCGGGGCAGTCCATCACGCCCTTGAGCAGGAGCAGGTATTCGGGGATTACTTCCTTTATATTGTCCGCCACGTATACCTGATTGTTGTACAGCTTGACCTGCCCTTCGATATATTCGAGGTCGTGCTTGAGCTTGGGGAAGTAGAGGATGCCCTTCAAGCGGAAGGGGTAGTCCATATTCAAGTGGATCCAAAAAAGCGGTTCGTTAAAGTCGGAAAACACCTTGCGGTAAAACGCTTTGTATTCGTCGTCGGTACACTCGTTGGCGGCTTTCAGCCAAAGGGGGTTAACATCGTTGATCGGCGTTTCCTTTGTTTCCGCCGCGGAAAAAGGTTTACCATTTTCATCAAGCGTATCTGACGGTTCATCAGAGGGTTCATCAGAAGGTTCATCCGGCGGCGCGTCTATGACGTCATCGGCGTCGTCCTTTTCTTCCTTCTCGGACCCGATAAAAATCGGCACAGGCACGAAGCCGCAATACTTGGTCAATATCCCGCGCAGCTTGTATTCCTCCAGGAATTCCTCGCCGCTTTCGTTTACGTGCAGGGTGATGGTGGTGCCGCGTTCGGTACGGCCGCCCGTTTCCATTTCATATTCGATGCCGCCGTCGCAGCGCCAGCGCACGGGCTCGGCACCCTCGGCGTAGGACAGGGTATCGATTTCCACCGTGTCGGCTACCATAAACGCCGAATAGAAGCCCAAGCCGAAATGGCCGATAAAATCGCCTTCGGTTAGGTCCTTATATTTTTCCATAAACGCGTTCGCGCCGGAGAAGGCGATTTGATTGATATATTCCTTAATTTCGTCGGCGGTCATGCCGATGCCGTTATCTGAAAAACGGATTTGTTTGTTCGCCTTGTCCGCGGTTACGCGTACGGCGTAGGTTTCGTCCTGCGGCACATGAGAGGCTTCGCCGAACGCGGATAGTTTTTTTAATTTCGTAATCGCGTCCACGCCGTTGGATACCAGCTCCCGCGCGAAGATGTCCATGTCCGCGTAAAGCCATTTTTTGATGATGGGCAGAATGTTTTCCGAATGGATGGACAGGTTGCCCTTTTCCATAAAGATTCCTCCTCATAGGTTTTTATTTATTTTATCGGGATTCGAATCGTTGTCAATTAATCGGCAAAAAAATGTAAATAAGCAACGGTAAATGTTTCTACTCAATTTTAATCGAAATTTGTGTTGTTACATTGGACGCAATCTGTTATTATGCCCCGTAAATCAGTACCTATAATTGAGGGAGGATTCATATGAGGACTAACCATTTAAACAATGGCTTGGTTTACACCGACACGGAGAATTGCATCGGTTGCAACAACTGCATCCGTGAATGTCCGGAATTGAAAGCGAACGTCAGCTTCCGCGAGGAAGACGGTACCTATAAGGTGCATACCGACGACAGGGAATGTATCCTGTGCGGCACCTGTATCGATACCTGCACCCACGGCATCCGCCACTTCAGCGACGATACGCCTGCCTTCTTCGACGCCTTAAAATCGGGCAAACGGGTTGCCGCGCTCATCGCCCCGGCGTTGATACTCAACTACCCCGATGAATACAAGCATATCCTCGGGTACTTGAAGGAACGCGGGGTCAGCAAGTTCTACAGCGTAAGCTACGGCGCGGATATCACGACATGGGCGTATCTGACATACATAAGCCAAAGGGGGCCGCAGGGGGTAATTTCCCAGCCCTGCCCCGCGATCGTCAGCCACATAGAAAAACACCAACCTAGCCTACTTAACCAATTAATCCCCGTACAAAGCCCCATGATGTGTACGGCCATCCACCTGCGCAAGTATATGAACGTAACGGACGAGTTTGCCTTTATCAGCCCCTGCATCGCCAAGAAGGTCGAAATTGAGGCCCCGCGCGGCTTGGGCATGATCCGTTACAACGTCACCTTTAAGAATTTGATTGACCACATCAAGGGCGATGGGCGCGGCTTGCGTTCCTACCCCGAGGTTGACGACGAAATCGACTACGGCATGGGCGCGTTGTTCCCCGTACCGGGCGGCCTGCGTGAAAACGTTGCCTTCTATATGGGGCCGAGCGCGCTGGTACTCCAGGCCGAAGGCGAAAAGCATGTCTATCCGTATTTGAACGAACTCCATACGTGGCAAACCCGCGCGAAAGCCTCCCCCCACCTGATCGACTGCCTTAACTGCGCGCGGGGCTGCAACTTCGGTACGGCGACGGAATTCAGGCACTCCCACAACGACAACCCGCAAATCGAGGCGCACGTCATCCGTCAAAAAAAGCACGCCGATTACGTGGCCGAAGGCGGCGAGGTCATTACCGACCCCGCGGTACGCTTTAGGATGCTGTGCGACAAGTACAGCGATTTAAGGCTGGACGACTTCCTGTGCCGTTACGAAAACCTGGAATCCTCCACCCGTCCGCCCACCTCGGCGGAAATCAACGCCGCGTACACCAGTATGCACAAGTTTACCGAAATGGACAGGAAAGTGGACTGCTGCTCCTGCGGTTACCCCAAATGCAGCAAGATGGCGGAAGCCGTCGCCCTGGGGCTCAACCACAAGGAAAACTGCGTGTTCTACGTCAAAGCGCAGCTTAAGGTCCAATTGGAAGGCGCGGAAAAGATCGTCGAAACCTTCGGTAATATCCGCGAGCTTGTTTCCCAGCTTACGACCGACAACATCGCCATCGCCGCGGACACGACCGAAATCAACGAACGCGTGGAGCAAGCCGTTACCCATTCGGACCAAATGACCAAATCGCTGGAGGAAGTACAGGATGTATTTAAGCTCCTGTCCGCCAGCATCGGCGATATCACAAACATCGCGCGCAATACTAATATCCTTTCGATCAACGCCGCCATCGAAGCCGCCCACGCGGGGCAGTTCGGCGTAGGGTTCGCCGTTGTGGCCAGCGAGGTAGGCGACTTGGCCAAGAAGTCCATGGCTGCCGCCGTCAAGAACCGCGACAACAACGACAACATTTCCAAGGTTATGAAGCGCCTGGCGGAAACCACCGCCACCCTGGCCGCACAAATCGCGGAAATACGGCAAGCCACCGACGCCATTTCCAATAACGTAAGCGGCATACAAGCGAAGTCGGAGGAAATCGTCGCCGTAATGGATCAAGTGTAAGCGTAAATGCCCGAAATATTGCTCATTGACGATAACGAGGAAATACTGACGGCGAACTCCGCGTATCTGACTGCGCAGGGGTTCGCCGTTTCCTGTGCGGATACGGGGGTAAAAGCGATTTCGCTGTTAAACGCGAACCGTTACGATTGCATCGTGTTGGATATATTGCTACCCGATTTGGATGGTTTTGCCCTATGTAAAGCGGCGCGTACCGTAACCCACGCGCCGATTTTAATTTTGTCCTGTTTGGACGCGCCGGACGACAAGGTGATCGGCCTTGCCACCGGGGGCGACGACTATATGACGAAACCCTACAGCCTAAAGGAGCTGGCGGCACGTATACGGGCCCTTTTGCGCAGGGGGGAAGGGAAGGTTGTTCCAAGCGGTGATGTGTATATCGACAGGGACAATCGGATTTTGCACGTATGCGGCAAAAATACGCTGTTCTCCGAAAAGGAATTTAACCTGTTCCTGTTATTCTATGAAAACCCCGGCACCTTCTTTACAAAGGAAGCGATACGCGAAAGAATATGGGGAAACGGTACGGAGCTCGGCAATATCGCCGTTATGGTGCTTAGGCTAAGGCGCAAGATTACCTTTGCCGAACCCGTGATCGGGGTTATCGAAACCCATTATAAAACGGGGTATTGTTTTATCCCGCCCGATTTGGGGGCGTAGCATGATCGGCAATGTGATCGTCGGATTAACGATCGTGACGATGTTCACCTCGGCGGGCTTGGGTTACCTCGCGTTGACGCGGATGAAAAGCACCAAGCGGGAATACTTCGTGCTGACGATTTTCAGCGTTGTTTTGTACGAGATGGGTTATATATTCGAAATGACGGCCTATACCTCGGACGGGGGCTTGGTCGCGACTAAAATCATGTACGCCGGCTCGAATCTCATCGCGCCGTTTTTTTTGATGTTCGTGCAAAAATACTGCGAAATACATTTGAAACGTTACGTTAACATATTTATCTTCGTCACCGCGTTCGCCACGATCGCGCTCGTATGGACCTCCGACTTGCATACATGGTATTACGGCCATTATTGGTACGACGATATTTCACCGGTCAACCATTTGGGTATAGAACCCGCGTTTTTTTACCCCTTCGGCGTTTTACATCCGGTCTTTTGCATCGTTATTTCCATGGTGATCCTGATAAAGAAGATGTACGGGGTGGAAAAACCAAAGCGGTTCGCCTACCGGTATCTGATATTCGGCGCGCTGGCCCCCGTCATCCCTCATACGCTGTATTTCCTTAACCTAAACCTCTTCGGTGCCAATTACGCGCCGATATTCCTCGGCGTTTCCATTATTGTCTTGTATTGGGGCGTATTCAAGCATGACCTGCTGGAAAACGAGGAAACGATACGCTCGCAGAACTGGTTGAAAGAAATGATCAGCCACCTCTCCCACGACATGAAAACGCCGTTGTCCGTATTAAGCGTCAACCTGGAATCCCTGTCCGGCCTTGCCGAAACCCAAAGCGACCCCGCGTACGCCCGCCATGTGCGGCTTGCCTATCAAAAGAACCTTGACTTGCAACGATTATTACAAAACCTCTTCGAAGCCAACCGCATCGAAACCGGACGGTATGTATACGCGGTAAAGCGGGAATCGCTGCTGCGCCTGCTTGCGCAGATAAAGGAACGTTACGAGGATTACCTGGAGGACAAGGGTATTTTCTTTGATATTACGGTAGGCGGCGATGCGGAGCTGTCCATTGATTCGCAGCGGACGTGGAGCGTGTTTGACAATATTATCTACAACGCCGCCCGTTATACCGGACAAGGCGGTTCCGTAACGATAACCGCCGAAGCCGCGCCAGAAGCCGTTACCATCACCGTAACCGACACGGGATGCGGTGTTACACCCGAGCATTTGCCCCGTATATTCGAGCGGTTTTACAAGGTATCGCAAGCGCGGGACGCAACCTCGGGGGACAGCGGCCTGGGCCTTTACATCGTAAAGAACATCATGGAAGGGTGCGGCGGCAGCGTGACGGCGTTTTGCAAAACCGGGGAGGGCCTGTGAACTGACCCCAAAAAGCTGGACAATAAATGATTAAGCGGGAACACGGGCTTGGACTCTGTATTGCACAGGGCTCAAGCCCGTTAGTTTTTGTTTGATGCGATGATGGTTGTAATATTCCATATACTCGGATAGCTCGTCAATGAAATGCGTAATTGACGTAAACTCCATCAAGTAAAGCAACTCCGATTTTACATGGCCGATGAAATTTTCCATGACGGCGTTGTCGAGGCAGTTGCCCTTCCTGCTCATGCTTTGTCGGATACCTTTATCGGCCAACATGTGCTGGAAGGGTTTCATTTGGTACTGCCAGCCTTGGTCGGAATGGAGGATGAGGTTGGTGCCGTTAGGAATCTTCGCAAACGCCTTTTCCAACATATCCTTTGTTTGCGCGAAGTTCGGGCGGTTGTTCAAGTTGTAACTAATGATTTCGCCATTGTATAAATCAATGATTGGAGAAAGGTAAAGCTTCTCCCCAAATAGTGCGAACTCCGTAACGTCCGTTGCCCATTTTTCGTTGGGGCGGTCGGCGGCAAAGTCTCGATTAAGGAGGTTTGGTGCGATTTTACCCACGTCACCCTTATAGGATTTGTACCGTTTTACACGGACGCGGCACGCCAACCCCAACTCTTTCATCAGTCGCTGTACGGTTTTGTGGTTGATGGTGAATCCCATATTCCGAAGGGTAAGGTGAATGCGGCGATAACCGTAACGACCTTTATTATTGTGGTAAATGGTAGTAATTTCTGTTTTCACTGCTCCGTATTTATCTACCGCCTCGAATTGTGATACATGGTAATAATACGTGCTTCGCGGTATCTTCGCTACTTTCACCAACGCGGCGACTTTGTATTTGTGCCTTAGTTCCCAAACCGCCCGGGCTTTCTCTCGTGGGCGTGCCGCTCCAGAACTAAGGCATTTAACTTTTTTAGGTAGTCTATCTCCATCCGCAGTTGTTGGTTTTCCGTGATGAGGTCTTTTTCAACTTGCTTGTTCAGTTTTGGCGGCCGACCTTTGTGAACACCGTCCGATGCCCGCCCACGCCCCCGACGTTCAACGTGTAAACCCGCTGCCCCTTCTTCAAGATAGATTCGCTCCTATCGTTTGACGGCGTTGTGGTCAGCCACTTCATACTTTGTCATAACCTCTGCATAACTTAACCCGTTTGTTCGCATATCTTCAATAACTGCTTGCTTGAACTCTCCCGTATATCGGGCGTTCGTTTTTCCTTTTGGCATGAAAATGCACCCCTTTGTTGGTTTTAGTTTATCACTACTGTCCAACTTTTGGGGTGCAGTTCAAAGGTGTTTGCAAACATTTTAAAATCCATAGATAATCTTCGTGCAGCAACCGGGCTGACACGCGCTAAGAATTCCGTGTGTGAAAGCAACATCATGTCGGCGCGTCGGGAAAGGATTACGTTATATTTTTTCATACGTAAATTCTGCGATAACGCGCTCCATATCGTTTGCTACACTTTCGGCAGAACGGCCAACATATCCCGCTGAACGCTCGGCTTTAGCCAACATAAGATCGTCGATGACATGGTTTTTGGGTTTTATTGATAATGACAAGGGTATCGCTTGCTCGCGCACGATTTGATTAAACAACATATTGACAACCGAAGTCATGTTTAAACCCAGTTGTTCGATAATATTTTCCGCTTTTTCCTTTAAATCGGAATCCATGCGGATGCTGATACTGGTGTTTTTCATAAAACACCTCCATGTGATTAATGCTGGACATTGTAACGCATTGCATATGCAACGTCAAACAAAAAGCCCCATGCGAATACATTCGCACAAGGCTTGTGACCAAGGAAAAGGAAGTGCCTGGGGTTACGCCGGAAAACATAACCCTTTTGTATGACTTGTTTTGTTTATTCGGTTGTTTTTACTTATTTTTGAAGCGGTTGCAGGGGGGATCCCATTATACATGTAACTGCGTGACTCGGATGGCCATCTTTATATGAGTCGGGATGTCGTTGGGCAGCAAAAGGTTGCGCCGTTCGACCGGATGTAATATACACGACAAGAATAAATACGTCAATAGGGAATTTATGTTCTTTTCCGCATGTGATGGTTAATCAATAAGATAAACCCCGTCACAAGCCAGCGATATATTGTATTTTGGGCTGTAGTAGGGTTTTGGGGAGGGATTTTCATTAAAGTAGATGCAATCGTTTTCGTTATCTTGGTACGGGCAAAAGTATTCGATTACATTGCATCCCAGCAGGTTTTGCCTAAGCGCGGAATCCTTGGGTGAAAATGCCCAAACCCCGGTAAGGACTTTTTTACCCAAACGCAAACCGGGGATTTTGAACAAATAACCCGGCGTAGCACCGGTATAACCGCCGACGGTTACATCAATCCGTGGTAGCTTGTCGAGGTTAAACTGTTCGTAGCGTTCATTGCTAATGACGGTTATGTACGCGCCGGTATCATATATAAAGTCGATTGTGTCGTTGTTTGCGCCGCCTTCAACAATTATGGGAACACGAATGATGATATGACCATCTCCGCCGCGTTTAAATATTATTTTTGTTTGCTCATTAACAATGGGTTTCATATGGCATCCTCCGCCGGTTTGCCATAATTCATGTTTAATAAGGGGGGAGCTGAAAAGGAATAATCCGTATCATACCGAGGCGCGTATTTCGGGATTCTGAATTGTTCATAAAAGCCGTCCTTTTGGCCTTCGAACACATCATCGGCATATACAACGGGTATTCCGCCTACGAAATCCATAAAACGGGTAAATTCCGCGTTAACGATATATACCCACTTACCGACAAAAGTTTTCTCGATTTCATCCGCCGTCATAAATGTGGGATTTTCGATTGCCTGCCTCATTTTATCCGCTCCTTACAAAAAGATGGCTTTATAAAATTTATTATATGTAACATCAAATGCAATGTAAATAAAAAAAGAAAGGCGTGAATGTAATGACATTCAAGTAAAAAGTTTTCAACCTCATCCGCGATGACGGGCAGCGGAGTTTGGCCAACCGGATTTTTTCAAACGGGATCGCCGTGTTGATCATCGTCAACATCGTGATGGTGGTGCTGGACATTTTGGAGTTTGTCCCGGCGGGGGCCAAGGCTGTGTTTGAGGTTGCCGAATGGATAGCGGTGGGGATTTTTACGGTGGAGTACGCCATGCGCTTGTGGACGGCGAATATGATGCACCCCAAGCTGCGCCCGTTTGCGGCAAGGCTAAAGTACGCCCGTACGCCGATGGCGATTATCGACGTGGTGGCGGTCGTGCCCAATTACTTATTTTTGTTCCTGCCCTTCACCATCCCGGTAAATACGGCCGTGATACGGATTCTCAGGTTCCTGCGTTTGCTGCGCCTGATGAAGCTCAAGCGTTATTCCGAGGCGAAGACCGTCGAAGTGGTTTTTGCTTCCATTAAGGAATCCATCGTGCAGGCGGACACGGAATTTAACTTCCTAAACGCCAACGAAGCCGCCAACAAGCTGTTCCCTTCCTTAAGGAATAAGAGGAAATACACCCCCATTCACCAAGTCGAAAGTTGGCCCAAGGCACTTATGGGTTTGAACGAAAAATCCGCCGAATTCCCCATCCTGTTCGAAATCGGGGAAAACCATTACAGGGCAACCATCAACCCGATATACGACGATGATAAGCTGCTACGTTATGTCATTATCATTCGGGACATTACCGAGGCGTTTAAGCTCGAAATGCTGGCGAAGGAACGTATGCAAACCACCGCGGAGCTAATCACCGTCATGAAGAGCTACGGCGAGGGCGATTTCGATTGCGAAATCAAGACCTACGGGGAAGATTGGGCATGGGCGAACGATGCCTTCACCGTCCTGCGCGAAAGCCTGAAGAATGCCGTAAGCGAATTCGAATCCCTGGCGATGTACGCGGGTATGGGGTACTTCAGTATGCTGGCGAGCGAATCGAAGTTTAAGGGAAGCTGGGCGGCGCTCGCCCAAGCGATGAACAACATGGTCGTATCCGTCGAAAAGCCCCTCGCCGATATCGAATACAATGCCATGCGTATGTCCTCGGGGGATTTCACCACCCTGCCGGGCGAATACCAGGGACGCTTCGAATCGGTGATATCCGCGTGCAACCGCACCAACGAAGCCATTTTGGCGTATATAAATGAAATCGCCGAGGTGCTCGGGCACGTCGCCAAGGGCAATTACGCCGTTTCGGTCGAATCGGATTATATCGGGGCGTTCGCGCCGGTCAAAACCGCTTTAAACCAACTGTTGGATTCGTTAAATAATCGGTAATATTTACCTTAACTGCCATGCTTGCGCCTGTATCGAAATCGTAATATACTTTCTTGAACACGGTAGGGGCAGGGGATGTCGTTGGAAAAACGTTGGATACGGATGATTTTGCCATTTGCGGTTTTTGCCGCGATGGCTTTTTTTATTCCGTTTACCGTATCCGTTAACGCCGCGCCCGATATCTCCGCGCAGATCGCCGTGGTGATGGATTTCCATACGGGCGAAATCCTGTACGAACGGAATATGGAACGCCGCCACGTACCCGCCAGCACGACCAAGAGCATGACGGCGTTTATTACCTATCAGGAAATGGAAGCGGGCAATCTGTCGTTTGACACGCGGATACGCGTGAGCAGCGGGGCGGCCGCGTTTTCATCCGACAGGCGGCAGCAGGGGTCATTTGTACCGCTGCCCGCGGGTGAATACATAACCGTCGAGGTGTTGCTCCAATTACTGCTGCTCCCTTCCGCCAACGCCGCCGCCGTAGTGTTGGCCGAACATATTTCGGGTACCGAAGCGGCCTTTGTCGAGCGTATGAACGAGGTTGCCGCAGAGTTGGGCATGTATTCGTCGTTCACCAATTCCCACGGCGCGTTGCCGCACCATACCAACGCGTATTCGATGGCGGTATTGGTACGCGAATTTATTTCCCGCTACCCCGATATCCTGCGCATTACGGCCATGACGCATATGTCCTTTAACGGTACGCGTTATAACAATACGAATTTTTTGCTGACCACCGTACCCTTTGCGGGGACAGACGGCTTTAAAACGGGGACGCTCCGCCAAGCGGGGTGGAACCATTCCGTCACGGCGGAACGGGACGGGCGGCGCATCATCGCCGTCGTGATGAACGCTCCTGACAATACCGCGCGCCACGCGGACGCGCGTACCCTACTGCAATACGGCTTTGACGAATTGATCAGGCGCGAAACCGAACGCGCCGAGCGGGTACGGATATTTTGGGACGGCAGCCTGTTTCCGCTTGACGCGGCGCCTATCATTAGGTACGGGACGATTCACCTTCCCATACGCGCCGTATTCGAACGGCTGGGCTACCGGGTGGAATGGCATAGGGACTTCGGGTTGGCGCGGGTGTCCCACGCCTCGGGGTCGGATATCACGTTCTTTGTCGGCAGGAATTTGGCCATCGTCAACGGACAAGCCTACACGGCGGGTACCCCCGCGCAAATAATCGACGGGCGGATTTTCGTCACCATGGAGTTCATCGCCCATGCCACGGGTACGACGGTCACATGGGATATGGATACGGGCGTAATCATGTTTTCCGGGGGTGGCGGATAATGGACAGGTACAAAAGGCCCGATGACGGAAGGCATAACCGTGACGAAAACAGGGCCATCCTAAAAAAGGTTAACCGTATATCCAAAGGCAGGAAAAAAGCCGGGATCGACGGGGTAAAGATCATCGTCATTATGGTGTCGCTGATGGCCGTTATCGCCGCGTTTTTGATATTCATCGGCAACATGGACTTCCCCCAACCCGGGGGCAGGACGCAGGAAAACGGATACGAGGGGGAAATCCCCCAACCGTCCATTGTCCCGTTTGACCCGCCCGAAGAGGATTTGACGCCTTTTATCCCACCGGATATAAGCGAAGATATGCTCTTTTATCCCGACGAAGGGGGACGTTTGGAACTTCCCGTAATCGGCGCGACGGGGTGGGTAGCGTCAGCGTCAGCGCTGCGTGACGCGTCGGGCGGCGCGGGCGCGCAAATCCGGGTCTTGCCCGCGGGCCAGGCGTTTACGATTTTGGCGGAAAGCGGCGATTGGTGGCAGGTGCGCTTACCCGACGGCGAAACGGTCGGATGGGTGGACCACCGCAGATGTTGGATTAATTTGCCGGATGTATTACCTTCCATTATATATAACATTTCCAACGCGGATCGGTCGTTGTTCCGTTCCAGCGGCTTTATGTTGGATGGCATAACGGATATGCGGTTGTATTCGGCTAAAGCGTTTAACGAGCGTTTGGGGCGGGAGGAATTTATCGTACCGGGCATGTACCCCATGGCGCGGGCATTACATACCGTCCAGCAGATCGCGCTGGGAAGGGGCGATACGCTGGTCATTTACGAGGTGTACCGCCCGCGCTCCACGCAACAAAGTGTCGTGGACGCCATGAATGTATTAATGCGGAATAATATAATGGCGAACACAGCCATCAGCGATTCGCCCTGGACGCTTTCGTGGTTTATTTCCACGGGGGTATCCAACCACCAGCGCGCCGCCGCGGTGGATACGTCCCTCGCGCGTGTACACGATACGGAAATATTGCAAGCGGGCGACTATTCGTACTTACGCATTACGAATTATACGTTGATCGATACGGGTACGCGGATGCATGAGCTCAGCCCCGCTTCCGCCATCGTAAACAGGCCGATCGGGATAACGGCGTCGCAGATATTGGGCGGTAACTTGGACTTGACGGGCGCGGCGGTCACGACGGGTATCGTGCGGATGCAATTTTATTTCGCCTCAGCCGGGTTTAACCCGCTGGCGTCGGAATGGTGGCATTTTGACCATCACCCCAGTATTACGATGGCGACCGCCGCGAATATTAACGGTGATTTCTATACCCCAACGGTGTATTCGGAGCCGCCCATCAGGTGAAATAGGGAGTCAGTATGGTATTTTCGAGTTTGACGTTTTTGGTATTTTTCCTGCCTGTTTTTTTGGTCGCGTATTTTTCCGTGCCCAAGCGGTTTTTAAACGCGCGGAATTTGGTGCTGCTGGTATTTTCGTTGTTCTTTTATGCCGCGGGGGAACCGGCTTGGGTTGTGTTGATTATTTTTTCCGCTTCGACGGATTGTTTGATCGGCTTGTTTATGGAGCGTTACCACGGTAAATGGCAGGCCAAGGTATTATTGGTTTTATCGCTTTGTTGCAGCTTAGGGTTATTGGTAATCTTTAAGTATACGGAGTTCTTTTTGGGGCTGTTCGGTTTGGAAGTCGCGTTCGCGCCGGGTTTGCCGATCGGGATATCGTTCTATACCTTCCAAACGATGTCGTACTCCATTGATTTGTACCGCGGCAAGGTAAAGGCGCAGCGCAACCCCGTGGCGTTCCTTACCTTTGTGTGTATGTTCCCGCAGTTGGTGGCGGGGCCGATCGTACGCTATTCGGACGTGGCGCACGCGTTAACACAGCGTGTACACAGTTGGCCGCTAATCAGCCAAGGCATTTCGCGTTTTGTGATGGGCTTGGGTAAGAAGATCATCTTCGCCAACCACGCGGGCGCGGTAGCGGCGGAATTATTAAATTCGCCGTACCATTCCACGCTGGGGATATGGCTGGGGTCGGTTATGTTTATGTTCCAGATTTATTTCGATTTTTCGGCGTATTCCGATATGGCGATCGGTATGGGTAAGATCATCGGATTTAACTTTTTAGAGAATTTCGATTACCCCTACATATCAAGGTCCATCACCGATTTTTGGCGGCGGTGGCATATTTCGCTGGGGCGGTTCTTTCGGGATTATTTATATATACCGTTGGGCGGCAACCGTAAGCGCGCGGTGTTTAATATCATGTTCGTGTGGGCGGCGACGGGTTTGTGGCACGGCGCGTCCATGAATTTCGTGATATGGGGTATGTACTTCGGCGTGGTTTTATTAATTGAAAAATATTTGCTGCGGGGTGTGTTGGAGAAATTGCCGTCGTTTGCGGGCCACGTATATTGCTTGCTGGTCGTGCTTTACGGTTGGGTTATATTCTATTTTACTGATTTGACGCGGTTGCTTTCGGCCACAGCCGGGTTCTTCGGTTTTGGCGGTAGTTTCGTGGATTACCGCGCGGTTGAACTATTAATGGGGAATATATGGATTCTACCTATATTGGCGATTTTTTGTACCCGCGCGCCGATTCGATTGCTTTATTACATAAAGTCGCGCTTGCCCGCCGCCGAACCCGTTTTTAACTTTGGGGTGATATGCGTCAGTTTTATGCTGCTGATCGGGCAAACCTTTACGCCGTTTATTTATTTCAGATTTTGATATAAGGGGGGATAGGTATATGAAGGATAAAATCAATGTCATCGTTTTTTTGTCGGCGTTATTGTTAATGGCCGTATTTGTTTATATTCTGCCGACGGACTATAAATCCGTCGAATTCGAGAACCGTAATATGGAATCCTTCCCCGTACTGTCGGTGCGTAATTATTTTAACGGAGATTTTTCGCGACGGTTCGAATCCTATTTGTTGGACAATACCGCGCTGCGTACCTCGTGGCTGACCTTCGCGCAGATTGCCGAGTATTCGTACGGGATCAATCGGCAAGGGGGCGCGATGGTTGTGGTATTCGACGCCGCGGACTTGGGCGAGGGGTTGATCCCCGCGCAACTGCCGCAGGAATTGGAATTACCGCCCGCCATGCCGTACGGGGGATCGGACAGCGAACCGGCGGATAATCCCGTGCGGATATTTACCGGCGGTAACGTAAACCCGCGCGAGCCCTTCGGGTTGGATATCCATTACCACCCCGACGCGGTATTTTATTTACGGTATGTGGAGAATCAAATGACCGCCGCGCGTTATGCCGAAGTGTTGAATACATATGCCCAATATTTAAGAAATTCTAATAACATTCGAATATTTTCGATGATTGCTCCCGTAAAGGTTGAATTTATGGGTCCGCGCTACGCGGCGGTAAATTCGTCACAACGGGGGACGATCGATTTTATTAATGGTTTATTGGACGCTTCCATTACCACGGTCGATGCGCATGGGATGATGCAGGCACATTCGGATGAATACCTCTTTTTCCGCACCGATCACCATTGGACGATGCTGGGCGCGTATTACGCGTATCTTGCGTTTACAAAAGCGGCGGATTTTGAGCCGGTCACGATCGAACATTATATCGAAAATACAATTTCCGGATTTATCGGGTCGATGGCCGTGGGTACGCGTAACCGCACGGTTTTGGCAAATCCCGACACGGTCCATTTTTATACGCTTAATGACGGGACGGCGTTTTCGATCGATATGTTTGTTATCCCGCCCGATTTGTCCGCGTTGTGTTACCGGGTATTTTTGGGCGGCGACCGCGATATTTATAAATTTACGACATCCAACAAAAACGGGAAAACGCTTGTCGTGGTCAAGGATTCCTTTGCCAACGCCATTATCCCGTGGATGGCACCCCATTACGAAACAATCGTGGTTATCGACCCCAGGCAGTTTGACGGAAGCGTAAGTGACATAATGTTGCAATATGAAAAAATCGATTTGATTTTTATTAATTATATTCCCGCGACCACCATGCCGGAATTAATCGAGCAAATTTATTCCGCGCGGTAGCCGCAGGAGGGTGTGAATATGAAAACATGGTATGAAATGAAGAGCGGTCAGCACGCAAAATCGGAAGGGCAAATAAATATTGTAGTTACACAGATAAAAACCGTCGAATCAAACACAATTTCGAATGAATTATCGGGTGAATTATCACCGAATATTGAACCAATTAAAATACCTTGGTTTACGGCAATATCCTTGTCCTTTTTAATCGTTGCGTCGCTGGTAACGGGGGTATTTTATTGGTATACCGTGTACTATAATCCCGAGGAATATTACGTACCCGTTATGCATACCTTCCAAACGCCGAACCCAACCCCAAATGACCATGAAAATAATCATTTAATAAATACTGCCCCCGGTGACGAACTTGAAAATGAATTGCCGACACCTACCGAACCTCCAAGGCCGGAAATGGACCCCCTGCCGGAATTCGTGGAACTGTGGGAGGAATATGATAACCGCGGTATCGTGGGGCGTTTAATCATCGCCGATGCGGATGTCCTGGTATTGCAAAAGGAAGGAAACGATATCGCCGGGGAAGACCGAGGATATTTCGTATTGCTTGACAGCGGGGTGGATTTGCTGATCGGCGAGGAACATAACATGGTCGTTTACGTATACGGCGAAAATCCAATCCGGCAAACCCTGCAAGCCTATTTCGATTACGGATTCTTTTTGGAAAACCCGACGATCACCTTTTCCACGATGTACGGCGAATTCGATTGGGAGATATTTTCGTTTTATGTAGCCCCCGCGGCTTTCCCCTTCATGACCGTCAACCACGAAAGCGATGAAATTTGGGGCGAGGTCGTCGAGCAGTTTACCCTCGCTTCCTTATATAACACGCGCCTGGACGTAACGATGTATGACCAAATCCTCACCCTCACCGCGCAAACGGACGCGCACCCCGACCTTTATTACGTGTTGCAAGCGAGAATGTTAAGGCATATCACATCATAAAGAGGTGGAGCATGAAATCTGAAATCCATTGTTCCTTTTTCGAACGATATCTGTGGCTCATGCGGGATGTGGTCATCCCCTACCAGGAAAAGGTATTGCGTGACGAAATCCCGAACATAGAAAAAAGCCACGTAATCGATAATTTCAAATACGCGGCGGAGAAGATCGAAACCGGAAAAACCGACGGCAAATTCTACGGCATGGTTTTCCAGGATTCGGACGCGGCAAAATGGCTGGAGGCCGCGGCGTATTCCCTCTCCCTTTACAAAAACGCGGAATTGGAGGAACGCTGCGACGAATTAATTGATTTAATCGGCAGAGCCCAGCACGCGGACGGTTATTTGAATACCTATTTTACGCTTAACGGTATGGAGCGGCGTTGGACCAATTTATGCGAAGCGCATGAAATGTATTGCGCCGGGCATATGATGGAGGCCGCCGTAGCTTATGCCCAAGCGACGGGAAAAACGAAATTAATTGAAATCATGGAAAAAATGGCGGATCATATTTATGACCGCTTTATAACAAACAGCACGGAGGGTTACCCCGGCCACCCGGAAATCGAACTCGCCCTCATGCGCATGTACGGGTATACGGGCGATAAGAAATACCTGGCGCTCGCGGGGCATTTCATCGACGTACGGGGCGTTAACCCCCATTTCTACAGCGAGGAATATAAAAAGAGCGGCTGGCATGTATGGGGCGCACATATCCATGAGCCGGAATACGCGCAAAACGATAAACCCGTACGCGAATTGACCGAAGCGACGGGCCATTCGGTACGGGCGGTTTACCTGTATACGGCCATGGCGGATTACGCCCGCGCTATTAATGACCCGCAGCTAAAAAAAGCCTGCGAAACCTTGTGGGAAAATATCACGCAAAAAAGGATGTATATAACGGGCGCGATCGGTTCGGCGTACGAAGGCGAAGCGTTTACCGCTGATTATCATTTACCCAACGACACCGCTTACGCCGAAACCTGTGCCTCCATCGGCTTGATCTTCTTCGCGCGTAAAATGTTGGCACTCGAAAAACGCGGCGAATACGCTGACGTAATGGAACGCGCTTTATACAACTGCGTGCTTGCCGGGGTACAACTGGACGGCACACGGTTTTTTTACGTTAATCCGCTGGAGGTTATCCCCGGTATTTCCGGTGCGGTTAAGACCCATCGCCACACTTTGCCGCAACGTCCCGCGTGGTTTGCGTGCGCTTGCTGCCCGCCGAACGTGGCGAGGATGATCGGGTCGTTAAGCGAATATACGTGGAGCTTCGAGAACGGTATCGCGTATTCGCACCTGTTTATTAACGGCGCGCTGGATGTTACGGAAACCCACGGCTACAAGATCATATTGGATTCGTTTTTCCCCGAAGGGGACGGGCGACTCGAATATTCCTTTGATTTAGATGATGAAGAAGGGACCGGAAAATCCGTTGACATGACGCTGGCGGTACGGTTGCCCGGGTGGAGTAAAAATACGAAAATATTTTTAAATAATAATAAAATAAAATATATTAAAAAAAATAATTACGCCTATATAGCGGGACGCTTTACCCAAGGGGATATGGTACGCGTGGAATTGGATATGAAAATAAAACGCGTTTACGCCAACCCCAAGGTAAACGCTAATAACGGCAAGGCCGCGTTTTCGCGCGGGCCGTTTATCTATTGCGCGGAGGGTGAGGACAATGACGGTGAAGTATTTAATTTATTTATTAATAAAAAAGGAAATATTAAATTAATAGAAAATAATATATTAAAAGCGGAAGGATATAGGATGAAAAACAGCGGCAAATTATATTCCTACGACGCGCCGCTGTATGAACCGTATGAAATTACGTTAACCCCGTATTTTAAGTGGGGCAATCGGGGGTTAAACGAAATGCGGGTGTGGCTGCCGGAAATCAATTAACCGCGGCGATGTTTATGGGTTTATTCCAAATTATCGGTTATGGTGATACCGAGCTTCGCAAGGAATTCCCGCACCCATGTATCCCACGCGGCGTCAAGCGTTTTATCCAGCGCGAATTCCCGCTGGGCGGTGGCGGCGGTGAACGTAACGGTGTCCTTTTCGTAAATCAAATTAAGGAATAAAGCGGCGGCGTTGGTATGGATATCGGCGGGGGCTGGGTGGGAAAAGATAATTTTCATCAGCTTGGGTTTTGTGCCGCGCTTGATTAAATCATAAACGAGGGGGCGCATGTCACCCCACGCGGAAAACGGCGCGGCTTCCGGCGCGTTTTCATTTTCCAATTTACCGGATATGGCGATATGCGTAGCGAGGGTCAACTCGGCGGCGCGGACGGAAAGGGTGTCGAATAAATCCCCGCGTAGCAATCGGTTCATAAATTCCTTGACGGCGGTTTCGTCGATTTTTAATGACAGCATATATTCCCCCGAATTAATGATAAGACGTATAATAGCCTATTTTGTATTAATTTGCGAATTTGTAACATGAATTAAGTGATTTATACGGGGAGGTGTTTTTATGTCGTGGACCACGCGCGGCTTGCGCGGCAGTTTGTTTGAGGAACTGATCGAAATGACCAATCAGCTCTACCGCCAAAAGGGGCTGGCGTTGATCCAAAAGGTGCCCACACCCATCACCCCCGTGGCGGTGGACAACAAGGCGCGGACGATCACGGGCGCGTTCTTCGATAAAAAAAGCACCGTCGATTTTATCGGCGCGGCGCAGGGGTTGCCGATTTGCTTCGACGCGAAGGAAACGCGGCAATTAAATCTGCCCCTGCGCAATATCCATGACCACCAGGTTGAATTTATGGAGGACTTCCGCAAGCAGGGGGGCGCGGCGTTTTTGTTGGTGCATTTCCATGTGAAGGGGGAGATGTACCTGTTGCCGAGCGAGACGATCGTCGCGGCGAAGGAAAGGGAAAAGAAGGGGGAGCGGAAATCGATCCCCTATGCGGATTTTGATCGGGATTTGATTGTACATAATAGGGGTGGCTTTCCTGTGCATTACTTGGAGGCGATTAACGCTTACTTGAGCAAGTAAAAGGGGGGGTGTAATATATGCTGTTGTTCCGTGGGGCGGGGGCGGGCGGATGTTCCAACGCCGCGCTGAACGCAATCGGGCGATGAACGGCTCCGGGCGGCAAGTGGTTGTGTCGGTTGACAAGCACCCGACACCAACCACATAAGCCGCCCGTTCGCCGTTAATCGTCCGATTTCGTAGGCGCTGCTTATGGAACATCCGCCCGCCCCGCCGCCCGGGGTAATACAGGTAATTCATCCCCTTGCAACTTATCCCCAATGGAGGACAAGTTAAATTTCAACCCATTCCTTCTTCCGTACGCTTTCCTCCACCGCGTCCAGCACCTTGCAGCACATGACCCCGTCGTAAAAGTCGGGGCTTGTTTTTTTATTCTTGTCGATTGCTTCCAGGAATTCGTACAGCTCATGCACGAAGGTATGCTCGTAGCCGATGACGTGCCCCGGCGGCCACCACTTATCCATATAGGGGTGCATGGGGTGGGTGACCTGGATCGTGCGGAAACCGCGCAGCCCCGATTCGTCCTCGGCGTTAAAGTATTCCAGCTCGTTGATTCGCTCAAGGTTAAAGCGGACGCTGCCCTTCGAGCCGTTGATTTCGAAGCGCAGGTCGTTGTCGTGGCCGTAGGAGAAGCGCGTCGCCTCGAAGCTGCCGAGCGCGCCGTTCGCGAATTGCGTGAGGAAAAGCGTCGCGTCGTCCACGGTGACTTCGCCCATCTTCGCGCCTTCCCGGGCCGTAGCGGAAAGGCCCGTCATTTGCTCCACAATCGGGCGTTCCTTGATGAACGTCTTTGACATACCGATGACGGCTGAAAATTCCCCCACCAGGAAGCGGGCCAAGTCGATGACGTGCGCACCCAAGTCGCCGTGGGAGCCCGAGCCGGCTACGTTCTTATCCAATCGCCACACCAGCGGGAAAGCGGGGTCCACGATCCAGTCTTGCAAATACGCGCCGCGGAAGTGGTAGATTTGCCCCAGCTTGCCCTCGTTGATCAGCTTTTTCGCCAACAGTACCGCGGGGGCGAAACGGTAGTTAAACCCGATTTGGTGCTTGACGTTATTTTCGCGCGCGGCGGCAAGCATTTCCTCGGCCATGGCTGTAGTGAGGGCGAGGGGTTTTTCGCAGAAGATATGCTTTTTATTTTCCGCCGCTTTGATCGCGACGGGATGGTGGAAGTTTGAAGGCGCGGTTATGTCAACGACGTCAACATCCTCCCGGCTTGTAAAACGCTGCCAATCCGTTTCGTATCCCTCAAACCCGAAGGTTTGCGCCGCTTCGGCTACGCCTTTTTCGTCCCGCCCGCAAATGGCCTTTAAATTAATTTTATAATCGGGCGAAAAAAACAGGGGGATACGCGCGTACGCGTTGGCGTGCGCCTTCCCCATAAATTTATAGCCCAGCAGGCCGACGTTGATTTCCTTTTTCATATACGCGCCCCTTTTCCGATTTTGTACGGATTGTACCATATATCGGGCGTGCGTTAAATAAATCCCTTGCGATTGTTGGCGCGTAAAAATAATTTGCGCCCCAGGTCGAAGAAAATCACCGTCGAAGCCAGTATCAGAATCAACGCAAGTTCACGCAAATTTAATCCCGTGGTGCGGAATACCGTGCCGCCGTGGTAAATAAGCAGAAGCTGCATGGCGGCGACAGCGAGCATAATCATAATAAATAATTTATTTTTATTAATATATGAAAATAAATTAATTCTCGTCGTGCGGGCGTTAAGCGAATTAAATACCCCAGCGAAAATGAACAGCCCGAAAAACGCCGTTTGCAAGTACCGCCCGTCGTTGCGGAAGAATTCGCGGAAGAAGGGAAGCGTAAGAAACGCCAAGCCAAGTACGGTTATGAAGAACCCCGTGGACAATATTTGGCTGAACATATAGCGGTTGATAATCGGGACATTACGTTTCTTGGGGGGTTCCCGCATATATTCGGGTAAGGGGGGCTCGCCTGCGTAGGCCAGTCCCGCAAGCGTATCCATGATCATGTTGATCCACAGCATTTGGATAATCGTAACGGGCGCGTCCACCCCGATAAAAGGCCCGATAACCGAAATCCCCACGGCGCATAGGTTAATCGTCAATTGGAAAATCAAGAATTTGCGGATGCTCTTAAAAATCGTGCGCCCGTACAATACGGCTCGCACGATCGAGGCGAAGTTATTGTCCATGATGACGATATCGCCCGCTTCCTTGGCGATTTCCGTACCGTCGCCCAAAGCGAATCCCACGTCGGCCCTTTTTAACGCGGGCGCGTCGTTGACGCCGTCGCCCGTCATGCCCGCGACCCACCCCATTTCTTGGGCGAGCCGAACGAGGCGTCCCTTATCGGTGGGTAAGGCGCGGGCCACCACGCGCAAGTGGGGGAGGAGCGATTTTACTTCGTCATCGGTCAATGAATTTAACCGTTTGCTCGTGATTACCTGACGGGCGGTTTGGCCGCCGCTTAGTAACCCGAGCTGCGACGCGATGCTTACCGCCGTTTCTTTGTTGTCCCCCGTGACCATCACGACCCGTACCCCCGCTTGGCGTACCTCGCGGATGGCGGCGGCGGCTTCGGGGCGGAGTTCGTCGCTGATACCCAGTACGCCTACGAGCGTGAGGTTTGTGCGCGACTGCGCTTCGGCGGGCGACGCGGCTTCACACAGGGCAAGCAAGCGCACGCCTTCGCGGGATTGCGCGGATAAGGCCGCCTTTAATTTTTGCGGATGCGGAAAAGGAACGCGTTTGCCGTTCTCGTCATAAGCGTAACGGCAGCCGAGGAGCAAAATTTCCGGCGCACCTTTTAACAGAACGATGCGGCTGTTGACCGTTTCGGGATACATTTCCCCGCGAATTTCCGTTGCCATGAATTTATCGTGTGAATCGAAGGGTTTTGTAAAACCGCGCACAAAAATAGGCAGGCGGTGCATGTCGGGCATGATGTATTCCAGCAGGGCGCGGTCGGTCGAATTGCCGCCGATGGCCGTGGGGCGCATTTTCTTGGCGGTGACCTGCGCGGAATTATTATAGAAGCAATTCAACGCGATACGGTCACGCAATACGGGGAAGCCTTGCAGCCGATCAATATCAATGGTTTGCCCGCGCGAGGTCGTAAACGCGGCGACGCTGAGCTTGCCGCGGGTGAGCGTACCCGTCTTGTCCGTGAACAGAATATTCAAGCTGCCCGACGTTTCGATGCCCACTAATTTGCGCACCAGCACGTTGTCCTTTAGCATACGCCGCATATTGGCCGAAAGCACGACCGTAATCATCATGGGTAAGCCTTCGGGTACGGCCATGACGATGACCGTGATGCCCAGCGTCAGCGCCGTCATTACGTCGCGTGCGAGTTGCGCGTGATTGCTCAAATACGCGGCGATGTACTGCGGGTTAAATTGGTTTTCCAGCACGATCGCGTTGAACAGGTTGGCGAAAAAGACGATCGCCGCCGCGCCGTAACCGAAGCGGCTGATGATCTTCGCCAATCGGGTCAGGCGCGTTTTGAGGGGGCTTTCCACGGCGGCTTCCTGTATGTCGCCGGCGAGCTGTCCGTAGAACGTCGCGTCGCCTACGTTTGTGACCCGCATGATACCTTCGCCCGCGCACACGACCGACCCGCGGAACAAACCGCTGCGGGAAAGGAAATCGCGCGGGTCGCCGTCCGCGGACGGGATTTTCCTCGCTTCGTGCGCTTCGCCGTTTAACGCCGATTGGTCGACCGATATTTCCCCCGATACGATTACCCCGTCCGCGGGGACGCGTTCCCCCGCTTGGATCAAAACGATATCGCCCGCCACGACCTCCGCGATGGGCAAATGCAGTAATTTATACCCGCGCCGTACGCGGCATTTGATTTGCGCGGCTTCCTCCTGTAATTTTTCAAAAGCGGATTCGCTCCCGTATTCGCTTAGCGTGGAAATCAACGTCGCCAGCAATACGGCGATGGCGATGCCCGCCGATTCGTACCAATTGGCGTCGCGGAATATTAACAGAAGGTTAACCCCCAGCGCGATCATCAGTATCCGTATGATCGGATCGCCGAAGCTCGACAAATAACGCCGCAGAAAACCGACCTTTGCCTTGCGCGTCAGGGTATTTGTGCCGTATAAATCCGCGGAGGCCGAAACCTCGGCGTGCGACAATCCGGATTCGATGTTATCATGCATGGGTGTATGCCCCCTATAGCGGTCAGTCCTGGTAAGACATGCTATATATATGCGGCGGCGGGGTAAGGTATAACCGAACGGGGCCGCAACCGCGGCGGATATTCTCCGTCAATACAAACGAAGGGAAGGAACCATCCATGGAAGACGAAAAGATTCTCGACCTCTATTTCGCCCGTGACGAATCGGCCATACAGTTGACCGCGCAAAAATACGGCGCGTATTGCCGCGCGATCGCGATCGGTATATTACGCAACCGCGAGGATTCGATGGAATGCGTCAACGATACATACCTGCGCGCGTGGGAGGCGATCCCGCCCAAGCGGCCGACGGTCTTCCGCGTGTATTTGGGTAAGATCACGCGCAACCTGTCACTCGACAAGCACCGATGGCTCAACGCCGCGAAAAGGGGAGGCGACACTGTGACCGCGCTGTACGGGGAATTAAATGAATGTCTGCCCGGGACCAATACCGTCGAAGCGGAATCGGAAGCGGGGCACATCACGCAAACGATTGACACGTCCCTGCGCAGGATGAGCCAAGAAATGCGGCTGGTGTTCATGCGGCGGTATTGGCACGCCGATTCCATCGAGGCGATCGCGGGTCGGTACCACATGACGGAAGGCAAGGTAAAGTCCATGCTCTTCCGCGCGAGGAAGAAATTGAAAGGCGACCTTGAGGGGGAAGGGGTGTATGTATGAAAATTAACGCGGAAAAACTATTGGATTATATCGGCCGGGTAGGGGATGACTTGGTGCTGGAATCCGAAACCGCCACGTTAAACACGGGACGGAGCAAGTATTGGGGGCAACGTTGGACGTCCATGGCGGCGGTGTTTGTGCTGGCCGCGGTAATCGCGGGGCTGTATTTCCTGCTTCCCTCCGAGGAGCGGTACGGGGTGGGTAACCAAATGATGTTTAACGATTCCGCCGCGCCCATGGCTGCCGAATCCGTACCCATGGCGACACCCGTACCCGCGCCGGATGCGCCTCCGACCGCCGCCGCGCAGGAAGATAACCAATTATGGGGCAGCAACGATGCCGGGGGAATCCCAATCGAACAAGCGCGAATCGGCGGAGGCGCCGAAATAGAGGCCGTACCCTCGCCGTTTCTAATCGATACGCCGTTTGTTTTGGAAGAGGGCGGCTCGCTTGTTGTTTACGGCTTCGGCGGGCGGATAGAATTCCACACACGGGGTATTACCCAAGCAATGCCGAGGATTTATTTCGAGGGGCATTTCCCAATCGACCAACTGGAGGATGAATTCATCCACGGTTGGGTAAGCACCACGCGGGATTCCATGGAAATTAGTTTTGTCGTGGTCATGAATGAATTAATCATGGACCGCACGGACGGACCGCTCGGTATGCCTGCGGGCCCCATCGTGGAATTTGTATATACGGAAGGGGCGGGCATCACCGATATGACGCTCCACCCCTTTGAATTTATTGAATTTGATAACGATACCACGGGAACAGACTACGAACCGCTGGAATTCGATTTCGCGGAGGAAAACGCGCTCGCCTTCGCGCAATTAATCCGTAAAGCGGAGCGGCTTGTTGACGACTACCTCAACCCGTAACGCCCGATAAATATCCTTTCGCCCGCGGGCATTTTCTCGCGGCGCGTACCCGGTCCGTCGGGCTTACCGATGGGTAAGGTCGCCCACAATCGATAATCCTCAGGCGCGCCAAGTGCTTCCTTGGCGCGTTTTTGGTTGCTTACGTCGATGTAAGGGTAATCCAGCCAAAGCGACGCGTATCCCAACGCCACGGCTGCCAGCAGCATGTTTTCCGCGGCGGCGGCGTAGTCCTCCTTCGCGAAGTTGGGTACGTCGGGCGGTGTGCCGTCGGTGGTCAGTACCGCGATGGCGGCGGGCGCGGTTAATAAGCCGCCGTGCGGGATGATTCCGTATATGGGATCAAGTGCCGCGCGGTCGGGTAAAATGATCAGCCTTACGAGCTGACGGTTAGCACCGTTGGGCGCGGCGATACCCGCCAAGGCGATTTTTTCCAAGTCCGCGAAGGGTACGGGGTCGGGCAGGAAATTTTCCTTATGCGAATAGCGGGCATTGACCACGTCGAAGAATTCCATGGTTACCTCCTTGTTACGACTCCCACACCCGTTACGTTGCGGGTTAAGTCCGGATTGCCGTCATAACGTACACGGCCTGCGCCGCTGATTGTAACATCCAAGGTTTCCGATGCATAGACGTCCACATTGCCCGCACCCGCTACGTTGACCGTTACGGCGTTTGCCGTAAAATCGAACGCGTTGACGCTTGTTGCCCCCGCGGCGGCGATGTTCAAGCGGTTCACGCTGCCTTCCAGGGTCAGCTTCGCCGCTCCGGCGATGCCCACGTTCAGGCGGTCCGTATCCAGCGTTATGTCCGCGTTGGCCGCGCCCGAAATGTCAAGGCTGTTCAAGTCCGGCGCGGAAATAATCAAGCGTGGGGTGTTGGCGGGCGTGGTGGAAAAATTCCTGTCCGAATTAATCGTCAGTACGCCGCGCTCCGCGCCGATCTCCACATGCCTGTACAGATTCGACTGTATCTCCAGCGTGACGGAGAACGCATCCGCTTGGCGGAAAGTCATATTGTACGCGCCGTCCATTTCGATAGCCGTAAAATCCGCGGCGTCGATCGTATAAGTGACCATATTGCCCGTACCGCGTACGGTCCTTACACTCCCGCCGACGTTGATACAGCCCGTCAGCAATACCGACGCGGTTAAAATAAGTAGTGATAAAACGAAAATCCTTTTCATAATACCCTCCTGTTTGGATTTGTCTTCGGTTAATATACGGATAGATAACTGCATTGGTATGATTATATAAAAACGGACTGCCATGTTAAAAACAAGACAGTCCATTTTTTATCGAATTTTTATTTACCCGCTAGGGGTTAAGCAGTTATTCCAATACGAACACCTTTTCCGTACATCCGGCGGGGATGGTGATTTTTTCACCTTCGCCCTTGATTTTCGTATTGTGGAAGATCAGGGTAAACCCGCCGTGCCCCGCGTCGGCGGTCATTTTGATTTCCGCGCCTTCGCGGTCGAGGTGTACGTGGATTTTGGATTCGTTGTCGCCGGTTGTGCCGCTGTATACCCTGGCGCAAGCGTGGCCGGTCAATTCGTAGACGTGGAGGGTGGGGGCTTCGGCGTAGTTGTACACGACGTTTTCCTCGCTGCCCATGGCGATGATGGAGTTCGGCTTTACCCACAGCCCCAGGGAGAAATAATCATGCTGCTCAAGCACGTACCGCCCGCCCGCGCGCCGTTCGCCCGTGAGGAGGTTCGTCCATGCGCCGCCCTCGTCGGGCAGGTAGGTGTTGGTCGTGCCTTCTTCGTTGAAAATGGGGGCGACGAGGATGTTTTCGCCGAACATATACTGCATGTCGAGGTTGACGGCCACGGGGTCGTCGGGCCAGGACAGTACCATCGGGCGCATCATGGGTACGCCCGTGAGGTGCGTCTTCATGGCTTGGGCGTAAATATAGGGCATGAGGGCGTTCTTTTTTTTGGAGAAGAAACGCAGTACGTCGGAGGCTTCATCGTCGAACAGCCATGGCACGCGGTAGGAAATACTGCCGTGCAGACGCGAATGGGAGGAAAATAGCCCGAAAGCCACCCAACGCTTGTACACGTCGGGGGTGGCGGTATTTTCAAACCCGCCGATGTCGTGGCTCCAGTAGCCAAAGCCGCAGGAGGTAAGGGACAGCCCGCCGCGCAGGCTTTCCGCCATGGAAACGTAGTTGGAGTCGCAGTCGCCGCCCCAATGCACGGGGAATTGTTGCCCGCCCGCGGTGGCCGAACGTGCGAACAGCACGGCTTCGCCTTCGCCCCTGACTTCCTTTAGTACATCGAAGACGCACTTGTTAAATTGCTGTGTGTAGAAGTTGTGCATTTTTAGCGGGTCGCTGCCGTCCCAATATACACCGTCGGCGGGGATGCGCTCGCCGAAGTCGGTCTTAAAGCAGTCCACGCCCTCGTCCATCAAGCGGCGCAGGTGGCTTTGGTACCACGTACACGCGTCGGGGTTGGTAAAGTCCACGATGCCCAAGCCCGGCTGCCATTTGTTCCATTGCCATACGCCGCCGTCGGTATTTTTAATCAGATAACCCTTTTCGGCGGCTTCGGCGAAGAGCTTCGATTTTTGCCCGATATAAGGGTTGATCCACACGCAAATCTTCAAGCCCTTCGCTTTCAAGCGTTTGAGCATTTCCACGGGCTCGGGGAACATATCGGGGTCCCATTCGAAGTTGCACCATTGGTATTCCTTCATCCAAAAGCAATCGAAATGGAACACGGAAAGCGGGATGTCCCGCTCGAACATGCCGTCTATGAAGGAGTTGACGGTATTTTCGTCGTAGCTGGTGGTGAAGGAGGTGGAAAGCCACAAGCCGTAGCTCCACGCGGGGGGCAGCGCGGGTCGCCCGGTGAGGGCGGTGTAGTTGGAAAGCACGTCGGAAAGGGTGTCGCCGCCCACGATCATGTAGCGCAGGGCTTCGCCCGGCACGGAGAATTGCATCTTGCCCACGGCTTCGGAGTTGACCTCGTAGCTTACTTTTTCCGGGTGGTTGACGAACACGCCGTACCCGCGGCTGGACAGGCAGAAGGGTACGCTTTTATATGCCTGTTCGCTGGCGGTGCCGCCGTCTTCATTCCAAATATCGATGACTTGGCCGTTCTTAACGAAGGGCGTGAACCGCTCGCCGAAGCCGTAATATTTTTCGTCCACGCTTGTGAGAAGGCGTTCGCGCCAATGGGGGCCGTCGTTGGTCGTCAAATATGCCAGCGACCGTGGTTCACTTTCCGTCAGGAACCTGCCGTCCCAAAAATACCGGATGCGGAAGGTTTCACGGTTAAAAGTTGCGGACAGCTTGCCCGTGGTGATTTTTAATTCCTTGTCCGTTTTTTCCACGGTTAGGGGGGCGGCATCTTCGAAGAGGGGGAAGGATTCAGGCTCCCGCTTCTTTTGTCCCATGTGGTGGTTGGTGTGGATTTGCAAAATCCCTTCCCGCGGGGCGGTGATGTACACAGTAAACAGCGGCCCGTCGAGGGTCTGCCCCCGGTTGTATACTTTCCACGGGGTGATAAACAGCGTGACCTTCTTTTCCTCGATGCGCATGTCGCGGATGTCCACGCACGAAAACGCGGTGTTGCCCGGCCGCAGCATCCAATAACCGTCGGTGAATTTCATGTGGTTTCCTCCCGGAAGTTATTTTTTTATTTATTTGTACTCCATTATATCTTTCACCGTGCCGCCAGCAGCGCCCGGTACGCGTCCTCCACCGCAGACAGGGTTTGCGGGTTTATATCCTCGCGGTAGGCGTCGGATGCGAGGAGCGCGTCGTTGTAGAGCAAGCGGAAATCGGGGTTGTCGTGTGTGTAGCGGTAAAAGGTGTCCGCAAACATTTCGCGGCTGAAGAGGGGGCGCGCTTCGGCGTAGGGCGCGCGTACGATGGCAAAGATTAAATCCTCGAAGCGGGGTACGGCGGCGCGGCGGTCGAACAAGCCGAAGCGTTCGCCACTGCCGCTTATGCTGCCGTTGTCCCAGTAGACGGGTACCATGTTGAACTCGACCATGGCGCGGGTTACGTATTCCAGCCAATAACGGCGGTATTCGCGGTTGACGCGGTCGATGTCGTGTTTGGCGGTCACGCCGTATTCGCCCATGTAAATCGGGATGCCTTGCGCCGTGAAGGTATTATAAAGGCGTTCGAAGATGCGGCGTACATGGGGTTCGTTGCCCCAGGTGTCCACGTTATTGTCGCGGATTTGGCGCAGTTCATCGCCCCATTTAAAGACGCGGCGGTTGCTTGTGTTTAACGTAAAGTTCCAAGGGTCGTAAAAATGGATGGAGAGCATAAGGCGGTTTGGTTCGGTGTCGGTTGGCATGACGAAAGTCCCCGCCAGGTAATGGTTGATCGTGATGGAGGCGTTGGTGTTGTATCCCGCGGCGATGAGGTAGCGTTTGGCGTTGTTGCCGCCCGTGGCGCGTACGGTATCTACGAAGAGTTGGTTTAACGCGTTAAGGTTTTGCATGGAAGTCGGACGGACGGGTTCGCCGTAATTGCTCAATTCGCGCAGTTCATTGAAGCCTTCGAATAAAAGACGCGCGTCATAATCGCGGAAGCGTTCGGCGATTTGGCGCCAAACCGCCGCGAAGCGCGCGCGGATGTATGCTTGGTCGGGGGGGTTGTGCGGGCCGTCCCCCGCGAACCAATTGGGGTGCAGGCCGTCGGGGTATTCCTCCACGCTCAGCCACGCGCCCCCCGCAAAGTAATTGTTGCCGTCGTGGTGCATGTTGATGACCACGTACAAATCCGCGTCCAGCGCGTAGTTGACGACTTCCTCCACACGATCCATCCATTGCTCGCGCACGGCGAAACCGTCATTGTCATCGATATGGCCGACCCACGTCACGGGGATGCGTACGTTGGTAAAGCCCGCTTCGCGTATGGCTTCGAAGAGCTCCGGCGTTACGGTGGGGTTGTTCCACGCGGTTTCCGACGCGCGGCGGTTGGTGAAGGCATCGAGGGAATTGCCCAGGTTCCAGCCCGCGCCCATTTCCGCGGCGAACTCCACGGCGGATAATTCGAAGGTCGTAACGGCGGGCGAAAAGGTTAACGTAACGGAAGGCTCATAAACGCCGCCCCTTCCGCAGGATGAAAAAATGATGATAAACAGGACTGTTATATATATGAAGGTTAATTTTTTCCGCACAAAAACCTCCGATGAAAGGATTCGCTTGAATATACCTTGACCGTATGGCGGTGTCAAACGGCGGTGTGTGTTATACTGCTTTTATAATCGGATTAGGGTGATGCCGCGTGGGTACGCAAACAAGCCGTTTGTTCGAAATTATTTACATATTATTGAATAAGAAAATCGCGACGGCGCGGGAGTTGGCCGAGCAATTCGGCGTATCCACGCGGACGATCTACCGCGACGTGGACACGTTGAGCGTGGCGGGCATCCCCGTGTACACGGAGAAGGGCAAGAACGGCGGTATTTCGCTTCTGCCCGATTTCGTATTGAATAAATCGATTTTAAGTGAGCAGGAACAGCACGAGATTTTATCCGCGCTGCGGGGGCTCTCTTTTTTGAATAACGGGAACGGCGATTCGGGGCAGGTATTAAAGAAGCTGTCGGGCGTGTTTAACAAGACCGTTTCCGATTGGCTGGAGGTGGACTTTACCGATTGGGGCTTCGATGACGGCGCGGCGTTTCACGGCTTTAAGACCGCTATATTGGAACGCAGGATTGCCGCGTTCACCTATTTCGGCGGCAACGGGGAACGGACCGTACGCCGTGTGGAGCCGATGCAGTTATGGTTCAAATACAAGGCGTGGTATTTAAAAGCCTTCTGCCTGATGCGGCGGGATATGCGGCTGTTTAAGATTACGCGGGTGCGGGATTTAACCGTTACCGACGAATCCTTTGAAAAGCGCGATATCATAGAATCCCCGCCGAAGCACGAGGAAAAGCTCTGCGAGGCGGAAAAAAATATTATCAAGCTGCGGCTCAAGATTGCGCCCGAAATGAACTACCGCGTGTTCGACGAATTCTCCTGGGAAGGGGCGAGGAAGCAGCCCGACGGGGGGTTCATCGTGACGGCATACTGGCCGGAAGACGACTGGGTATACGGGAAAATCCTCTCCTTCGGCACGTACGCAGAGGTGTTGGAACCGGCCCATATCAGGGAGATCATTAAAGAAAAAGCGGAGAAAATCGCGGAAAAATATTAGGAGGTGTGGACCGCTCCGGTCCGCACCTCTCGGGAGGCCGCCCATGGTATTGCAAAAATTGAACTATACGGAAAACCCCGTAGACATCCCCAACCCTGACCGGGGAGCGTACAGGGGACGCTGGCAGAACATCCCGCCCGCGCTGGTGAACGAAGTCAATTCGCCTTTCGGCATTACGCCCGAGGTGGACCACCGCGTACCCGTGGATGAAAACTCCGTGCTGTACCACGGCAGGCAAGTGCCGCCCGTGGAGGGGGACGACATTGAGCCGACGGAATTCTTCAACGGAATCAACCAAAACGACAAACCCTATATCGGCGGGACAGGCGTTTCCGCTGTTCCGAGCATATCGTTTATGGCGTTTGACTTGGTCAACTTTTCCTCGAACGCATTTTTAAGCGCGGCGGACGCGTTCGTTTATAAGGACGACGGCTTGCTGACCGACCCCCTTACGGGCAAGCCGCGCACGGGCAAGACACAGCCGTTGACGCCCTTCGCGCTGGATTACATCCGCGGGCTGTTGCAAAAGGTCAGAGAAGGGGAGGGCACGGCGCTTGTGAAATTCTCCTACGACGGCAACGGCTTTAATTACGTAGAACCGTTCAAGTACCCCCACCTCAACCTCACCGAGGGGCTGATCCGCGGGCCGGAGCCCGAAGGCATGTGCGGCGCGGAAGGCCACGGGGACAAGAATTGGATCGAATACCATATTTTCCAGCTCGTACCGGTTTTCGCGGAATTCGAGGACGTGATTATGTGCGTAAAGACGGGCATGGTGGGTGCCTGGGGCGAGCAACATTCCTCGCCCATGTCCCGCGACCCGAAGACGTATAAATTCCTGCTGGACGCGTACTTGGAAGCCGTACCCGCCAGCCGTTCGCTGCTGACCCACGCGGGCGGGTTCCTTGCGTGGTACAACGCCACGTACGGCACGGCGTATAACTTCTTTAACATCGACACGATGCCCGTACCCAAGCGCGGCACGCCCGAGGCGCGGTTCGGATTCTTCAACGATTCCTACGCGGCGGGCGGCGATGACGCCTCCGACAACGGCTCCCTTTCCGAGGGCGGCGAAATGCTTTTACCCTGTGCGGAGGATTACGGCTACGACCGCGCGCGCATCCTTACGTGGATACACAAGCAAAATAATTTCGTACAGGGCGAGGGGGGTTTGCAGGAGAATGAATTCTCGCGGATGCCGAACGCCATCGTTGAAGCGTGCCGTTTGCGCACCACCGCGCTTAACATGCGGCACGGCAAATATACGACGTGGAGCGGTTTTGTATACAAGGAGGAAAACTTCGCGGGGTCGGCGGCGTTTTTCGATCCGGTGTACGACGGAAAAAACGGGCTGGAATACTTCCGCGACCGCATGGGCTACCGCCTAGTGCTGCGGGAAACGCGGATGGACGAACACGCGGAAGCGGACGGTGTACTGCGTGTCCAACTAAAAATACAAAACGTCGGCTTCGGGAATGTGATTAATAAAAAAAGGGTGACGGTGTTGCTAAAGCCGGAAGACGACTCCGCTTTTGGGGATAACATCACCGTTTTTAAAGACGATAACAGCTATTTTATCGCGGGTACAGGCATCGACGCGCGGGATTGGCTGGCGGACGAAAACGGCAACGGATATTTTACCGCGGATACGGACATCGACGCGCGGGACTGGCTGACGGACGAAAACGGCAACGGCAGGGCAGATAACTTTTCCGCGTGGCGGGAGGTTAGCGTCGATATTGGGATTCCCGCGTTTTCACCATGTCCCGAAAACGGCACGGCAATCACGCCCGGCACGTACAACGTTTACTTAAAAATCAACGACCCGAAGGAAAAGAGCGCCAACAAGCGGTGCATCCGCTTCGCGAACCATTATATATGGGACGCGGGGCTTGGCGCGAATAAAATCGGTGTAATTAGAATTGGGATTGTTAGTCCCCGCGTTATATAGATTTTTCCCACGTTTTTGCGTTTACTACAACCTTGAAGCCGTATTTTTGTATCGTGGCTTCCGTGTTTTGTTTGTAATAATCGGTTATTTGCGTAGGGGTCATGTCCTTGGTTTTTTCATAGATAGCGAGGCGGATTTGATTGACTTCCTGCTCGATGGGGCTAATCGTTTTCATTTTCTATAACCTCCATTGGCGAAAAGATTTCCACGGCGCGGTAGCCGTTTAAGGCGTTTATGTTTCCCGTTCCGATTTTTGTTTTGCGTTTGACGATGTGTTGGAAGTTCATGCTGATAATCATATCCAAATCATTCACCGTGGCGATAGCGATATGCAAGCCGTCGGTTCTGTATTTTTGCGGGATAATTTTTTCCTCGATATAGAGGCCGGCGATTCTCACGGCTTCGTCGTTGGTTTCAAGAATGGGTATGTCATATGCCAAGATAAGGTTCAACATTTTGTCACGCTTGGCTTCGGGTGCGTTGTTTAATTCATCAATTACAAAACGCGAAGTGAAGGCGTCATATTTTCCTTCCGAATATTTCTTTGAATAACGCAACGGTGCCGTCATGCGCGAAGCCTCTGTCTTCGTCAAAATAAAAATTGAATAAAGTCGTTTCCAAATAAATCTTTTGCTTCCTCATGAATTATTACCCCCTCAAGGTATAATCCCATTCATAACACAAATAATCAAATTTTTCAATTGCGCGTTTTTATTGTATAATCAACGCGCGGTATTTTATTTACTTCGGAGGCTTATACGATGACTATATACGACACGGTGAAGAACGACCCGCAAGCGCGCGCGTATATCAAGGCGGGTAACGACGCGCTTAAGGCGCTGGGCTACACGGAACATTCCCTTACGCATGTGTGCCTGACCGCCGAAACCGCGGGCATGATACTGGAAAAGCTGGGCTTCCCCGCCGAGCAGATTGAACTCGCCAGGGTCGCGGGCTTTTTACACGACATCGGCAATATGATGAACCGTAAGTTCCACGCGGCGGCGGGCGCGGAAATGGCGCGGACGATACTCGAGCGGATGGGTATGGGCTGGGAGGAAATCGGCACGGTTTGCTCGGCAATCGGTAACCACGACGAGGGCTCGGGCGGCAAACCGGTAAGCGCGGTCGCCGCGGCGCTCAACATCGCGGACAAAGTGGACGTGCGCCGTTCCCGCGTGCAGGAAACGTGTATGGAAAACATCCTCACAGACATCCACGACCGCGTGAATTACGCCGTAACCCGCGCGGAGTTGGAGGTTTTGCCCGCTATGGGGGGCGAAGCGGGGGAAAATCGAGAAAAAGGCGTAATCCGCCTGTGTTTGGACATTGACGCGGGCTTTACGCCCGTGATGGATTACTTTGAGATATTCTTGCAGCGGATGCTCATGTGCAAGCGGGCAGCCGCTTTTTTGCACGCGGAATTCGAGCTGATGATAAATAACGCGAAGATTATATAAAACATTAACACAGCAATTATATAAGGCATTAACACGGTATCCGAAGGGGAAGATATTTTGTGGACTGGACGGGCGTAATCCTTAACTTTTTGGGCGCATTCGGCTTATTTTTGATTGGCGTTAACGTGTTGAGCGCGGGCTTGCAAAAGGCCGCGGGCTGTAAGATGAAACAAATCCTGGGGCGCGCGGCGCACAACCGTTTGACGGGTGTGCTGTTCGGCGCGGGCGTGACGGCGCTGATACAAAGCAGCACGGCCACGACGGTTATGGCGGTGGGCTTCGTAAACGCGGGGATTATTTCGCTGGTGCAAGTGACGGGCATCGTCATGGGCGCGAACGTGGGTACCACGCTGACGAGCTGGTTGGTCAGCTCCGCCGAGTGGAGTACCTTCCTTAAACCCGACGCGCTGGGGGCTGTGCTGGCGGCTTCGGGCGCGTTAATTATGCTGTTCACCAAGAAGCAGAATATTAAGAACGTCGGCTCGGTATTGGCGGGCTTCGGCGTTCTTTTTTTGGGGCTTTCCATGATGCCCGTAGCGGTGCGCCCGATCGCGCAGCTTGACGCGGTGCAGCAGCTTTTCGTCACCATGGGGCGCAACCCGCTGCTGGCGGTACTCGTGGGCATCGGCGTGACGGCGGTCATCCAAAGCAGCACGGCCTCGATTGGGATATTGCAAATGATGGCGATGTCGGGCTTGATCCCGTGGAACGCCGCGCTCTATATCATCATCGGGCAGAATGTAGGCTCGTGCTTTACGGCGGTGCTGTCCAGCCTGGGTACGACGCGCAACGCCCGCGCCACGGCGTACATACACCTGGTATACAACGCCCTCGGCGGGCTGATCGTCACCCTCGGGGCGGTCATTTTCTTCTTCGCGGTCAATCCGGAATTCGGGCATACCGCCATCACGAGTACGAATATCAGCGCCTTCCACACGGGGTATAACGTGGTGCTGATTGTCATGTTGTTCCCGCTGGGCGGGTTGATTTTACGGCTGGCGGAGAAAATGGCGGGCAAGGAAGTCCCCGTCGTATGCAATTTAAACGAACTGGACGAAAGCATCATCGAAACGCCGAAGTACGCGCTGGAAAATGGCAAAAAAGCGGTAACGCGCCTGACCGACCTGATGAACGATAACGCGGACTTCGCCGAAGTGGACAAAGCCAACGGCGTGATATCGGCCTTCCTTAAGAAATTGTACGGGCAAAAATTAACGCAAGAGGAAAACGCGGCCACGACACAGCTTTTGTTTAACCTTGAAAAACTAAAAAATAAAGCGGAATCGGTTATAAAGTAAGGAGGCGCGGCATGGAAGGCAAAAAGCGGCTTCATTTCGGCGTGTTGTTTTCACATGTGGACAACCAAAACCAGTATCAAATTTGGAACGGCATCGTGGAGTACGCCGAAGCGATGGATATCCATTTGACGGCGTATGTCAGCGCGTACGTCAACAACGACAATTTCACCTCCAACCTGGAGACGTGCTTCGAGACGATTTGCAACAATAAATCCCTTGACGGATTAATTTTGCTATCGGGTTTTATCATCCACAGCGTCGATCATAAAAAGTTCAACGCGTACGTGGCAAAAATCCCCGCGGAGCTGCCCGTCGTGTCCGTGTCGCTGGCGATACCGGGCACCACGTCGGTATTGGTGGATAACATAAGCGGGATGTATGCCGCGGTTGACCATTTGATCAAAAACCATGGCAAGAAACATATCGCCTTCGTAAAAGGCCCCGACGGGCACGGCGAGGCCGAAGACAGGCTGGAAGGGTATAAACGGGCGCTTGAAGCCAACGGTCTGCCCTTCGACCCGCGCTATGTATTCCCCGGGCAATTCAGCCAATGGTGCGGGTCAAGCGCGGTAAGCGAAATGTTCGACAACCGCGGCTTGACGGTGGGCGCCGTCGCCAATTCCAACGACCAAAACGCCATCGGCGTACTCAACGAATTAAAAGCCAGAAACATTTTGGTCCCTACGACCGTTTCCGTTACGGGCTTCGACGATGACCCCGCCGCGGAGGTTTACATTCCCTCGCTGAGTACGGTACGGCAGGACTTCTACGAAATCGGGCACGTCAGCGCGAAGGTGTTGCACAGCAAGATAAATGGCAACCCGACGGACGAGGTCAACTTCGTGGCGCCGATATTCATCACGCGGCAATCGTGCGGCTGTATCGTTAAGGAAAACCCGGACGAGGGGGATACGGATTCCCTCCACGCGTATATTTTGCACAATTTTTCGCGCTTGTTCCAACGGGAAATGAACCCGCACGAAATCGAGTCGCTGGCGGCGGATTTAATCGATAAGGTAAAGGCTTCCCCCTTCCGCAAGGACGTATTTTTAAATTCCTTCAACGAAATATTGTTTGCCTATAACCATTTGGATCGGGACCTTAATTTGTGGGACGACGCGATTACGAGCCTTTCGGCGGGCATCGAGCGGTTTCCCGATGAAATCGAATCCCCCCATTCGCTCCTGTCCGCCTTGATTTCGGCGACCGCACTCGTACACGATATCAAGCGCAAAAAGGAAATTACGGGCGAAGTGGAATTGAACGGTATGCGCGTGCATTTGCGGCGCGTCACGAGCTCGCTTGTATTGATATTCGACATCAATTCCCTTACCGAGGCGCTTACGAAGTCCCTTCCGGCGCTTTCGCTCCATACGGCGTTGATCGGTCTGTACAAGGACCCCATCAAAAAAGACGCCGAGAACGCCGACCGCGCCATTGAAACGCTCATCGGCTTCGACGGCGACCGTAAATTCTCCATGAAGCATAACGCGTGGAACCCGATATTGTTTTCCGATTATTCCACGATCGACCACTTCGACTTCGAGCGCGAACGGCGGACGCTGTTGTTCTTCCCGCTCTTCTTCGACGACGAGGAAATGGGCGTGATCATCCTGCCCTTTAACCCGCAAATCCTGGTGGATGCGTACGAACTGCTGCGCGTGAGCGTTTCGACGGCGGTTAAGGGCGCGGAGCTGGTTTCCAAGATACAGACGCTATCCATTACAGACGAGTTGACGGGGCTGTTAAACCGCAGGGGCTTCTTCCAATTCGCCTATTCGCGCTTACTGCACCTTAAACGCAGTACGATGAGTGTCCCCATCGTCATGTTTATGGACATGGACGGCCTAAAAACCATCAACGACACATACGGGCACAACGAAGGCGACAACGCCATCATGACCTTTGCGAGGATCCTCCGTGAAGCCCTGCGCGAGGAAGACATCATCGGGCGTGTGGGCGGCGACGAATTCGTCGTATTATCGTCGGTTAAGGCGGAGGAGCAGGGCGACCATGTGGTAAGGCGCATCCGCGCGAAGTTCGAGGAATATAACGCCCAAGGGCTGCATCCCTACGACGTGGCGTGCAGTATCGGCTGCATCGCGTTGGAAGAGGCCACGAAGGAATGTTTTTCGGCGGCGATGCTCAACGCCGACAACGTATTATATGAAGAAAAAATGCGTAAGAAAAAGCTGGGGCTAAGCAGGCGCTGACGGTGATTAATAATATGCCTCGCGCGTTTCACGCAAGACCGCAAGCGTACCGTGCGCCTTAAATACATTGACCAAAAACGCGGCGAACATACGAATCAACTCTTCATCGTCCTCCGGCAGGGGGACTTCGGTCGTCAGCGAAGCAAGGTGCTTGCGGTTGATGAGCGGCACCACCCGCTCGGTAGTGCCGCGGCTTTGGAAGCGTAAAGGGGCGAGGGTGTCTTCGGTGAAGGTGCCGTGCTGTTTGAACAATTGCTTGATTTTCGCGCTTTTTGTTATGTCGAGCGGGGTAGGGGAGTCGAGGATAAGTTGGGTGTAGACGAGGTGCTGGGAGGGTTCGTCCAAATAGGAAAGGTCTACCCCGGCGTATAGGGAAAGGTGTTCATTGTCCACTTCATCCAGCAACTCGGGGATTAAATAGGTAAGTCGGATGTACCGCCGTATGGTTTCCGCTCCTACTTTATGATGTGCGGCGACCATATGGCGGGAACGATTGAACTTGTGCCCTACTAGGGCACAAGTTACCCTGTCACCACCTTCCGTATCGTATAAGTCATCTCCCGTTATGTTTAAACCTCCCGCCAAACCATCCGAACCCTCGGTTTCGCCCGATTCTTCCGTCAAATCATACCGCTTACCCTGCCGCTTCATCGCTTCCAACTGCATCCGGTACGCAAACCCCCGCTCGGAAGGCAGCAGCCGGTCGCGGTTCTTTAAATTGCTGTCGGTAATCATCATTCGCGCGGTATCCTCGTCCACATCGTACACAAATGCGTCAATTTCCGTCTGCCCGTTTAACCTACAGGCGTTTGTCCGGTTCTTACCCGAAAGGATGGTGTAAGTGCCGTCCTTTTCCTCGTTAACCAAGATGGGGTTAAACAAACCGTACCCGGCGATGCCCGCGGCAAGCTCGGCGAGCTTTTCGTCGGAGTAGGGCTTGAACGGGTCGGCGGGGTGGGGGCGGGTGAGGTGCAGGGGGATGCGTTGGGGATTCATGGTCGTGCCTCCTTGGGGGAATGTAGTTTCGGTGATAATGAAAGCGTATATATGTTCGCGTGGTTTGTCAAGCGTTTAAAGCAAGATCAATTCAAAAAAAGGTGTTTTGCCCAAAAGATCAACGAGTCCAAAAGAACAGCCTTTGATATTTTCATAGATTTGGGTATAATAAGGTTGCAGTCGATTTTACTCAAATCGGGGTGTTTGTATGGAATATATCAAAAGAGATATCGACTCATTGGTCTTAGAGGTATCCAAGAGCTATTCGGCGGTCATTATAACCGGACCGCGGCAGGTCGGAAAAACCACTACGCTCAGAAGACTCTTGGGAGAAGAGCGCAAGTTTGTTTCCCTTGACAACAAAGAAAATCGGCGGTTGGCTATGAACGACCCCGAATTGTTTTTATCGCTTTATCCGGCTCCGGTTATCATCGACGAAGTACAATACGCGCCCGAGTTGTTCCCGTACATTAAAATGGAAGTTGATAACGGGGCACCGGCGGGGAGTTATTTGATGACCGGATCGCAGATGTACCAACTGATGAAGCTGGCCGGGGAATCATTGGCCGGACGCGTCGCTATTTTGCGCATGTCGGGACTTTCGCAGCATGAAATCCACGGCAGCGGTGAGTGTTTGCCTTTTACCGTGGCTTTGGGTGATTTGCAAAAACGCGCGCTAAATGGCACCCCTACCGACGTGTTCGGGCAGTATGAGCGTATTTGGGCAGGGTCTTTGCCCGCCCATATCAGCGGGAAACACGAAAACCGCGATATATTTTACAGCAGTTACATTGATTCCTATATCGACCGGGATATAAAAGATATGGTTGATTTAAAGGATGAATTTTTATTCCGTGATTTTGTGCGCGCCGCCGCTTGCCGAGCCGGGGAAATGTTGAATATTCATTCCCTTGCTTCGGATGTGGGCGTCTCTGATGACACGGCAAAAACATGGCTCAACTATATGGAAAAGTCGGGCGTTATCTTCTATTTACGCCCGTTTTCTAATAATCTATTGAACCGTACCATTAAAAAAACGCCCAAACTTTTTTTCTTTGATACGGGCTTGGTAGCGTTTTTAACAAAATATTCGTCGCCGGATATCTTAATGAACGGCGCGATCAACGGCTCTATTTTGGAAAACTATGTTGTATCCGAAATCATTAAAACCTATACGAACAATGCCCTCCCATACAACGTGCATTATTACCGTGACATTGACAACAAAGAAGTGGATATGATTTTGGAAAGCGACGGAGAGCTTCACCCCATCGAAATCAAGAAAACCGCATCCCCGCCGTCGGAACTCGCGGGCGTATTCAAGGTACTGGATAAAGCGAGCGTGCCCAGGGGAACCGGAGCCGTAATTTGTACCAAGAGAGATTTGTCGGCACTCGACAAAGGGACGATGATTGTACCTGTATGGGCGATATAGTTTTGCTATAGCACTTATGATATGAAGGGTACTTTCTGAAAAGGGAGTACACTAAAATATACTCAACTGCCTTGTTTGCGGTAAACATCGTTTTTGAAAAGCAATACGAAAGGGGGCATAACCTTTCCAGCCAGTGGGGCTTTACTCTTGTGAAAAATTTTTAACTTTACAAGAGTAAAGCTCGCTTCCTTTTTATCCCCAACGGGGCGCACGACAGTTTCGACTTGTCGATACTGTATAAGTGCGCTCGCTCGCCCTAAAATTAAATTTTTCGGGCGTGTGTTACACTTTACTATAATTGTTTTTTATCTTGCTGTAAGGGGCAATGGTGGGTATATTTTAAACATTGGTTATGCCGTTGGGAAACCCCAACGACATAATAATCTAAGAATGAAAGGGTGTTGAGCATGAAACGTACAGCTATGGTTGTGACCAAAAACTTTAGGAGGGTGACTATACTTTAGCCCTCCAACAATCAGGAGGATTTATGAAAGTATCTTACCAAGAAATCAACCCCAACCTTCTTGAAAAGGTTGCTATTAAGTATGGAGAAGTGGCAAAAAATCATATCCATACCGAGGACGGCAGTTATTCACTTGCCGCCATGCGTGACGATACCCCGATAGGTTTTATTTCAACCTACACACGCAATCTTGATACCCCAATCGGCGAGGAAAGAGATGCTTACATCGACATTATAGAAGTAGATGATGAATGTAAGCGAATGGGCATTGCTACCGAACTCATCATGCGTACGGAAGAATGGGCAATGAAAGCTGGGTTGCTTCAAATCCGTGCATGGAGCAGTCAAGATAAAACGGAAGCAATATCAATGTGGCGCAACCTTGGATATGGGTTATGCCCTGCGAAGATATGGCTTGAACAGCATAACATTGCTGATGACGGTTATTATGTTGTCAAACAACTTAACCCGGTAAATCCATACCCGCATATCACGAAACTTATCAAGCAGGATTTGCATGAAATATCGCCAAAAGCAATACAGGGTTTTCAGCTTATCCGTGCCAAGGGTGGCGTTTATGTCTACAAGTGCCTTTATGATAGTATCCCCGCAGTCGTTAAGTATTTTGAGGAAGAAGATGACAGGCGGGAAATACTGAACTACCGAATATTAGCACAACACGGTATTCCGACCATCAAAACCTATGCACTTGGAAAAACATCGCTTGTCATGGAAGATATATCCGTTTCGGAGAATTGGCGGCTTGGCGTGGCGGAAGATTTAGCAGATGTTGACGTAGCAAAAAGCCTTGCGCATTGGTATTTTACGTTTCACGAAAACGGAGCGGCTGTATCGGAACTTGATACATTGTTTTTTGAGTTTGCTCAAATCACAGTAGAAAACTTGCAAATGCTTCTAAGTAAGTTACCAGAAGCACAAGCGTTGTTTGCATTTTTACTTGCTCATTTTGACAAATTTCAAAAGATGATTTCCATGCCAACATTTACGATGACGTATAACGATTTCTATTGGTCAAACTTCGTCGTAAGTACGGACAAAAAATCAGCCATGATGTTTGATTATAATTGCATGGGTAAGGGGTATCGGCTTTCCGATTTCCGAAATGTTTGCTGGTCTATGTCAGACGAAGCAAAGAAAACATTTCAAGACGAGTACAATCGTCAGTATACGAAAAAACACAAAAGCACCCGAACAGAAGCAGAAAAGTTGGAGCAGCGCATTGACGATGTAGCTGGCTCGCTGTACGCACTTATTGTTGCCTATACCGACAATGAAGGCTTTCCCGATTGGGCTGCGGCGAATAAAAAAGAAGCCGTAGACGGAAGTTTATTGTCCAAAGCAAAACAGCTTCTTTTGTAGCATCAAGCATGAAAGCAAGAAAGCGGATGCCCACTTGAGGTATCCGCTTTTGATTGCATTGATTTTATAATAAATGTTGATTGAAAGTGCTGTTGATAGGTTTTTCTGAAACTACCTTGACAATACAAGCCCTAAAATCCTTTGCCATATAATACAACGATTGTTTATATTCGTTTAATATGATACTATTCGGATAGGATTTTATAATTATCCCCGGTTTATATAATATGAAAGGGGTAAATTTGGATGTCTGTAGCCACGAGTATATGTATACCCAAAAGCGTTTTATTATCGTTAAGGCAACCTGTGGAAACCGTAGGTTTGGATATGAAGCGTGCGTTAGCCATGCGTTATTATGATGAAAAAAGACTTTCGTTGGGCCAATGCGCCGAACTTGCGGAAATGAACGAAAAATCGTTCATCGGTTACCTGTCAAGATACGGAATTTCAATATTTAATTTTGAATCGCAAGAAGAATTGTTGGAGGATATCCGCAATGCTTAGTGCCGTTGTTAATTCAACGCCCTTGATATCGCTGCATGATATAGGCAAACTAGATATCCTAAGCCACTTATACAGTAAATTAAAACAGCCTTACACAAAGGCGAAGTCGAAGTAATGATTCTTGCCGATGAGTTAAATATCGATGTGTGTGTCATTGATGATAAACTGGCGCGGGAATATGCCGGACACTTGGGCTTAAAACTTACCGGGACGTTAGGTGTATTAATAAAAGCCAAAGAACGTGGTATTATTAGCGCGGTTGTTCCCTATATGGATATGTTGCTTAAAAATGAAATATATATCAACAAATCCTTATATGAAAATATAAAAAAAATCGTTAACGAATAAACTTACCCCAACCGCAACAACAAGGAGGTCATCATGAAATTTCCATTCTCACAGCAGGGCTTGTTTTGCCTTAACAAGGGATGGCGGTTTAGGGAAGTCACCCGAATGTTTGACCCGGGTGCAAAGGACGGGGGGACCGCCCACGACGAAGTCTACAACGCCACCAAAGGCGGCAGCCAGTCGGGCATATTGGCGTCCGCCTTCGACGACAACGATTGGGAGGACGTAACCCTGCCCCACGACTGGGTGACGCGCAAGGGCTTCGACGAAAGCCAAAGCTCGTCGGGCGGGTATAAGGAGCGCGGCGCCGCTTGGTACCGGCACAGCTTCCGTTTGGAGGATGTGGATAGGGACAAGCAGATTTTACTGGAGTTTGAGGGGATGTCGGCGGAAGCGGTCGTTTATGTCAACGGCTTTACCATGGAGCGGTCGTTTTCGGGCTATACGCCCTTTGCGGTGGATATCACGGACGTGGCTAATTTCGGCTCCATGCCCAATATCGTGGCGGTTTACATAGACGCGCGCGGCAAGGAAGGCTGGTGGTACGAAGGCGCGGGCATTTACCGCAACGTGTGGCTGGTGAAGAAACCCGCCGTCCATTTGGCGTACGACGGGGTGTTTATTAAGCCCGTGCGGGACGATGACGGCTGGCGTATCGATATGCGGGTAGAGGTGGAGAATTCCTTTAGGGAAGCCACCTTTTTTACTGTAGGGGTGGAGATCGAAACCGCGGACGGCTTGCTGGAGGTAAGCCACGACCCCGAAACGGAGGTCAGCGGATTTACTACGGAAACGGTCAGCTTCGAAATACCGTTTTACAACCCGACCTTATGGGATGTGGATAACCCCTTCTTATATGAAGCGAAGGTGACGGTCAAGACGAACCGCGCGACGGATTTCATACATGATTATATAAAGATACCCTTCGGTTTCCGCACGATCGATACCTGCGCCGAAACGGGATTTTATCTAAACGATAAAAATATCAAGCTGCTGGGTATGTGCAACCACCAGGACCACGCGGGCGTGGGCGTCGCCGTACCCTACGCGATTAAGGAATGGCGCGTGGGGCTGTTAAAGGAAATGGGGGCGAACGCCTACCGCTGCGCGCACAATACCGACCCCGAGATACTCGATATCTGCGACCGTTTGGGGATGCTGGTGATGGAGGAGAACCGCACGTTTTCGCCGTCGGCGGACGCGGTGCGCAACGTGGAGCGTATGGTGCGCCATTCGCGCAACCACCCCTGTGTGGTGATGTATTCGCTCTTTAACGAGGAGCCGACGGCGGGGAGTTATAAGGGGTACCTGATTTCGGGGCGGCTCCGCGCGGCGATACTCAAGCACGACGATACGCGTCCCACCACCTGCGCCATGAACGGCGGCTACATGGAGGAAAACGGCGCGACCGCCATCGTGGAGATACCGGGCATCAACTACCATCCCCAAGCGTATAAGGAATTCCATGAAAAATTCCCCCACAAGCCCCTTGTGGGCGCGGAAACGACGTCCAGCTTCTCCCAGCGCGGGGAATGGATGACCGACCTTTCGCAAAACCGCATCGCGGGGCTGGACGAGTGCTGCGCGTCCTGGTCCAACCATGTGCGCACGGCGTGGAAGTATGTGGACACACAGCCCTTCGTCATGGGGACGTTCGTGTGGACGGGCTTCGATTACCGCGGCGAGCCTACGCCCTGCCCGTGGCCCGCGGTTTCCAGCTTCTTCGGTACGTACGATGCGTGCGGCTTCCCCAAGGACCCCGTGTATTTGTACAAGGCGTACTGGAAAAAGGAGCCGTCCATCCACATCGTACCGCATTGGAACCTCCCCGTGGAGGAAGGCACGCCGATACGCGTGCGCGTATTTACGAATTGCGAATACGTAAAACTATATTTAAACGGCGAAACCGTGGGCGAACAAGCGAACGATAAATACGAGCAGACGATTTTTACCGTACCGTACAAAAAGGGCAAATTGACCGCCGAAGGCATCAATAATAATGAAGTCGCCGCAAGAATGTCGGTTAAAACATCAAAGCCCGCGGCAAAGTTAAAGATCGAGCTATCTAAGCCCGAAATGAAAAACGACGGCTTCGATGCGATTGCCGTCAATATAATGGCCTTGGATGAAGACGGCCTTTTCGTCCCCGACGCGCAGGATATGGTGCGCTTTACCGTTACGGGCGGGGCGTACATCGCGGGGGTCGGCAACGGCAACCAAAATTCCCACGAGCCGGACTTCGCGGAATACAGGGAGCTGTTTAACGGCCGCTGTCAGGCGGTCATTAGGTCGAACGAAGGCATCGAGTGGATAACGTTTACCGCATCCTCATACGGATTAACTCCCTGCACAACCCAAATCCCCGTGACCGACGTGGGTAACGCGATGATCCCCGCGCCCGAGCGCATCAACACCAAGGTCATCACGGGTTGGCGTATGTATAAGGAAGTGTTCGAAGGGATGCCCGACGCCAATATGAAGGTCGCCTCCGACGACAACAACAGTTTGGTGGCGGTCACGTTCGACGATTCGCACCAGCCTTTATTGGACAACCAACTCGGCAAGTACGCCCTGTACCGCACCGTGTGCGACTTCGGGGGCAACACCGTACCGCGCGGTTTGTATATCGGTAAGGTCAGCGCGTTTATATGGCTGTATATCGGCGGTATCCTGGTACATCACACCGAGGATTGCCGTTACGGCGGGAGCGTTGAGTACCCGATACCCGATACCGTCACGGGCAGGCACGAAGTTACGGTCATCGTGCGCCACATGCACGAATATTGGGCCCACGCGGGGATTTATTCACCCATTATCATTAAGGAATACCCGAAGCGGTAATCAGAGCGAGCGGCGTTTCTTTATCCTTGTGGAAACCAGGATTTTTATAGGGGAATGTTTGTCGCCGTTTATCATTTCGTTCAGACGTTTGACGGCCGTGATACCCATGTATTTTACAGGGACGTGTACCGTCGTCAGGGAAGGCTCAATATAGGAAGCCATGGGCAAATCGTCAAAACCGATGATGGAAATATCGTCGGGGATGCGGTAGCCCTTTTTTTGTAAGGCCCGCATGACGCCGATGGCGATCAGGTCATTGTCCGCGAAGTAACAGGGCGCCAGCTCCTCGCCCTGCTCGAGCAGTTCCATCATATCCACGAACGCCCCCTCCACCGAAGGGGTTAAGGTATGTACGATGGACTTCGAGGCGGACATGCCGTGCATCTTTACGGATTTGTAAAAGCCTTCGGCGCGTTTGTTAAAGTTACCGATGGGGTAGGAGGAGCGGAGATGCCCCGGCTGTTTTTTCGTCTTGGAAATCAAATAATTCGTGGCTTCGAACGCGCCCTGCACGTTGTTGATTAAAACGGAGTCATATTGGGTAAAATCTAAATTTACATCAAGCAGGATAAAAGGTATCCGCAGTTTCATGGTATCGAATACATGGAAATCGTCCAGTTGCATCTCCGTCCCCAGCAGGATGATCCCCGCGCTGTCGGAATCGTTGATTTCCCTTATTTTTTTTTGCATGTCGTCGTCCTTGTAGATGTAAGTGATTTGCAGCTTGTAATTAAATTCCGCGCAGGCGGTTTCGATCCCTTCGAAAAGGGCGGAGAAGAACGGGGTTTCGCTGACGATGGCCCCTTGGCGCTTATAGATAATGAAGGTGATGTGGCGGCTCGGCTTTCGTTTCTTTTCGGTTTTGGTGTAATCGTAGCCGTATTTTTCCGCCGCTTCCAAAATACGCTTGCGCGTTTGGGTGCTTACGCCCTGTTTGTCGCGCAAAGCCATGGAAATGGCGGCCTCCGACAGGTTTAACAGGTTCGCCAGTTCCTTTCCGGTGATACCCATTTTGATCAGCCCCAACATTTTTATGTATGATTGTATAAATTATAACATATGTTAAGTGAATAATTAAGTAAAAAAGACTTAATTTATGGTTGTAATTAATCTGTAACATTGTGATAATGCCATAACTACAAATAAAAATGTAGCAAATAAGAGAGGAGATTCAAAATGAAGAAGTTCGCAATTATCGTAAGCCTGCTGCTTGTGGCGATGCTCGCGTTCACCGCTTGCAATAGGGGAGGTAGTGACACACCCCCGCCGCCGCCCGCGCCTCCGACGCCTTCGCCGACACCCGCGGCGACGCCTACACCGGCACCCGACGCGGGCCATCAGGAGCCCGAACCCGACCCCGGATTCGTAATGCCCACGACACCCATAACGCTGACCTTCTGGTGGTGGGGCGGAGACGCCAGGAATGCCGCCGTCGAAGCAGCCGTAGACATCTTCATGGACCGTTACCCCAATATCACCATCGAAGTCCAGCCGACCACGGCCGCGTTCGCGGACGCTACCGAAGCGATGCTTACGAGGGTGGCGGCAGGCACCGAAGCCGACATCAACCAAGTGAACTTTAACTGGGTACACTTGTGGGGCCGCGGCGAAAACGTGTTTGCCGACCTTAGGGACTTTGACCACATCATCGACTTCAGCCAGTTCTCGCAAAGCGATATCGACAGCATGACCCTCGGCGACGGGCAAATCGCCGGATTGCCCCACGGGATGAACGCCCGTATGCTCTTAACCAGCAGGCCCTTCCTGGAGGAGTTCGGCTTGACCGAAATGCCCACCGACTTTGAAGAATTCATCGCGCTTGCCGAGCGGATTTCCGCAAACAACGCCGCGGTAGACGCCGGAGACAACCGCTATGTACACGTACCCTTCTCGAATTTGGACATCGACCATTTCCTGCTTACCATGCTGTACAGCACAACCGGTAAGGAACCCGTAGCCAACCGCAGGTGGAACTACACCGCCGACGAGGTTGAAAGGGTCCTTAACCTGCTGCTGCGCTTCGACGCCGCGGGCGGACAGCCCAGCTTCGAAAACCACGACACCGTTAACAGCCGCAACAACGCGGTATGGACGGGCGGACGCGCCGCTTCCTCCTTCCAATGGATCAATGCCCCGCACGTAGACGCCGGAACGTACGGCGGCGGTGACCGCGTAGGCGAAATGGTCCTGTTCCCCTTCCCGCAGCCCGGCGGTAACGTCGTAGGCGCGGCCAGGGCGAGCCTTGCCCACGCGATCTCCAAAAATTCCGCGCATCCCGAGGTTGCCGCGTATTTCCTTAACTTCTTCTATACCGACCCCGAAGCGATCAGGGCCGTAGGCCCCGAGCTGGGTGTGCCGGGTGCCCGCGACGCGTTTGCGATCGTATCAAGCGAAGGCATGATCAACGAACTCCAAGCGCAAGGCATTGAACTGCTCAACAGGCTCCCCGTAGCCTTCATGACCGTATACTGGGAAGACTCGACGCTCCGTAACCCCAGGTACGCCATCTACGACGAATTAAGGACGGAACGTATCACCGCAAGGGAAGCCGCTGAACGTATGGTACGCGAACAGCAAGACGCGCTCGATAACCTCTACAGATAATGGACAATAAAAGAAATAAGCCCTCCGAAACCCCCGCGGCCAAGGCTGCGGGGGTTAGGAAAAGGCGCGGAAAATGGCGGCTAAAGTTTCCCTTAGCCCCCTTTGTGTTTTTGATCCCTTGGTTTATCGGATTCGCGATTTTTCGGGCGTATCCGATTCTGCGTTCCTTTTATTTGAGCCTCAGCCACTTTAACCTGTTGGACGCCCAACCCCGATTTGTCGGGTTTGACAACTACGTACGCATGTTTACGAATGATATTTTGTTCACGGCATCCGCTGCAGCCACGCTTCGGTTTGTTTTTTTGGGGACGCCGATGGTGTTGATTGTGGCGTTCTTTATCGCTTACATCCTTAATTTCAAATTGAAGGGCGTAAACCTTTTCCGCACGGCTTATTACATCCCGTCTATATTGGGCGGTAACGTGGCGGTGGCGATCCTTTGGCGGCAAATGTTCCGCAACAACGGGCTGGTTAACGCGGCGCTGGGTATCTTCGGTATCGATCCCATCATGTGGCTGCGGTCGGAATCCTTCGCCCCGTTTGTGCTGGTCCTTTTGTCCGCGTGGCAATTCGGCTCCACGATGTTGATTTTCCTCGCGGGGTTGCAAAACGTGTCGCCGAGCCTGTACGAGGCCGCTTCCATGGACGGCGCGAAGAAACGCCAAATGCTGTTCCGTATCACGATACCGGTTATTTCGCCCGTATTGTTCTTTAACACGATCAACGTAATGTTAAGGCATTTCCAGGAGTTTAACTCGGCGTTCTTGATTACCGAGGGCGGCCCCTTTAATGCCACGCTCTTTATGAATGTGTACATTTACCAGCGTTCCTTCGCGGGGCTTGACTTTGGATACGGCTCGGCGTTGACGTGGGTGCTGCTTTTGGGGATTGGCGCGCTTACCCTGGTCCTCTGGCTTACATCCAAATTTTGGGTCCATTACAGTGATTAGGAGGGATGCCGTCTATGTCTGAGGTGAATCTGCGTACCGTACGCAAAGCCAAAATCAACGCGGGGATCCGATATTTTATCCTAATCGTAGTGGGGTTGTTTATGGCCTATCCCCTTATTTGGATGTTTGGCAGCGCGTTTAAGAATAACTTTGACATTTTTAACAGCGTAGCCATTTTCCCGCCCGCCGGACGGGGGACGATGGATAACTACCCGGAGGCTTGGAATATTTCCCGCAACCATAATATGCTGTTTTACTATATGAACACGCTGCGTTTTCTGATTCCGAGGGTAATTTTCCAGGTGATTTCCTGTACGCTTACGGCTTATGCCATCGCGCGTTTCCAATTCCCCGGCAAGAAGATCGTGTTCGGCTTGGTTATGCTTACGCTTTTAATGCCCGACGTGGCGTTTCGGATCCCCGTTTTCTTTATCTTTAGGGACATGAATTTGCTGGATACCTTCGCTTCGCTGTATGTGCAGGAGATGCTCGCGGTCAACTCGTTCTTCGTGTTTATGATCATCCAGTTTATGCGGACGATCCCGCGGGATTTGGACGAAGCGGCCGCCATCGACGGTTGCGGGCCGCTGCGTATCCTAACGTATATCCTGGTGCCGGTGCTGCGGCCCATCGTCATCACCACCGCGTTGCTTACCTTCATGTGGGGGTCGAATGACTTTTTGGGCCCGTTGATTTACTTGAACAGCCCCAACAACCAGGTGTTGGCGCAGGCCCTGCGCGGCTTGATGGGGGATGTCGATACGCTTACTAATTACGGCGCGATATTCGCGGCCGCTACGATTGCGATCGTACCCGTGCTCGCTGTGTTCTTCACTTGCTCGAGGTATTTCGTGCAGAGCGTCACCGCCTCCGGAGGCAAGGAATAATGGCGCGTTTGTTGGAAGAAAAACACCGACGGATATTCGATTTCGTTAACAACGAACTATTAAACGCAACCGATGAATCCTGGAATATCGGGCAAACCGTACACGCAAGCAAGCCCAAATGGGCGTACGAAAGCGGATGTATGTTGGAAGCCGTTATGGATTTGTATAACGCGACGGGGGAGCAGCGTTATTTCGACTTCGTAAAAGGGATCACGGACCGCTTCGTCAACGAAGACGGCAGCGTTACGGGCTTCGACGCAAACGAATATAATGTTGACCAAATCAAAATGGGGACGGTGCTTTTCGATTTATATGATAAGACCGGACAGGAAAAATATAAGAAAGCAATAGCATTATTGTACGCGCAGTTACAAAAACATCCGCGTATAAAAGCGGGCAACTTTTGGCATAAAAAGATATACCCGAACCAAGTATGGCTGGACGGGCTTTACATGGGGCAGCCGTTTTATATACGGTACGAGTTGAGGTTTAACGGCGGAAGGAACCTATCCGACAGCATACTCCAATTCGTTAACGTGCGGGAATTGATGCGGGACGATAAGACGGGGCTGTTCTATCACGGCTACGACGAATCCCGCGCGATGTTTTGGGCCAACAGGGAAACGGGGCTTAGCAAGCATTTTTGGAGCCGCGCCATCGCCTGGTACGTAATGGCCCTCACGGATTGCGCGGAAATGCCGATATCCCCCATCGAACGCGAAACGCTGAAAAAGCACTTGAAGGAAATCACGGACGCGATGATGAAGTACGCGCATAACCTAATGTTCTATCAGGTGACGGACAAAGGGGATATGCCGGGCAACTATACCGAAACCAGCGCCACCAGCGCCATGGCATACGCGCTCATGAAGGGCGCGCGGCTTGGGCTCCTGCCCGAAAATTACCATGACGTGGGGCGGGAGATATTCGACTCCGTAGCCGAAAACAAACTGGTACTCGGGGACGGCGTTTTTGTCTTAAAGGACGGCTGTTTGGTATCGGGGCTCGGGGGTATGCGCGGGACGGGTAATTATAAATTGCGTGACGGTACGTATGACTATTATATTTCGGAATTACGCGCGGATAACGAACTAAAAACAGTAGCGATTTTTCTCTATGCCTTTTCGGAAATAATACGGGGTGGGTGCTATGGACCAACGGCTTGTTAAACCTATCTTTTGGCCGGTGCTTTTGCTGAGCTGCGCGGTGCTGTCCCTTACGGCGTTTTTCCTTATCGGCGGCATGATATCCAGCCGCTTCGAGGATTATCTGATCGCGTTCCTTACGGGGTTTATCCTTTTCGTCGCGGCGCGTATCGTGGTAAAAAACGCGCAGGAGCCGCCGCGGGCGGCCATCGGCCTGTTGTTCGCCGTTATCGGGATTGCGGTGCTGGCGGTTTTTGTGATGTACAACGCGCTGGTATATTCCGATCATGTGGATTTCGCGGCGTTTGAGGGGCACAGGATGCATGCCGTATTGGCGGATATGCCGCGGGGCTTGCGCTATTTGGGTTCCTATCGGGGCTGGGCCGATTATCTAACCGGCGCGGGATTTGATATCACGGCCCGTTTTTACATCGCGCTGCACCGCGCCATTTACCTGTCGTACGGGATCATCGCGGGTTTGGCGTTTATCGTATTGCAAGCGGCTACGTGCGCGCTGTTGTTTATCGGTACCAAACCACCGAAGCGGGAACTCAGGCATTGAAAATCATCAAGCGGCTGTTGGCTAATTTTACGGATATTTTCGTATTTATCGCCACGGTCGTTTTCTTTTTTGTGTTCGTGATCCCCCGTTTCGTACCCGAGGATGGGGGGTTGGGTATGCCGATGGCGGCGTTGGTGTTGTCGGTGATATGCGCGGTCCATTTCTTGATGCAGTATCCGTTTATGGTCATGCACCAAACCATCGGTAAAGCCATGATGGGCTTGCGCATTGCGTCCACCAACAATGAGCGGCCTTTAACCGTCGGGATTATCGTACAGCGGGAATTGTTCGCGAAGGTGTTTACCTGTTATTTTATGTGCCTGCCGGTATTGTTCGGCAGGGAAGGCAAGCATGACGAAGTTTGTGAAACCGAGGTTGTGTGATGGTTAAGGTCATAACGGCTACCCCCTTCGGATTTGCCTTTGAGTTGGAGAACGACGATTGCTTCTTTACGGGCGAGTACGAAATACATTTAAACGGGACATTTTATAAAGCCACCGATAAAAACGCGGTTGCTATATACGGATTAAAACCAAATACAAGCTATGATGTGCAGTTAAAAGGCAAGGATATTTCCTTTACCGTAAAAACGGAAACGCCGAACTACGTGATCAACGTAAGGGATTATAACGCGTTGGGTGACGGCGTAACGGACGATACCTCCGCCATTAACGCGGCGGTCTATACGGCGGTTGCGGGGTCGGTCGTGTATATCCCCAAGGGGGAATACCTTGTTGACCAAATCTTTTTGAAATCGGACGTTGACATCTATTTGGAACGCGGAGCCGTGATCAAACAAAATACGGAACGAAAAAAGCTGGCTATATTAAAGGGCTACCAACGGGACTATTCCCATGAATCGCCACAAAAAGCGTTGATCAACGCGTCGTGGGAGGGGCATCCCCTGGATTGCTACTGCGCCTTGATTTACGGGAACAACATTAATAATGTACGCGTCTACGGCGAGGGGACGATCGACGGCAACGGAGACGCGGGGGATTTTTGGATAAACCCGAAGGTAAAGAACCGGGCATACCGCCCGAAGAACATCCTGCTTGTAAACTGCGGGAATATTACGGTCAGCGGCATCACCAGCCGTAACAGCGCGTCATGGAACATCCATCCCCTGTATTGCACAAATATATCGTTTAGTTGCATGAAAATAGAAAGCGGCGAGGATTCCCCCAATACCGACGGCATCAACCCCGAAAGCAGCAGCGACGTAAGCATTGTCGGGTGCCGCTTTAACGTGGGCGACGACTGCGTTGCCATCAAAGCGGGTAAGTATTATATGAGTACCGCACGCCTGCGCCCTTCGGAGGATATCACGATCCGCAACTGCTTTATGGAAAAGGGGCACGGCGGGGTGGTCATCGGCTCGGAGATGAGCTGCGGGGTTTACCGTGTCAGCGTCAGCCGATGCGTCTTCCGCGATACCGACCGCGGGCTGCGTATCAAAACCCGCCGAGGCCGCGGAAAGCACGCAATCGTGGACGGGATCGCGTTTGACAATATTATCATGCAGGGTGTGCGTCATGGGTTTGTGGTCAATATGTATTACTTTTGCGACCCCGACGGCAAGAGCGATTACGTAAGGGATAAAAACCCGCGGGAAAAAGATGAGCTAACGCCGACCGTCAAAAATATAACCGTCACGAATGTACGGGCGGACCGTATCAGAGGGAGCGCGGTATTTATCTACGGCTTGCCGGAAAGCTGCGTTACGGGCGTACGTTTAACGGATAACGTATTCACCTTCGCGCCGGATAACGAACGCGTGCTTGAATGTCCCGCAATGATGGATGATTTTACCGTAACGGAAAAACTTGATTTTTATATAAAAAATTGCGACGATGTTTTTATCAAAAATAATGAAGGAATCGTGTCCTCCCTATGAAGGAAATCATCGGTTTTATCGACGGATTGATCGCGTCCTCCACGCCTTTGGCCCCCGCGTGGAACATGGAGCACATGCTTCACAAAAAAGAGCCGAAATGGAATTATGTTGACGGCTGTATGATGAAGGCGCTGTTTGATTTGTATGACGCCGCCAATGACCCCAAATACTTCAACTTCGCAAAAGGATATATGGACTTCTATATCAAAGAGGACGGCCAATTGCTGGGCTACAACGCGCGGGATTATAATTGTGACCATATCAACATGGGCAAGATGCTGTTCCGCCTGTTCCGCGCCTCCGTCAACCCCGCGGAAAAAGAAAAATATAAAAAAGCCATCGACTTGCAATATACTCAACTAAAAACGCACCCCCGCACGCAAGCGGGCAATTTTTGGCATAAGGAAATCTATCCCCATCAGGTTTGGCTGGACGGTTTGTACATGGTACAGCCCTTTTATATGGAATATGAAATGCTGTTTAACGAGCGAAGGTTTTACCGTGACGCGTTTAACCAGTTTAAGGCCGTCGTTGAAATCATGCGCGACCCGCAAACGGGGCTGTATTACCACGGGTACGACGAAAGCCGCGAAATGTTTTGGGCGGATAAAGAAACGGGGCTGAGCCCCAACTTTTGGACCCGCGCGATCGGGTGGTTCGCCATGGCCCTGGCGGATACGGCGGAAAAATTAGACGAACAATTCTTTTACGAATATATGGAATTACAAAGGTATTTAAAGGACTTGATGGACGCGGCTTTGTGCTTTAGGGACGGGGAGACGAAGCTCTTCTACCAGGTAACCGACGCGGGCAAACGGGAAGGCAACTATTTGGAAACCAGCGGTTCGTGCGCGATTGCCTACGCGTTGATGAAGGGCGCGAGGCTGGGATATTTGCCCGAATATTATTACGATTACGGCAAGGAAACCTTTGACGCGGTGGTAAAACATAAATTAACCGTAGAAAACGGCGGTTTCGTGTTAAAGGATATATGCCTGGTGGCCGGGCTCGGCGGTATGCCGGGGCACGGCGATTACAAGGTGCGCGACGGCTCGTTCGAGTATTATATATCAGAGCCGCGCGTTAACAACGACGCGAAGGGCGTCGCACCGTTCCTGTTCGCTTATTCGGAGATATTAAAGCATTAAGGGAGGATTTACATGTTAAACGTAAAAACGAAGGAAAATTGCCTGTACGACGAGGTATCGCTGGGTGAAGTTATGCTGCGGCTCGACCCGGGCGAAGGGCGCATACGCAACACGCGTAATTTCCGCGCGTGGGAAGGCGGCGGGGAATACAACGTGGCCCGCGGCCTGCGCAGGTGCTTTAAAATGAACACAGCCATCGTCACCGCCTTCGCGGACAACGACATCGGCTGGCTGATCGAAGACTTTATCTTGCAAGGCGGCGTGGATACGCGTTTTATCAAATGGTATCCCTACGACGGCATCGGCCGCAACGTCCGCAACGGCCTTAACTTTACCGAGCGGGGTTACGGCGTGCGGGGCGCGATCGGCATCAGCGACCGCGCGAATACCGCCGCCGCCGCGCTTAAACCGGGCGACGTCGATTGGGAGGAAATCTTCGGCAAGCTGGGCGTACGTTGGTTCCATACCGGGGGTATCTTCGCGGCCCTGTCGGAAACCTCCGCCCAAGTGGCCCTGGAAGCGGCGAAGTGCGCAAACAAATACGGCACGGTTGTCAGTTACGACCTCAACTACCGTCCCTCCCTTTGGAAGGCCATCGGCGGCAAAGCCAAGGCGCAGGAAGTGAATAAAGAAATCGCCCGTTACGTGGACGTAATGATCGGCAACGAGGAAGACTTCGAGGCGTGCCTGGGCCTGGAAATCGAAGGCAATACGGAAAACCTTTCGGAGTTGAACATGGACGGCTATATCGGCATGATCAACGCCGCTTCCCGCGTGTATCCCAATTTTAAAGTGATCGGCACGACGCTGCGCACCGTCAAGACGGCGACCGTCAACGACTGGTCGGCCATTTGCTGGGCGGAGGGTAAGGTATACGAAGGCATGAAGCTCGACGGCCTGGAAATCCTCGACCGTGTGGGCGGCGGTGACAGCTTCGCTTCCGGCTTGATTTACGGCTTGATGAGCGGTAAGGATTATCAAACAGCGCTTAACTACGGCGTGTGCCACGGCGCGCTTGCCATGACCACCGCGGGCGACACCACAACGGCCCTGTTAAAGGAAGTCGAGGGCTTGATGAAAGGCGCGGGCGCAAGGGTCCAGCGGTAACATGAAAATCTTTTCGCGGATCGCGTCCATGAAGCGGGGGGTCCATCCGCCGGAAAATAAGGAAACGGCCCTAACGCCCATACGGTATTTTTTCCCGCGGAACGGCGCGGAAATGGTGTATCCTATGCAACAGCATATCGGTACCCCGTGCGAGCCGATTGTTGCAATCGGCGACTCCGTTGAGGTGGGGCAAAAGATCGGCGACTCCGACGCGTTTTTGTCGTCGCCGGTGCATACGACGGTTTCCGGCACGGTGGTGGATATCCGTACGGTCATCACCCCTACGGGACGCAAATCAAACGCCGTCGTCGTCGTAAACGACGGCAAGTACCGCGACCACCCTACCTGTAACAAAGCCGTGGATTACAAGACCCTTTCCCGCGGGGAAATATTGTCGTACATCCGCGAGTGCGGCATCGTGGGTATGGGCGGCGCGGGCTTCCCTACCCACGTCAAATTGAACCCCCCGCCGGATAAAAATATCGATACCGTCATCGTCAACGCCGCCGAATGTGAACCCTATTTGACCAACGACCACCGCGTTATATTGGAGGAACCGAAGCAGGTCATGCTGGGCTTGGAAATCCTGTTGCACCTGTTCCCCGACGCGGAAGGGATCATCGCGGTAGAGGACAACAAACGCGACGCGATCGAACTGCTGAAAAAAATGATCTATTCCCCCAAGGTCCGCGTCATGCCCATGAAGACCCGCTACCCCCAAGGCTCGGAAAAACAGCTCATCCAAACCTGCTTAAAAAGGGAGGTCCCCGGCGGCGGTTATCCCATGGACGTGGGGTGCATCGTGCAGAATGTGGATACGGTCATCGCGCTGCACCGCGCTTTTTACCGCGGACGTCCGCTGATGCGCAAGATCATGACCATCGCGGGCGGAGCGGTATTGAATCCCGGTAATTACAAAGTCCGCTTCGGTATGAGTTACCGCGATATCATCGAAGCCATCGGCGGATTAAAACGCGACCCCCACAAGATAGTCATCGGCGGGCCCATGATGGGGATTTCCCACTACACGTTCGATATTCCGGTAACGAAGACATCATCGGCCTTCCTGTTATTTACGGAGAAGGAAAGCAAAATCCCCCCCGAACGGGATTGCTTCCGCTGCGGCAAATGCGTGGATTATTGCCCCACGGGGCTCATGCCCCTGGAATTAAATAAATTCGCCAGGGCCGACCATATCGGCCGATTTAAGGAGTACAACGGGATGGATTGCATCGAATGCGGCTGCTGTTCGTATATTTGCCCGGCCAAGCGGCACCTCACGCAATCCATCAGTACCATACGCCGCGAACAGTTGGCGGCAAGGAAGTAAAGGAAAGAGGCGAAGCATGGAACGACCCCGCTATACCGTTACCGCCACGCCCCACATCCGCGCGTCCGACAGCATAGAAAGGACCATGTATTATGTGTTGATCGCCTTGGCACCCGCCGCGGTCATGGGCGTGGTTTTCTTCGGCTTGCGCGCGCTGGCGGTTATCGGGATATCCATCGCTTCCGCCGTTATATTTGAGGCCCTGTACCAAAAGCTAACCCGCAAGCCCGTTACGGTGAAGGACGGCAGCGCGGTTATCACGGGTTTGCTGCTGGCCATGACCCTGCCGCCTGCGTTGCCTTTGTGGATGCCCGTAATCGGCTCTTTTGCGGCGATCGTGCTGGTTAAGCAGTTATTCGGCGGGTTGGGGCATAACTTTTTAAACCCCGCGCTGGCGGGGCGGGCGATATTGATGGCGGCGTACGCTTCGCCCATGACGGTAGCCTTCTACACGCCAAATGTTTGGGGTAGTGTGGATGCCGTTACTTCCGCGACGCCTTTGTTATTAATGGAAAGCGGGGTTTTTACGCCGTCGGCTCCCGACTTCTTGGCGTCGTTCGCGGGGAATATCGGCGGCTCGATCGGGGAAACCGCCGCCTTCGCCCTATTGGCGGGCGGATTGTTTTTGTTGGTTAAAAAGGTGATAACGTGGCATATCCCCGTGAGCTTCATCGCTTCCGCGGGGGTGTTGGCGTTTTTGTTAAACCCCGGCGGGGTTTCGGGCGGGATCGCCCTGTATCATATATTGGCCGGGGGATTGTTGTTGGGCGCGTTTTTTATGGCTACCGATTATCCCACCTCTCCGGTGACGCCCGTGGGTAAGGTTATTTTCGGCGCGGGGTGCGGGGTCATAACCATGGTCATACGCCTGTACGGCGGTTACCCCGAAGGGGTGGCGTACGCGATCCTGCTCATGAATTTGGCCGTTCCCCTAATCGACCGTTATACACGGCCCCGCGTATTGGGTATCAAAAAGAGGGGGGCGTAAATGAAAAAGGAAATCATCAAACCTACGTTGGTTTTGTTATTGGTTACGCTTTTCTCCGCCGCGGTTATCGGCGTGACCCATGCCGTTACGCTGGAGCCGATACAACAGCAGCGCGCCAACGCGGAAATGGCCGCCATCACGGCGTTATTCCCCCATACATATACAACGGAGCGCCATGCAATTGAAGAAGAAAGCTCATCTCTTACCGGCTTCGCGCTTTGCTTTGACCGTGATAATAAAATTATCGGATACGTGTTTTCCGCTTCGCCCGCGGGTTACAGCGGCAGGATTCATATGATGGTCGCCTTGGATTATAATGCGGTCGTGCAAGGCATACGGATCATCAACCATACGGAAACCCCGGGGTTGGGTTCGAATATTACGCAGGGTTGGTTCATCGGCGCGTTCCCGGGCCAATCGGGAATGATGAACGCGAATGACGTACCCGTTGTTACCGGCGCGACGGTATCCGTCAACGCGGTATTGCGCGGCGTAAATGACGCGATCGCTTATATGAAAGGGAGTAACCGTCTGTGATAAAGGCCCTTGTACGGTTCAAGAAAGGCATCCTGGACGAGAACCCGATCTTTTCGCAGGCCATCGCCCTTTGCCCGGTATTGGCCGTCACCACGACCGTCAACAACGGCATCGGACTGGGGGTTGCCACCTTATCGGTGCTTTTCGCTTCGGCGATGGTGGTTTGTTTTATACGGCGTTTTATTTCCGACCGGGTACGCATCCCTTGTTTTATCGTGATTTCCGCCACCTTTACCACGGTGGTGCAACTGTTAATGGAAGCCTTCCTCCCCGCGCTCAACGACAGCCTGGGTATTTTTATCCCCTTGATCGTCGTCAATTGCTTGATCCTCGCCCGTATGGAATCCTTTGCGGCTAAAAATCCGCCGCTTACCGTCGCCTTCGACTCGCTGGGTATGGGGCTGGGCTTTACCCTCGCGCTTACGCTCATCGGCGCCGTACGCGAGGTCATGGGCTTCGGTACGGTTTTCGGCATTACCGTCATCCCCGAAGCCATCCCCCGCAATATCCTGATGATCCTTCCGCCGGGCGGGTTTTTTGTGCTGGGCTTTTTGATCGTCGGGCTTAGGGCGTTAAAAAGGAAGGGGGCGTAATACATGGAAGTCGTATTGGTCTTTGTCAGCGCGGCGTTGGTCAACAATTTCGTCCTTTCGCGTTCGCTTGGGATTTGCCCCTTTATCGGCGTTTCCAAACGGCTGGATACCTCGTTGGGCATGGGTTTAGCCGTAACCCTGGTGATGGCGTTCGCCTCCGCGATTACCCATATAGTCTATAACGGAATCCTGGTGCCGCTGGGGCTGGAATTCCTGCACATCATCGCCTTTGTATTGATAACGGCGTGTTTGGTGCAGGTGGTTGAAATGTATCTGAAAAAGAACGCGCCCAATCTGTACAAGGCGCTGGGGATATTTTTGCCGTTGATCACCACCAATTGCGCTGTGCTGGGTGCGCTGTTGCTGAACATCGAGTTATTTTCCGGCAGCATCGTGTTAGCGATGGTACACGCGGTCGGCGCGGCGGCGGGCTTTACGCTGGCGTTGGTGCTGTTCTCCGGCATACGCGAGCGTTTAAATTACAGCCCTGTCCCCAAGTTGTTTGAGGGCGTACCTATCGCCATGATCGTCGCGGGGTTGATGTCCATCGCGTTTTTGGGCTTTACGGGGATGATTAACCTATGAACGCCGTCGTACAGGTGATGCTTGTCTTGGGTGGGCTTGGGTTGTTCTTCGGTGTCCTGTTGAGTTTCGCCGGGATGAAGCTGAAAACCAACACGGACCCCAAGCTGGAATCCTTGAAGGATATCCTGCCGGGGGTCAATTGCGGCGGGTGCGGATTGGCCGGGTGCAGCGCGTTCGCCGAGGAAGTCTTCCACGGTAAAGCGGAAACCGACGGCTGCCCCGTTGGGGGGGCGGAATTAAATTACAAAATAGCGGATATCATGGGTATACATGCCTCCGTTTCCACGCGGAAGACCGCTTATATCAAATGCGTCGGTTCCGATAAGGAAAGCCTTTTCCTTTTCAAATACCACGGCGTGGAGGATTGCCGCGCCGCTGTACGTTTGGTGGGGGGTGGCTCCAAGGGCTGCGCCTACGGATGCTTGGGCGGCGGGAGTTGTATCAAGGTTTGTATGTTCGACGCGATTTCCGTCGTTGACGGGATCGCCGTCGTCGATAACGAAAAATGCACCGCTTGTACCGTATGCGTAAAGGCTTGCCCGAAAAACTTGATCGAAATGGTACCCTACGATAAGAAAATACGCATCGGATGCAACGCCCGCGACGGGGCGAAATCCATACGGGCGAATTGCAAGGTAGGCTGTATCGGGTGCAAGTTGTGCGAAAAATCATGCGAATACGGTGTGATCCAAACGGAAGGGCAATTGGCGCGTATTTTTTATGAAAAATGCAACGGATGCGGGGTATGCGTTGAAAAATGCCCCCGCAAGTGTATCGTTAGCGTTCTATGATAAAGGGGTTGAGCGAATGAAAAAGAAGGTATCCCGTCCGGTAACGGTCCTGCAATTCGGCGAAGGGAATTTCCTGCGCGGGTTCGTCGATTACATGATCGACGTCGCCAACGAAAAGAGGTCGCACGTCGGCAACGTAAGGATCGTCAAATGCATCCCGCAGGGCAGCCTGGAAGCCTTAAAAAAGCAGGATTGCGTTTATACCGTAATCCTCAGGGGCATACGCGGCGGGGAGATTTATGTGGAAAAGCACATCGTCACCAGCGTATCGGACGCGGTGGACGCTTATGAGGAGTACGATGACTACGCGAAAACGGCGGCAAGTCCCGACTTGCAAGTCATCGTGTCCAACACCACCGAAGCGGGCATCGTATACGACGGCACCGACGAATTGAGCATGACCCCGCCCAAGTCCTTCCCGGGCAAATTGACCAAGCTGCTGTATGAGCGGTTTAAGCATTTCTACGGCGAAGAAGATAAGGGTCTTATTATCCTCCCCGCGGAATTGATTGATAAAAACGGGGACAAACTATTGGAATGTTGCCTAAAGCTCGCGGAGTTGTGGGAATTATCCCCTTCGTTTATCAAATGGTTGAAAAACAACAATATATTCTGCAATACCCTTGTGGATCGCATCGTTACGGGTTACCCGGCCGATGAAGCGGAAGCCTTAAAAAAGGAACTGGGGTATGAGGACAGATTGATCGTTACGGCGGAGCCCTTTGCCCTGTGGGTGATCGAATCCAAGCGGGTATCCGAGGTTGCAAGGCGGTTCCCGCTGTATAAGGCGAACCTTCCGGTCATCTTTACCAACGACCTGTCGCCCTATCGGGAACGTAAGGTGCGCATCCTTAACGGGACGCACACCTCCACGGCGCTGGCGGCGTATTTGTCCGGCATCGATACGGTGGGCGACATGATGAAGGACCCCACCCTGCGCGCGTTTTTGGAAAAGGTCATGTTCGGGGAACTCTCCCCCCGCGTACCCTTACCGGCCGACGAGGTCAAGTCCTTCGCCGATTCGGTTATCGAACGGTTTGCGAACCCGTTCATCAAGCACAACCTCCTTTCCATTTCGTTAAATTCCGTGTCCAAATTTAAGGTGCGCGTTCTCCCCACCATTTTGGAAACCCATGAGCAAACGGGGGCCCTTTCCGATTACCTGTGCTTTGCGTTGGCGGCGTTGGTCAAATTCTACAGCGCGGGCGAACGCGGCGGTATTCCTTACAAAGTATCGGACGACGCGGCGGTATTGGATTTCTTTCATGAAAATAAGGATAAACCCCCGCATGATTTGGTTATTAAATTCTTAAACCGTGAGGATTTTTGGGACCGTGATTTGATGGAAGTCCCCGGCTTCGCGGAAAAAGTATCGGAAAGTCTTGTGGAAATAAATACACGGGGAATGCGCGGTGCGGTGGAATGGATACTTTCAAAATAAAACCCGAGGACAATGTAGCCGTTGTCCTGCACGCCGAAGCGGGTATCGATTTCGGCCACAAGGTCGCTTGCGCGGATATATCCGCCGGGCAGGAGATCATCAAATACGGATGCCCCATCGGGATCGCCTCGGCGGATATAAAAAACGGCGAGCATGTGCATACCCACAACATGAAAACGGGCTTAAAAGAAGAAACCATTTATACCTACCAACCCGTGGAAGTGACCCTTTTACCCCGGAAAGCGGGTAAGTTCATGGGTTTTAAACGTAAAAATGGTAAAACAGGTATCCGCAATGAGATATGGGTCATCCCTACCGTGGGTTGCGTAAACCCCACCGGGGAGGCGATCGCGCGCAAAGCGCGGGAAAAGATGTGCGGCGGTATCCAAGGGATATACAGCTTTCCGCATCCCTTCGGATGCTCCCAATTGGGCGAGGACCACGAAAATACGAAAAAAATCCTGTGCGGATTGGTAAAGCACCCCAACGCGGGGGGTGTGCTTGTGTTGGGTTTGGGCTGTGAAAATAACAGCATCGCTGAAATGAAAGAAATGCTGGGTGCCGTAGACGAAACCCGTATAAAATTCCTCAATTGCCAGGACGTGGAGGACGAAATCACCGCCGGAGCGGAACTGATCGGGGAAATCATCGAAGCGGTCAAGGACGATAAACGCGAACCGATCGATACCTCCGAGCTGGTTATCGGCTTAAAATGCGGCGGGAGCGACGGGCTTTCGGGGATAACGGCAAACCCGCTGGTGGGCGTTTTTTCCGACCGCTTGATCGCCGAGGGCGGGTCCGCCATCCTTACGGAAGTGCCGGAAATGTTCGGCGCGGAAACGATCCTCATGAACCGATGCGCCGATGTAGGAATCTTTGAAAAAACGGTTAAGTTGATCAATGATTTCAAGCAATATTTTATCAAAAACGGCCAACCCATCTACGAAAACCCTTCCCCCGGCAACAAAGAGGGCGGGATATCCACGCTGGAGGATAAATCCCTGGGCTGTACGCAAAAAGCGGGCTCCGCTCAGGTAAACGATGTTTTGTCCTACGGAGAAATTCTCCATGTGAAGGGATTGAACCTCTTAAATTCCCCGGGCAATGATTTGGTGGCCGCGACGGCGCTCGCGGCAAGCGGGGCGCACATCGTCCTCTTTACCACCGGACGGGGGACGCCCTTCGGCTGCCCCGTGCCCACGGTCAAGATTTCCAGCAACACACGCCTGTACGAACGCAAGCGGGCTTGGATCGACTTCGACGCCGAACCGGTGATACGGGGCGAACCCATGGACAAAACAGCGGATGAATTCTATTCCTATATCATCAAGCTCGCGAACGGGGAGGTCTTTACCAAAACGGAGCAGAACGGCATCCGCGACATCGCGATCTTCAAAACAGGCGTAACCCTGTAAATAACCCGTAAAGGAGCGGTAACCATGAAGTTGAATATCTATTACGGCACGCACCCGCAGGACGCGATGCATTACACCACCGAAAGGCTGAGGGGCGAATACTTGTTGCAAAACCTGTTCCCCGCCGACGAGGTTATCCTAAATTATTCCCACAACGACCGTATAATCGCGGGCGGGTTAAAACCCGTTAAAAAAACGCTGACCCTGCCGGGCGGTAAGGAGCTGGGTACGGATACTTTCTTTGAGCGCAGAGAAGGCGGTTTGATCAACATTTCCCCAAACGCCGCGGCCGTAACGCTGGACGGCACGGAATATACGCTCAATCACCGTGATTGCCTGTACATCGGGCGCGGGGTCAAGGAAGCGGGCATCCGGGCGAAAGACCCCGCCAACCCGCCGAAGTTATGGTTCAACTCAACCCCCGCGCACCGCGATTACCCCAGCCGATTAATCACCTTGGAAGACGCCAACAAAATCCACCTGGGCAGCCTTGAGCAATCCAACAAGCGTACGATCAACCAATACATCGTGCCGGGCTTCTGCGATTCTTGCCAGTTGACCATGGGCATGACCATGCTCGAGCCCAATTGCATGTGGAATACCATGCCCTGCCATACCCATGAACGCAGGATGGAGGTTTATTTCTACTTCGATATGGATGAAAATACCCGCGTGTTCCACTTAATGGGCAAACCCGATGAAACCCGCCACATCGTAATGGCCAATGAGGAAGCCGTCATTTCCCCCAGTTGGTCCATCCACAGCGGCGTGGGGACGAGCCGTTATTCCTTCATATGGGGCATGTGCGGTGAAAATCAGATATTTACGGATATGGACGTGTGCGCCATGTCGGATATGAAATGAGGATATTCGGCGCAAGGGCCCACGACTTCGGGCGGTTTTCCGCGGATGAACTGGCGGCAACGGTTAAAGGCGCCGGCTTTGATTGCGTGCAATTGGCCCCGGCGAAAGCGATAGAAGGCATCAGCCGTATCGCGGATATTAACGCCAGGCACTTGGAAGAAATAAAAGAAGCCTTTGTGCGTCACGGGTTGGGGATCGCTGTATTGGGCTGTTATATCGAGCCTTCTGTACCGGATGAGGAAGAACGTTTGGCGAACGTAAAAACGTTCCGAGATAATCTGGCGCACGCGAAGGTTTTAGGCGTGGATATCGTGGGGACGGAAACGACGAGGCTCCCGACGGACGCATCAAACAGGGAACGGGAAACCCGTTACGCTTTACTGAAGGACAGCGTTTTGCGGATGACGGAAACCGCGGAGAAAGCGGGTGTTAACATCGGCATCGAACCCGTGGCGGGGCATACGCTCAACACCCCCGCGTTGACCCGCCGTTTGCTGGACGAGGTGCGGTCAAACAAATTAAAAATCATCTTCGACCCCGCCAATCTACTGCTACCGGAAACCGTCGGCGAACAAGACCGTATCTTCGCTGAAATGATACGCCTGTGCGGCGAAGACGTGGCCGTCATGCACATTAAGAATATCACAATCGTAGACGGGCAAAAGGTATGGTGCAACATGGGTGAAGGGTTGATCGATTACCGCTTCGTCTTCGATTGGCTGAACAGCCGAAAGCCGCACCTCCCGCTGATGTGCGACGAATTGCGGCCGGAAAGTTACGGAAAAGACTTAAATACATTGCGTAGGTACGCCGAAGGGAGATTTTAAATGGTTAATTTTAGGCTGGACGGGAAGATTGCGCTGGTTACCGGCGGTTCGTACGGCATCGGTATGGCGATCGCAACGGCGTTGCACGAAGCGGGCGCAACGATCGTCTTCAACGACATCAACGGCGAATTGGTCCACAAGGGACTATGCGAATACGAAAAAAAAGGCATACCCGCGTACGGCTACGTATGCGACGTGACCGATGAAGCCCAAGTCGTTGACATGTTTGCAAAAATCCGCGCGGACGTGGGCATCGTGGATATCCTGTTCAACAACGCGGGTATCATTAAACGCGCGCCCATGCTGGAAATGTCCGTAGCGGACTTCCGCAAGGTTATCGACGTTGACTTAAACGCCCCGTTCATCGTGGCGAAGGCCGCTCTGCCCGGTATGCTGGAAAAGGGGCACGGCAAGATCATCAACATCTGCTCCATGACAAGCGAACTGGGGCGTGAAACCGTCGCCGCCTACGCTTCCGCCAAGGGCGGGTTAAAAATGCTCACGAAAAATATCTGCTCCGAATTCGGCGGCGCCAACATCCAATGCAACGGCCTGGGTCCCGGCTACATCGCCACGCCGCAAACCGCCCCCCTGCGCGAGCGCGACGCCAACGGCAACCCGCATCCCTTCGACACCTTCATCGTGGCAAAAACACCCGCGGGCCGCTGGGGCTTGCCGGAAGACTTGGCCGGGCCCGCGGTATTCCTCGCCTCCGACGCTTCCAATTTCGTCAACGGGCATATCTTGTATGTTGACGGCGGGATTTTGGCTTATATTGGTAAGCAACCGTAGGGTTATCGGATACCTTCCAACCGATGCGCTTCCTCGGTGATTTTAATATAACGCTTTAATTCGCTTACCGCGTACCCCGCAACGAGTTCGGTCATCTTTGCGGGGTTTTTATTATCCTCGCGGTAACGATTAAAGCAATCATAGTATTTTTGCCTGTCGGAAAACATGATATTAATCGGCGGGTAACCGCTTGCCATCAGTTCAAAATTAAGGAGCAGCCTCCCGACGCGTCCGTTGCCGTCGATGAAAGGGTGGATGGTTTCGAATATCAAATGGAACAACGCAACACGTTCGATTACATGGAGGCTTTGCATATCCGTAGTATATTCCGCCATTAATTGTTCCATTTTTATCGGTACTTCATAGGGTTGGCAGGGGTAGTAGTTACCGACCCGTACGGGAAGCCTGCGGTAAACGCCGCGGTCCAGACCTCCGTCTACGAGGACAAGTGAATGGATGACTTGAATCGTCTTTTCGGTAATGGGTTCTTTATTCTTAATTAAATCCTCCATGTAATAATAGGCGTCCTTGTGACCAATGGCTTCCAAATGGTGCTTTAGCGGCTTACCGGAAATGGTTACACCTTCCTTTAATACAAGGTGTGTTTCATCAAGGGTAAGGGTACTCCCTTCGATAGCGTTGGAATGGTAGGTGTAATCAATCATAAAGTCCTCGGATAACCGCCTTACGCCTTCGGGAGACAAAGGACGCAAACCCTTTAACCGATCATGCAAATGATTGATTTCCGTTAAGTTTATCACGCTGTCCATACTCGATAACCTCCGTAATATAGCCGTACGTAAAGCATAGGGTGCGTGCGGGATACTGTCAATACATGGGTTCGCCGTTATGGCACAACGGATACGGGCGCGTTAATAATACGCTTCCCGAGTTTCGCGCTTGATTTCAAGCGAACCGCGGGCGTTGTACTTCTCACGTAAAAACGCGATGAATTGATTGATCAACTCCTCGTCGCTCTCCGGTAACGGTACGTCGGTGGCGAGGGATTTCAACATCTTACGGTTGATCAACGGGGTAATATGTTCGGTCGTACCGCGGCTTTGGAAGCGGAAGGGGGCGAGGGTATCCTCCGTGAAGGTGCCGTGTTTTTTGAATAATTGCTTGATCCGCGCGCTCTTGGTTATGTCGAGCGGGGTAGGGGAACCCAGGATGAGCTGGGTATAGACGAGGTGCTGGGATGGCGCGTCGAGATAGGATAAGTCCACGCCCGCGTATAAGGATAATTTTTCGACATCCACTTGTTCAAGTAATTCGGGTATTAAATAGGTAAGCCGAAGGTATCGCCGTACGGTTTGCGTACCTATTTTATGGTGTGTAGCAACTAAATCACGGGAAACCTTTAACTTCTGACCTACTAGGTCAGAAGTTGGCTCTTCGTCCGTATTGAGCAAATCGTTCCTTTTTCCCTGCCGCTTCAATGCTTCCAACTGCATCCGATACGCGAACCCCCGTTCGGAAGGAAGCAGCCGGTCACGGTTTTTCAAGTTGCTGTCGGTAATAATCATCGCTGCCGTGTCATCATCCACATCATATACATAGGCAAAAATATCCTTTTGATCGTTCATCCTACAGGCATTTGCCCGATTCTTACCCGCGAGTATCGTAAACGTGCCGTCAGCCTCCTTCCTCACGCTGATCGGGTGAAGCAACCCGATATCGGCAATGCTGGCGGCCAACTCGGCGAGCTTTTCGTTTGTGTAAGGCTTAAACGGGTCGGCAGGGTGGGGATGGGTGCGGTACAGGGGGATTTTTCGAGGGTTCATGGTCGTGCCTCCTTGGTGGAATATAATTTCGGGTTTGATGTTTGTAGCGTATATATGTTCGGGTGGTTTGTCAAGGGGATAATTCAATTATTTGTAATTTAATTCTTTATGTTGCATTAGTAGAATTTTGGTATATAATGTCGAAAAAGATATTTTGAATAGTGTGGGGTGTTTGTAAGTGGATGGTTTGATCATTAGGTTTAATCGAATGATCATTAGGTGTGTGTATGGCTATAATGTGAGGTTCACACATCTCAATGTAAAATTAATTATAACATTAAACGAATAAATCAAGTTATTTGCAACATAAGTTTACAACACTAAATAAAATAGTGGGGTAGTGCTTATGTTAATAAATAAAAATAAAAAACTAGACCAAGGAGAATACATCATGCCATTACACAAAGAACGGAAAAATTATACGAAAAGTGAATGGTGGCCGGTTGTCCCTTATAGACTTACAAGGGTAAAAAAGGAAGATCGTTATATAAACGTGGACGAAGAAAATGAAGTCACACATAAGATAGCGAATATAAAAATTGCATATGACATCGGGCTTGACGAAACAATTGTAAAGGGTTGGGCGTTGGGCGTTTCGGAAGAGACGCATCATTCTACCATGGTGGTTGAACGTCCGTTGATGGGTAATGACTTTACAAACATACATTTTGAAACCAGATACTTTTATGATTATTTATCTCCAATTTGCAAAAAGATACGCGATGACATTGAAAATATGAATGATATATGCAAAAACCAAGACGCCTGCGTTGCGGAAAGTATCTTTAATAAATTGGGGATATCACCGGACATAGAAATTAATAATGAATTGATTGAAATAAATTTCCAATGCCACGATTCTGAAAAAGGTGGAAAATGTAAAATATGTATCGAAACAATGGCCATTGTACCTGAGGATGAAAACCGATACCATTTAAAATACCAATGCCCTTATACATTAATGACGGAACTTGCCTTTCCGGTAATATCAAGAGGCGTGCTTATTGCGCTGGTGATTACCGGGCAAATCATTGAAAATAAACAACATGAAATTAAAGTGCGTGAAGCAGTAGACAAACTCTACACAAATAACGGAATAACAAAAAAAACAATTACTGATATCGATTGGGGAAAAGCAACAGAAGGCATAAAAAATGATGAATGCAACCTCACCCGTATTAAAGAAATTGTGCGCCATCATATTAATGAATTGGTAAAATTGTACGAGGGTACCGTTAAATATGAACAAAGCGAAGCGCGCAACCAATTACATTCATTGTATACTTGCCCTAAAACAACATATAATGAAAACCCCGCTATATCTGAGTCTATCGTAGGTGATTTGGAAAACATCCTATTAAAATTTAAGGAAATGGCAGGGCTCGATAAATTTATACTTTACTGGGACTGCGAAACATTACAATCTAACTTCGATGATAAGCATAAACGATACAAACAGTTTATCGCTGAATGTTTGTCTGAAAACGGAATGTTCAAATGGTTCCCCGATATCACAAATGATTTATTAGAATTTATTAAAGAAACCGCCGTCAATATAAAAAACCCAAAGAACATCCCAACTGAGGAGGACAGGGAAAATTGGGCTTTTTTTATCCATTTCCCCAATTCTTTCATCAAAACATACGTGGGTGATGACCTAACGCCCGTTTTCTTAGGGGTTCGGTATATAGATAAGATAAAATATAACAAGACATTGACGTCACATGACGCATCAAGCCTTTCATGGGAACAACTTGTTCTTCCACGCTTTGCTATCTTTTTACTCTATACTTCAATGGCAAATTTGGCAAAAAAGCATGCAACTGAATTGAACGATAACCAAGAGATATTAAAACACGAAGCAGGACAAATCGTTGATGCGGTTCGGCATCTTGCCGCAAGAAACGTAAATTACTTAAAAACAAAGGACCGCTTCACGCGCAACAGAAAAGAAAACCGGATGTACAGTGAATTAGAATCCCAATACAATGATTTAATTAAACGGAGCGAACTATTTCGGGATGACTTGGTAGGGCAGTTCAGCATTATAGAAATGCTTACAAGGCAATCATGGAACAAAATAAAAGTAAAACCCGAACTTTTCGATGTATGCAGGGATATACTTTATAAGTGGCGTATCGCTTTTTCACATGGAGGCCGTTCCAAATATAATTATATCGATTGGGAAAAAGCTAAGTTTCCTCCGGGATATGATATACGAAGTATGCATACCGATAGCCGTCTGCTTGAGCATGTTTTATACAATGTAATAAATAATGCGGTTAAGTACAGCGCAGATAATTCACGCATTTATATTGAAATGGATAATACAGCGGATGGATTTCATATTTTTAAAATAATTAATTACGGAAACATAGATTTAAAAACAAATAATCAACGGATATACAACAAGTATGCCCGCGGTACAGATGAAAATTTAAAAATCCATGAAGACAAGTTATTGGATAAAATGGATGGGTTAGGCCTCGGTTTATATCTGGCTAAAATATTAAGTGAAATGATTGGCGGTAGCATAAAACATAATAGTAGGGAAATATCAAAATACAATATCCCTTTAATGAAATCGTTTTTCGGTGAAATACCGTCCCAAAAATATATAAACGACAGAATTAAATCACCATGGGAGTTAATAGCTAAACAAAAAGACCCTGATTACAATGATATCCGGATCGAATACATTAAATTGAAGAATAATTCATTAAAAGAAGTAAATTACGACACTATAACATACAAGGATTTTCAATTCATGGAGAAAATGGAAAAGCCTGCGTTACATGATTTATTACATGACATCCAACTGCCTACTTATGAAGTTACATTCGAAATCCGTGTACCGACAAAATATAAGGGGGGTAATAGATAATGAAGATTATTTATTTTGAAGGTGGCGACAGCTCATTATTTAAATTGGATTATATGCGCGAAGTGTTAAGACACGAAGTATGGCAGACACATAATTTCCGAAAATTGTTATCATGGCTGGATCATGACCCGACACACAAGTATTTTGATGCTTTAATGTTTGACTTTAACGCAAAATCATACGAAAAAACCTTGCCTGTTTTGAAAGCCGACGAACCATACAGTCGGCAAAAACATTACTCCCCCACGCTTTACTTTATTGATAATTATATTAATAAATATTGCAAACATTTTTACGATGACAGGAGGATTGTGATTTGCTCCGCGTTCTTTGATAAAATTCACACATTATTAACATCGGAGCAATTTGCGCCTTTTCGGTTAATTGATAAATCATCGCTCACCCTCGTAGAGGATATCAAACGTACATTCGAGGAAATGGGGACGCTTAATGTATGAAGATAAAGGATTAAACGGCGCAATTAAAAGGTTGAGCAATACTAGATTTGAACTTTTGTATGCAAGCTATATGATGGTAAAGAGTGAAAGCGTTGAACGGTTGAATATATCGTCGGTCAGTACGCCAAACTTTACACGTCATGACGCAAAACACGCTGAAAATGTTGTAAATAAAATGGATATGCTGATAGGCGAAGACCGAATCGTATTGCTCAGCCCTACGAATGTGTGGTTGCTACTAATGTGCGCATACACACATGATTGGGGCATGGTTGTTTCACTTGCGGATTTTCGCGACCATTTAAAAAGTGGGAACCTCGAACGCCATGTAGATGAACTACGGGAGCAACACAAAGGCATGTACAGCCTTGCCGCTCATGACTTTGACCTGAACCGGATTGAAGACCAATTAAATAAAACAAATGATATTAGTAACGAATTATTAAACACATTCAATACCCAGCGAAGTTTTATGTTGGTTATCCAATCGTATTTTCGCAAACTTCATGCAGGGAGTTACGGACGTGTACAAAAAAATAAAGCAATGGTATATGACGCCATAGATAAAAGACTGCATGAGTTGGTTGATAAAATAAACTTAGCACACGTGGGTGATTGGAAAAATCTAATGAAGCTACCGAAACAAACAGACGGCTATTCCATTGATTTTGCAAATCCGCGATATATTGCCGTTATGTTGCGATTAGCAGATTTGATGGACATAGACAGTGGTAGGGTAAACCCCTTTTTAGTGCGGCTCACCGCTAATCCGGATAGTTCGCAAGCACATCATGAAAAACATCTTGCGGTACGCCAAGTGTTGACTACACCCGAAAAAATTGGTGCGCATTTCAACTTTGATACCGATGAAATAGAAAAAAATTATGAATCCCATGGGAAAGAAGCGGTTGCAAAAATTAAACGGCTCAACACAATGAACGAAGCATCGCGCATACAAGCGCAAGCCGCTCGCGAAGCCTTCGCATGGTATGATATGTTGAGGGAGGAAGCGCGGCATTTTGCCGCCGATTGGTACGATATTGTTCCCGATAGATATATGGGTACGGCACCTTCAACACCCGATGATGAATTTTCCGTTTCATTTAATAATAAACAGATTCATGCCAAAGATTTAGATTTGCGTTATGTATTAAGTTATGTGCGCGCGTTCGATATCATCAGAGGTGCAGGGCTATACAGTGATAAACTCACTTTTATCAGGGAACTTGTGCAAAACGCAATGGACGCGCAAAAAATTCAATTATTCCTTGATTGGGAAAAGAAAAATGGATTCCAAATATCACCGATCACTATAAGTAAATTTTTTTCAAACCTTCCGTATCCGATAGAAAATACCTCCGTTCGGGTTAAGTATGAGGTTTACCGCGATAATAACAATGAAACGGTAGAACTTGTTATTAGTGACAACGGTATTGGAATAAGTCACGAAAAATTGCGGCAACTAAGGTATGTGGGTAATATCCATGATACGAATACAAATCGGATTAAAATGCGGATGCCCGATTGGTTATTGCCAACCGGTTCATTCGGCATAGGATTACAATCTGTTTTTGATTTTTTAAAAAGCACAGAACCCGAGCCCTTGGAATGCAGTTTTATATTACATACCCTTTCGTCTCAAACCAGTAAAGCCTTACGGATAACATTCCGTGCGAGCCGGACAGAGGGTGAAATCTTTTATGAAGAATATACCGATGAACGTAAAAGGCGTAACCACGGTACAGATGTTATTATCCGTCTATCCAAGCAACATTTAGATATCTTATTGGCACACGCGGATTTGTCCGGTGTGGATATGTTTGCCGGGAAGAATCGGAACGCCATCATCGCAAACCATATAAAGAAATATTTATCCGATACAGTCAGCCCTGATATAATCCCGCTCACCTTTGACTTTATAGATACAACCGATGGAAGCCCTCCTGTCACGCCCATGGTAAGCGTAAAAAATACAATTGTACCAAATGTATTTAAACTTTCAAAACTAATTAATTTCGGTGATAATAATGGATAATAATGGTTTAAATTATACATGGAGCAAAACAAATTACGAATTCTTTTCGTGCAACTATGATTATTCGGATAATAAAGGGCTTACCTTTTGGCAATGGAACCCGAATGCAAACATTTTAATCTTCGCTGATATTGACGCGATATTGCAAAAAACAAATAATAATAATTATTTTGAAATGGACAAGCTTTTTGGAAAAGCAATAATTTCTTATAAAGGTATTCGCGTCAAGCCGGGTCACAAGTATCGAAAATCTAGTGTGGAAGAAACACGACTCATACCGCCGTGGTGTGACTTACATGTATATATCATGGGTGGAGACGCAAAAAATATTTTAGCCGTCAACAGAGAAATTTTGTTATCTGAATTAATTAACGGGCATTCTGAAGTACCCAAAATAATAAATAACACAAATGAAACCCTTTCTATCGGTTTTGCCAATCTAATCCTAACCATAGCCAAAGGATTAAAAAAAACGGATTCGGGAGTAGGAAGTAATTATATTATTGATGAAACCGGTACAAATTATAAATCGCTCAACATGATTGACGACCATTTAAACAATCAAAGCGATTTATGCATTATTTTGGCGATTGCCGCTCATTGTCTGTATAAAAGAACGATTCGCGCAACAACGTGGGAAACAGTTCAATATAATAATAACCCCATTCCCCCGGAAATAGAAATAGACCACGGTGCAGCGAAATATTATCAAAAAGCATTCCGTTATTTCGTGGGAAAGCTTATTCAAAAGAAGAATATGCGCGAAATTGAGGTTGTTGCATTTGTAAAAAATGTTAGAATTATCAAACCTGAACGCAGTCAATTGCGTGCATCCGATTTCTTTGAAGAAATTGAAGATACATGGTTTACGAATGAATCACCCCGCATTTTATTGGATGATGCCGTTAATATCGCGTTAATAGAGCCCCCAACCGAGGGCAATGAACCAATTAGAATTGCCGAAGATATATATATGAATATACCTTTCCCTTTGTATTGGTCAGCCCTTTTTTATATACAAGTAGACAAAGAAATTGTACCTATATATAAATATTGTTCCGTAGCCACCAAAGGGTTTTGCCTTACAGAAAGTAGCCAAATTCTTTTATATAATTTTTCGACAGAGTATGCAAAATTACGTTTAACAGATACTATTGATGCTAGTTTTTATGAACGCGAAAAGTATCTACTTGGCGAACGCCATGTTTTCCCTGCATTAGAAAAATATGAAATATTATCCGTCCCTTTTAATAAAGAAAGGTGCCCTATGGTTCTTGAACATTGCGGATATGTATTAATAACCCCTATAACACCTGCTTTAATAAGAGATAATGTACTTACTAACATTCTTACATCATCCAAAGAAATTGTACCTGGAGAAAAAATTAATTATAACGAATTATCACATGATAATAAGAGGGAATGCGTATGGGATCATTTACAACCTAAAAACGATATAAATAGAGACCTATACGGAATGGATGAATTATTGTTGTATATACACAATCAACATGGAAAATATGCAAGATCCATAAATGAATACAAGCAAAAATATGCAGATTTCATGATTGAATATATAGAAAGGACAGTAAAATATAATAGTACTTAATAAGAAAAGCAACTGTACATTATCCATATAACATAAATGTTAAGAAAAAACTAACGTGTAAACGCATGATGGACTACCCCATCGTCGTCTACGCGTTTTTATATTCCTAAAATATACTTTTTGATAATAAAATTAATTTATGCTACACTCCGTAAAAATAAAATAAAACAAAACAGCCGTATTAATAAAGGCATCCGATCTATTCCACAACAACTCTAAAACCGTATAACATACTAAAAACCACCACGGGGGGGCGGCATGATCGACATATACGCGGACGAGCAATCGATTTATGATGAGGCCATCCGATATTCGGCGGCGGTTGGTGACGGTGCCGGTGTCGATCGGGCGCGTTATGATATGCTTGCCAAGGAATACGGGCGTATGCTCAGGCAGCTTCGCAGGGTTACGAAGCTCTCCGACCGCGCGACGGTCAATTTAAACGAAGCGAAGCTCGCCGCCATGGACGCGACGCAAGCGAAAAGTAAGTTCCTCGCCACCATGAGTCACGAAATACGTACGCCGATGAACGCGATTATCGGGATTTCCGACATTGAGCTTGAGAACGACGGCCACGCGCCGGATGTGCTGGACGCGTTTGACAGGATCAATAATTCGGGCAAGACGCTTTTGGGGATTATCAACGATATATTGGATTTATCCAAGGTGGAGACGGGCAAGCTCGAATTGTCGCCCGTAAGGTACAAGACGTTCGCCCTGATCAGCGACGCGGCGCGCCTTAACGCCATGCGTATCGGGGACAAGCCCGTCGTATTTACAGTCAAGGCCGCCGAAAGCCTGCCCTCCACGATGATCGGCGACGAATTGCGCATCAAGCAGATATTGAATAATCTGCTTTCCAATTCCATTAAGTACACGGACGAAGGCACGATCACTTTCGGCATCGGTTCGGAGGCTTGCGAAGGCGGGATATACCTCGTTTTCACCGTTTCCGATACGGGGCAGGGCATGACGGAAGAACAGCTTGCCGCGCTTTACGACGAATACGCGATGTTTAACCAAGGGATCAACCGTAAAACGGAGGGTACGGGCTTGGGCATGAGCATCGTGAAGAAGCTCGTGGAAATGATGGACGGTAAAATCGAAGCGCGGAGCGAGCCGGGGGTCGGTTCGACCTTCACCATACGCCTGTTGCAACAGCCGACGGGCGACGGGCCGCTGGGCAGCGAGCTTGCCGGACGATTGGGTAACTTTATGTCCGTCACCCGCAAAAACCGGGCCAGGCTGGCACGCGAATATATGCCGTACGGCAGGGTTTTGGTCGTGGATGATGTGGAGGCTAACGTGTTCGTAGCCAAGGGTTTGATGAAGCCGTACGGCTTCGAGCCCGAATCGGCGGCGAACGGGTACGAGGTGCTTGCCAAGGTGCGCGCGGGGGAAGTGTACGACATTATCTTCATGGACCACATGATGCCGGGGATGGACGGCGCGGAAGCGGCGCGTATCCTCCGCGAAGAAGGGTACGTACAGCCCATCGTCGCGCTGACGGCAAACGCGCTGGCGGGTATGGAGGAATTTTTCATAAAAAACGGCTTCGACGGGTTTATCACGAAGCCCATCGATTTAACGCAATTCGACCACTTATTGAATACATACATACGTGACAAACAGCCGCCCGAAGTGCTGGCAGAGGCGCGGAGAAACAGACCCCAATCGGGCGGGGCGATCGGCGACGACGCCTTGATATCGCAGCTTAAGGGGCTGTCCAGCCTGGAGGTGGAATCCGCGCTTAACGCGATGAGCGGCATGGGGGATTTGTATATCGACACCGTAAGGCTGATGACACGGCTGCTGCCCGAAAGGATCGGAAGGCTGGACAGGTTTTTACGTGCCGATTTGAGGGCATTTTTCATCGAGGTACACGGGCTTAAAAGCGTGCTGAAGAACATAGGCTCCGTGCCGTTGGGGAACGCCGCCGCGGAGCTGGAGCGCGCCGCCATGGTAAACGACAGGTTGTATTGCGGGGAAAAATATCCGGTTTTCAGGGAAGGGCTGGTCGGGTTGGAAAGCGAGTTGCGTACGGTTTTGGAGCGGAAGACGGCTAGCGTAACCGAAGGGGCGGACGCGTCTTCGCTTGCGTCGGTATTAGCCGAAACGAAGGCCGCCGCTGAGGCTTACGACCGTGACCGCGCGCTGGAGCTTATTTCGCCCTTTTCCCAATACGAACGCGTTATCCGCGCGTTGGAAGCGTTCGATTGCGAAGGAGCGGTTCAAATGATAACCGAAACGGAAAAATCCCGAAATAACCCAGGGGGGGTAATATGAGGAGCGTTCTTATCACCGGCGCGGACCGCGGACTCGGACTGTCGCTGTGTAAGGAATATTTGGGCCGCGGCTTTACGGTTTTTGCGGGCAAATATATGGAGGACTACACGCTGTTGGAGGATTTGGGCGAAAAGGATCAAAACCTCTGTGTTATATGGCTGGATATGGGATGTGAAAAGAGCATAAAAAACGCGGTCAGCGCCGTGACCGAAATCGCGGGACGCTTGGATATGCTCATCTCCAACGCCGCCTTGATGGGTAAGTTCGATTGCGACCTGTATGCCCCGCCGATGGATTTGGAAGCGGTTTGGGATACCTTCCGCGTCAACGCGCTTGGGCCCATGCGGCTTGCGGAAGGGTTTCTTCCTCTAATGGAAAGGGGAGGGGACAAACGGCTGTGCTTCGTTTCCAGCGAAGTGGGCTGTATCGCCCTCATGAAGCACCGCGGGGACGGGCCTTATCCGTACCCCATGAGCAAGGCCGCGTTGAATATGGGCGTGCGGATGCTGCACAACCATTTGTATGAGCGGGGTTATACTTTCCGATTGTTCCACCCCGGTTGGATGAAGCGCAGGATGGCGGACGGGTCGTTGTCGGAGACGGCGCGGTTCGACCCCGACGATATCGGGCGGATCGCGGCGCGGTATTTCGATAAGAATTTGGGCGACGAGCATCGGCTGGTGATGGTGGATTACAGCAGGTATGAATGGCCTTTTTGAATAGGGGGTTGCATATGAATGTGCTGATAACGGGGAATTTGACGGAATTTGAAAACAATCTGGCGGAGGTATTCACGCGGGAGGGGTATAAGGTGTTTACCCAAGACGAAGCGCGTGAGCTCGGAATCCCGCGTTTGGATTATTTGATCGACACGACGGATAACCGTGATGAGGCGGACCGCTTCACGTTGGATGAAGGCTTCGGCGGTGAGGCCGTTGAGCGCGTTTTCCGCGGGAATGTCTTGCGTTCGATGGCGTTGTTGGAGACGTTTCTGCCGCTTTTGGATAAGGGGGAGGGCAAGCGGCTCGTTTACCTAAGCTCCGCGGAAGCGTCTATCAACGCAACCCGCGCCGTTAAAAGCTTCGGCTATAACATGAGCAAGGCCGCGCTGCACCAGTTCATACAATTGACGCGTAACAAGCTGGCCCCCAAGGGTTATACCTTCCGCGTGTTTGACCCGATGGCGGGGGAAGTAACGCCCCAAGCCGCGGCGGAGTCGGCGTACAACTATATTACCCGCAGGCGCGGTACGGAAAACCATGACCCCTTGCGGGATGATGAAGAGAACATGGTTATGCGCGACGCGATGGGTAGGCAGTATGCTTGGTGAGCCGATGAGCGGGGTGCAAGCCGACAAAGAACAAGCAGGAGGACAAACAAGAATGAACAGCGAACTTTCGTTATATGCACCTTTCATAAAAGAAATAAAGGAACTTATTTATCACCACCAGTATGAGGCGATGAAGAAGGTCAATGTTGAGCTGCTAACGCTATATTGGGAAATCGGACACAGGATTGACCTCAGACAGCACGAACAAGGTTGGGGCAAATCTGTTGTTGAAGTATTGGCGAAGGAGTTGCAAAAAGAATTTCCCGGCGATAGAGGTTATTCAGCAAGTAACTTGTGGCGGATGCGTACATTTTATCTTGAATGGTCAAATCTCGCACCATCGGTGCGAGATTTACTTGGTGTTCCCATTACGGAGATAGATGAAAATAATGTTGAAAATTTAACAAACGAAAATCTCGCACTATCGGTGCGAGAAATCGAAGCACCAAAATTGCCGCCGCTAATAACTGATGCAAGCTGGTCAAAAAATATAACAATCATTGAAAAGTGTAAAGACCCCATAGAGCGCATCTTCTACATTAAAGCTACGCGCCGTTTTGGTTGGACAAAGGATGTTCTTATCCACAACATCGGAATCAAAGCCTACGAGCGTTATCTGACAAACCAAACAAATTTTGACGAAACCGTACCCGAAAAATATCGCTTGCAAGCAAAACTCGCCGTAAAGGACGAATACAATTTCGCTTTCCTCGAAGTAGGTGAAGAACACAGCGAAGCGGAATTGGAAGCCGCCATTATGAAAAACCTCCGCAAATTTTTAATCGAAATGGGCGGCTATTTTACGTTTGTGCGCGACCAATACCATCTTGACGTAACCGATGAGGACTATCATGTTGATTTGCTCCTTTTTCATAGGCGGCTTCGTTCACTTATCGCCATTGAATTAAAGATTGGCGAATTTAAGCCGGAGTATGTTGGCAAGATGCAATTTTATTTAACATCGCTTGACGAAACGGTAAAGCTACCCGACGAAAATCCGTCTATCGGCATCATCATTTGCAAATCCAAGCACCGTACAAGGGTTGAATACACCTTGCGAACGTCAAGTGCCCCTATCGGTGTAACAACATATTCAACGCAAGACAGTCTGCCCGATAATTTGAAGGCGTTGCTTCCGTCCCCTGATGAACTTGCCCGAATTGTCGGTGCGTTTGACGATGATAAGGTGGGATTGTTGGGGTTGGATAAAAACGATGTTGAAAATGAAGATGAGTAATAAAGAACAGAGGGGGTGTAACGTGGATATTCAAAAGTACAATGCCATTGCTCGTGAAACCGGCAGAGCGTTTAATATTTTCGAGATTGCACGGATTGAAGAAAAAGAAGTTATCGTTTGCCGTGTTTTGACCGAATTGCTAAACCCAAAGGGGCGGCACGGACAAGGCGGAGCGTACTTAAAATTATTTATGCGTGACTGTTTGTTCATGGGTGATGCGATAGATGAAATCAACATAGAAGATATGCGTGTTATGTCCGAACGATTTACCGATAATGGGCGTCCCATAGATGTTGTTATTGAGGGTAGCAGTAAGTTTATTCCTAAAAGAACGCATAAAAAGCATAAAAAAAAGCGTGTCCGTCTGATTATATCTATAATACACCAAACCTGCGCTTTACTTCAAGGGACAATTTTACCCTTATTAATAGCGGATATGTACCGCTATTATACCATTTTTTACCGAAGTGCAAATTTGTCACTTAAATAAATTTTGAATAGTGCAATATTAATAATGCTCTAAATGTAATATCACAAGCCTTGCGTGTTTTTGATTTCCAATCAATTTCTAATTGTAAACCGCCGAATGTTCCCCAACATTTAAAAACATCAAGTGCAACCATAGGCAAGCGACACACGCCATTATCATCAATAGATGTTGCGATTTCTTCAACTATTTTTTGCAAAGCGGGTACATAAGACACAATACCGCACCTTGCGAACCATTCAATTAATTCAAAATGATAATATCCGTTATAATCCTTTCCGTTTCTGCCTATCTCACATAATATTGGGCTTGGGTAAACACCCGAACCCATAACTGTCAATCCCTGCGCGGGGAAGCATCCACCCATACACCCAACTTGTGAACCGGGGATAAATTCAAAAAGTTCGGGGTTATCAGTTCTCATCATTTCATTAACAGATTTTGCAATGGTTTTTATATTATCTTCGCTTCTCCATGATTGAGTATGTGCAAGCATATCAAGATGATGTCTACCCACCCATTTTTCATAATCATTAAATACTTGAACGGTTTTACCGTTTTTTTTCATAGGGTGTAATATATCGAATACAGATTCTACTTCAAGAACACGTTTAAATGAATCAACCGAAAGTTGTATTTGCGGTGAAATATCAATTATATCGTGATACCCTGCTCGCGCAATGCAAGCGCAACGGTGAAGGTTCATGCCAAGACAAGGATATTTAAACTCGTCAAAAACTCGCCCTCTGTCGTTATAACATAAATCGTCTAACGGAATATTGATAAAAGCGTCCATTGCACGTTTTAAAACAGGTGTATCTTTGTTAATTGCTTTTTCTGCAAGATACTTTGTTGCCCCTTCCTGTGTATCAAGACCACCGTTAAAACCGTTTCCAATCCATCCGTTATCTTTTTGTAAAGCGGTGATTTTTAAAATCATTGGTTCTGTGAGGGTTTGCTCTTGATATGTAGCGGCTTCTTGCGGCGTAACATTATTAAGAATTTCACTTTTTACACGCCTTTTAATTGAGGGGTTAGCGTTTTCGAGTAAAAAATTAATCATTTTTTCTTTCATAATCCCACTCCAAGCAATATTTTTTGTGCATTTATTAAACCACTATACATAACAAATTATACCAAAACCTGTCCTAAAATTCAATCCCTTTTTTTTCCCCTTTCTAAAACGCCATTATAAAACCCCTCACGCTAATATCCCGCCGCCGGTGTGATAATAACCCTCTTATACTCCAACCGGCTAAAATGCCCCTGTAGGAACGCTCTAAACGGTTATATAAAGCATACAAGTATATAACCCGGCTGTTACATCATCCGGGTATGAGTTCCCGCCAAAAAAAGAAAAAGAATATCCCGCGCCGGTTTACTGCTTGCGGCTATGGTCTGATAGGCTGTTAGCTGTGAAGCGTCACCCATGCCCCTCAACGCCATTATAAAGCCCCTCACACAATTATCCCGCCGCCGGTGTGATATTGCCCTCTCATATCCCAACCGGCTTAAAACGCCTTGTAGAAACGCTTTCACGGCTTCTTATCCATCAATATTAAAATGACGATAAGACAAGGCTGTTATTTTGTCAAAAAAGTGCTTTACAAAAAAATACAAAATATTTATTCTATTTTTATCCTATAGGCTGATAAAAAGCCCTTCTATTCTGAAATTTTTTATAAACAGGCTCTAATGCTTTATATTCCTATATTCCTACTTTGAAAACATTTTAAATTTATTGCTTTTTTGTCACTCAATATCAAAATACGGTTGTTTTCAAAGCGGTATGATGTTATTGCACTCTCTTAAGGAATTGAAGAAAAACGCACATCCAATCATTGTGTATTTTATGACTACATTATGTTTGATGATGAATGGATAAATTTTACAAACTTTGACGGAAATTATGAAAACTATATGAAGCTGTTTGACCCTTTAATTTTTGACCAGATATTAAACAGCACCATTGAACAAGCGGCGGCTGTTCTTGCAAAAATAACAAAAAACGTTGATACACTTTGCGGAGGTATGTAGTGGCAGTAGGCGCAGGTGTGCAAGTGGCTTGGTGCTACAACATAGAATCCAATACGGGCGGGTAACCCCTACCGATATTTTTCCGCTTGCAGTTGGTACATTTCCGCGTATTTGCCGTTTAGCGCCAATAAATCCGCGTGGCTGCCGCTTTCGGTCAGGCGGCCTTCCTCAAACATGTAAATCTTGTCCGCCATCTTTGTGGTGGACAGTCTGTGCGAAATGAATATAACGGTTTTGCCGCCCAGGTTCATCATGGTGTTGTTCAGCTCGTACTCGGCGATGGGGTCGAGGGCGCTGGAGGGTTCGTCCATGATGATGATTGGGCTGTTTTTGTATAGGCTGCGGCTCGTGGCGAGCTTTTGGCGTTCTCCGCCGGAAAGCTCTTCGCCGTCGGTAAATTCGTTGGTGAGTTGGCTTTCGAGGCCGTTCGGCATTTTTGCCAGCTTTTCCGCGAAGCCGCCCATTTCGATTGCGAGGGTTAGGCGGTCGGCGTCGGGCGGGGCGTTGCTTGCCAGTACGTTTTGCGTAACGGTCGCGGCGTAGATTTGGTAGTCTTGGAAAAGCGTGGCGAACAGGTCGCGGTATTCGGATACGCCGTAGGCGCGGATGTCCTCCCCGCCGTACCGGATTTCGCCCGCATCGGGGTCGTAAAGGCGCATGAGGAGCTTGACGAGGGTTGTCTTGCCCGCGCCGTTGTACCCGACGATGGCGATCTTTTCGCCGCGGTTGATGGTCATGTTCACGTCGGTAAGGGTGGGCGTTTGCGCGGCGGGGTAAGTGAAGGATACGTTGCGCATTTCAAGCAGCGGAGTGGTTGGGTCAGGCAGTTCCCCAACGGGGGGTGGCAGCGGTTTTGTACCCGACGTAATTTTCAGCTCATACGAAAGGAACGTCCGCACCTTCTCGATATACAGGCTGTGTTCTTGCAATTGCGCGAGCGAGCCGGAGAAGTCGTTAATCGTACCGCTCGCCCATTGCGCGCTTCGGAACAAGCCGAACAACGCGCCGAAGCCGAGCGCACCCCGCACGATCGTCATAAACATGAGGTAGACCAGGTAGACCAAATCGAAGATGAAATTGCCCGTTATATAATCCTGTAGAAATTCGATAATGGCGATTTTGCGCGACGGCTTTTTCAGCGTTTCGTACACGTTCGTTTCCGATTGGGCATAATCCTCGTACAGGCGTTCCTTGATGCGGTTTAGGCGGATTTCCTTTACATAGTCGGGCAGGTAAAAGATGCGGTTGATATAGTCGCGCTTGCGCAGGATGGGGTTGAGTTTTTCGTTCAGCTTGAAATCCAGTTTGCTGATTTTAACGCGGAACAGGAACGAAACGGCGAAGGACACAAACACGAAAATAACGCTTATGCGGTCGGTCAGCAGCATGTAGCCGCCCAGCACGATAAGCATCATGATACCGCTGATTAATGAAGCGACGGTATTGATTACCGCGTCAACCCTTTGGGTGGCGTTGTTCATAGCGAAAACGAAATCGTTGAAGAACGCGGGGTCGTCGTAGCAGGCGATGTCCATGGATTTCGCCTTGGCGAAGAGCCTTTCGCGCAGGGCGCGGTAGATTTTCTCCTTGCCCTTGGGCTCGATACGCGCGGAAAAATATTGACGGTACGCCATGTTAAGCGTAACGATGAAGAACATGATGACGATGAAGCGCAGGATTTCGGCGAAGGGCCTGCCGTATTGGATCGAGTCGATGATAAACACGATTTGGTACGTATGCTCGAAGTACACGACCACGCTATGTATCCCGGCCGCCAAAAGCAGGTAGATAACCGTAAACGGCGCGGCCTTGACCGCCATGCCCAGGATAAACAGGTTGTTGGCGAGGGTGCGTTTGATTTTCATGCCGGCACCTCCGTCTTTGCGAGGTAGCTTTCGGCTTGCTTGTTGTACATATCCGCGTAGGCACCGCTTTTGGAAATCAACGAACGGTGTGTGCCGTGTTCAATGATTTTACCCTGCTCCAGCATATACACGCGGTCGGCCCCCGCGGCGGAGGACAAACGGTGCGAAATGATGATCGCCAGTTTGTCCGTGTTTTCCTTACGGGCGCACAAGCGCATGATGGTTTCGTACATGGTGTGTTCGGCGACGGGGTCAAGGGCGCTGGAAGGTTCGTCCATGATGAACAGGCGGGCGTCCTTGGCGAAGGCGCGGGCGGTGGCGATCTTTTGGTATTCCCCGCCGGATAGGACGGTTCCGTCGTCGTCGAACTCCCGCGTTAGGATGGTTTCTTCCTTTTCCTTCAGCGTTTGTACCATTTCGTACGCGCCGCTTTCGCGCAGGGCTTCCACGGCCCTTTCGCGCTGTTCGTGGGAGGTGATGCGCTCCATCATCACGTTTTCCGTTGCCGAAAGGGAAAAGATTTGGTAATCTTGGAACACCACACCCATGATTTTACGGTACTCCCGCAGGTCGTATTCGCGTATGTCCGTGCCGTTAAGGAGGATTTGTCCCTCCGTGGGGTCGTACAAGCGCATGATCAGCTTAACCAGCGTGGATTTGCCCGCGCCGTTGTGCCCAACGAGGGCGATTTTTTCACCGGCTTTTACCGTCATGCTGATGTTGCGCAGGACATAAGGAGGGGCATCGCCCTTGTACCTAAAGCTCACGTTGCGCAATTCCAGCGAACTGACGTGCGTTACGGGCAGTCCCTTTTGGTTTTCGTCTATTTTAGGCTCGTACGCCAAAAAGCGTTTCATATTCTCGATATACTTCGCGTTCTTCGCGCCTTCCACCACGCCGTCGCGCACGCCGAAGAGCATCCACGTCACGCTTACGATCGCGCTCGAAAGCACCATAAAGTCGCCGATTTGTATATCCCCGCGGCTGGCCAGGTACGCCGCGTACAGCCACGTCCCTTGGAATACGACCGTAAAGCACAGCAAGCCGTTAAGCGTGCCCGTCGCCGTTATCCGCTTCCAAAAACGGTCGGTAACCCCGAAGAAGCCCGTAATCGCTTCGCCGTAGATATTCCCCATCACGCCGAAGATACCCGACAGGCGCATTTCCTTGGCGTATTGGGGCAGGTACATGACGCGGTTGACGTAATCCATGCGGCGGGTAAAGGGGAGCGATGCCATATGGCGTTCGTAGTACAGCCGGTTGTTAATCCTGCCGAACACGAAGGAACCGATGAACGAAACGAACATAAAAATCCCCGCGACGGCGTTAATCCCGACCACGGTGGTTACGACAAAGGCCGACGCAAGCAGCGACCCGAAGAAGTTGGAACAGTTATGTAAGACCGACTGCGCCCGGTCGAAGACCTCCAGCGACGCGCGGGTATATTGGTCGTAAAAATCAGGGTTTTCGTAACAGGCGACGTCCACGGAAGTGGCCTTGTCGAACAGCTCGCGGTTGAGCGCGAAGGTGATGCGCTGGTTTTCCCGCGGGACAAAGATTCGGTTATGCCAAGCGTTGTACACGGCGATCAAAAGCATCACCGCGGAAGTAGCGACAAGGAAAACCGTCACGTCAAAGAAAGTCCGCGTAATCTCATCTGCGCCGAAGAGGTAGCGCATGAACACCACCGTAAAGAACGCCCAAGTGGCGGAGCCGATAAGCTGCGAAAGGAAGGCATGGAACACGCGCCAAGGGGAAACGCGGCCCACTTTGCGCAGGAAATAATAGTTGTTGCGGAGGACATTCACGATGCAATCGCCCCTTTGTTCGACATTAAAACATATATTTGGACGCTTGGCAATATAAACATTAATTATAAACCCGCAAGCGGGGTACGGAAAACCATGACCCGTTGCGGGATGATGAAGAGGATTTGGTTATGCGCGATATAATGGGGTGGCAATATACGTGGCGAGCCTTCCGAAATCCGATGGAAATGACAACGAAATAGAAAATGGAAATAGATGTATTACGTTCGACGAATTATTAGGACGAATTAATTCTACAAGAATGATTGGCGTTAGGTGATATAAAAATAATGCCGACACTTATTGAAGAAATTTGCATACACAAATAATAGGTACATTGTAGGGACTTTTTTGTATTGATGTTTTTACCTGTATTATGTAATAAAAAAGTTACATCATTCTTTTTTTGTTTCGTATTTTATATATTAATTGAGTTATATCATTTTTACGCATATTTGAACACGGCACACGGATAACACCACCAATAAACGTAAATTCAATACTTGCACGGCTTGAAAAAAATAATGCGACAAGAAATATCAGACTTAATATAAAAGCAAGCGTTATAATAGTTGACCTTACATTTGTATCAGTAAATAAACCGATAATTTGCAACAATCTTATAACAACCGTAGGCAAAGCGACCAACAGCGACGCAAATAAAATAAAAGTAAAATATATTTTTTTTGAACGGCGGCGAACGTGGTCAACCAAAAGCAGGTTTTTATATTCGATGCGGAAATTTTCTTGTTTTGAGGATTGATAACCGCCGACAACAGTATAATATTTGCCGCTTATGTTTATACCCGTTTCATCAAGGGTTATCATAACGAACCTAACAGCCTGCTTTTAGCCGTTATAAATTCTTCTTCGGTTATTACGCCGCCGTCAAGCAAATCTTTATATTTTTTCAATTCATCCGATACCGATGCTTGGGGTGCGGAAACAACGACAGGCGTAGCTTGCGCTTGCTGATGTTCTTCGTATGCATCTTTCGTAAGACGTAGATTTCGTTGGAAATCTTGAATTTCTTGTTCATTTAGCCATGTAGTATCAAATGCGATTTTTCCTCCGGCAAATGAAATTTCAAAAAGTGTTTTTAGGTTTTTAAAATACATGAACCAAAAAAATATACCAAGCATTATAAGAATTAAAAATACTAACATTACATTATCTTCATCATTATTTGGAGGTTCAATTATAATAAGGATTGTTAAAAGTACTACTGACATGGTTAAAATTATCGCGATAATCCGCATTAATATTGCTTTAAAATGAATAAATCCAGTTCCGGTAACGTCTTTAACATCAACAATTCGTTCTTCGTTCCTTTTCACAAAATTCTTTCCCGTAGAAATATAACAAATGCCTTTAAAGTAAACGCGTTTATCACTTAGTATAGCAAAACCGTTTTCCAAACTTCCTTTTGCCAAATAATTTTCAGCAAAATTATTGCCAAGTGTACAAACAAATTTTTCAGAAGGACTTGCAAAAAGTTTGTTAAATTTTGTTTCAACAACATTATCCATAATTTTACCTCCAAAAAGTATTTTGTAATTTCATGTAAAAGTATTTATTTTTCCCACATGAAAATAAAAAACGCCTATGCGTATTATATTTGTACTGCACCAAAAAAAGCGGACGGGGAAAGAAGCACCCTATCGGAAATGAAAAAGAATCAAGTGAACTGGCGTCGTTTTTCCAGCGGCGTCAGTTTTGTTTTCAATTGTACACGCTGGTG